>Ga0194120_10009267_pt1 | contig 12552 bp, 15 predicted proteins | sample TA2MahCa65mmetaG_FD_148642 | JGI IMG/M metagenome (GOLD analysis project Ga0194120, IMG submission 148642) | Freshwater microbial communities from Lake Tanganyika, Tanzania - TA2015019 Mahale Deep Cast 65m | ecosystem: Environmental > Aquatic > Freshwater > Lake | place: Tanzania: Lake... | reverse complement strand
GAATCGCGGTCGATGTGGTATGTTCCTGCATGGCGTTGCTTCCTTTCGTGGAATCAGCACCCCGAGCCTAACGGCTCAAGGCGAGCAACGCCGCTCCTCCTTTTTCAACAATGATCGGGACATCCCCCCGAATATGTGCCACGATCATTTTTGTTGACCTGAACTTTCATTGGATGCAGTTGCGGCTCGCTTTGAAAGCTCCAGACTTGTGGCGATTGCGTAATTGGATTTGGAGTTTGATAGGTTGTGGGATATGGCGTCGTTGCGCACGGAGCGGGAGTCGGAGTTCCCATCGTCCCAATGATATCGGCCCGCGAACTGACAGGAGCCGCAAGGACAAGCGCTAAGAAGAAAATAAATCCCGCATCCAGAAAGCACCGCTTGTGAAGCATTTGCTCCTCCTATAACCGGAACGTCCGTTTGGACCCGGATTCGCTGGACGGGCTCGGGTTTAGAGCAAATTTCTCGCAATTTGCCGCCTTGGACAAGGCCCGCGCGGTCGTCGCATTTGGCCCATTCCGTAAAACCCAAATGGGCGCCGTGATCGCCAAAGCGGCCGGGCTTTCTGGTCACTGCTGCGCGGGCAGTCAGCTTCTTTCGGCGCTCGCCATCCGATCCAGTCATACAAATTCGACGCGGATTGTCGCGCACAGCGACGGACGGAGAAAGAAATGCTCACGCGCTAATTGCCGGAAAGCAAGGATTATTGTGGACAGTCAGAAATAATGGCGGACATCAGCGTATCGGACTTTCACTCCGACCAAATAACTCAACAGCTTAAGACATCTGAACGCTTCGCCGGCCACGACCGCGGCCATGGACGCGAGCGCGCGCGTCATTTTCGTCGAGCTCGACAAGAGCGCGGGCCGCCGGACCGCTGTGACGCCGCTGTCGACAAATGCGGCGGTCATCGCGCGCCACGACGTGGTTTCAGCCTCGACGCGGCCCGCCAATCATGCGACGCTCGGCGCGGCGACCGTAGTTACGCGCATCTGCTCAGTTCGATCGGCATTGGAAACGCCGGGCGAGCTTCGTTACGGCCAGCATGGCTCGCGGGCAAAATCAGTCCGTCACTTATGTAATATTCAATCGGATAACCAATGAGCCGCCCAACGGCGTCTGGTAATTGCCAAACATTGCGAAGCCGATACGCAGCTCCAATCAAGTCACATTCAACATCATCTATCGTTAGGAGAGTATTATGACCCTCACGACTTGTCGAACGTCTCAACCGCTCAGCTTTGGGGATTCTTCTCAGCAAACCTTCAAAGTCTGCACATTTCTTGTGAATGTGCTCAGCCATATGTACGACCAATGGGTAAAGGCCGGCTCGCCTCTCAATTTCGATTGGCGCCCGGAGAACGCTTGCCCGATCACCAATGATTTCAAAGTTGAAGACTATAATTTCGGCCAGCTCATTTGGAGCACGTTCACTCCGGAATTCAAAATGCCGGTCACCGAACCTTTCGGCTGCCTCGTTAAATCCAAGACCGAAGGCAGTCTTTTTCTTGTCTTCCGGGGCAGCAAGAGTTTTGACGACTTTAGTGCAGACGTTGAATTCAAACCGGTCGCCTATAGCGCGCCAACCCCCAATCCTCCTCCAGGCATTTTCGTCGCGAGAGGCTGGTATGCGGTGTTTAACGGACTTCTCAAAGCGTTGGACGCTCAGCTCAATACAATTAGCGGCAAACCTCTCACCATTACTGGCCACAGTCTTGGCTCAGCGCTTGCCACGCTTGCAGTGCCGCTGGCGGTTTCTCACAATATTGCGGCGCTGAACTATAATTCGGCGAGTCCAAAGGTCGGACTGCAATCCTTCCGGGATTATTACGAAAGCTTAAAGGTGGAAACCTTCCGTCTCGTGAATACGGCCGACTCTGTACCCAATCTTCCACCACAACGTAGCGGCGACTATCTCCCCGTCGGCAATGAGGTCTCCTTCAACGCTGACTATGGCGACGAGAAAAAAACCCACAATCCCTGTTGCAGCTACGCCTACGCCATCTACAATCCAAAAGCGCCCTGCAATCAGAACTTTGATACCTGCGCCACGAGCCAAGATTCATAGACCAATATTCCCTCGACATGACGCAATTGGCGGCGGGGCCGGGACACGGCATCCATGTTTGTCACTCCGCCGCCGACCCTTCTCGCGATGGCGCTCGGAGGATAGGGTCAGAAAGGAAGAAAACGCCTCGTTGTCTCTTACTCCGGCCCCAATTGAGGAAAGAAACTGCCGCCGGCATATTCGATCGCCGTATCGGCCAGAAGGTCGCGCCACATGCGATATTGATCGTCGAAAACCGCCTGACCGAGATCGCGTTCGACAAGCGCGGCCGCCAAAAACCTAAGCCCGTCGGCGAGTGTCAGGGCGTTTTCGAGATAGAGCAGCCGCACGCCGACCGCTTCACGGCCCATGACCGACATTGCCGCGGCGATTTCGATATTGTCGCGGCGGCCTTGTCCCGGACCGCAAACGCCGACGAAACACTGCCGCCAATCATTCTGGCTGCTCTCACTTCGAAACGCTTCGAATCCCTCCCTCAGCGCACTGTAAGCGGCATGACCGACGACCCTGATGACCCGTTCCAACTGGGGATTTACGCGCTTTAGAGCCGATGGAAATTCGTCCTCGGTGGCGCGCCGTCCCGACGACCATGCGTCGGAAAGGGTTTTTAGCTCGGCAAGAACGTCTCGCGCGGGATGCGCGAGATCAACGGGCAGCTCCGCCGAAACGCTTTCGATCGCTTCGCCCAATGCTTCATTAAGCAGCTTTGCCGCCTGCAACGCCGCGGTCGAATCCCGTCGCCGCAACAGCTGGCTCCATGCGCCATGAGCGCCAAGGACGGCATGCATGAGTCCTTTGATCTTTGGCAGCGTCTTATCTGCCTGATAACACTTCGCCAGTCTGCCATGTTCGACGCGCCAGATTTCTCCCGTGCCGATGAGCGTCAGCGCGGCAAGCGGCGTTTCCGCCAGAACTTGTTCGCGATTGGCGCCGTATATCGAACGAAACGTCATGTTCAGTTTGGCGATCTGATCGTCTGGCGTACCGGCTTGAGCCGGCGTCGCCGCAGCGATATCTGACGCGCCCTCAGTTCCAGCATTCATTGCGACGCTCCATTGACGCCAGCTGCGCCCGTCAGTGTCCATCATTGGAAAAATGCTGATAGTCGACGCTTCTTTTCCAGCTTCCGCCCCAGCGCCAGCCGTGTCGCGAGAAGGCCCTGGTCACGACGCCGCCGTCGACGATGATCCCGACAATATCGCTTCTGCGCTCGGAGGGCTCGTCATAGGCGCGCCCCGCTTCGGGCTCGGTCAGATTTCCTTCCCGGTAGGGGTTTTGAACGGGATTGATGTCCACCGCCATGCCATAGGCGTGTCGCGACATCGCGCCGCGATCGGTGGTCCGGCAGTTGAAGGCGCTGGTGTTGTTCGCCGCCATCGATCGCGCGTCGTCGCCATCGAATTCATCGATCAGCGAGATTCGATAGATTCGAAATTTCCCGCTGTCGTAAATTTCCTGAAACGCGGCCGCGACCGCTTTTGCGGCGCTTCTTGCGACAATCAGAGCGCCGGTCTGCGCATTGCCGTCGAAATCGAGGTAAGGGACCCGCAAGAGAACAAGCTGGTCCCGTCCCGGACAAGGAAGCTCCGCACGCCACGACCTTCCCTGCATATATGCCCAGATTGCGTCCGGTATCGGCTCGGCGGTCACCTTGGCTCCCCGCGCATTTGCTCCCGCGTCCGCAAGCAGCAAATACAAAAGCGCAACCGCCCGGACGGCCCGCCAGCAGTGAATATGACGCGTTCGAGATTCGGACAATGCGGTCGGCATGTGCAGGATCTGACGGCTTTATGGCTTTCCGAAACAATAATCTTGTCGGCGTTCAACGCCGCCTTCCAAATTCATAACATAAACGCCCCGACGGCGGCGACCCGGCGGGGCGTTCTTAATATCGCAGCGATGTTATGCGCGCTTGCTCAGCACCGCCATTCCCATCGCCCGACGTGGTCGTTCAAGTAGTAGCACACGCCTGGATCGTGCGGATGACTGGGCCTGCTCCAATCCCTGTGCTGATAGCGCCAGGGTCCGCCGTACGCCTGAATGTCGCCGTCGTAAGGCAATGCGCCCACTCGCTGGGCCTGAGCCGATGGCGCGATCGCCAGCTGCGCCGCGATCATTAATAGCGTGAATTTGAGCATTGTTTCCTCCGAGCTGTTTGGCGTTTGCCAAGTGCAACTGGGTTGCGGACAAACTCATTCAACCCGCAGTCGTATCTGCGCTATTGCTGGCGCTTAAGCATGTACGACCGTTCGGAAATAATCATTCGCACGACAGTCGACCCTCACGCGCATGCAGACAAAGCGCCCCTGCTTTTCGCATGGGGCGCTCTGATCCGATCGATCGCGAGCGAGGGCGAAGTCGCCTAAAGGCGAAGCGATCTAGCGCTTTGCGAAACGTTCAATGGCGTCGATGAACGCCTCCGGCGAAGCGGCGATACGACGCGCGATGTTCATCGGCAGCCGGACGAGAACGCGAACCGTCGAGACGGTCGCGACAAAGGACGGCGAAGAAACAAGACGCTGCATGCATATCTCCATTCACTGGCGGTCCGCTCGTTCCGCGGCGGCCACTTTCGCGGTGGAAGGCGGCCCGGAGAACGAAGGCGAGATGCATGTTAGCCATGCAGACGTTTCAGCCGGGTTGCCGCAATATTGCCGGTCAATTTCTGCACTGCGTCAAAATTGTGCGCGGCAGCAATTCTCCCACCGCCATCGAGGCGCCCTTGCTTAAAAGAAGCCCATCTTGGGCAAAAAATGGCCTGCTGGAATTCGTTTGCCGTTTTTTAACTCTGAAGTGACGCCGCACGGGACAGAGCGCGTCCGCCGATCAGTCGCCGAGAATATCCGCCCGCAAACGAGCGGCGATGATCTCGACCGCCGTCGCCACCGCCGGCGACAGCGGCGCACCGATATCGAAGGTCGCGCCTTCGATCGCGTAAACCACGCAACGCGGCGGCAATGCGCCAAGCGCTCTCGCGAGTTCCACGGCTTCGGCGAGTCCGAAGCCATGCGTCGACGCGCTGAAACCCGTCAGCGGAAGCGGACCTGCGCCGATGTCAATACGGTGAATCTCGCCGGGGCTTGCGCCCGACGCGCAGGCGTCGACGATGAAGGCGGCGTCCGCGCCTTCAAGCCGCGCCAGCACTCTTGTCGCCTCGCCGTCCTCTTCGATAATTTCGACATCGTCGAGCAAAGCGCGCAGCGCGCGCGCGACAGCGCGGCCTGCAGCGTCATCGCCGCGCTCAGGATTGCCGATACAGAGCACGACGCAGCGGCGCGCGCGCGCCCTATCCGCCACGATCGATCTCGAGCCGCAGGAAATGCGTCGCGCAGGAAATGCATGGATCGTGATTGCGGATCGTCTGCTCGCAGCGGCGCCGCAGAGCGTCGTCGGGCAGATCGAGCCAGGCGGTCGCGAATGTCTTCAAATCCTCTTCGATGCTCGGTTGGTTCTGCGAGGTCGGCGGGACGATGCGCGCATCGGCGATCTTGCCATCGGCGTTGAGCCGGTAGCGGTGATAGAGCATGCCGCGCGGCGCCTCGGTCGCCGCAAAGCCGGTCGACGCGCGCGGCTCGATCTCGATCGCGGGCCTTTCCGGCTCTTCATACTCGTCGATGATCCGCAAAGCCTCGTCGCAGGCGTTGAGAACTTCGACCGCGCGAATGATGATGCTGCGGAAGGGATTGGCGCAGACCCTTCCAAGCCCCGCCTCCTGCGCGGCCTCGCGCGCGAGCGGCGACAGCGACGCGGAATTCAGCGCGTAACGCGCCAACGGCCCGGTGAGATAGGGTCCGCGCGCTTTCAAATGCGCATGCAGCGCGGTCGAATGCTCGACCTGGCTCTCCTCGAAATGCTCGTCATATTCGGCGGCGGCAATGTCGAGCCCGCGGCTCGAGGCGATGCGCCCGTCGCTGAACGGATATTCGCCGTCGCCGCGTAGCGATACGAATTCATAGTCGCGCTCAACGTCGGGGAAGTCGAAGCCGGCGGTCCAGCGCACGGTCGCGAGCGCCTGGTCCCGGGCGCGCTTCAAGTCTTCGGCGAGCGGCTGAAGCTCGCGCTTGCGCGGCGTACGATAAAAGCCGCCGACGCGGACATTGATCGGATGGATTTCGCGGCCGCCGAGCAGCGCGATGATCGAATTGCCGACTTTCTTGAGATCGAGGCCGCGCCGCACGATGTCGGCGTGATCGCGCGCCATTTCGATTGCGCCTTCATAGCCGAGAAAATCCGGCGCATGCAGCATATAGACATGGAGCGTATGGCTCTCGATCCACTCGCCGCAATAGATGAGGCGCCGCAATTCGCGCAGCGGTCCGTCGACGACGACGCCGAGCGCGTTCTCCATCGCGTGAACCGCGCTCATCTGATAGGCGACCGGACAGATGCCGCAGATGCGCGCCGTGATATCCGGCGCCTCGGTGAACATGCGGTCGCGCAAAAAGGCCTCGAAGAAACGCGGCGGCTCGAAAATATTGAGCTCCGCCGACTGCACGACGCCGTCGCGCGCCACGACCCTGAGCGCGCCCTCGCCTTCGACGCGGGCGAGCTGGTCGACCTTGATCGTTCTAACCTTCATGACGCTCGCTTTCCTTGCGGAAGGCGTCGGCATTGGCGTTGAAGGTCCGATAGACGCGCTTGAGCGCGTCATCGTCCATGCCGAGCTTGCTTAGCCAAGCCGAAAGCGCCGGCGCATTCGGCGTCTCCATCGGCCCGTAGCAGCCATAGCAGCCGCGGTTGTACGAAGGACAGAGCGCGCCGCAGCCCGCGTGAGTCACAGGTCCCAGACATGGGGTCCCGTGGCCGACCATGACGCAGAGATTGCCGGCGATCTTGCATTCGACGCAGACGCTGTGCGGCGGCGTCTGCGGCTTGCGCCCGGCGAGAAAAGCCGAAATCACTTCGACAAGCTGACGCGTGCTGATCGGGCAACCGCGCAGTTCGAAATCGACCTTCACATGTTCGGCGATCGCGGTCGACGTGGCGAGAGTCTGGATATAGTCAGGCCGCGCATAGACGATGGCCGCATATTCGCGCACGTCGGCGAAGTTGCGCAGCGCCTGTATGCCGCCCGAGGTGGCGCAGGCGCCGATTGTCATGAGCAAGCGCGACTTCTTTCGGATTTCCTGAATGCGCATGGCGTCATGCGGCGTCGTCACCGAACCTTCGACGAGAGAGAGATCGTAGGGGCCCTCGACGGTCGCCCGCGTCGCTTCGAGAAAATAGGCGATCTCGATTTCGCCGGCGACCGCGAGCAATTCGTCCTCGCAATCGAGCAGGCTCAACTGGCAGCCGTCGCAGGACGCGAATTTCCAGAGGGCGAGCTTTGGTCGAATACGCGCCACGTCACAGCTCACGACAGGCGAGAAGATTGCGCAGGCGGTCGTAGGAATGCACCGGCCCGTCCTTGCAGATGAACAGCGGACCGAATTGACAGTGGCCGCAATGGCCGATCGCGCATTTCATATTGCGCTCCATCGAGACGAAGATTCGCGAATCCGCGACGCCGGCGTCTTCCAGCGCCAGCGCCGTTGCGCGGATCATCACCTCCGGCCCGCAGATCATCGCGACAGTGTCCGCCGGATCGAAACGCAGCTTCGACAGCAAGGGCGTGACATAGCCGACGTCCCCCGTCCACTCGGGACCGGCGCGCTCCACCGCGACGCGCAGCTGGAAGTCGGGCGTTCGCCGCCATTCGTCCAATTCGCCGTGAAAGATGAGGTCGTCCGGAGCGCGCGCGCCATAGAGAACGCCGACGCGGCCGTACGCGGCGCGATGACGTAGCAGCCAGTAGATGACGGGCCGAAGCGGCGCGAGGCCAATGCCGCCGGCAATCAGCAGCACGTCGAAGCCTCTGTATGCATCGATAGGCCAGCCGACTCCAAAGGGACCGCGCAGGCCGACGCGATCGCCGGTCTGCAATTTGCCAAGGGCCGCGCTCACTGGCCCGACGGCGCGGATCGTATGCGTCAATCGCTCCGGCGTCTTCGCGTCGCCGCTGATGCTGATCGGTATTTCGCCGACGCCGAATGCGTAGAGCATGTTGAACTGTCCCGGCGCGAACGGCATGGCGCGCTCCGGCGCAAGATCAAAGGTGAACACGTCGTCCGACTCGCGGATGAAGCGCGTCACCGGCGTCATGCGCGGAACCATCGGAGCGAGCTGCGGCGCGCGGGCTTCAAGCGTTTGCGGCATCATACATCCCGAGCGCCTGCATCCGCGCCGACTGCAAGCGTTTAACCAGCGGCGGAATGAAGCGCTTCATCATTTCATAGCCGACCCGCGGATCAGCCTCGCATTTGCCGCGCAGACACTTGCCGTCGAAAGCGATGGCGCGGGTCAGCTCGACGGCGCGCGCGTCGAATGACGAACGGTAGGGCGGAATGAGCCAATCTGCGCCGACAATTTCGCCGGTCTTGACGGTGAGGAAGGTGAAAGGTCCACGCGCCGGCACGAATGTCTCAAGCGCGACGGCGCCATGCCGCAGGAGATAAAAGGAGTCGGCGGCGCCGCCTTCGCGGAAAAGATAATCGCCCGGCTGCAGCACGACATTCCTGGCGCATCCGGCGATCAGGCTCAGCGTGTCTTCATCCAGCCCCTCGGCGAAGGGATGATGACGAAGCAGATCGGCAATATCCTTCATCACGGCTCCTCGGCGGAAGCGTCACATCCGCGAATGGCGCGGACCTCCTCGGTAATGTCGATGCCGACCGGACACCAGGTGATGCAGCGCCCGCAGCCGACGCAGCCCGACGAGCCGAACTGGTCGATCCAGGTCGCAAGCTTATGGGTCATCCATTGGCGGTAGCGCGATTTCGCACTGGCCCGCACGCTGCCGCCGTGAATGTATGAAAAATCCATTGTGAAGCACGAATCCCAGCGACGCCAGCGTTCGGCGCGCTCCCCCGCGAGATCCGAGACGTCTTCCACCGACGTGCAGAAACAGGTCGGACAAACCAGCGTGCAATTTGCGCAGGTCAGACAGCGCGTCGCCACCTCGTCCCAGCGCGGATGGTCGAGATTGCTCATCAGCAATTCGTTGAGATCGTCCGAACGCATTTCGCGACCCATCGAGGATTCTGTCCGTTCGATCACCGCTTCGGCAGCTTCGATCTCGTCTTCCGCCGCGGCACGATGCGCGATCGACGCCATCAGCGCGCGCCCTTCGTCGCTGCCGGTCTCGACGAGTAAGAGATGTTCGTCGCCCTCGAGAAGCTCGGTCAGCGCAATGTCGAAGCCCTGCTTCACGCACGGACCAGCCTGCATCGAGGCGCAGAAGCACGTGCCCCCCGCCTGGCCGCAGTTGACCGCGACGATCAGCGCGCGCTCGCGCAACGCCTTGTAGTGCGGATCGGCGTAGAGATCGCCGACCAGCGTCCGATCCTGGATTTCGATCGCGCGAATTTCGCAGGCGCGAACGCCGATGAAGGCGAGACGATCGTCGGGCTGCGGCTCGGGCGCAACGCTGATGTCGTCCCCGTGACGCTCGGCCGTCCAAAGCCGCAGCTTTGGCGCATGGAGATATTTCTTCCATGATTGCGGGCCGACGGAAAATCCAAAAAGCGCGTCGTCGCCGCGACGCAATAATCTGTAGCGACCGCCGTCCTGCTCATCCGTCCATCCGCGGGGCAGATCGTTGATCGAACCGATATCGCCGTAAACGATGGCCTCGTTTTCTAACGTCGGTCCGACCGTGCGATAGCCGCGCGCCTGGATCGCCTGCAGCAGGGCTTGCAGGCCTTCGACCGTTACGATCGCCTTCGCGCCGTCAACTTCGGCCGTCATCCGCTTCCGCCCCGGCTCCTTTGGCGTCAAACCAAAATATATTGGATCATTCGGGAATTTGTCAGCGACCATTGTCTCCTTTGCCTGCGCCCGTGTGACGCGGCCATGACATCAGCCGGACGCTGAAAGGCGCGCATGTCGGCGCCTTTTCCGATATGACCCACGACGCATGCGCGCCGAATTCCCGGCCCGCCGGTTGCTCGCTCCCCACGCCCGAACTATCTTGACCCTGAATTTCGGCCAACAGGCGCGAGCGGCAAGGCGAAGACGCCGCAGTGCGTTTCGCGCCCGAACCAGCGAGGATTGCTCATGTCGAATAGCTCCGACCCGGCCGAACCGACGCCGCCGCACGAGGAAAACTGGGCGACGACGATCGAGCACGGCATCGAGGAGATCAGAACCCAGCCGCCCGGGGTTCTTTTTCTCGACGTCCTGAAGATCGATCTCCCTTATATCATCATGCTTTCGATGGCCGTGCTTGGCATTGGCATCGTCACCTTCACCGGACAGCCGGTCGCCTTTTATTGGGAGTTCCTGACGCCGGTCTATTGCGCGATCTGCATTTACGTCGGATGGCGCCATGCGGAAACCACGCATGAACGCACGCGGCTCGTCTGGACGCAAATCCTGCACTGGGCGGCGTTTCTTTTCGGCATGTGGCTGATCTATTCGCCGCCGCTGCGTAGCCTCATCGACGTCAACGCCGCCGGCCTCAATCTGATGGTGCTGCTCGCCGTCGCGACCTTCGTCGCCGGCGTGCACGCGGTCGCCTGGCAGATATGCGCGGTCGGACTCATTCTCGCGCTGTTCGTGCCGGCGGTCGCGATCATTCAGCGCTCGTCGCTCTTCATTCTCGTTTCGATCCTGGGGATCGTCTTTGTCGTCGCCAGCGTTTACGTCACGACGCATACGCATCGGCGAAAGCTCAATGCCGCTAAGGACGATGTGGCCTGAATGAATCGCGCGCCGGCGCTGCGCCGGCGCGCGTTTGGCTAGGCGGAAGCCGGCTGCGCGGCGATCGCGGCGCGGATCGCGTCTTCCTTGGACTTGTCGAACGACGTCCGCAATACCACGCCGCCGACGCCTCTTAAGCCTTCAAGAACCTTGTCCGTCGTCATCTTGCGCACGAGCAGGAACAAGGCGGCGCCTCCGGGCGGAATCGCGGCGGCCACGTCCTCCATGAATTTGTCGTCGATGCCAAAATCCGTCAGCGCCCCGGACACCGCGCCAGCGCCAGCGCCGATCGCCGCGCCCGCAAGCGGCATCATGAAGATCAACCCGATCAAAGCGCCCCAGAATGCGCCGGAGACTCCGCCGAGCGCCGTAGTGTTAAAGAGCTGATTGAGCTTCACCGCCCCGTCAGGATTTTTTACCGCGACGACCGCGTCGCCGAGTTCGATCAGATATTCCTTCTGCATGGAGAAAAGCTTCTGCCGAACTTCCTCGGCCTTTTCTTCCGACGGAAACGCAATCACGAGAAGATCATTCATGGGGCCTCTCCCGTTCCGCGCGCTAGTATCGGCGCGGCGCCATTGACGATCTAGTTCAGTGAATGGGGCAAGACAATGCGGCGCGGCGGCCGCCATTCGATGAACAGCCTGCGCCGCTCGCATGGCGGGCCTCAACTAAAACGCGGCGCCCGTCAGAAGTGAAACACACACAAAAGGCCCGGCGCGAACGCCGGGCCCTGTCTTTGGATAGCCGGATTTAGACCGGCTGAGGCTCCATGCCGCCAACGTCGGGCTCCGGCTTTTGCCCAGTCGTCGGCACCGCCGAGCCGCGCGGCGGCGTCGGCGGCGATTCGTCGCGCAGCGGCCGTTTGCCGACCAGCAGGCCCTTCATCTCTTCGCCAGTCAGCGTCTCGAACTCCAGCAATCCATTGGCGAGCGTATCGAGTTGGCTGCGCTTCTCGGTCAGGATGCGCTTTGCCTCGTCATAGGCCTCCTGCACCAGACGGCGCACCTCGGCGTCGATCGTCTGCTGCGTCGCCTCCGAAAGCGTCTGCTGGCGTCCGATCGAATAGCCGAGGAACTGCTCCTGCTCAGGATTGGCGTAGGCGACGGCGCCAAGCTTGTCCGAGAAGCCGAGCTGCGTGACCATCGCCCGCGCCACGCGGGTGCATTGCTGAATATCCGAGGCGGCGCCCGACGTCACCTTGTCGTGACCGAAGATCATCTCCTCGGCGACGCGCCCGCCCATCGCAATGGCGAGCATCGCGGTCAGCTGCTCGTAGGTCTGCGAGATCTGATCGCGCTCGGGAAGACCCTGCACCATGCCGAGCGCTCTACCGCGCGGAATGATCGTCGCCTTGTGGATGGGCAGCGCGCCGGGAACCGAGAGCTGCACCAGCGCATGGCCGCCTTCGTGATAGGCGGTGAGCTTCTTCTCCTCATCCGTCATCACCAAAGTGCGGCGCTCCGCGCCCATCATGATCTTGTCGCGCGCGTCCTCGAACTCCTGGTTCGTGACGATGCGCTTTGACCGACGCGCCGCCAGCAGCGCCGCCTCGTTGACGAGATTCATCAGATCGGCGCCAGAGAACCCCGGCGTGCCGCGCGCGACGACCTTCAAGTCCACATCCGGCGCCAAAGGCACCTTGCGGGCGTGAACCTTCAGAATCTTCTCGCGGCCGATGAAATCCGGGTTCGGCACCTGGATCTGCCGGTCGAAACGGCCAGGGCGCATCAGCGCCGGGTCGA
>Ga0194120_10009264_pt1 | contig 12557 bp, 10 predicted proteins | sample TA2MahCa65mmetaG_FD_148642 | JGI IMG/M metagenome (GOLD analysis project Ga0194120, IMG submission 148642) | Freshwater microbial communities from Lake Tanganyika, Tanzania - TA2015019 Mahale Deep Cast 65m | ecosystem: Environmental > Aquatic > Freshwater > Lake | place: Tanzania: Lake... | reverse complement strand
CTCATCAACGCGTCGTCCGACGCGGCGTCCGCCGAAACCGACATGGCGATCGCCGTGTTCAAGCTGCTCTCGGCCATGGGCCGGCTCGGCATCGAAGCCGTGGTTTCTCCGTCCGCCCCGCCCGCCCAGCCCGCGCCGCCGCCGGCGGTGCCGGTGACGCCGGTGACGCCCACCCAGCGCGGCGAGCGCGCGCCCGAACTCGAAGCACCCCAGGAAGCGGCGAAAGAAACCGCGAAGCCCTCACCCCAACCCTCTCCCGCTCTCGCGGGAGAGGGAGGGACCCGCGCCAGCGGGGGGGTGAGGGAACCGCCACCCGCGCCCGAGGTTCCCGCGCGCGTGGCCGAAGCGCCCGCCAAACCGAAAATGCCGAAAACCAAGGAAGCGAAGGCCCCGGATACGAAAGTCCCGGATACAAAAGTCCCGGATACGAAAGTCCAAGACACAAAGGTCGCCGCCGCCGCGTCGGCTGCCGACGCTTCGCCCGTCGTCGAGGGCGGGCCTGGTCCCACGCTCTATCTGGTCGAGAAATCCGCTCTGCGCGCCGGGACCTCGTTCCTCGCTCCGGCGGTTCGCCCCCTCGACAAGTGCGCGCCGGTCCAGTTCGTCCGAAGCCGGGACGATTGGGTTTTCGTCCGGTCTCTGGCCGCCGAAGGGTGGGTCTACGGGTACTTGGTGACCAAGGACCCGACCGCCTGCGCGCAGCAACGCGCCGCCGCCAACTGACGGAATCGCGCACCCGCCCCCCTGGATTCCGGCCGAAGTTGGCGTACCCGAGATCAGGTTCCAACACGCACCTAATTTTGGCCGGATTGCCGGATGGGTTTCCGCGCGTCGCGCTTCTTTAGGATTCCTTAACCAAGCACGGTTAAAAATCGGTATAATTACGCACTAAATCGTTAACGGAGGCGTGCCCATGACCGACGGTGGTCCGGGGGTCGAGAACATGGAACTCGCCCAAGCCGCAGCATCGGCCGCGCCGGGCGGCGCGGCGCCGGTGGGCCGCGTCGACAGCGTGATCGGGCGCGTCACCATCACCCGCGTCGACGGCACGCAGGTGACGGCCGAATCGGGCCAGCCGATCTTCTAGGGCGATCAGGTCGCCACCGCCGTCGACGGCAAACTCGGCATCGTGTTCGCCGATAACTCCTCCTTCTCGATCGGCGAGAAGGGATCTCTCACCATCGACGAGATGGTCTACGACCCGGGCGCGCAGACCGGCAAATCGGTGCTCAACGTCACGACCGGCGTGTTCAGCTTCGTCTCCGGCCAGCTCGCCAAATCGAGCCCGGACGCGATGGTGCTGAAAACCCCGACCGCGGTGATCGGCATTCGCGGCACCACCGGCATGGGCAAGGTGGGCGTCACCAGCACCTTCGCCATCGTTCCCGACGGCAGCGGCGGCGTGACCGGCGAGTTGACCATCACCACGCCCGGCGGCACCGTGGTGATGAACGTTCCGTTCCAGGCGTTGCAGATCGCATCGCCGTTCCTGCCGCCGCCTTCGCCGGTGGTGGTGCCGCCGGCGGTGCTGTCGAAGGCGTTCGGCGGGGTGACGGCGTTCTTGCCCGCGTCCGTGCAGCCGGCGGGAATTTCCGGACCGGGCGGACCCGGTGGGCCGGGCGGACCCGGTGGACCGGGTGGTCCCGGTGGACCGGGTGGGCCGGGCGGACCCGGCGGGCCGGGCGGACCTGGCGGCGCGTTGCCGCCGGCGGTTCAGCAGCAGATTCAGAATGCCGTGAACCAGGCGTTCGATCAGGCCGCCGCCCTCGGCGGCGCCGCCGGCATCGACGGCGCGCTCGCCGCGGCGATTCAAGTTTCGGCGGTGGCGGCGACGCTGGTCGCTAGTTTCGGCCCGGCCGGCCTTGGGCCCGGCGGACTCGGTGGTCCGGCCGGTCCGGCGGCGGGGAATTTCGCGGCGGCGCTCAACACGCTGGTCGGTAACGCGGTGGCCATCGGGCTTGCGGGCGCGGGCATTCCGGGCGGTCCCGGTCCCGGCTTTGCGCCGGTGCCGGTGGGTCCGGTCGGCGGCTTGCCGGGCTTCGGTCCGGGCGGCCCCGGCCCCGGCTTCGGCGGTCCGGGTTTTGGTGGGCCCGGCTTCGGCGGTCCGGGCGGACCTGGTCCCGGTTTCGGTCCGGGCGGTCCCGGATTTGGCCCCGGTTTCGGTCCGGGCTTTGGCCCCGGTTTCGGCGGTTTCATCGGCGGCGGCGTGTTCGGATTCACCGGCGGCGGGTTCGATATCTTCGGCGCCAGCAACGTGGGGTTCTTCGGCTTCGGAGACACCTCGTTCCTCGTGGCTGGCACTGGGCAAGATGCCTTTTCGATTACCACCACCTCCGAAGGGCAGACTTTCTTCAGCGGGACGCAGAACGTCGCTTTCGGCGAGGTGCTGATCGGCACCGCCGGCAGCGACACGCTCGCAACCATGACCGGCGGGCCGGGGAACACCAATTTCTACATGGGGGTTCTCGGCGGCATCGATACCGTCAACGGCGGCGGCGGCGACGTCAACCAGATCACCATCGACGGCCTCGACAACAAGATTCTCACGTTGACTATGACCGGCGCGCACGCGGGCAGCCTTGGCATCACCGAGTTTGCCACCCCGGCCAATTCCGTCGGTACCATCAACTTCACCGACGTCCAGCAGATCCTGCTCGCCGACGGCGTCATGGGCCTGTCGACGGGTTTCCAGAGCGGCAAGAGCTCGCCCAATTTCGCCACCGCCATCAACAGCTCCAATCTCTCCCTCTCGACGCCGCTGTCCACCGGCAGCGACGTGGTCGTGTTCCCGACGCTCGACGCGGGCGAAACCGGCAAGGCCTGGGTCGGCACCAGTTCGGGCGAAACCATAACCGTCACCGCCAGCGGCACCTTCGGCGGCGCGCTGGTGTTCGCCAAGGGCGGCGGCGACACCATCGACGTCCGGGCGCTCGGCACCATGCTTCTCATCGGCGGCGCGACGATAAACGACAATAGGGATACGGGAACCGACGGCATCCCGGACGAGGATGTCAACACCTTCCGCTTCGATGATTCCTCCACGTTCGGCGCGCTGATGGTCGGCACCACCCCCATCAGCACCGGCGGCATCGAGGCGGTGATCAAGGGCACGACCGGCATTCCCGGCGGCGACGCCCTGGTGCGCAACACCAACGGCACCAACGACGCCTTGCTCGCGAATTTGTGGGACGTGGGCTCGTTTGTCGGCTCGGCCGGCCCCGACAGCATCATCGTCGTCGGCGGCGGGTACCATACGCTCGACGGCTCGGACGGTAACGACTTCGTCAGTCTCTCCCTCTCCGCCAAGGTCGGCACGCTCGCGGGCGGCATCGGCGACGACACGTTCCGGGTGAACGGCTCGTCCACGATCAATACCCTCACCGGCGGGAACGGGACCAACGACACGCTTCAGTTCGGGCGCGATCTGTCGGGGAATCTGATCGGCGCGGACACCGGAAGCACCGTCGGCAACGTCACCGGGGTCGAGAACATCCGGGGCGGCAACGGCGTCGATTCGGTCACGCTCGGCGCCGGCGGCAATATCATCAACGTCGAGGGCACAATCGAAACCTTCACCGGCGGATCGGGCACGGATGTTCTCACTTTTTCCTCGGCCGGGGTAACGCTCGGCAACGTTAGCCTGATCGAGACCATCAACGGCGGTTCGGGAACCGATAGCGTCACGTTCATCGGCACCCAGGCGGTCACCATCACCGGCGGTGGGGGCGCGGATACGATCGCCCTCTCGACGGGGGTCTCGGCCGACACCGTGCGCTATACGGCGGCGACCGACGGCGCCGACCCCGGCCAAGACACCGGCCAAGACACGGTCAACAACTTCGCGTTCGGAACCGGGGCCGATGTGTTCAGCTTTTTGTCCGCGTTATTGTCCAACGGCGCCAACTCGCAGCTCCTGGCCGAGTTGACGGGCACCACCGACGCTGTCGGCGCGAACGACGTGTTCATCGCGCTCGGCGGCGCCAACTTCACCGCCACCAATACCGGCACGGCGGCGGGCGCCGCGAGCGTCATCACCGCGCTCAACACGTCGAGCCTCGCCTCCGGCGACAAGGCGATTTTCATAATGGACGACGGTACCGACAGTCACATCTGGTATTTTCAGGAAGACGGCACCACCACCGACGACGCTTCCACCAGCGAGTTAAGGAAACTTGCTACCGTGACCGGCGTCAGCGACGCGGCGAGCTTCGACAACGGCGATTTCGTCCACAGCTAACCGGGCCCGGACGGACGTTGCCGGCCCGCCGGCGCCCTTGGGCAAATCTCCCCGCGTGAACGACGACACCAACGACCTCGGCGCGCCGTTGCCCGGTTGGACGCCGTCCGCCAGCAGCCTCGCGAATGGTGCCGGGGCGACGCGCGGGGATCAGCCGATCAGCTTGTCGTAGTCGGCGTGCGAACCGATCCAGAACCGGGCGATCCCGTCCGTCGACTCGACGCCAAGCGCGCGGTGATGGAGTCCGATGCGCGCTGATCGGAAGCGGCCGATCTTCTTGAAATGAAGCGAGGGATGTCGCGGGTCGCGCTTCAAAAGATCGAAACAGCGATCGGCAAGATGTCGAAGCGACGGGGAAAGCGAACGATTTATTGACTTGTCATTCCCGCGAATGCGGGAATCCAACTTTTCAAGAATCTGGACCCCCGCTTGCGCGGGGGTGACGGTGTTTGGTCGCGGCGCCCGAGGCGCAGGTGTGCAGCGCCTTTTCGGCCAGCATGTCGAGCTTGCCGGCGCGGACATCCGATTCGATCTGGCGATCCCAAGCCGCGGCATCGAACGCCGCGAACCATGCGCGCAGAACGGAGAGATCCTCCGGCGAAAGCTGCTCGATTTGGCGCTCGATGGCCTCAACTTTGGTCATTCGACAATCCTTTGAATCAGAATCAGTATAGCGTCGTTGGGCTTCGAGGTCTATGTACGTGTAAACTAAACAAAGTCCAATGCGCGGTGGGATTCGCCACCACGACCGGATCGCCGCATGAACCCCGAAACCAACGATCTCGGCCAGCCGGTCGGCGCGCCGGTGCCCGGTTGGACGCCGCCGCCCCGGCCGCCGCGCCAGCCGATGGCGGGCGCCTGGTGCCGCTTGGAGCCGCTCGATCCCGACCGCCACGCGCAATCCCTCGATGCCGCCAACCGGCTCGATCCGTCGGGCGCGAACTGGACGTATCTCTTCTACGGTCCCTTCGCCACCTTCGACGAATACCGGGCGTGGGCGCGAAGCGCGGCGGCGGGCGACGATCCCCTGTTTTTTGCCATTATCGACAACCGCACCGGAACGGCGGTCGGCGTCGCGAGCTTTATGCGCATCGACCCGCCCAACGGGGTGATCGAGATCGGGCACCTCAATTTTGCGCCGCCGTTGCAACGCACGCCGGCGGCGACCGAGGCGGTGTCCCTGATGATGGCGCGCGCGTTCGCCTTGGGTTATCGCCGGGTCGAATGGAAGTGCGACGCCCTCAACGCGCCCTCGCGCCGGGCGGCGCTGCGGCTCGGGTTTTCGTTCGAAGGGGTGTTCCGCCAGGCGGTGGTGGTCAAGGGCCGCAACCGCGACACCGCCTGGTACGCGGTGATCGACAGGGATTGGCCCGAGCTGCGCGAGGCCCACCGGCGCTGGCTCGATCCGCTCAACTTCGATGCCGAGGGCCGCCAGTTGTCGGCGCTTTCGGCCCCGCGCGCTTTGCGCGCATAATTTCAAACCGGCTTCGCCGGCGGCCGCACCGCTCCTGAAGGCGCGCGGTTGAGGGCGGGCTCGCTACGTGCCGAGCGCCGCAGTGAGCGCGCGCGACACGTTTCCGGCGACTTTCCTTCGGTCGTCGTGCGGATGCGCTCGAGGCGGCGCGGCGCGCGGCAAGGCGCCGATCCGCTCCGCGTCGTCGGCCTCAATGGTGGCGATTTTGGCGCAACGCACCACCGATGGCGCGGGCAAGCCCGCCGCCTTAGGATCGGAAACGGGAACGTCTTCCGTCCAGCGGCGGTTGTCCGCGCTGGTGATCATGAGCACCCACAGAAGCCCGTGCGCCGCCGCCAAGTCCCCGGCGGCGACGACCAGGGCGGGGCGGTGCTGGCGCACGGGACGGTCGGTGTAGGGGAACGGAACCTTGACCACGTCCCAGGGTTTAAAGCTTGCCATAGGCCCGTCGGTCGTTCTCCGAATCCCATTCGCCGAAGGCCGCGAACGGATCGTCGGCCTGGCCGCGCGTCGCCTTGGTCAGGATGACGCGCCCGCGCGCGATGACGTAGGCGATCTCGTCGCCGGCGCGCAGGCCAAGCGCCTGCCGTACTGGCCGGGGCAGCGTCGTCTGGGCCTTGCTCGTGAGCTTGCTGGTGATCATCGTGGCTCGACTGTAAGGATATTCCTTACGTCACGGAAGCCCCGTCCTTCGCGCCGCGTTCGCCGGATATTGACAATATTTCCTAATTAGGCTATATTTCCTCGCACGATTGTTTTCGCGAAACGGGTGGAAAATGGCGGCTTTTCCCGAAACGCCTACAAATGTCTACACGTTTAGGCGTGTTTTGTGCCCGATCAACGGCTTAGGGGCATTTTGCCCGGTGCTCGGCGGTGTCAATATGATGGTTCGCGTGCGGAAGGTGGTTCGCAGGTTGCCGTGAAAGAGCTTTGGTCCCGTCTGTTCGCCAAGCCCCGGGTCGCGGCGGAGCTGATCTTCGCCTCGCTGATCGCGAGCGTGCTCGGCCTCGCCTCCGCCGTGTTCGTGATGCTGGTGCTGTCGCGCTATGTCGCCTACGGCGTGGACGCGACCCTGGCGACGCTGGCGACCGGCACCGCGTTCGCGGTGCTGTTCGAATTCGGTTTCCGCCAGGCGCGCTTTCGCATCGCCCAAGGGGTCGGCCGCGATCGCGACCAGGCCCTGGGCCACGGGGCTTTTGCCGCGCTCACCGGGGCCAAGGCGCAAAGCGCGGAGGCGATTCCCGCCGGCGCGCGGCGCGAAGCGGTGGCCGGCGCCGAAGCGGCGCAGACGGCTTATTCCGCCGCCAACCTGTGCGCGATGCTCGACGTGCCCATGGCGCTGGTGTTCCTGGGCGCCCTGTTCGTGCTCGACATCGGCGTCGCGCTGATCGCTTGTCTGTTCGCGGCCGCTCTGCTGTTTCTCTCGTGGTTGCTGCACGGCGCGCTGCGCGGCCAGACCAAGGATATCGCCGCCGCCGCCGCGCGCCGCAGCGGCCTGATCGCGGCGGCCATCGCCGGCGCCGATACGCTCCGCGCCTTCAACGGCAAGGAATACCTGCGCAAGTTCTGGCGCGCCGAAAGCGAGACCCTGGAACGCCTGCGCCGCATGATCGCCCAGCGCCAGAATCTGGCGCAATCCCTGATCCAGCTCGCGCAGGGCCTGATGACGGTCGCGGTCATCGGCTACGGCGCGATCCTGGTGGTCCGGGGCGAATTCGACGTCGGCGCCCTGATCGGGGCCAATATCCTCGCCGCGCGCACGCTGAGCCCGATCGCCCGGCTCGCCCAACTGGTCCACGAATTCGCCAAGGCCGAACAGGCGCTCGAAAGTTTGCGCGACCTCGCCCGCCTGCCGCAGGAGAAAACGCAAGGGGCCGCCCTTTCCGAATACCGGGGCGGGATCGAGTTCCGCGATTTGGGCTTCGCCTTTCCCGGCCAGCCGTCGCCGCTGTTCGAATCGTTTTCCTTGAAGCTCGATCCGGGGGCGGTGCTGGTGGTCGCGGGCGGCAACGGTTCGGGCAAGACCACGCTCGCGCGCATGATCGCGGGCCTCATTGATCCCCGGCGCGGCCAGATTCTCGCCGACGGGGTCGACGTGCAGCAGTTCGTGCCCGAATGGTGGCGCAAGCAAATCGTCTATCTGCCGCAGGAGCCGAAACTGGTCACCGGCACGTTGCGCGACAACATCGCCATGCTCGATCCGGGCATGGACGACGCCAAGCTCAACCGCCTGGTCGCCGCCGCGGGTCTGCGCAAGTTCGTCGATCAGAGTCCGGGCGGGCTGGACGCGCCCGTCCTCAACAACGGCGAAGGCCTGGCGCTCGGCATCCGCCGCCGCGTGGCGCTCGCGCGCGCGCTCGCCTCCGAAGGCCGGCTCGCCGTGCTCGACGAGCCGACCGAGGGCATGGACGCCGAGGGCGTCACCCACGTTCAGGCCGCCATGAACGACCTCAGCCGCCGGGGCGCGACCGTGATCGCCTTCACCCACGACGCCAACACGCTGCGCGGCGCGCAGGTGGTGGTGAATTTGGACGTCAAGCCGACCCCGGCGGTGCTGTGGGCGAAAACCGGAAGCGTGCCGTCGAGCGCGCAGGGCGGGGGCGCGGCATGACCGGGGCCCGGGCGATGCCCGCGCGGATCGCGGCCCTGTTCGTCGGCGACAGTGACGGCGACGACGCGGAGAAGGGCGCGCGGATGTTCGTGCGCGTGGGCGGGGCGCTGGTGGTGGTGGCGATCGGCTGGGCGGCGTTGGCGCCGCTCGACGTGGTGGCGACCGCCGACGGCGAGGTGATCCCCTCGACCCAGGTCAAAAGCATCCAGCACCTGGAGGGCGGCATCGTGCGCGAGATCCTGGTGCGCGAGGGCCAGAAGGTGGAAAAGAACCAGCCGCTGGTGGTGCTGGAACCGACCGCGGGCGAAGCCGACGTGCAGGAACTGCGCGTGCGCATGAATTCGCTTCGCGCCGAGATCGCCCGGCTCGAGGCCGAGGGCGCGGGGGCGGAGGCGCCGGCGTTTCCCGCCGATCTCGCCGCCAAGGAACCGGCCCTGGTGGCGGGCGCGGTCGAGACGTTCCGCAGCCGGCGGGCGCGGCTCGAATCCATGCTCGCCCAGGCGCGCGAGCAGATCGTCCAGCGCGAGCAGGAAATCAAGGAAATCGGTTCGCGCATCGATACCGACCGCACCGCGCTCAAGTATTCGCGCGAGCAGATCAAGATCAGCGAGGAGCTGCTCAAGGACGACCTCACCAACCGCATGCTGCACCTGAACTTGCTGAAGGAGGAAGCGGCGCTGCGCGGGCGGATCGAGGAAAATTCGGCGGCCAAGCGGCGGATCGAGGCGGCGCTGATCGAGGCGCGCGCCCGCCTCGACGGGGTGAAACGCTCGTCCGACACCGAGATCGCCGAGCTGCTCGCCGAAAAGCGCCGCTCGCTCGACGAGTTGCTGAACCGGGAGCGCAAGTTCGCCGACAGCCTCGATCGCACCGTGCTGCGCGCGCCGGCCGACGGCGTGATCAAGACCATGTACATCGCGACCGTGGGCGGCGTGGTCCGCGCGGGCGGCACCGTCGCCGATCTGGTGCCGGCGGGCGACGTGCTGGTGGTGGAGGCGAAGCTGCCGGTCCAGGACGTGGGTCACGTGCGCAGCGGCCAGACCGCGACGCTGAAGCTGGCCTCGGCGGAAGCGGTGCGCTTCGGCAACCTCGAGGGCAAGGTGGTCAACGTCAGCCCCGACGCCCTGACCACGGCGCAAGGGGGAACGTTCTACAAGGTGCGGATCGAGACCGAGCGCGACTATTTCCAGCAGCGCGCCTTGCGCTATGATCTGGTGCCGGGGGTGCGGGTGGCGTGCTCGATCCTGACCGGCCGGCGGACGGTGCTCGAATATCTGCTCGACCCGTTGATCGGCGGCGCGAACACGGCGTTCAGGGAACGGTAATATGACGACGACAACGGCAGCTTCGGACGGCTCGGCCCGCCTCGCCATCGGCTTTTCCTGCGTCGGGCATTCCTATTCGCACCTGTTCGCGCCGATTTTCTTCGTCGCGGTGCTGGCCCTCGAAAAGGATTTGGGGCTGACCCATGGCGAGGCGGTGGCGCTGATCGTCGTCGGCAGCGCGCTGTTCGGTTTCGCCGCGCCGCTCGCCGGCTGGCTTGGCGACCGCTGGAGCGCGACCAAGATGATGGTGCTGTTCTTCCTCGGCACCGGCGCCGGCATGGTGGCGACCGCGTACGCCCGCGACCCCTTCGAGATTGCGCTGGCGCTCGCCGTTACCGGCCTGTTCGCCTCGATCTACCATCCGGTCGGCGTCGCCTGGCTGGTGCGCAACGCGATCAACCGCGGCACCGCGCTCGGCCTCAACAACATGTTCGGCGCCTTCGGCCCGGCGGCGGCGGCGCTGATGGCGGGCGGGTTGATCGACGCGTTCGGTTGGCGCGCGGCGTTCCTGTGGCCGGGGTTGCTGGTGGTGCTGACCGGCGTCGCGTTCGCGGGACTGGTGGCGAAAGGCGCGATCGTGGAGTTGACCACCGACCGCAAGGTGGACGCGCCGGCCTCGCGCGAGGACATGAAGCGGGCGTTGGTGGTTCTGTTCTTCACCATTCTGTGCACCGCGCTGGTTTACCAGGCGACCCAGCCGGCGATGCCGAAGCTATTCTCGGAGCGGGTGATGGGCACCGAAGGCGGCGTGTTCGGCGTTTCGGCCCTGGTGGCGCTGGTCTACGCCCTCGCCGGCGTGTTTCAGATCGTCGCCGGCAAGATCACCGACATCTTTCCGCCCCGGCGCGTTTACACGCTCGGCTTTTTGATTCAGGCGCCGATCCTGATCCTGGTCGCGGTCGCGGACGGCTACGCGCTGGTGGCGCTCGTCTTCCTGTCCGTGGTGATCAACATCGGCACCACTACGTCGGAAAACGTGCTGTTCGCCCGTTACACGCCGGGGCGCTGGCGCAGCTTCGCGTTCGGGCTCAAGTTCATCGTCGCCCTCGGCGTGTCGGCGATCGGCGTGCGGATCGAAGGCTGGCTCTACGACTGGACCGGCGGCTTCCAGGTGCTGTTCGCGTTTCTGGCCGCGATCGTGCTGGTCGGTATGGCGGCGACCCTATTCGTGCCCGGCGAAAAGGAAGAAGCGAAACCGCTCGCCCAGCCGGCGGAGTAGGCCCGGGCCTTACGCCTCGTCGCCATAAAGACCCTTGGCGGTGGCGTCGAGGACGATGTGCCGGGGCGGTTCGCCATCGAGATAGCGGCGGAAGGCTTCCGCCAGGCCCCGTTCGAGCGTCGACGTGAAACGGGCGCTGTCGAACAAGGGCGCGGTCGGACGATTGGCGGCGAGTTTTGCCTTGAGGGCCGCGAGTTCGCCGGGCGCGCGGGCGTAGCGGCGGGCGAGGGCCAGGTAACCGGCGAGATCGTCGGCGACCAGTTCGGGCAGGCCGATGGCGGCGAGCTTGCTCGCCGATCCGAGCGAGGCGCAATGGGTGCCGCGCGCGGTGATCACCGGCACGCCAGCCCACAGGGCGTCGCTGGTGGTGACGCCGCCGTTGAACGGCATGGTATCGAGGGCGAGATCGGCGAGCGCGATGCGGGCGAGGTGCTCGGGCTTGGGTCGGCGCTCGGCGAAGATCAGCCGCGCCGGGTCGACACCGTGCGCCGCCGCCGCGCGGCGAAGGTTTTCGGCCATCGCGTCGTTACTGCGGTATTGCCACAGTACCGCTTCGGGAACTTCGCGCAGCAGGGCCATCCAGGATGCGAAAACGTCCGGCGTCAGTTTCCGGGCTTCGTTGAACGAGCAGAAAACAAACGCAGCCTCGGGCAGACCTTCGTCGGCGCGCGTGAAACGGCACTCCGCGATCCGCTCGCGATCGTGGATCACGTAACAGGGCGGCACGACGATCAGTTTTTCGGAATAGAACCGCGCGTTGGACGGCGGCACGACGATGCGGTCGGCGATCGTGTAGTCGAAGATATCGCCGCCGATCGTTCCGGCGAAGCCGAGATAATCGACGGCGATCGGTGCGGGGCGCAAAGCGGCGACGCCGAGGCGGTGACCTTCGGTGTAGCCGCCGAGATCGATCAGGATATCGACGCCGTCAGCGCGGATCCGTCCGGCGACGGTACGGTCGTCGAGGGTCCGGATGTCCACAAATGCATCCGCGTCGGTGGCGATTCTTTTTCGGATCTCGCCGCCGTCGTCGAGCCCGGCGGAATAGGCGCGGACTTCGAAGCGGGACCGGTCGTGTAGGCCGAACAAAGGCGCGATCAACTGACCGACGGCATGATCGCGAAAGTCGGCGGACAGGTAGCCGAGTACGATGCGCGCGCGGTTTTTCCGATTCTCCGGCGGCACGGCGGCAAGGCGGTGCCGCGCGTGCCGGCGAGCGAGCGCCGCGCTTCTCAGGGTCGCGACGCGAAAATTCAACTCGGGGTCGGCGGCGCGGCAGATGTTGAGGAACGGCAATTCCGCGGGGCGCGTGCCCGCCGCGATCGCGGCCCGGGTGCGGGCGTCGAGATCGGCGATCAATTGGGCGTAGTCGTCCCAGGCGCAATTGGAGAGATACAACATCGCCAAGGTCGAGGCGTTTTCGTCCATGGCCGGATCGGCGGCATGAGCGGCGCGGATGGCGGCGAAAGCTTCCTCGGAACGCCCCATGCGCCGGAGCACGGTGCCGAGGTTGGCGAGCGCGCGGGCGTGATCGGGGCGGACGGCAAGAGCGCGGCGAAAATAAGGTAATTAGGGCGAAACGTAACCAAAAAAGGCCTTCAGGAAGAGCCTGAAGGTGTTGTCGCCCCGGTGGTTGAAACGGAACTCGATTTCCTTGAGGTACATGGGGAAGTGGTACCTGGAGACGCCGC
>Ga0194120_10009263_pt1 | contig 12559 bp, 7 predicted proteins | sample TA2MahCa65mmetaG_FD_148642 | JGI IMG/M metagenome (GOLD analysis project Ga0194120, IMG submission 148642) | Freshwater microbial communities from Lake Tanganyika, Tanzania - TA2015019 Mahale Deep Cast 65m | ecosystem: Environmental > Aquatic > Freshwater > Lake | place: Tanzania: Lake... | reverse complement strand
TGGCGGTCTTTGGCAGCCTCGATGGGTCCACGTACGCCAAGCTGGTCGAGACGTCGGCGATCACCAGCTCGTCGTCGGAGGGCACGCGCTTGTCCATCCCGCAGATGTTTCCGTATCTCAAACTGATGTACACGCTCGACACCGGGACGGTGACGGTGACCGCCCTTTTCCAGGGTCGAACCAAGTAGGCACTGGCAGTGACAGGGGCTGACGCAATTTCGGTTTGACGCGGGCAAAGTCCCGCCTTACGCTGCGAGCAGGCCGAAAGGCCAATGGGGCAACGATGGCTGCGTTTGCCGGACAGCAAGACCGATTTCTCGCGGACCAGCCGCGCGGCCAGGTGCCGGTCGGTGCGGCTTCAGAGGGCGCCGGGCGCGTCGACCGGTACTTGACTTCGAGCCGGGTGCTGGAGACGGCGGATGAAGGTGATGGGGTCATCTACCTGAAAGCTGGGCTGACGCGCGAGGTGGCGGGGCAGCGGCGGCAGGTGGCGGGATTGCCTTCCGGGCATGGTGACGCCTCGGTGTCGCGCAACGACAGCGGTGTTGCTGCCCCCATGGCGACAGGGGAGCGATGGTCGTCGGCGACGCCGCACGGGAAAGGTGCGGGTGGAAAACTGCCGGACTCCGTATCCGCGACGCGCGGAGTTCGCTACCTTCCGGGGACGCCGCACTCGCCGGCCCAGGGCAGCAGTCCTTTCAAGCCGGCCCGGTGCACAAGCTGCGGCACGCCAGCGACGTTGCCGGGGCCGGGCGGCGTAGCGTTCGACACGGGCGTGCCGTTGCTGGTCGACAAGCCACTTGGGTTGCCGAAGGACCTGACGCAGGGGCCAGGCACGCAGCCCGAGGTGATTGCCGGAGGTGTCAGCTACCTGCTGACCAAACAGGACTGCAGCCAACCCGTCCCGTTGCCTGTGGTTCCGCTGATGTTCGGATGCAAGCTCACGACGGTGAGTTTGGTTGAGATGACCAGCAAACTCGCCAAGAGTGGTACATACTACTACAAAAACGTCAGCACGCCAGTCGAGAAGGCCGTCGTCCAGATGTTGGCGAGGCTGCAGAAGGACACAGCGGCGGGCTGGCCTGTTGCCAAGGTCAAGTTTGGCGAGTTTTTTGCCCCCAATGGAACGTTGCTGAAGGCGCCGTCAATCCAGGAGCTCCAACACTTCACCGAGACGCGTATCCGATACTGGTTGACACAGTTGGACCTGCTGCAGTGCTTGTACCGCTTTGCTTGGCTTGAGCTGGCGCGCACGCCGAATATCTTCATGCGGTTGGCGTTGGCGACGATGGGGAATACCGGTCCGATGACCTTTCCCAATGCAGGCGGGTTCAAGGAAGTACTTGGCGAGATCAAGTGCGCCATTTCTGGACTTGGCGGCGGCGGCACCTGCGCTTCGTCGTCCGCAGAGCCAAAGGCTGTCATCGACATGCTTGCGCTCAAGGCGGGAATACTCTGCAATGTCGTGCCAAGCAACGACATTTGGCTAGGATGCGCTGGTGCGGGGATCGATCTCGTGGTCAACCTGCAACCGCGGGTCTTGTCGCCTTGGCTTGGCGACTACGCGCAGTGGATGAGTGCATTCACGGGAGCGACGGATCCGCCCGCTACAGCAACGCCGCCGCTTGTGGCCATCCGGCATTTCTCCTCAGCAATGTCGCTCATGATCAACGCGCTCGGCTGGAAGAACCTGGCCACTGGCTACAGCAGCAAGCAACTCCCGCGCAATGGTTGGTTCTATGCCGACACACCATTCCAATATTTGCCAGGTGCTTTGGCCGCGTCGTTGACCCTTTCCGACCCAAACCTCAAGGTTTATGAGCAGGTCCTTACTAGCGATGCCCTGCTCAACGTTTGGGGCGGCCGCTTTGCGTCACACGTCCCGCCGTATGCCTTTCCATCCTACAACGACCAGGTTGGACCGGCAAGCAGTGTCTCCGGGTGGCGTCTCGCGACTGACACACTTGTCAATATCGTCGATTCTGCCGCCGCGACCAGTTCGGCTCCAGATCTTCCCAAGAACCTGTTGACCGCCAAAGGTTGGATTTATTCTGGCAAGGCCCACGAGGAGGCAATACTCGCCGCGCGGGATCTCTACGAGATTGCGGCGACTTCCGATAACTCAATTACCGGGTTCAATCCCGATGGGGCTCTCTTTTGGGTTTCCTCTCATGCGCTGATGTGCTACCGGTTCATCCGCCTGCTTGCGGCCCAGTTGCTACTTACCCACGCCGAAAAGGCGTCTAAGGGAGTGCCGCTCACTTCTCTGGCAACGGTCCTGACAAACTGGTCGGTTGTGGACAGGGTTGTGCTGCCAAAGGACGCCCCAGTCTACGCTGAATCGATGTCCGCAGAGAGCAAGTGCACTTGGGCATCGTTCGTGGTGGACTCTGGTGGCGAGCTGGTCGTAGAGAAGTGGATCTTCCCCAAGGCCCTATGGAAGCTGTGGTGAACGGCCGTAACGCAGGCTTGGCGAGTCTTCTGGCTGCCTTTGCGGCGACCGACTGCGGTGGCGCGGCGTCCGACGTGTCGACGCCGTCCGGCCCGATCCAAGACACTTTGACACTCCCGGATGGGAAATCATCCGACGCTGCCGAAGACGTGTCGTCGACACCCTCAGCGCAGGACACCTTGGACATGGCCATTGGCGTCGCGGCCGCATTTTGTGCCAGCCAAACCGACGGCACTGCGTGTGATGATGGCTTCGCCTGTACCGCGTCCGATGTCTGCCAGAACGGCGTATGCGTCGGCAAGAACAGCTGTGCGCCTGACAGTTGCTCAACCTCGAAGTGTTCCGATACGGCTGGGTGTGTCTATGGGCCGGCCGCGCCCATGCCGACTGCATGTGCTCAGAAGTGGTGCGACGACGGCGAGCGGGCGCCCGTGGTGTCAATTGTTCCCTTGGCCGAGTTCTGGCCCACAGCAATACTCCCTGACGCAAGTCGCGTGCTCCACTTCTCGGATCCAGGCAACCCGGCCGTCGACGACAAGAATCTCTTTCGCGTTGGCATTGATGGCGCGAAGGATACGATGGTTGCACCAAGCGTCGTACTCGGTGGGCCGGCGCTCGAATCAGAAAGTGCCAAATTCAAGCTGTGGCACTGGGTTCCACTAGCGACGAGGCACGGTTCGTTTGACCTGTTCGTCGGGCACTACCAGGTCTCGCCTGCCGTGTGCAGTTTGCCAGAGTGCGACCCCGACAAGTCCCTCGGACGGGTTGCCCGTTCAGATTACAGTGGTTCGGTCATTTCAGCGCCAGTGAAGCTGCAGATGATGCAATATCAAGACCTGTCATTGGTCGTGCGGAACGCGGATGAGTCCCGCTTTGCCGTTGTCAATGCCTGCGGGGATAAGTTCTGCCACCCGGAAGCCATCTACAGCGGGCCAACTGAATATGCTTACGAGGTGGGCCGTTCGCGTGTGCGTGTTTTTCAGCGGGGTATTGGGATCCAGCCGATTTGGCCCGGTGAGGCCGAGATTCCTTCCCCTCAGCAATTCCCGCCGCAGAGCATTTGTCTCCCCCGCGTTGGCGCAGATGCCCCCCTGCAACAGTGGCAAGGTACACATCTGGCCATCGATTTGGGCGGCGACGGCCCGCGCCGCAGCCTTCGCAGCCGACAACAGCTTGATCGTCACGACCTGGAAGTCTCATTACAATGGCCCCCCGGCCTCGCTGCCAGGTGCCGTCGTTTTCGACCCGTCGGGCACCGTCGTGCAGAGCGTTGCCGACAACGCAATTCCCGGTGTCCCGCCAATCCTGAAGAACGGCAGCAAGTTGGCAACCTTCCTATCGCTTGCGACCTCGCCAGCTGGCCGGGTCTTTGGTCTCGTGAAGGTGCCTCTAACCGTTGGCGGCTACGAAGTGGAGGCCCTGGTTGAACGGATGGATCCAAGCGGGTTGACGGGATGGGGATCGTGGCAGGTTCGGTCGTTCCATGAAGTGGGTTCGGCCAAAGTCGATCCGTACCTGGAAGAGCAGCAGCTACAGTCGCCGCAGTGGAATGGTCAGTACAGCCCGCAGCTCACTTGCACGAGCGAACATTGCGTATTCCTGACCAAGGACCGAGATTCGACCCTGCGCTTCATCGTCGCAAGCACCAATTCGACCGCCTCGCACTCGCGGGTTGTCTCCTCGGAATTTTGCTGTGGTCTCACCCTGCGCGAGGCTTCGGTGGTGGGCAAGCGTCGGGTTACGACCGGCCGATGGGCGTTCGACCCCAGTGTGCCGGCAGAGCTAGGCTTCAAGGGCCTCCTCCGCCTAGAACTCACCGACATCTGGGGCCACACCACTTGCCAGGGCGTCAACGCCTGCGCCAAGAAAATGCTCGACGACTGCGACGACGGCAACCCATGCACGGAAGAAGGCTGCGACCTCGTCGGCACCTGCACCCACAAGCCCAAGGTAGACGGGCTGCCCTGCGGCGACGGCCAGATTTGCAAGGCCGGCAAATGCGACAAACCATGATCAGCAGGGCGAACGATGGCGGATAACGACAAGGAATTCCTGCTCGTCTGTCCGTGCCCGCAGCCAATGAGTTTTGACTGGCTCGGCGGCAAGTTAGAACCGCTGGTCCCCGGGCTGCTTGGTTTTGGCCTTGCGCAGTGGCCGGCTTGCCCATGCCCCACGGCCATGACGTTCAGTGTCGCCAATGCGATGTACGAGAAGCTTGTCGACGGGCCACTGTGGCCGGGTGGCGCGGCGGTGCAGTGTCCGTGTCCCGCGCCCTTGGGTTTTGGCGCCTCCACCAAGGCCAGTCCGTAGGGCATCGTCCCGCGGCTCCGCACGAGATCGCGAGTGCTATCGAGCGGCGGATGGCGGCTTGGAAAAGACGCCGTTTCCCGTCGAAAACCGAAGTTGCAAACATCGGTGCAGGCGTACACACGATGCCCGTCAGGTCCTGTTGGCTGCCCTGGCTGCGCGCAGAAGCCCGTCAGGGTTCACAGACCCGTGGTGCAACTGCGGCGCCCCGCTGCGTGCAACCCGCCGCCCCCTACAACCGCCAAACCTCCACCTTGCGCCCGCCTTCCGTCACCGCCGCCGACACCTCGCCGCGCTGCTCCCACGGCACCCCGCGCCGCCGCGCGTCGAAAAGCACCAGTGTGCCCTCGTCCAGCCCCAGCCGGCCCAGGTAGCCGTCCAGTTGCACAAGGCCATCGGCCAGCGGATCCGGGCGCTTGGTGCGCCAGACCTTGACCTCAAGCGCCAGTCGCTGCGGCGTCGGGCCGCCCGTCCACTCGACCAGCAGGTCCAGGCGCTTGCGCCCCAGCCCGAACTCGCGCGCGATGCTGCCGCCGCCGTTGACGACCTTCTGCAAGAACGCCATGAACACGATTTGGTGCGCCGCCTCGGGCCAGTGCGCGCGCCGCACCATCCACTCGCCGTTTTCGCGCCAGAACTGCACGAACTGGCGCATCAGCACGGGCCAATCGATGTGGCCGTCCGCCTTGCGCCAATCGGTAAACACCCCGTGCATGTTGGGTTGCCAGGTGCAGGCCAGCTCGCGGGGAATGACTTCGCGGTAAATCTCGTTGGCGATGTCCAGGTTGCCCTCGCCGGGCGCCAGCAGGCCGAGGTCGCGGCAGTAGTCGAGGTCGTCGCGGTCGTACTCGTGGCTGGGCGTCTCGCCGGCAAGGATCGGCTCCAGCACCCGCCGCACCCGGTCCTCGCGCAGCCGCGCCATCAGGCTGTCGATGTGGGTGACGCGGGCGAGGATGAGCTGTTCCTTGGCTGCGTCGATGTGCGCCACGTCGATGGGGCCGGTCCACTTCTGCTTGCGAACGACGAAGTCGGCGAGGGCGTTGACGAGGAACGGTTGGCCGCGGGTCAATTGCCAAACGCGGTCGACGGCTGCGTCCGAAAAGCGCTGGCCCGACTCGACGGTGTGTTGGGCGTAGAGCTCTGCAATTTCCTCCCGGCTAAAGAAGGCAACCGTCACTGCCTCGCGGCTGACGTTGAACGGCGACGATGTGCCGATATTGGGCGAACCACCCGACGCCGCCTTGTAGTCGCGGATGTTGCGCATGCCGAAAAGGCAGATGCTGGCCGGGAACGGCGTATGGTCGCGGGTCAGGTAGCCTGCCCGCAGTTGACTGAGCACGGCCATCAGCGGCGCCCCTTCCAGCGAGTCGATTTCGTCGAGGATGAGCACCAGTGGGCGGCGCAACCGCCGGCACCAGTCGCAGAGAAAGCTGCCAAGGCGGCGTGGTGCGCCCTCGTAGTCGCTCGCGCGAGGCGCCTCTTCCCCCGCTGGCAGTTGGGCCCGGCTCGCGGCCTCTACGGCATCGACCGCGATGCGCAAGGCCGGATCGGCCTCGGCGATACCGCGGGCCTCTTCCAGCGTTGCGTAGATTGCCGCCCAGCGACCGTCGGCGCGCAACATGGCCGCAAAGGCCTTCATCGACGTGGTCTTGCCCGACTGGCGCGGGGCGTGCAGCACGAAGTAGTTTTCGCTCTCCACCAGCGACTTCAGGTCGGCCGGAATGCGTCCCAGCGGCGGCAGGGTGTAATGCTTGGCCGCGTCGTTGGGTCCGGCCGTATTGAAGTGGCGTGGCATAGCTGACTCGGGCCGCGGGGCGGCGACGCGGGCGGCTAGCGTAGCACGGGCGCGGGGTTGCCGGTAGCGAATCGGGGCCGCGCGGGCGAGCGGGCGGGCATGTGCGCAGTCAGTTCCGGCCGCTCAACGCGCCCTGGCAGTCCTCTGTTGCCCTGATCCTGATGCCGTCCAGGGCCCGTCCGGCGCCGCCGTGGGGGAATTCCACCAGCGCCGGTGCGGCGCCGCATGAGCCTGAGGGCCGGGCGAGGCACCTTCTTGCGTGGCGTTGTCGGCGCTGCCGTATCGGGGATCCACATGCGAACAGCCTCTGGCGCCACGAACACTGCGGCCAGGCAGAGCCATCAGGGTCAGCCGGCTGCGCCGGACAGCTCCAGGCGCAGCGCCAGGCACAGGGTCGCCCTCTTGCGGTGTTCGCGAGACCGGTTCGACTGGCCAAGCACCCTCCGCCGGCGACGTCGTGCGGCCCTCACACAGGGGGCGCGGACTGCAAGTTCAGGAACAAGGATAGCCCGTTCTGGTCGGTTGCCACCGCCATCTGACGCCCCCAGCCGGCGAGCGTAGCTTGGCGTTCCCCTTGCACCCAACGCCATGCCGCAACCGCCCCCGACCATCGCCGCCGTGCTTGAGCGCGACTTCGCGGCGCCCGCCTTGGCCGTGTGGTGGTTGCACCTGCGCCGGCTGGCGTCGCTGCACGAGCTGGCGGTGGGCGCCAAGGACGCCATGGTCTGCGCATGGCTGCGTACGGAGGCCGCGGCGGATCCACTCCACGCATCTGGCGGGACGTGGGTGCAAGCCGTTGCCGAACCGGAACGCGAGTTCGACATGGACGACTACGCGACGGAGGGCCGCGGCCATTTCGACCTCGGCCAGCGCCTGGACCTGTCGTGGACCGCCGTGCGCGGTACGGGTTGTCTGGTCGGGTTTGAGGCGCTGACGGCGCTGCGATTGCAGGGGTGTGCGCTCGGCGCCGCGGACCGCAGCCCGAGCGCGCTCGCTGGACTGGTCGAACTGGACCTCTCGGCGACGACCGGACCGCTGGAGCTGCTGCAGTCGTGCACCAGCCTGCGCGTGCTCGACCTGTCGGAGCGCCCCGACCTTGTGGGTCTGCGGCGGGAACTCGGCGGCCTTGACCAACTGGAGACGCTCCACCTGGGCGGCGACACCGGCCTGCTCGGGGTTTCGGCGTTGGCGCGCTTGGCCCATCTGCGAACGCTGTATCTGCCGGCGCTGCCGTGGATGCGCGACGACCGCATGATCGACCCGATCGGCCATGTCCCCGAAGTGTTGTGCGACAGCCCATGGGTCCAAGCCGCCCACAGGCGCGCCCGGCAGCGCTACCTGCAACGCGGAGGGCACGAAGCGGCGCTCCTGGCCGACGGCGTCCAACTGCGCGCCGGAAATTGGCTGTGGCCGCCGGAGTTGGACGCCGACCTGAGCCTGGCCGAGTGGATTCGGCAGCTACAGGCGCGCGGCGCGCTGGACCCGTCGACCACTACGGAACTCGACCTGTCGCACCACGGATTGGAGCATGGCGAGCAGCTCCGGCCGCTTTCCAATCTGCGGCGGCTGACCGCCGTCGGTGCCTCGTGGCAAAGCCTCGACGGCCTGGGCCACTGCGCCGACCTGCGCGTCTTGCTTGCCGGCCACGACCGCACCGGCTGGACGCTCAACATCCTCCTCGACACCAGCGGTTCCATGACCACGGAGTTGCCCCTTGCGCTCGGGGCCATCGCCTCGTTCTGCCGCGACGCCAACGTCGACAGCGTGCGCTTGCTGCAGTGCGACGTCGAAGTCACCCGCGATGAACGCATGGAACCCGATCAACTGCAGCGCGTCGCCATCGACGGTTTCAGCGGCAGCGACATGACGCCTGCCATGCAGCGGCTCGCCAGCGATATCGAGGTGCAGGCCGCAGTCGTCCTCACCGACGGGTGCATCGAGGTGCCGCGCGAGGCGCCGCCCTACGCTGTGTTGTGGGTGCTGACCGGCGACGAGCCGTGGAATCCTGGGTATGGCGTCACGGTTCGGATGCCGTAGAGGGATGGCTCAAGGCAACAGCAGTTCCGGCCGGTTCAGAACAATGGGTCGCGCAGCAAGCCGCGAGCGAGGCAAGGTGCGAACGCGAGTGGACGTTCGCGGCGACCCGCCAGAGAAAACGCGGGTCGATCACCCATCCGCCGCCAGCAACCGTACCACCACTTCCTTGCCGGCAAACCCCACCGCCCAGCCGAGCACCGGCGACCCCGCGCCGCTCTCGCGATACCCCTTGGCGCGAATCTGCGCCTCGGCCGCATCGCAGGCCAGCTCTGCCGCCGCCTCGCTTCTGCCTTTCTTGGCGGCCTTGAACTCGACCACGGCCCCCGGCTGGTCCGGCGCGCCCGGAATCAGCACCACATCCGGCCGACCGCTGCCGAATTCCCGGTTGCTCTCGATCCGGTAGCCCGGGGGCACTTGGCTCCACACGCCCAACACGAACACGTGGTAGATGCGCTCTGGGGTCTTGTCGGCGAGGTCGTGGTAGCTCAGCAGGCCGCGCACCACGCCGCCCAGCATGCGCTGCACGGTCTCTTCGTCGCCGGACAGAAGCGCCGCGCACCGGCGCCGGGGGTCAAAGGCGCCCTGGTGCGCCCGCCGCAGCCACCTCGCGTACAGGGCCTGCAGCGCACTGCGCACTTCCTCGTTGGGCGTGCGCAGGACTGCGCGGAGCTCACTTTGCTCTTGTCGCACGTTGGCGGCGGTCAGGTAGCCCGCGTGCAAGAGCATCGTCGGCAGCATGTCACCGTGGCGCTCGATGTCGGCCAGCGCGACGCCGTGTACGACCTCTTGGTCCACCGGTTCGCCTTGGAGCCAGCGCTCCAGGTCGGCATGAAACGACGGCGGGGACTGGCTCGCCAACCGCTCCAGCAGGTCGGTGCCACCAGTGGCGATCCAGCGCGCTTGCAACGGTTCGTCCAGGCGATCCAGCGTCTCGGCCACCGATCAAGGGTTGTAGATGGCGTGGCCGCCGATGGTGTAGCCGTTGTACCACTGGCGCATACCGTCGCGAAGGGCCCGGTCGTCTGCCGCGAGGTCGTCCAGCTCTGCTTCGATAAAGCCGAAGTCAGTCGCGAAGTTGCTGCCCAACACCGTGTCGACCTGTAGATTGTTGAGGTCCGACAGGATGCCTTCCTTGGCGACGCGCATGACACCGGTCATCACGGTGCGCGCGACGGACGAGTTGTCCTTGGCGGCGTCGCCGAAAAACGTCTGGAAGAACGCGACGGCTTCGGGATAGTAGCCGTATTGCCAGGCGGTCTGGATCGGCGCGTCGTATTCGTCGATGAGCAGCCAAACCCTGCGCCCGGTCTGGGTGTGCAGCGCCGTGACCATCACGCCAAGCGCCGAAGCCAACGTCGCCTCGTCCGCCGCGCGGTCGATCACCGCCGCCATCTCGGTGGCGAGAATGGGCGGCAGGCCGTCGACCACGCCTCCCGCTTGCAGCCAAGCCGCCCGCACTTGCCGCCCGATGGCTGCGCGGGAGTCTCGCCAGTTCATGGCCTTGACGCCCATGAGCGACAGATACACGACCGGGTGTTGGGCGCGCTCGGACATCGCCAACGGGTCGGCCTGCACGGCCATGTCAGCGAACAACGCGTCGGGCACCGCCGGCCGGCCAGGCATCGCCATGCGCAGGAAATCGCGCAGCATGGTGATGTTCATGGTCTTGCCGAAGCGGCGCGGGCGGCAGATGACCAGCGCGGCACCAGTGGAGCGCAGTACACGGCCGACAAAGGAAGACTTGTCAACCAAAGTGGTCCCGGGGGCACCGCGGGACGCGGCGAAATCGGCGAAACCAACCGGCAGGGATTTGGGCATCGCGGGCACCGGCGGCCGTCTCGGCCGCACGCGTAGCCTAGGGACTGGAAAACAATAAGTCGATCACTCTCACATCAGGACGGAGCCGCGAGTCGGACCCTTGGTCCGCGAGCTGGCGACCCACTGAGCAAGCAAACGGGCCCACGAAATGATTGAGTAAATCATTTCCGGGCCCCTAGTACCTCAGGCCCGAAATTCGCGCCGGTTTCCGGCGCGCAACAGGGCTGAGGTACTTCCGGCCGCGGGGGTGAGCGCGCATGGGCGCGCGAGGGGGCTGCGAGCCCCCTTCACGAAACAAGCAGCTAGTAGGCGAAACGGATTGAGGATCTGTTGCGGCATTACGGCCCGTATCCCGACGCGAATTTGGGGTTTCGCCTACTAGGCGCGGTGGGTGGGTGGGTCAACCGCGGCGGCCATCTCGGCCGCGACCGCAGAGCCACAAGTCAGCGACTGCGCGCAAACGAGAACTCGGGGAGTCCCACGCCCGACCCCAAGGGCAGCGAGCCCCACAAGTTGCTGGCGCGGTCAGTGCAGAGGGTGGTCAGGTTTGCAGCGGCGCCGCCCGGTCCTTCGACGCCGTGCGCTCAATACCCCGGCACCCGCGCCTCGAACCGCACCAGCCCGCGACCCTCGGGCGGCGTGAACCCTGGCACGGCCAGCAGCACGACGTACAGTTGGTCCACGCCAAAGGCGCCGCGCCCGAACACCACGTTGGCGAACAGCGCGTTGTGGGTCGACAGAAACACCGTCGGATCCTTGCGACCCTTGGGCCACACCAGCACAGTGCTGGCCTTGAGCGCAATCGTGGGCTCGGTCTGGAACTCGTCGAACGTGGCATAGAAGTTGCCCGCCGCGTCAAAGGTGCAGCCGTCGCCGAATTGGCCGGCCGGTGCGCCCCGCGGTTCAAACTTGAGCGCGCCCTCGCCGCGGTCGGCGCGCCATGCGCGGCCTAGCGGCTTGCCGATGGGCGCCCCGCCCTTGAAGCACAGCAGCGACACATTTTCGGTCGTGACCATCACGTCTTTGCCGTCGGGCGACAGCGCGATGCCGTTGGGGCCGCCTTGCTCGGCCAGATCGAAACTGGCGAGCACCTCGGTCTTGCCGATGGCGGGGTCATAGCGCAGCAGCTCGCCCAGGCACGGGTCGGTGAACCACACGCGGCCCTTGTCGTCCACGGTCAGGTCGTTCGGCTGGACCAGCTCGACCTTTCCATCGGTGGTGGTCGCGGTTTTGACGACACCCGCCGCCGAAAGCGACCGCAGCGCCTTGCCTTGGCTGTCGCAGAACCACAGCGTGCCGTCCTTCGCAAACTGCATGCCGAGCGGGTAGGCAATCGGGTCACCCGTCACCGTCAACTCGGTCACCGCGCCGGCCGGATCGACCTGCAAGAAATGCCCGGGCACGCCCATCACCGCGCGGCTGCCGTCGGGGGCGATGGCCATGTCTTCCGTGCTGCCGTCGATCTTGCGCGCCTCCAACCACTCGTGGATCTTGCCGAAGGCGCTTGGCGTGTACGGCGTGGCCAGCGTAGGCACGGTCTTGACCTCAAAGGGCGCGGCCTTGGGTGCTTGCAGGTGCAGCGACTGGCCAACCGGCGTGGGGCCGAGCGTCCATTGCAGTTCGACCGCGCCCTTGGCGTCCGTGGTCGTGGTGCCCTTGTCCACCGCGCCGCTGCCAGCCGGGACCGTGACCGTCACAGCGATCCCGGCCTGGGCTTTGCCTGCGCCGTCCTTGAGCACAACGGCGACCTTGCCTGCCACACCGGCCTGTTCGGGCACCGTGGCACCGGGGGCAAGCGCGAACTGCCAGGACGCATTTGCATCGGCACCGCCGGCGCCATCGGCTGTCGCGGCGTCGGGCGCAGTGGAGCCGCAGGCGGCCGTCAGCGACAAGCTGAGCGCGAGGGCGGCAGGGCGGAATGGCAAAGGCATGGCAACCTCGGGACGGCGCGGGCGATAGGGGCAGCGCCGGCAGGGCGGCCACCCTACGACCTTTTGCGGTCGCTGCCAACGGGCGGGGCTGGCCAGAATCCACCGCCCCGCGCCGGCCAGCCGCGGAGCGGCGGTGCCGGCGCCTTTTTTCGCCTCCACGCCGTGCCCGGCAGCGCCCGGCGGACCTTTTTTGCCCCCGGTTTTGCCGCCCCCCGCTGC
>Ga0194120_10009262_pt1 | contig 12560 bp, 11 predicted proteins | sample TA2MahCa65mmetaG_FD_148642 | JGI IMG/M metagenome (GOLD analysis project Ga0194120, IMG submission 148642) | Freshwater microbial communities from Lake Tanganyika, Tanzania - TA2015019 Mahale Deep Cast 65m | ecosystem: Environmental > Aquatic > Freshwater > Lake | place: Tanzania: Lake... | reverse complement strand
GCCATCATCCCAGACGCTATCCTCTTTGCCGACACGGGGTCGTAATCCCCTGGAGGCGGGGAGCGGCATTCCGGCGAAAACACCACGAAATTAATCTGCGACTTCTGGTACAGTCGTAATCCCCTGGAGGCGGGGAGCGGCATTCCGGCGCCAAACCGGCCACAAAGGCCGCCAAACCGGCCACAAAGGTCGTAATCCCCTGGAGGCGGGGAGCGGCATTCCGGCCGCCGATGAAATCCCGTCAGGGATATTTGTCGCGTTCAAGTCGTAATCCCCTGGAGGCGGGGAGCGGCATTCCGGCCGCGGCTCGCCGCAGCCGGCACGCAGAGCGGATCGTACCACCCCGAAACCGAGCACCATGCAGGGGGAAGGGGTGGTCTGTGTGAAATTCGGCCTTCACGCATAGCTGAAGGCGTCCGTTTTCAAGGTTCTTGGCGAACCGAGCACCTCCATGAACACAAAGCTTTGCTCCAATGTCATTTCGGGGGTCCGAGAACAACTTACCCGCTCGGGACGGGGAGCACTCAGTACGGGAGATCATCGGGTTCGACCGGCTTCCTTGGCGAGGGGGCGGCGGGCCGGATGTCGACGGCCACCTGGCTGTCCCGCTGCTTCTTGTGATCGTAGCTCGATCTCACCTCGAATTCCACCGCCATGCCGACCTCGGGGCTCCGGCCCATCGCCCTGAAATTGCGACCCTGGAAGTACAGGTCAGTGCCATCGGTGGCGGTGATGAAGCCGAACTCCCGCTCGGCGTTCCAGGCCTTTATCCGGCCGGCCCGCCGTGGCCGGAGGGTCGAAAGCTGGTCGCGCCAGATGCCGCCGCAGCGGTTGAGGGCCGCCCCGAGCGGCTGTGCGGCGGTGTCGATGGAGAGGGCACTTTCCGCGAGCGTCTCGCCATGCACCAGGAACAGGTCATCGAGCTTGCGGGCACAGCGCTCGCGCCGCCGCTCCCACCCTTCGGACTCGGCGATCGCCAGGGCCAGCCCGAGGTGGCAAGCGGCCCCGTCCTGGGAGCCAAGGGTCGACAGCATCTCGGCCATCTCCTCGAACATCCCGATCCGCCCCTTGGCGTCGCCGGGAAGCAGCGCCGCCTCGCAGGCCAGGGCCAGCGCGCCCTTGACGTCTCCCTGCCGCATCCGGATGCGGGCCAGATCGGCCTTGACGTACCACTGGGGCGCGCACCGCCGGTCGATCTGCTCGAGCAGGCTGCGGGCCGGTTCGAGATCGCCCAGCGCCATGTAGGAAAGCGCCTGCAACCGCGGCAGGCCTTCGCCGCCTCCGCAGGCGGCGGCGCCCTCGGATGCCACGGCCAACGCGTCGTCGTAGCGACGCAACTCGAAGAGCGCGCGAGCCCGCATGGTGTACCACCGCTCGCGATCCGAAGGGAGGCGCTTGCCATTCGCGTTGTTTGGCTCGCCGGAGAGGCCTTCGGCGCTCATCCGGTCGAGCAGATCGAGGACCTCGTCCCAGGCCCCCAGCGCCTTGGCGGCCTTCGCCCCGCCGAAGGCCGCCAGCCGCACGGGCAACTCCTCGCGCGTGGCCTCCAGCATCCACCGGGCCGTCTTGATGGCCTGCCGGCATTCCTCGGGCTGCGCCTTGCCGCCAGCCGCATCGAATCCCTTGAGGTACGCGTCGTAATGCACCCACACGGCTTCCCGCTGCACCCAGATGTCTTCGGGCCAGGCCTCGGCCGCCTCCCTGGCGAACTCCAGGGCCGATCGGGCCGAAGCCGCCGAAACCTTCCGGGCGCAGTGCAGGTGCCGGCTGGCCCGAAAGCTCGACGGGCTAGCCCGGTAGGCCTCGAGGTACAGCCGGGCAGCCTCGGCCAGTCGCCCCTGATCCTGCAGGCGCCGGGCCTCATCGGTCAGAGACCGCGCGGGATCCTTCGCATCGAGCATGGTCGCCATGGCTTGGTACCTCTCACAACACCACGATGTCCTGGTCCTCGATGATCGGCCCGTGGCCGATCAGGTCGATTCCGGCCTGGCAGCGCCGGCACAGGGTGTAGAACCTGACGCTGTCCGACTCCTGGTCGATGATTTCCAGCAGTCGGCCACGCAATTCGAGGAACTGCCGCTCGTCGAGCAGGCAGTCGAAGACGCTGAACTGCACGCGCGTTCCGTAGTCCAGCAGCAACTTGGCCACGCGATAGCGGCGCCGGTCGTCGGCCACGTCGTAACTGACCGTCACAAGGGGCATTCGCGTCTCCTCATGCTCCGACCTCGAAGGGCTCGTACTCGCCCTCGCCCTTGAGGTGACGCGCGAGGCGGTAGACCTGCTCGCGCATGATCTGCCGGTACGTCAGGCGCTGCCCGGTCGGTGGGTAGACGGCGCTTTCGGCCAGGCGCCGCTCGAAGGCGGTGAGCCACTTCTTGACCCCGCCCGGCGTGAACACGATGCGCCGTCTCGGGGGTTCGGCTTCCGGCCCGTCGCATTCCTCGCGCTCCCATTCGTCCTCGATGGGCGAATCGTCGGGCGCGAGGGCCACGAAGTCGGCCGGCGTGATGGCCCGCGTATTGACGGCCCGGACGACCGGCATGTCCACGGCCAGGGGCCTGAACTCCTCGATCAGGTCGAGCGCCAGCGACGGCCGGCCGTACTCGGGCCGATGGAGGGCGCCCAGAAAAGGGTCGAAGCCGGCCAGCTCGCAGTACCCCTGCATGACCGTCGTGAGCAGCGTGTAGCCGAACGACAGCAGGATGTTGACCGGATCGGGTGGCGGCCGGCGCAGGCGGCGCGTGAAGATCATGCCTTCCGCGCGGAGCTGCCGCCCAAACGCCTCGAAGTAGGCGGCGCTCGCCCGACCCTCGAACCCGAGCAGCGCATCGAGGTCCTCCGCGCCGTCGATTCGCTCCAGGCACACCCGGATCGCCACCAGCGACCTCGCACAGACGTCATCCGGATGAGTTCGCTGGTGGCGCCCCAAGTGCGTGCGCAGGTTGACGAGCTTCCCTCGCACGAAGCGCTTGGCGAGATCCAGGGCGAAAGGCTCGTCATCCAGGCGCCGGAACTGGATCCTCCGCAGGTCGATGTTGCGCGACGCGCCCCGGGACAATCGCCCCAGGTAGGCCCCGCCGGCCGAGAGTAGCGCCAGGTCGACGCCGCGGGCCAGAAGTGCCCGCACCGCCGCGCTCGACATCTGGACGTGGCCGAGCAGGACCACCTGCTCGAGGTCGGCCAGACGGACCTGATCTATCTCCTGGCCGCGCTTCTGGATGATCAGGCGCTCCGATCGCCGCCCGACGGTCGCACCTTGCTCGGTGATGTACAGGACGGTCATTCGCCCGGCGTCGCCTCGGCGCTCTCGGCCGTGGCCTCGGGCAGCGTCATCGGGGCCTCGACCTCGATCAGGGGAGTCGAAATCGGAATGGTCACCTGGAGATCCTGGTCGGGCCCGAGGGTGACCGAACCGGTCGCCGTGGAAACCTGGCTCAGGCCCTTCTCGATGAGGTACGCCCGCATCTGCTCTTCGAGCCGAAACTGGAGCGCGGCCAGGCGGGCCGCCTCGACCCGCAGCCGCACGAGCTCCCCCACCATGCGCTCGAGCATCAGCTGCGAGATGCCGTCGGGCTGCAACTGCGGAGCCGCGGCCCTCAGGTCCATGAGGTGCAGCAAGGGAGTGGGCATCGCCGATCGGTCGAAGCGGCAGCCGCACGGGACGCGGCCGACCACGTCGGGGACGCGTTCGACGATGCGCCGGCACCCCATCGGGTTGCCCTGGAAGCGCTTCTTCATGAACTCCGCGGCGAGAATCGGCTGCACGAGGCCCAGGATGGTATTGAAGGCTTCGGAGCCGTTCGGCAAATGCCCGACGGTATGCTTGAGGACCAAGCGCTCGTCGGCAGTGAGCGCGTGAATTGTCTCTGCTTTTCGGACAAGCTCACCGATGACCGGGCAGCGGCGCAGGAGCCACAAAACCTCGAGGTCCTGGGCGCGATCGTAGGGCACAGCCGCAATGCTCGTGGCTGCCGCATCCTGCGCCGGCTCGGCCGGCTTGGCCTCGCCCGGCGGGTCGTCCCACGGGACCTCGTTGGCAGGCTGGGGGCTGGCTTCGGGGCGGCTTATCAGGTCGAGCACGTGATCGTAGCCGACCGGCCGCAGGTCGGCCAGGAAACGGTAAGGGTCGGCTACCGGGGTACCGTCCGGCTCCAGGAAGTGGCAGCGCCGGCCGGTCTTGCGGTGGATGCCCAGCGGGATCTTGATCAGGTTCCCCAGGCCGTTGCCCTTGATCTTGGCCTGCTTGGGGAAGACCTCGACCGCTACTTCCGCCGGCAGTTCGGGCATGCCGGATCTGATCAGGTGGGCCAAGCGCAATGCCCATGCGGCCGGGACCGGGCGATCGAAGAACACCCAGACGTGGCGCCCCTTGCTGCCCGAATCCTCGATGAAAGCCGGAATCTCCAGGGCCGCGCACCGATCCAGGTAGGCCACGGCGGCCTGCTGGACGGTGCGGACGAGTGTCGGCCAGGTCCGCGTCTTGGACGCGCTTTCCATCGCGAAGCGCGCCAGATCGAGGTCGAAGGCCAGGAAGTTCACGGAATCGTCCGTCCGGACGACATAGACGCCCAGCGTCAGGTCGCCCAAAAGGTGCTTGCGCGCCACGGCCGGCGTGAAGGGCTCGTGCACCGGCGTGTAGCCGGCACGATCCGTGGGTGACGTCCACTGGCGGGCGTAGACTCCTTCCCGGCCGGCGAAGCGCGTCACAAGGTTGATGGCGTCGGCGTCCGACGGCTCGGGCAGCGGCGGTTCGACCGCCGGCGGAGGTACGGTTCCCCTGGGAGGCTCTGGCTCGGATGCTGGCCCCGCCTGCCTTTCGAGGGTCTGGAGCGCCCTGCGGGCCTCAGCGTCGTCGGGGGCAAGGTCCAACAGCTTCTTGAAGCAGCGAATGGCCCGGTCCGTTTGCCCCAGGTCGGCCCGGAGGTTGGCGAGTCTGCGAAGGGTGTCGACGTCCTGGGGAGAGTCTCGAAGCGCGTGATTGTACTCGAGGATGGCCCGCGAGAGGTCACCGGCGTCTTCGGCCAGCTGTGCGATCTCCATGTGCGTCCGACCGTCCCGGACGGACTCGCAGGCCAACTGGGCCAGGCGATCCTTCGCGTGCTCGAAGTCCCCGTCGCGCAGGGCATCCTTGATTTCCTCGATTCCAAGGTCCGACGACGCAGCCATTCCCCCTCCCACCGCCCAAAGCGTGATCCGTTTTCTACCCAAGACCATTACGGAGTATGTTAAGAACTTGTGGGAAATCGGTGGAGAAACTCACTTGACTTGTTGAAATCTGTCCGCCGGGCGCCCTGTCGGTCGTTTCCTCGGCCAGTGGGGCAAGCCGATGCGACTTGGAAAGTAGCCTACCGCACCCGCTTCACGCCCTCGACGGACCCGGGCGGCAGCCGGCGGATTGGCTTGAGCTCACCATGCCGCCCGCCGCCCACGACCCTCGCCGTCTTGGCGTTCGTGCCTCCCGGAACCCTCACATTCACGACGGCCGTCGGCCGCCGCCGCAGGCCCAGCTCGCGCTGCGCCCTCGCGGCGCCCATCGTCCTGCCGCGGGCGTTTGCCGTCAGGTGCTTGCCAGCCGGCACGCCGTGTCGCTGCAGCCACCTGGCCTCGGTGACCGACGTGTAGCGGCGCGTCAGGCGGCTCTTGGCCAGGGGTCGCGCGGCCAGGGCGGCGTCGCGCTTGCGGTCGTATGCGAAAGCCCGGTCGAGGCGCCTGGTCGCGTTGGTCCGGCTTGCACGGCCGGCCGGCCGCACCGCGGCGCGCGCTGCCGGTCTCGCGACCGACCGCTGCGCCGAGCGGATGCCGCTGCGCTCGAGCGATCGGACCACGCTGCGTTCGGCGCCTCGGACCACCGCCCGCCCAAGGGACGCCTCGGCCGGCTGGACGGGCAGTCCCAGGAAGAGACACGCCAGCAAGGCGGCGGCAACGCGCGAGCACCCCATGACGACCTCCTAGCTCTTGAAGGCCTGGTCGGCCTTCCAGTACACGCTGTCGGTTCCGCACTTCGGGCAGAGATCCCCGTTCTTGCACCGCTCGCAGAACCAGTGCCCCTTGTTGCGGCACTTGTGGAGCCAGATGTAGACTCCCCCGAAGAGCCCGCCGGAGGCGTGGTACCCGCAGGACGGACAGGCGGAAAAAGTGCTCACTGCTACCTCCTCGTGGCCAGACGTATCGCCCAGCCGATCGCCCGGAATGGCAAGACGATCAACGCTCCGGCGAGCCTCGCTATTCCGCCGAGGCCGGCCAGGATCGCATGGGTGATGAGATTGGATGCCACGTGCTCGGCGATTCGCCTCCCGAACACCAGTTGCAGAAAACCGCCCAGCAGCAGGAAAATCGCCACCAGGAGCACGATGACGGCCAGCCAGCCCGGCAGGCCACCGATGAGATCCTCGACGAAGGGCGTCAGGAGGATCATCAGGATAAGACCGCCAATCATGCCCATCGCCGCCCGGCGGGACAGGACGCCCACCATCAGGCCCAGGCCGGCGAACACGATCACCAGGATCAAGAACTCGTCGGGGAGCAGCGCCCACAAGACCCCGGTACGCATGGTCCTACACGATCACGGCTCGCCGCGGGCCGCGATCGGCATGGTGCCTGCCCGCGTCCAGATTCCGCACGGCCGCTTCGTTGCGGGGCGATCGCCTGGCGGCGAGGACCCTCTCGAGACTGGCGGCCCGGGCGGCCGATCCAGCAGCCTTCCGGATCTGCAACCCGCTACCGGCGCCCGTTTGCTGGCCCGAAGTGAAGGTATCGCGGTGACCTTGGCCGAGTGCTTGGTACGCTGCGCCCAGTTCATGGCGTCCACCCCCCGACAGAGCCCCCCGCTCCGGACTTGCAACCTACAATACCCGTCTGGGATAAAGAGGAAACGTATCAATTCGAGGCTCTGCCGGGATGCGCCTTCCACGCACTTTGCCAACCGACCTGGCAAGGATTAACCTGGATCCCGAGCATCACGCCAGCCCCTCCTCCGACTCTCTTGCCGACACCCGCTTTCGATCGCCTCCCCACCTTCCTGGCCATCCCGCTCGCGGACATGGCGACGGCGACGCATCCGTTCGTGCGCCTCTGGCGTGTGTGCGACGCGGCCGAGCTGCTGCTGCGGTTCTTCGTCGCGATCCGCGCGGCCGAGCTGGACGGACGGCTCTCGGACGATACGGCGCGCCTGGCGGCGACCCGCATCGACCACCCGACGCTGGGCGCCTGGCTCGAATTGGCGGTGGCGCTCGCGGCGGAGAGCCCCGCAAACCCGCTCGTGCCGGAACTCCCGGCCGCCCTGCGGGAAACCGTCTACCCGCTGATCACCGGCCACGCGCCCGGCGTCGAGGAGCGCGCGGACTACACGCAGGCGTTGCTGCCGTTGCGCAACGTGCTGGCGCACGGCGCGGGCTTCCCCGACCTGGTCGCCGAAGAACTCGTCATGGCGCACGCGTCGCGCCTGCTGGACGCCCTTGGCGGGATGCCCTGGCTCGCCGACCTGCTGCTCATAGCCCCGGCGCGCAAGGGAGGCTGGCTGCGGCTCACCGGCGCGACCCCGTCCGAGCGCTGCGAGCCGGCGGATCTCGGCCTGGCGCCCGGCGCGCTAAGCGAGCAGGAAGGAGGCGTCTACGTCGTCCGGCAGGCGCGAGCGGTCCACCTCTGGCCCCTGCACGCCTTCGAGGAGCCGCGGCTCAAGCGGCCCAAGAAGGGCGACGAGCGGGCCGATCGTCCGGCCCCGCTCATTTACAGCCGCCGGGAGGGCAAGCGCCTCCAGCACACCGCGCTCGGGAGCCGCATGCCCGTCGGAGAGCTGCGCGGCGAGGCGGTAACCCGGTTCGATCGCCTCTTTCGTCTCGCCGAACGGAAGGCCTTGCTCGGCCTCGAACGATCGGATTTTCGCGCCGAGTTCCGGGAAGAGGCCGAGCGACTGTCGGGCCGGACCGAGCAGGTGGCGGCCATCCTGGAGGCCTTCGGCGGGCCGGACCGGGTGCTGTGGCTGCACGGCGGCCCCGGAATGGGCAAGAGCGCGATCATGGCGGCCGTGGCAAACCGGCTCGTCGGGACGCCGCGCAGGCTGGTCGTGGAGTACCGCCTGCGCGCCGCGGACCCGCGGGCCAATCGCCTGGCGTTCTTGAAGCACGCCATCAAGCGCATCGAGTCGTGGGATGCGGGCATCCCGGCCATCCCGCTGGGCGATCGGCTCGAGGTGCTGGAGGATCGCCTGAGGGAAGTGCTGGCCGCGCTGCCGCCGAATCGGGACGTCGCCTTCATCCTGGACGGCCTGGACGAAATCGCCGGCATAGACAGGGCCTTCGTCGATCTGCCTTTCCGGATCTCGTCTCCCGGGACGACCTGGCTGTGCGCGGCACGGCCGATCGCCGAGCTGAAAGCCGTGTTCAAGCCCGATCGCTGCCGCGTGCTGTTTGGCGACAACGGTCTGCCGGGCATGAGCGCCGCCGAGATCGGCGCGTGGCTCAAGCGTGACGCCCCCTCGCGCATTGGCGAGCACATCCTCGCCCAGGAAAACGAGGGCTCGTCCCCGTGGGTCGAGGCCGTGGCAGAACGCTCCGAAGGCTCGCCGGCCTACCTCGTCCTGTTGCTGGCCGATCTCTGGAGCGACGAGATCTCGGTGGGAGACGAACCGCCCAGGGGGCTCGAAGCCTACTTCGTGGGCCTCCTGAAGGGCTGGGTGGACATCGACACGAGCGTGATCCTGATGGCCATTGCGCTGGCCGCCGAGGCCCCCGACGCCCGGTTGCTCGCGGAGGTCCTCAAGCAGTCCGGCGACCTCCAGGACGATGGCGAGGACACCCACGAGGCCGCCGTGGAAGAGGCCCTGGGCCGGGCGCGCGCGCTGGTCGTGGTCGTCGAGACAGCCGCGGGCGAGTGCTACCTCCCGTATCACCAGTCGCTGGGCGATCACCTCCGGACGACGCCCACGCTGGTCAACAAGCGCGGCCGCATCGGCAAGGCCTGGGCCGCGCTCGCCGCCAATCCCGGGACCCTTGCCGACCCGGGGCTGCGGCGCCGGCTCTTCTCGGTGGGAGTCCGCCAGCTCCTGGAGCTGGGCCGGGCTCAGGCCGCTCGCGACCTCCTCTCGAACCAGGCGTACGTGGTCGCCAGGATGGCGGGCGCGACCGGGGAGGAAGTCACGGCCCTGCGCCGCGAGATCCTGCGTGACGCCTCGCTCCTCCTCGCGCCCGAACCGGCCGGCGAGGCGACATTGCGCATACTCGAGGTCGCGACGGGTCAGGAGCTGCGTCCCGCATCGCAGGTTCACGAAGCCGCTACGATCGCCGACGAGGCGGCCGCATGGCTGGTGCCGCCGCTGGCCGGAGCAGCGGAGTTGCACCCGCTGGTCGTCGAGCTGCTGGCGAGCTGGGGAACCGCGCCCGACCCGGTCCGGCGGCGGGTCGCCCAGGAAGTTGCCGGCCGCAACACCGCGCTCCTGGCCGATCGGCTGGGCGACATCCTGGCTGCCGTGGGCCGCCAGGAACGCCCGCGCATGCTGTCCCTGCTGGTCCACGGCCACCGCGATCCGGCCAGCGCGCTGGCCGCCTTGCAGCGGCTGATCGGCACCGCGCACCCGAGCCGGCTCCACTTGCTCCTCCGGCGCCGTCGGGCCCGCTGGGCGCTGGATTTTTCCATCCGTGCCGCGCTGGACGCGCCGCAGGACGGCCCGACCGCCCGGACCATTTTCCGTTTCTGGCTCGACCTGACGCGAATCGGCCGGCCGGGCGGTGCGGTCGCGCGCATCCTGGCCCCGTCCCTGGGGGCCCTGGCGCTCGACGGATACTTGAAGGCCCGCAGCGCCGCCGACGAGCGGGTGCCGGGATCCGCCCGCCAGTTGCTGGCCGATCTCCGCGCGGCCGCTCCCGACGTAGTCGCACTCCTCGGCCACCTCCAGGAGCCGGCGTCCGACGATCTCGGCCACCTGGCAGACGCCGCGCTGGCGCACGCGACCGCCCGCTTCAGCGCCGGTCGCGGCCTGCTCTACGCGCTTCTGCTGCTGCAGGGGGTCTGGTCGATAGACCGGACGGGCCCGCTCCTGGACGCGCTCACCCGGCGGGGCGGCGAGCAGGGCCGCATGGCCGTCCACGCGGTGCTGTTGCGGATCTTCCAGCAGCTCCCGGCCGGCCGCGAAGCCGAGCGGCGGGCGGTCGCCGACCGGATCTTCGCCCTCGCACGTGCCGAGAGCGAAGAAGACTATTTCTACCGGGACGCCGTCGGCGTCGATACCAAGCACAGCGTCTACCATCCCCTTGCGCCGGCGGGGACGGCCTGCGCCGAACTCGGCCCCGGCCGGCCGCTGGCGTTCTTCGCCGAATTCATCGCGGGCTCGCCGCAGCTGCCGGAAGCCGAAAGGGAGCGCCGGCTCCGCCGGGCGGCCCGCGACCTGCTCTGGGTCGGCATCTACTACCCCCGGGAGGCGTTCCTCACAATGCCGCTGCTGGCTGACGAACCGCTGGCGCAGGACGAACTCTTCCGGACCCTGGCCTACCTGGCCGTCGTGCACGGCCCCGACGCCGAAGCTTTCTACGCGCGCCACCTCGCGGGCCGCATCGAGTGGCCGGATCTCCTCAGGCTCGTCGATCACGAATGGCTCGATCGGTACATGGTCGAACGCGGCGCCGGCCGCCTGGTCGGCGCGATCCTGCTGGCCCGCAAGGATCTGCGGGTCGCCCTGGTAGACCTGGTCCGGGCCGCGCTCGCGCCCCGCGCCACCCCGACCCGTGTCTTGGGCACCGGCGTGTCGCGCCTGCTCACGCTGCTCGGGTCCTGAGGCGGGCGCTCAGGAAGGGGGCTCCACTTCAAGTGTCGATCTGTGCTTCAACCCATCGCAGCACATCGGCCGCCTGCTGGGCCTCGAAGCACAGATCCTCCAGGTAGACCCCGGGCAGCGTCGCATCGGCCAAAGCCAGGTTACTCCTGGCTCGGTTCAGCCATTCCTTGGGATCGTCAGGCGCCATACACGACCCGGCCTTCTTCCAGCGCCGGCTTGATCACCAGACAGTGCGTACGCCCGTAGCGCTCGACCTCCTCGGGCGTCACGACGACCACGTCCACGGCCTGGCCCACGCCCAGCAAGGAGTGGTAGATATCGTCCATCACGCGCCACTTATCGTACTGACCGGCCTTGACCACGAGGAGATCCACGTCGCTGTTGGGCCCCATCGACCCCCTGGCGGCAGATCCGAAAAGTATGACGCGCTCGGGTTCCGCCGCCCTCACCACGCGCGCCACTATCGCGTCGAGCACATCTGGCCCGAGTCGGCGGCTTGCGCCTTCCGCTTCGTCACCCATGATTCCTTGCGTCATGGTAATCCATGGCTTGGACAGACGCCGAGCGTCTCGCCCGAGAAGGCCTTGCTCGACCTGTTCTACCTTTCCCGAGGCGAGTTTCCACTCGAGCGGATCGAGGAACTGCGCCTGGAGGGCCTGGACCGACTGGACGGCCGGCAGCTCCTGTCCATGGCACGACTGGTCGCAGCTCCGCGTGTTCTTCGCGCCGTACGCAACCTCCTGCGGTGGCTGGGGCATCCGGAAATCGAGGTCGCCGGATGAAGTCCTATCTGCTCCAGCAACTCGAGGGTGCCCGGCGTGCCCGACGGTGCCGGTCTGCGTACCGGCGCCAGCGCAAGTGCCAGGTCGTCAGGGCCCTGGTCTTGACGACTCGGCGCCGGGGCGCGGCGCTAGCCCAGCTCCGCGAAAGCCCCCAGCAACAGGGTCGAGGGCGAGTAGCCCGGCAGGACATTGCCGTCTGGCCTGACGTGGCGGAGGAGCGTCTGATAGCGCGGCTCTGATGACTTCGCTCCGGCATCGCGGCCGGCACGGAGGCCGGCCCCACCCGTTGCATCGGTGGCGCAGGCCTCCGTGCCTGCGTCCGATAGGCGCCAGGTCATTTGAGCGCCGCTATGACGGAGGCCCGGATCGCTCGCCCAGCCAGGGCCGCGCTTGCGCCGCCCGAAGATGAAGCGGCGCACGATCGGATCGAGGGATCCTAGCGCCAGCCCGAGCTCCATGTCGCTGTTGCCCGCCCACGTGGCATGGGCCGCCTCGACCTGCGCCTCGATCGCGGCCGTTTGCGCTTGCAGAATCGCCACGATGGCGTCGAAGTCCACCAGGTATTCCTCGGGCACCTCGCCCCGCAGCGCCGCGAGATCGTCGCCGGCAGCGAGCGCACGCCACATGCCCAGCGGCGTGATGTCGGAGAGGATCGCGTGGATGCGCCGGTACGCGGCGCCCTTGAACTTGAGCCGCAAGCCCGACGCGAACCTGACGACGAAGCCCTCCTGCCGGGTGTCCAGGCCCTCGCACTCCAGGACCAGCGCCTGCAGACTCTCGAAGGGGGTCGCGCCAGCCAGCCGACATCCCAGGGCCTCCGCCGCGGGCGCGAGGTCCGATCGGGGCACCTCGCGACCATCGCCCGAGTAGGCGGCCAGCAGCACCACTTGAGCGCCGGTTTGGGCGTAGCCCCCGTGGGCGGCGGAACGTGGCCCTCCTCGGCGGCCTGGGTCTTCGCCGGCGGTCCCGGCTTGCTCCTCGACAACGGCATTTTCCGCCTATGGCGGTTGCAC
>Ga0194120_10009261_pt1 | contig 12561 bp, 12 predicted proteins | sample TA2MahCa65mmetaG_FD_148642 | JGI IMG/M metagenome (GOLD analysis project Ga0194120, IMG submission 148642) | Freshwater microbial communities from Lake Tanganyika, Tanzania - TA2015019 Mahale Deep Cast 65m | ecosystem: Environmental > Aquatic > Freshwater > Lake | place: Tanzania: Lake... | reverse complement strand
GCAAGCCGCGCCGGTCGGCGGCAAGGCGGTGTTCAGGCGTCCACATCGAGCACCCTCCTTCGATTCGGGTGCTCGACAAGGAATCACATCCGATTCTTCCGACTCAAGAACTTTCCGGTTGGGCTCTTAGGCACCCTGCGCGGTTACGCGTTTGAGTTATAACATAAAGTCAATAGCAGCACGCAATAAACAGGAAGATTCACGCTAAAAATTTAATACATCAGGAACCGTCAGTCAGAGTGACGTAACTATCTTGCGTTCCGGTGGCGATCCGCGGGGACCGCCACCGGACGCGCGACGCCTCAATCCTTCAGGTAACCGAGTTCGCGCCAGATCGCGTAATCGGTGCGGAACTTGTTGTAGCTGTCGGCGGTGCGCTTGAAGTCGGCGTCCTTTGCGGACTCCTCCTTGACCACCTGGTCCCAGGCGTCCTTCATCGCCGCGAGGGTCTCTTTCGGCCAGTAGTGCAAGGTCACGCCCTTGGCCTTGATCTCGTTCAGGGCCTTGAATTGCCGCGAGTCGCTGGTGGCGATCCCCCACCGGATGCTGTCGCTGCAGGCGGCTTCGACCATCGCCTTCTGCTGATCGCTGAGCGCCCTCCATTTCTCGCCGTTGGCGATGAACTCCAGGATGGTGGTGAGCTGGTGCCAGCCGGGGAAATAGTAGTGCTTGGCCACCTGGTGCACGCCCAAGCGGAGGTCCATCGAGGGGAAGGAGATCTCGGTGGCGTCGATGGTGCCCAGCTCCAGCGCCGGGTAGATGTCGCCGGCGGCCAGCAACTGCGTCGAGACGCCCAACTTCTCCATCACCTTGGCGCCCAGCCCGAAGAACCGCATCTTCAGGCCCTTGAGCTCGGCGACCGACTTGATCTCCTTGCGAAACCAGCCGGAGGCCTCGGGCACGATGGCGTTGCAGTGCAGCCCCTTGATGCCGACGCGGGCATAGAGGTCGTCGCGGATCTCGTCGCCGCCGCCATAGGTCAGCCAGGCCATGAACTCGCTGAAGCTGGGGCCGAACGGCACGGAAGTGAACCAGGGCGACGCCGGCACCTTGCCGACATTGTAGCCGGCGGCGGTCCAGGCGGCGTCGATCGAACCGGTGGCGACCGGATCGTGGGTCTGCAAGGCGGGCACCAGCGCGCCCGGCTCGAAGAACTTGATCTCCATCGTGCCGCCGGAAATCCGGTCGATCAGCTTGGAGAAGCGCGGGCCGGCTTCGCCGACCACGTCAAGCGTGCCGGGAAAGGCGCTTGCCATCTTCCAGCGCACTTTCTTGTCCTGTGCCCCCGCGCCGCCTGCCAGCAGCAGCGCGCAGGCCAACCCTACCGCGAAGTTGGTCAGCTTCATGGTTTGCTCCCCTTTGCTTCTTGTCGGCGGTGGCCGAGCAGCCGCGGCGCCGTGGCCACTATCCACCAATCGCCGGCCAAGCTCAAATCGCGCAGGCCCGCAGGTCATCTCCGGTTGAGGAAGTTCAGCGGCAGGCCGGGCCTTGGCCAGTCCATCGCCACCAGCCGGCCGCTGGTCGACAGCGTGATGTAGGCGGTCTTCAGATCCGCCCCGCCGAAGCAGATGTTGGTGCAGTAGTGGTCGGGCAGCGGCATGTGCTCGACGGTCTTGCCGTCGGCGGAGATCACGTTGATGCCGCCATTCCACAGGGTAGCAATGCAGACATTGCCGGCGCTGTCGAGGGCGAGCGAATCGAAGGTCTGATAGCCCGGCACGCCGGCCAGCAGCCGCCCACCGTTGGGCGAGGGATAGGGCTGTTTCTTGATCTCGCCGGCCGCGCTGATGTCGAACTGCCAGACCCGCCCCGGCACGGTCTCGGCGACGTAGAGCGTCTTCTCGTCGGCCGACAGCCCGATGCCGTTCGGCGTCAGCATGGGGTAGATCACCTCGCGGATCATGCTGCCGTCCGACTTGGCGTAATAGACGCCGCCGTAGTCGAGATCGCGGGTGCGACGCTTGCCCAGGTCGGTGAACCAGATGCCGCCGTGGCGGTCGAACACCAGGTCGTTCGGCCCGCGCAATTGGTATGCGCCGCATTGGCTGTAGACCACCTCGACCTTGCCGCTCGACAGATCGACCCGGTCGATGCGGCCGCCGGAATAATCGGGCGCGATCGGGCCGGCTCTGAGGCCGTTCTCGTCCTCGATCCAGGCGAAGCCGCCGTTGTTGGCGATGTAGCACTTGCCGTCGGGGCCGATGGCCGCGCCGTTCGGACCGCCGCCGGTCTTGGCGATCACCTCGCATTTGCCGTCCGGTCGCACGCGGGTCAGCGTCTGGCGCTCGATCTCCACCAGCAGCACCGAGCCATCGGGCATGGCGATCGGCCCCTCGGGGAAGCGCAACCCGCGCGCGATCTCGCGAAACTTGGTGGCCATCGGTTCCTCCGTTCTTTCGGCATGGCTATGGCGCGGCCAGCCGGCCGCCAGCAGCAGGCGCTCACTCAAGGGGGCCGTTCCATGACGGCCGGTCGACCAGACCATAGCTTGCGCGGCGGCCAGATTGCAGGCGGCAATTCATCGTCACAGGGTTGCAGGGCGACGATCGGGCGGATGCTGGCGACGCAGGGAAGCGTGCGGACCCTCCGTCGGCGCTGGAGATGGATATCGAATGCGCTCGGGAACTCGGCGGGCATCCGGCGTGTCGGCCGCGTTCGCCGGCGGCCTGCTCGGCACCCGGCTGGGTATTCGCTGGCTGCGGGTCGGAACTCTGCGTTGCCTGTTGGCGGCGGTATTGGTGGTGGCGGGCCTCAAGCGGCTGCTGACATGAGCCCGTTCCCGAGCAGAAATACCAACGCCGACAGGCAGCCGACCGGCAGGCAGCCGACCGGCGGACTAGAACCGCCAATAGGCGCCGTCGACGATGAAGGTATCGCCCGAATGATAGGCGCTGGCCTCCGACATGAGATAGACCGCCAGCCCGCCGAAGTCCGCGCCGGTGCCCCAACGGCGAGCGGGGATGCGTGGCATCACCGCCTTGGCGAACTTCTCCCAGGCGAAAGTAAGCCCCGTCATGCCGGTCTCCACCCAGCCGGGCAGGATGGCATTGGCGGTGACGCCATGACGTGCCATCTCGACCGCCAGAGTGTAGGTCATGGCGATCAGCCCACCCTTGGCGGCGGCATAGTGTTCGCCGCGCGGCGCGCCGGAAATCGCCGCCAGGCTGGCGGTGGTGACGAGCCGCCCGCCGCCGGGCCGGTCCATCATGTGGCGACAGGCGGCGCGCAGCGTGAAGAAGGCGCCGTCCAGGTTGACATTCATGACCCGCCGCCACTCGGCGGTGCTCATCTCGGCGAACGAAGCCGCGGTGCCACGGCCACTGATGCCGGCATTGGCGAAGCAGCCGTCAACGCGGCCGAAATGCGCCAGCGTGGCGGCGAAGGCTGCCTCGACCGCGGCTTCGTCGGCCACGTCGCACAGCATGGCCTCGCAGCGCCCGCCGTGCCGCGCGACCTGTGCCCGCGCCGCGGCGTTCTTGCCGGCATTGGTGCCCCACAGGCAGACATCGCCGCCCGCCGCGGCGATCGCCTCGGCCATGCCGAGGCCGATGCCGGAATTGCCGCCGGTGATCAACGCCACCTTGCCGCTGAGGTCGAACGGCGGATAGGCCATGAAACCTCCCTTCCGGGCGATGCCGGTTCAGACGGGCGCTTTCCCGTGCCAGCGCTCGGCCGCCGCGTCGTCGCTCGCCCGCGCGGCCACCCAGCGGGAGCCTTGCGGGGTTTCCTCGCGCTTCCAGAATGGCGCCTTGGTCTTCAGCCAATCGACCAGGAACGCGCAGGCCTCGAACGCCGCCTGGCGATGGGCGGAAGTGGCGATGCAAAGCACGATGCGGTCGCCCGGCTCCAGCCGACCGTAGCGATGCACCACCAGCACGGCGTCGAGCGGCCAGCGCCGTTTCGCCTCCTCGACGATGGCGCCGAGTTGGCGTTCGGTCATGCCGGGGTAATGTTCGAGCGTCATGGCGCCGACATCCCGGCCGTCGGCGATGTCACGCACCAGACCGACGAATGTAACCACGGCGCCCACACTTGGCCGTCCCGCCGCGAGCATGGCGATCTCTTGGCCGACGTCGAAATCCTCTCGTTGCACGCGAATCATCGCCGTCGCCCTCCGGTCACCGGCGGAAAGAATGCCACTTCGTCGTCAGCGGCGACCGGGGCGTCGAGTTCCGCATAATCCTGATTGACCGCGCAGCGCACCGCGTGCAGATCGGCCAGGGCTTCGGCATGGCCGGGCGAACGCTGTCTCAGCCAGTCGATCAGTTGGCCGACGGTGCGCACCTGGGGCGGCGGCTCGACCGTCTCCTGCGCCATTCCCACCCGCTCGCGCAGCCAGGCGAAATACATCAGCTTCATCCGCACATCCCATAGAACGGCAGGAACGCCACCAGATCGCCCGGCCGCACATCGGTCAGATCCTCCGGCAACTCCACCAGGCCGTCGGCGGCGACCAGAGAGGTGAGAATGCCCGAACCCTCGCGCGCGAAGCGCTCCAGCGATACGGCACCATCCTGGCCCCTGACGATGCGGGCCCGCAACCATTCGCGCCGGCCGGCCCGCTTGCGGAAGGCGAACCCGGCCGGCAGGGGGTAGGCGTGCGGCTCGATCGCGCTGGCGCCCGCCAGGCGCAGCGCCAACGGCCGGGCGAAGCGCAGGAAGCAGACCATCGCCGCCACCGGATTGCCGGGCAAGCCGCAGAACGCCGCGCCGCCAAGCTGGCCGACCGCCAGCGGCCGCCCCGGCTTGATCGCTAGGCGCCAGAAATGCAGCCGGCCGAGCGCCTCGACGGCGGCGCGCAGATGATCTTCCTCACCCATCGACACGCCGCCTGAGGTTAGGATCAGATGCTGATCGCGCGCCGCTTCGGCCAGCGCCTGGCGCACCGGCTCCGCTCGGTCGGCCAGGATGCCTCGGTCGCTGACCTGGGCGCCCAGCTCCTCCAACAGGGCGATCAGCAGAAAGCGGTTGGCGTCATAGACGGCGCCAGGCGCCAGCGCCTCGCCCGGCTGGCGCAACTCGTCGCCGCTCGAGAACACCGCCACCCGCAGCGGCCGATGCACCTGCAGCCGCGCGCGGCCGAGCTCGGCGGCAAGGCCGAGATCCTGCGGCCTCAGCCGGTGTCCCCGCCGCAGCACCGCCTCGCCCTGGCGCACGTCCTCGCCCGCCCGCCGGCAATTGGCGAAAGGCTCCAGACCCTGCGGAACTTCTACCCAACCGTCGGCTTCGCGGGCGTGTTCCTGCATGACGATGGCATCGGCGCCGACCGGCAGCACGGCGCCGGTGAAGATCCGGGTTGCACTGCCGGGGGCGAGTTCCACGGGCGGCCTACCGGCTGCGGCACGCCCCGCGACCGGCAGTCGCGTGGGACGATCGGCGGCAAGGTCGGAAAGACGCAGTGCGAAGCCGTCGACCGCGGCATTGTCGTGCGGCGGCACGTCGAACCCGGCGATCAGATCGGCCGCGAGCACGCGCCCCAGGGCTTGGCCAAGCGGCACGCTCTCGGCTTCCGTCACCGCCACCACCCGCTCGGCGATCAGCTCGAGCGCTTCGGCGGCGCCGAGCAAGCGGTCGCCGACGGCGAAGCAGTCAGCGGTCTGCCGTGTCATGGGGGGGCGGTGCAAGGCCGCAATGTCGGAGCACGAACTCGGCGATGGCCGGAATGTCGTCGAGCGCGAGCTGCGGCAGCGGCAGGTCGGGCAGGAGCTCGCTGCTGGCCACCGCGACGACGCTGCGATCGCCCGCCGCCAGCAGCGGCTTGCCGACCGCCGGCCGGTGCACTTCGAGCTTGTCGTGCGGATGTCGCTTGAAGCCTTCGATCAGTACCAGGTCGACCGGCGTCATGCGCGGCAGCAGGTCGGCGAGCTCCGCCTCCGGCGCGCCGCGGTTCTCGTGCATCAAGGCCCAGCGCGCCGGCGAGGAGACCAGCACCTCCGTCGCGCCCGCTTCGCGATGGCGATGGGAATCCTTGCCGGGCCGGTCGACGTCGAAAGCGTGGTGGGCATGTTTCACGGTCGAAACACTGATCCGCCGGGCCACGAGTTCTGGAATGAGCTTGGTCAGCAAAGTCGTCTTGCCGCTGCCGCTCCAGCCGACGATTCCCAGTATCTTCATTCCGCCGCGGCGCGCGGCGCGGTGCCGCTGTCCAAATCCGGTCTGGCCCGCGCGGCGGGTGCTTCGGTCGTCATGTGCCGCAGGCCGAGGCGCAGATAGTCGTAGCCGGTAATCAGGGTGAGCGCGGCGGCGATCCACAGGCCGACCAGGCCGATCTGCACGACCGGCACCTGGCTCCAGCCGGCCTCGCCCACGATCAGAAAGCCGATTGCCACCATCTGCAGCATGGTCTTCCACTTCGCCAGCCGACTGACGGGCAGGCCGACGCGCAGGTCCGCCAGAAACTCGCGCAACCCCGACACCAGGATCTCGCGACACAGGATGACGAGCGTGGGGAAAATCGCCAGGCCGGTGATGTGGTCGCGATGCACCAGCATCAGCAGCGTCGCCGCCACCAGCAGCTTGTCGGCGATGGGGTCGAGAAACCGCCCAAAGCCGCTGACCTGGTTGTTCAGGCGGGCGAAATGTCCGTCCAGGACATCGGTCAGGCCGGCGCTGACGAAGAAGGCGAGCGCCACCCAATTGGACCATGGGCCTTCCAAATAGAACGCGGAGATCACCGCCGGAATGGCGCCGATGCGCGACAGCGTCAACAGGTTCGGCAGCGTGGTCAGCATGCGTCGGTCCGACGGTGGCATTCGACTATAGCATTGCCCGGCCATGGCGGCAGCGCGGTACGTTCACGAAGCGCCGGTGTTGAAATGGTCGTAGATCTTTTGCGCCACGCCGTGGCTGATGCCTTCGACCGCCTGCAGGTCGGCGAGGGCGGCCTGCCGGATCGCCCGCAGCGAACCGAAATGGTGCAGCAGCGCGCGTTTGCGTTTCGGTCCGACGCCGGGGAGCTCGTCGAGCGCCGAGCGCACCATCGACTTGCCCCGCTTGAGCCGGTGGCTGCCGATGGCGAAGCGATGCGCCTCGTCGCGCAGCCGTTGCAAGAAATACAGCGCCGGACTGCGCGGCTCTAGCAGCATGGGCGGTTTGCCAGGCTGATGGAACTGCTCGCGTCCGGCATTGCGCTCCACCCCCTTGGCGATGGCGACCAGCGGCACGTCGTTGATGCCCAGTTCCTCGAATGCTGCCCTTGCCACCGCGAGCTGGCCGGCGCCCCCATCGATCAGCACCAGATCCGGCCACTCACCGGCGATGCGGCGATCGACGCGGTCGGCCGCCTCATCGTCATCGCCCTTAAACAGCCGCTGGAAGCGCCGCGTCAGCACTTCGCGCAGCATGCCGTAATCGTCGCCCGGCGTCAGCGCGGCGTTGCGGATATTGAACTTGCGGTAGGCGGACTTGCAAAAGCCCTCGGAGCCGGCGACCACCATGGCGCCGATGGCGTCGCTGCCTTGCACGTGGCTGTTGTCGTAGATTTCGATGCGCTCGAGCGGCCCTTCCAGACCGAACAGCTCGGCCACGGCATCCAGCAGGCGGCGCTGCGAGCCGCTTTCGGCCAGCCGCCGGCTGAGCGCTTCGCGTGCGTTGGCCTGCGCCTGTTCCACGAGTTCCCGTTTCACACCCCGTTGCGGCCAGATCAGATGCACCCGGCGGCCGGCCTTGACGCTCAACCCTTGCTCCAGTATCGCCCGCTCGGGCAGCTCGACATTCACCAGCACTTCGCGCGGCGGCGCCTTGTCGTCATAGAACTGGCCGAGGAAAGCGGCCAGCACGGCGCCGGCTCCGTCTTCGCGCCCGTGACTGGGATAGAAGGGCCGATTGCCCCAGTTCTGGCCCGCGCGGAAAAAAAACACCTGCACGCAGCTCTGGCCGCCTTCCTGGTGCACGGCCAGCACGTCGGCTTCGTCAATGCCGGCGACATTGATGCCCTGATGCGACTGGATATGCGCCAGTGCCCGCAACCGGTCGCGGAAACCGGCGGCGCGCTCGAAGGCCTGCGCCTCGCTCGCCGCCTGCATGTGCGCAACCATCTGGCGCTGCACTTCCTGGCTGCGGCCGGACAGGAAGTCGCGCGCGTCATTCACCAATCGCGCATAGTCCTGGGCGTCGGTCCGGCCGACGCATGGCGCAGTGCAGCGCTTGATCTGGTATTGCAGGCAGGGGCGCGTGCGCGCCTCGAACACCGTGTCCGAGCACGAGCGCAGCGGAAAGGCACGCTGCAGCGTGTTGAGTGTGCGATTGACCGCGCCGGCCGAGGCGAAGGGTCCGAAATAGTCCCCCGGGCGATTGCGCGCGCCGCGATGCTTGGCCAATTGCGGCCAAGCCTGGTCACGCCGCAGCAGGATATAGGGAAACGACTTGTCGTCGCGCAGCAGGATGTTGAAGCGTGGCTTCAGCCGCTTGATCAGGTTGCTTTCCAACAGCAGCGCCTCGACCTCAGTGTGGGTGGAAACCACCTCCACCGCGCGGGTCTGGCCCACCATCTGCAAGATGCGGGTCGCCAGACCGCGCGCGCCGGCATAGGCCTGCAGACGCTTGTTCAGGTTGCGCGCCTTGCCGACGTAAAGCGCATCCCCTCGGCTGTCGATCATGCGATACACGCCCGGCTGCTGTGGGATGTTGCGCAACGCGGCCTGAAGCACCTCGCGGCCCCGCGTCAGCGCCGCCATGCCGGTCGGCTCGGGCGTCTTGGTCGCTTCTTCCGGCGGCGCATCGCCTGGAAGGTCGATTGGCGCACTGTCCGGCTTGTTGGCCTTGGCCATGGCCTAGCCCTGAGCCTCCGCCATCCCTGACGTGACCGGAAATCCGCACTGGCGATGATTCAGCATGGCCCAATGATATGCACGTTGCCTGTGGAAAACCTTGTGGGCGACGCATTGCTTAAAGCTTGCCACTGCAACACTTCTGGCTTGCCTGGGAGACTTGCCTAAAAAAAGGGCATAAATATAAGTCACTGAAATATCGACTGGTTTCCGACTCATCTTGCAGCGATAGAGAGCCATTTTCCGCTTGACGCAACCGCGCCGCAACGTCGCCTGGGTCTGTCTTCGTCCTGTGAACGATAATCCGGAGACGGCGCGGCTCTCGGGCGGTCACGGCTAGCTTCCGACGGCAAGCGCGCGCGCCCAAGTGGCAATGGCTTCGCAACAGTTCGCGGCCGCGGCAAGTAATGGCGGGAGATTTGACTTGCGCGCAATGACGCCTTCATGGCGCTGAAAGCCGTGCTGACCGAGAACCGGCGGCGGCGGCGTCGGAGATGGGCGGTGTCAGATGTAGGATTTGTCCTGTCACGGCGCGGGCGCCGACCAGGAAGCGCAGACTGCGTGCCATGTCCGGTGCCGTGCAACGGTTCGACCCGCCCGGCACGTGCAAGGCGTTGACCCGGCAACCCGGCGCCGCGGCCAGCGCCAGTTCAGGCACAAGACTGGCGATGCCCGTGGGCCGACCCGCCAGCAAGAAAATTAGCGCGCAGTCGCGTGCGCGCAACTGCGCGATCAACTCGCGCAAGACGCGTGCGCATGCTTCGCCCACCAACTCGGACTTCGCAGTCAGATCGTAGAGCACGCAGCAACCGTCCCGCAGCGCATCCCGCCCGATCGACCAGCCGAGCAGACGCAGCGCGTCGGTCAATGGAGCGTTCGGTTCCACATCGCTCGGCAACAGCACCACGCATGCCGTGCTCATGTGCATCACGCCGCGCCATTCTCGCGCGGGCCCTTCAATTCGACGACATTGCCGTCGGGATCGCGAAGATAGGCCGAGCGGCCCTGGCCCTCGGCGCCGAACCGCCGCTCGATCTTGCCCAGTTCGATGCCGTGCCGCGCCAAGTGCGCACGCAAGGTTGCCTCGTCGAACGGCTCGATGCGCAGGCAAAAGTGATCGAGATTGCGCGCTTCGCTGCCCGCCGCCCTGCCGCCCGCGCGGCCGAGCGGTCCATCCAGGGTGACCACATCGATCAGGGCGCGGCCGGCGCGCAGGTGATAGAGGCCCAGGTCCTCGCGGCTGCGCTCCAGCGTGCAGCCCAGCGCGCCGCAATAGAAGGCGAGCGTGCGCGGCAGGTCGGCGACGCGCAAGACCAGGTGATCGATGCCCAGCGGTTGAACGGCCATGGCGAACCTCCTTCAGCGCCGGTGGCCGCGGCGGCCGGGCCGCAGTTCGGCCAGCTGGGCCGACGTCAGCACCGCGGGCGAGGGCGCGCGGGGCTCGCGCTTGGGCCGTGCCTGGCTGCCGGCGCTGCCCGGCGCCGGCCGGCCATCCGGCCGCCTGCCGCGGGACGAGCCGTCCTCGCCGTCGAGGGCCGCCAGTTCCTGCGCCTCCAATCGCCGGATTTCGTCGCGCAGGCGGGCCGCCTCCTCGAATTCAAGGTCGGCGGCGGCCGCACGCATGCGCTTCTCCAGATCCTCGATATGCCCGCGCAGATTGTGGCCGACAAGGTGCGGCGTGCCTTCCTCGCCGGTGGTCACCGTCACCCGGTCGCCTTCGTAGACACTGTCCAGGATGTCGGCGATCTGCTTGCGCACCGACTCTGGCGTGATGCCGTTGGCCAGATTGAACGCCGCCTGCTTGGCACGCCGGCGCTCGGTTTCCTCCAGCGCGCGTTTCAGGCTGTCGGTCATGTGGTCGGCATAGAGCAGCACGCGGCCATCGACGTTGCGCGCCGCCCGGCCGATGGTCTGGATCAACGAGGTGGTGGAGCGCAGATAGCCCTCTTTGTCGGCGTCCAGGATCGCCACCAACGCGCATTCGGGAATGTCCAGCCCCTCGCGCAGCAGGTTGATGCCGATCAGGATATCGAACAGGCCCAGTCGCAGATCGCGGATGATTTCGATGCGCTCCAGCGTTTCCACATCGGAATGCATGTAGCGAACCTTGAAACCGGCTTCGTGGAGATACTCGGTCAGATCCTCCGCCATCCGTTTGGTCAGCGTCGTCACCAGCGCCCGCTGCCGCTTGGCCACCAGCGCGCGACATTCGGCGATCAAGTCATCGACTTGGTTCTCCACCGGGCGCAACTCGCAGACCGGATCCACCAGGCCGGTCGGTCGGATCACCTGCTCGACGAAGACGCCGGCGGTGCGCTCCAGTTCCCACTGACCGGGCGTGGCGGAAACGTACACGCTTTGCGGTCGCATCGCGTCCCATTCCTGGAACTTGAGCGGCCGATTGTCGACGCAGGACGGCAGGCGGAAACCGAACTCGGCCAGCGTCCATTTGCGCCGGTAGTCGCCGCGGAACATGCCGCCCACCTGCGGCACCGTGATGTGGCTCTCGTCGACGAAGAGCAGCGCATCCTCCGGAAGATACTCGAACAAGGTGGGCGGCGGGTCGCCCGGATTGCGGCCGGTCAGATAGCGCGAGTAGTTCTCGATGCCGGGGCAACTGCCGGTCGCGTCCATGGTTTCCAGGTCCAGCATGGTGCGCTGCTCCAGACGCTCGGCCTCCAGCAGCAGGCCGCGATCGCGAAACCAGTCGAGCCGGACCCGCAGTTCCTCCTTGATGCGCTTGATCGCCTGTTGCAGCGTCGGCTTGGGCGTGACGTAGTGACTGTTGGCGTAGACCTTCGCTTCGCTCAGGTCGTCGGTCTTCTGTCCGGTCAGCGGGTCGAACTCGACCAGTTTCTCCAATTCATCGCCGAACAGGCTCAGTCGCCAGGCGCGGTCTTCCAAATGCGCCGGCCACAACTCGATGACGTCGCCGCGCACGCGAAAGGCGCCGCGCTGGAAGCCCACTTCGTTGCGCTTGTATTGCAGCTCCACCAGTTGCCGCAGCAGTCCTTGCCGTTCGTAGCGGCCGCCGCGTTTCAACGGAATGGTCATCCGGCTGTAGGTCTCGACCGAGCCGATGCCGTAGATACAAGACACCGAGGCGACGATGATCACGTCGTCGCGTTCCAGCAGCGCTTGCGTCGCGGCATGGCGCATGCGGTCGATCTGCTGATTGATCGAGCTTTCCTTCTCGACATAGGTATCGGTGCGGGGCACGTAGGCTTCGGGCTGGTAGTAGTCGTAGTAGGAGACAAAATACTCGACCGCGTTGTCCGGGAAGAACGAGCGCATCTCGCCATAGAGCTGTGCGGCCAGGGTCTTGTTGGGCGCCAGGATCAGGGTGGGCTTCTGCACGTTCTGCACCACGTGCGCCATGGTGAAGGTCTTGCCCGAGCCGGTGACCCCCAGCAGCACCTGGTCGCGCTCACCCCGCAGCATCGCTTCGGTCAGTTCGACGATGGCTTGCGGCTGGTCGCCGTTCGGTCGGTAGTCGCTGACCAAGCGGAACTTCCGGCCGCCCTGGCCTTTTTCCGGCCGTTCAGGCTTCATCGGCACCCAGACCGACTGTTCGGCGTCGTTGAGCGCGCGGTTGAAGCGGCCTTCGGCGTCTTTCAGGGATATCTGCGCCATGCCCCCATGATATCCGGCATCCACCGGATGACTGGCTTTTGGGGGCAAGATTGACGCCTAGAGTGCGCATTGGCAAGCCCGAGCCCCGCCGCGGGCGGCCAGATGGCCCGGATGCGGGTAAAATCGGCGCGTCGGGTCGCGGAAGCTACGATATTGTTCT
>Ga0194120_10009257_pt1 | contig 12565 bp, 11 predicted proteins | sample TA2MahCa65mmetaG_FD_148642 | JGI IMG/M metagenome (GOLD analysis project Ga0194120, IMG submission 148642) | Freshwater microbial communities from Lake Tanganyika, Tanzania - TA2015019 Mahale Deep Cast 65m | ecosystem: Environmental > Aquatic > Freshwater > Lake | place: Tanzania: Lake... | reverse complement strand
GCTCGCGCTCATCGGCTGCGGGTTCACCACCGGGTTCGGCGCCGCGCTCAACACCGCGCAGGTCACGCCGGGCGCCACGGTGGCGGTGATCGGCTGCGGGGGCGTGGGCACCTCGGTGATCCAGGGTGCCCGGGTGGCGGGCGCGTCGCGCATCATCGCCATCGACCCGCTGGCGTCGAAGCGCGAAGCGGCGCTCGGGTTCGGCGCGACCGACACCGTCGACCCCACCGACGGCGACCCGATCGAGCAGGTGAAGGCGCTCACCGGTGGCCGCGGCGCCGACTTCGCGTTCGAGGTCGTGGGCGCCGAGGCGCTCCAGGTGCAGGCGCTCGAGATGACCCGCCGCGGCGGCACCACCACGCTCGTGGGGGTGGCCGGTGGCGCAGCCACGATGCCGCTGCCCGCCATGCGCATGGTCATGGAGGACCGGACGGTGAAGGGCAGCTACTACGGGTCGGCCCGGGTCACCCGCGACTTCGCCCGGTTCATCGAGCTGATCGAGGCCGGCCGGGTCGACCTCGGGGGGATGGTCACCAAGCACTTCGCCCTCGACCAGGTCAACGAGGCCATCACCGCGATGCGCGACGGCGAGGTGGTGCGCGGGGTGCTCGCACTCTGAGCCCGGGCCCCGGTGGCCCGGCGACCACTCGTCCGCACAGGTCCCGAGCGGGGCCCGGCGTGCGTTAGGTTGCGGCCTGCACCCGACCCCCGGAGGACCCCGTGACCGAGGCCCCCACCGCCTACTCCCCCGACGAGCTGCGGCAGCGCTACGCCGACGAGGCGAACAAGCGGCGCCGGACCGACGGCGTCCGCCAGTACATCGAGCTGAAGAACACCGAGCTCGACCGCGACCCGTTCGTCGACCCCGACTTCACCCGCGACGCCGTGGTCGAGGAGACCGACGTCGTGATCGTGGGCGCGGGCTGGGCCGGCATGACCACCGCGGCCTCGCTCACCGACGAGGGCGTGACCTCCTACCGGATCATCGACAAGGCCGGCGACTTCGGCGGCACCTGGTACTGGAACCGCTACCCGGGCTGCATGTGCGACGTGGAGTCGTACTGCTACCTCCCGCTGCTGGAGCGCACCGGCTACATGCCCACCCGCAAGTACGCGCACGCGCAGGAGATCTTCGAGTACGCGCAGCTGCTCGGCCGCACGTTCGACATGTACCCGCACGCGCTGTTCCAGACCGAGGTCAAGGAGATGGTCTGGCAGGAGGACACGCAGCGCTGGCTGGTCACCACATCGCGCGACGACCGTCTGTCGGCCCGCTTCGTCGTGATCTGCGGCGGCGTGCTGCACAAGGCCAAGCTCCCCGGCATCCCCGGGATCGAGACCTTCGCGGGCGACGCGTTCCACACGAGCCGCTGGAACTACGCGATCACCGGCGGCGGCCCCGAGGAGCCGATGGACAAGCTGCACGACAAGGTCGTCGGCATCATCGGCACCGGCGCGACCGCGGTGCAGGCCGTGCCGAAGCTGGCCGAGGCGTGCAAGCACCTCTACGTGTTCCAGCGCACACCGTCGACGGTGAGCGAGCGCAACCAGCGCGACACCGACCCCGAGTGGTTCGCCGAGATCTCGTCGAAGACCGGCTGGCACGACGAACGGATGGAGAACTTCATCGCCTGCACCACCGGTGGAAACCCCGACGTCGACCTGGTCGACGACGGCTGGACCGAGATGTTCGCCGTCGACACGAAGCGCCAGCCGCGCGACGAGGCGGAGGCGGCCGAGCTCGAGCTGCTCGACTTCCAGCAGATGGAGCGGGTGCGCCAGCGGATCCGCGACACGGTCCAGGACCCCGAGACCGCGGAGCGCCTCCTCCCCTGGTACAAGATGAGCTGCAAGCGGCCGTGCTTCCACGACGACTACCTGCCCGCGTTCAACCGGGACAACGTCACGCTCGTCGACACCGACGGCCGGGGCGTGGAGCGCATCACCGAGCGCGGTCCGGTGGTCGACGGCGTCGAGTACCCGGTCGACCTGCTCGTGTACGCGTCGGGCTTCGAGCTGTCGACCTTCTACACGCACCGACTGGGCTTCGACCCGGTGGGCGAGGGCGGCGTGTCGCTCTCGGAGTCGTGGGCCAAGGGGGCGTACACGCTCCAGGGGATCTTCAGCCACGGCTTCCCCAACCTGTGCATGAACAGCGCGATCCAGGGCGGCCAGCACATCAACATCGCCTACGCCGCCACCAAGATCGCCGCGCACACCGCCTGGGTGATCGCCGGGGCGCTCGAAGACGGGGTGATGGTGCAGCCCACGATCGACGCCGAAGAGGAGTGGTTCCAGCTCCTGCTCCAGACCGTCATGGCCTACGCGACGTACTTCGCCGGCTGCACGCCCGGCTACCTCAACAACGAGGGGCTGCCGCCCGACGAGAGCGGCGGCCGGGGCGCGGCGTACATGCGCAGCGCGGTGGAGTTCAAGGACCTCCTCGCCGCCTGGCGCGAGACCGGGACCTACCCCGGCCTCGTCCGCACCCCGCTCGACGCCTGATCCCGTTCCCCACACCGGGGGCGCGCGGCAGGCGTCAGGCGTCGGGGGCGGCGCGGAAGTCGGTGCGGAGGCGGGTGAGGGTGGAGGTGCGGATGCGCCACTCGCCGTCGACCTTCTCGTAGGTCTCGATGTAGTGGCCGTAGCCGTGCATCTCGGAGCCGTCGGGCCAGCGCAGCATGTCCTCCATCGACCAGATGCCGGTGGCGGTGGTGGGCGACGTGATCTCGATCTCGGGCATGTGCCCGTGGTGCACGGTCACGACGTCGCGCAGCGTGGGCTCGAGGAACGCGAGGAACGCGTCGGCGCCCTCGATCACGCCGCCGCCCGACGACGACGTGTCCATCACGACGTCGTCGTGGAAGACCCGGCGCATGCCGGCCCAGTCCTTGGTGTCCATGGTGCGGAAGTACCGCGCCTTGAGCTGTCTGATCGCCTCGACGTCGTCCATCGGTCCCCCTCGGCGCTTCGGAGCGGGACCCTAGGCCGAGAGCACGGCCGGGGCGATCCGCGGGTCGGGGCGCTCGGCCCGCACCCACGCCCCGAGCGCCGTCGCGAGCTCGGCCGACGTGCCGGCCACCGCGTCGAGGGCGAGCACCCGGCTGTGGAAGTGGTGGTGGTCGAGCTCGGCGGTGAAGCCGATCGCGCCGAGCACCTGCAGCGACCGCTCGCAGGCCCGGCGGCCGTTGCGGCCGGCCAGCGCCTTCACGATCTCGTCGAACCGGGGCGGCGCGGCGACGTCGAGGTCGCGGGCGACGTCGGTGACCGACTCGACCGCCCGGGTGTCGGTGACCGCCCAGGCGAGCAGGTGCCGCACGGCCTGGAACGTGCCGATCGGCTGGCCGAACTGCACCCGGCCGTTGGCGTGGTCGATCGCCAGCGCGAACGCGCCCTCGGCTGCGCCGAGGATCTCGTAGGCCGCCGCGACCCGGGCGAGGAAGGCACTGCGGGCCCGGGCGGCCTCGAGGCCGTCGGCCGGGGTGACGGGGATCCCGGCGCCCTCGGCGACCGTGACTGCGTGGATCGTGAGGCGGCCGGGGACGGCGACGGGGGTGAGCGTCACCTCGGCCGCCTCGACGAGCACGGGGGCGGCGGCGCCGGTGTCGACGAGGATCCGCTCGGTCACCGGCGTGCCGAGCAGCGTGTGCGCGAACCCGCCGCCGGTGGCCGGTCGGCTGAACGCCATCACCGTGCGGGTGCCGTCATCGGTCGCGAAGTACGGCGCGGCTGCGAGCGCGCCGAGCGCCGGCGTGTCGCCGAGCTCGCGTCCGTGGGCCCGGAACAGCGCGAAGGTCGCGGCGCGCGCGTCGGGGTCGTCGAGCATCCCGAGCAGGTCCCACCAGCCGAGGGCGTCGAGCGCGTCGGCACCGGTGGAGCCGGCGACCGCGGCCCGCGCGGCCGCGAGGAACTCGTCGTGGTCGCGGCTCCTGGGCTCGCTCACGGGAGCTCCAGGAGCTGCTTGGCGATGGTCTCGAGCTGCATCTGCTGCGATCCCCCGTAGACGGTGACGATGCGCGAGAACAGGTACTCCTGGCGGAGCAGCGCGGTGGTGTCGTCGAGCGGGGCCAGCGCGAGGTCGGCGTTGCCCGCCAGCACCGCGTCCTGGATCGACCGCTCCGCCTCGCACAGCAAGAGCTTGGTGATCGTGGCCCGGGGCCCGAGCGTGGCGCCCGACGCGTGCAGGCGCAGGCCCTCGCCGCTCGTGGCCGCGACGGCCGCGATGTCGCACAGCGCGTCGCCCACCGCACGGTCGCTCACCGCGGGGCCATCGGCCACATGGCCGATCAGGTCGCGGTACATGAAGCACTGGCGGAACCAGGCGTAGGTGCCGCGCTCGTGGCTGAGGATGTGCATGGCGACCTTCCAGCCGCCGTCGAGGTCGCCGACGATGCGGGTGGCCGGCACCGGCACGTCGTCGAACGTGACCTCGGCCAGCTCGTCGGTGCCGTTGGCCTGCTCGATCGCGCGGACCTCCACGCCCGGGTGGCGGAGGTCGACGACGAAGGCGGTGAGGCCGCGGTGGCGCGACTCGGTGGTGCCGGTGCGGGCGAGCACCAGGCACCACGTGCCGTACTTCGCCCACGAGGTCCAGATCTTGCGACCGGTGATGCGGTACGCGTCGCCGTCGAGGACGGCTCGGGTCCGCAGCGCGGCGAGGTCGCTGCCGGCGTCGGGCTCGGAGAAGCCCTGGGCCCACCGCTCGCGTCCGGAGAGGAACGCAGGGAGCGCGTCGGCCACGAAGTCGGTCGGGCCGAGCGCCGCGAGGGTCGGCAGCAGCACCTCGAGGTGCTCGAACACCGCCATGCTCGCCACGCCGTGGGCGGCGAGCGTCTGCCACATCGCACCGCGGTGGAGGATCGACCCACCGAGGCCGCCGAGGGTCTCGGGCCAGCCGTAGCGCGACCAGCCGGCATCGAAGAGCGCGCCGAGCAGGTCGGACATCACCTCGACCCGCGTCGCGTAGTCGGGGATCGGCCGGACCGCAGCGGCGAGGGCCGGCGGCCGCGTGGCGCACCACCCGTCGACCGCGGCGGCGTAGGCCCCCACGTCGGCGACCAGGGTCGGGTCCGGCATTTTCGACATCGACGTCGATTTTAGGAACCCTCGTCGCGCCCCACAAGTCCGCCCCTACGCTCCTCATGGCGCGGCCCGGACCGACGAACGACACCGACCCGCGCGCCGCGATCGCCGCCCCGACCACCGACGAGGACGCCCCTGATGCTTCCGACCCCCGAGGACCACGTCGCCATCACCCAGCTGCTCGCGCAGTACTGCCTCGCCCTCGACCACGACGACCTCGACACCTGGGTCGGACTGTTCACGCCCGACGCGGTCTACGAGGTCTACGGCCGCGAGTTCGCCGGGCACGACGGGCTCCGGAGGCTGATGACCGGCGCGCCCGGCGGCCTGCACCTCGGCGGCCCGCCGGTCATCCGCATGGTCGACGCCGACCACGCCACCACCCAGCAGAACCTCCTGTTCGCCGAAGCCCAGGAGGGCATCATGCGGTCCGCCCTCTACGACGACGACCTCGTCCGCACGCCCGACGGCTGGCGCATCGCCCGCCGCCGCTGCCGCTTCATCACCCCCGACGGACTGACCGATCGCCCTGTGCGCTGACCCTGTCGTCTGGACGGCGTCCAACGCCTGGCGACCGAGAGCATCCAACGCCCCGCGCCGTCTCGGTCATCGCGGTGTCGTCCCTCCGGTCCCGGAGCGCGGTCAGAGACCCAGGGCGTTGGCCCAGAGGCGGGTGACCTGGTCGACGACGGCGTCGAAGTCGTAGTCGCGGTAGCCCTGCACGAGCCACAGCTCCGCGAAGCGGGCGGTCATCGCGCCGAGGGCGTCGGCCGCGATCACCGGGTCGAGGTCGGCGTCGACGAGCCCCGCGGCCTGCCACTCGCGGATGGCCCGCTCGCTGCGCTCGGCGAAGTGGCGCTGCGTGGCCATGCGCGCCGCGTTGACCTGGTCGTCGTAGCGCGAGACCTGCTCGATCACGCCCATGATCGCCGCGGCGTCGCGGTAGCGCTCGAAGTAGCGGCGGTTGGCCGCGCGGATGCGCTCGACGGGTGTGGTCGCGTCCGCGGGGCGGGGCGCGACGCCGTCGGCCCGATCGGGCGGGGCGGTGAGCCGCTGCTCCTGGAGGTCGGCAACCTCGCGGAACAGCTGCTCCTTCGAGTCGAAGTAGTGGTAGTAGGACCCGTGGGAGAGCCCGGCCTCGGTGGCGATGTCGGACACGCGGGCCGCGAGGAACCCGTCACGCTCGAACACCACGCGGGCCGCCTCGACCAGGCGGGCCCGGGTGGCCACGCCCTTGCGGGAGCGCGGCACTTGCGGCGCGGTCGTCGCCTCCTCGGTCACTTCACCGCCAGCGGGTTGAGCGGCGTGCCCACGCCGTTCGCTACCTTGAGCACCGGCGCGCAGAGCAGGAACTCGTAGACGCCGTCGGCCGCGCAGTCCTCGGCCAGCGCTTCGAGGTCGAACATCTCGCCGAGGGTCATCCCCATGTCGCGGATCAGCACGTAGTGCACCGGCATCCGGATGTCGGGGTCGCCGCACGGGTACTTCTCCACCGCCCAGTTGTCGGCGGCGAGTGCGGCGACGTCGCGCTCGCGCAGCCACCGGCAGCAGTCGACGGTGATCCCCGGCTCGCCCTGCATGAACTCGGCCGCCGACCCGTCGCGGAACACCCGCGTCCAGCCCGTGCGCAGGAGCACGATGTCGCCGGCGCGCACCTCGACCCCCTGGCGCGCGCACGCAGCGTCGAGCTCGTCGGGCCCGATGCCGTGGTCGATCGGCAGGCAGTCGACGCCGTGGAGGCGGGCGACGTCGAGGAGCACGCCCCGGCCGATCACCCCCTTGGCCAGCGCATCGATGGCGAGCCGGGACGCACCCTTGGCCGTGACCGCCGAGATCGGGACGCCGTTGTAGCAGGTGTCGTCGTAGAAGACGTGGGCGAGACCGTCCCACTGGGTGGCGCACTGCAGCGGCATGAAGATGAAGTCGTCGGTGAAGCCACCGCCGTCGGGGAAGCGGGGCTCGCCGGTCGCCGACATGAGGTGCACCGGGTTGGTGCGCCCGCCGAGACCGATCTGCGGGCCGTTCGCGCCGAGCGTGTAGCCGAGGTCGAACACCTTCCCCGTGCGCGCGAGCGCCGCCGCGGCCGCGACGTGCGCGGGGGTCACGAGGTTCAGCGTGCCGAGCTCGTCGTCGGGTCCCCACCGGCCCCAGTTCGACAGCTCCTGTCCGATCGCCCGGAAGTCGATGGTCATGCGGAGGGTCCTCCCACCCCAGGCCCCGAGGGGACGGCGATCGGGGTCGAGCAGCGAGTCGAGCCCACGGTGCGCTAGCTGCTCGGGAAGCCCTCGGCGGCGTTGATGGTGATGTAGTCGTCGAGGGTGGCCGGGTACGGCGCCGCCGAGATGCAGACGATCGGCTCGTTCTTCTCACCGAACCGCGGCACGAACTTGCCGTCCTCGGCCTGCACGAACGACGAGCAGGCCCGGTCGCCCGGCTGGGGGGGACCGTGGGCCCGGGTCCAGTCGACCGGCCGGATCGCGCCGCCCGCGTTCCAGTCGGTGATCTGGTTGATCGCGTCGACCACGCCCTGCTGGGTGGGGTTCTTCCCGGCGGCCTTCAGACCCTCGACGAGCAGCGAGGCCCCCGACCACCCGACCAGGTAGTTCTCGTTGGGAGTCTTCCCGCTCTTCTTCAGCGCCTTGAGGAACTGCTGCATCCCGGGGTTGTTCGCGGCGGCTTCGAACGGCGTGAACTGGGCGATGAAGTACATGCCCTCGAGGTCCTCCTCCAGGTCGGCGAGGATCTGGGCGTCGTAGCCCTGCGGAGCGAGGTAGCCCACGGTGGTGATGCCGGCCTGCTCGATCGCCTTCTTCAGGTTCAGCATGCCGTTGAGGTCCATGCAGGTCTGGATGAAGTCGACGCCGTTCTCCTTGATCGCCTGGACGGCACCGGAGATGTCGTTGGCCGAGAAGCCGAACGACAGGCTGGTGTCGATCACCGCGACCGGCGGCCCGTACCTGTCGTAGGAGCTCTTGGCCGAGGCGGCGCAGTCCGACGACTGGGGCGACGAGCCGTAGGCGAAGATCGCCGGCTTCTTGAACCCCTCCTGCTTCGCCACGAAGTTGCCCGACCACTGCAGGCACTCCTTCAGGCACACGTAGGAGCCGTAGGCGCCGAACAGGTTGGGCGCGTTCGACCACTCCTCCTGGATGTTGTACCCGAACACCGGCGTGCCGGCCTTCTTGTACTGGTCGGCGCCGGCGAAGGTCTGCGAAGCCTCGAAGGCCGCGAAGACCTCCTCCTCCTCGATGAGCGACCGGGCGGCCAGGATGTCCTTCGACGCCCGGCTCTGGTTGTCGATGACCTTCACGAACTTCAGCTTGCGGCCGTTGACGCCGCCCGCCTTGTTGACGATGTCGAAGTACATCTGGGCGCCGTCGACGATGTCCTGGTAGCGGATGCCGGTCGGGTTGGTCTTGGCCAGGACCGCCCCCACCTCGATCTCCTTGTCGGTCACCCCGGGCGCGCCGCCCGACTGGGCCCCGACCGGGGCGGCGACCATTCCGAGCAGCGCCAGCACCGCGACGGCGCCGGCTCCCCCACGCGTCAGACGACGAGCACGCATGTGTGGACCCCCTCGTCCCGGACGCGGGCCGTTCGGCCACTCCCGGGTGCGCGGACGATATCGACGCTGGTGTCGAAAGACAAGGCACCCGGGGCGCGCCCGAGGCGCGGGTCAGCCGAGGGTGCTCGACCGGGTGGTGGCGATGGCGGCCACGGCCCCGGAGCTCTCGTCGACCACCTCGACGCGGGCCATGCCGTGGTGCACGTCGGCCCGGGCGGTGGCGGGACCGACCCGGACGGCCCGCACGAATCGGATGTGGAGCGACTCGATGCGGTTGGCAGTCGGGTCGGCCGACAGCGCAGCCTCCTCCACCGCCACCGCGAGCAGGCCGCCGTTGATCGCCTTCGACCCGTTGTGCACGATCGGGGTGCACGGGAGCGTGACCACGCCGGGCGCGGTGCGTACGCAGCCGATGCGCTCGGCGATCGGCGCGGTCAGCCGACCCGTCGGCGCGCCGAACCGGGCGAGCACGTCGGCGATGTCGGGGGCGGTGAACTCGGGGTTGGGGATGGCCATGAACGACGCGCTGCCGAAGCCGACGAGCCGGTCGGCGTCGTCGAGGAAGTCCATGCTCGTGACGATCACCGACTGCCCGGCCTTGACCACCCGGGAGCGCCCGTGGATCCGGGCCGCTCCGGCGACCTCGTCGAACAGGTGGACGTCGAGCTCGAGGGTCACGGGGAGGCGGGGACTGAGGGCCCGGATGGCGTGGAACCCGAGGACGGCATCGGCCACCGCGGCGGCCACGGAAGCCCGCACCGCGTCGGTGCCGGGGGTGCGCAGCTCGGGCACGACGTCGAACCGGCCGTGCATCTCGTCGTCGACGGCCTCGATGACCATGCCGATCTCGGCGAAGGCGCTCTCGGGCGCGACGTCGTCGTGGGCCGTGGAGTCCTCCACGTCAGCGGCCGTCGGGCGCTGCGGATCGGGGTTCGCCGCCATCGGCGCCGCAGGTTACGGCGATGGAGAGCGGAACCCAGTTTCCTGATATTGTTTACTTCTTCAGGTTGGATTCCCACGTTCGCACCCCGAGAGGACACCCGTGGCCCGGCTCACCCACCTGCAGCGGCTCGAGGCCGAGAGCATCCAGATCTTCCGGGAGGCGGTCTCCGAGGCGGAGAAGCCGGTGATGCTCTACTCCGTCGGCAAGGACAGCTCGGTCATGCTGCACCTCGCCCTCAAGGCCTTCTCCCCCTCCCGCCCGCCGTTCCCGCTCATGCACGTCGACACGACGTGGAAGTTCCGCGCGATGTACGAGATGCGCGACGAGCTGGTCGCCCGCCACGGCCTCGACCTGATCGCGTACCGGAACCCCGAGTGCGTGGAGAAGGGCATCAACCCGTTCGACCACGGCTCCGCGCTGCACACCGACATGTGGAAGACCGAGGGGCTCAAGCAGGCGCTCGACCTCCACGGCTTCGACCTCGCGTTCGGCGGCGCCCGGCGCGACGAGGAGAAGTCGCGGGCGAAGGAGCGGGTGTTCTCGATCCGCTCCGCGCAGCACCGATGGGACCCGAAGCAGCAACGCCCCGAGCTGTGGCGCCTCTACAACGCGCGCAAGGCGCCGGGCGAGACGGTGCGGTGCTTCCCGATCTCCAACTGGACCGAGCTCGACATCTGGCAGTACATCCACCGCGAGGAGATCCCGATCGTGCCGCTCTACTACGCGGCCCCCCGGCCGGTGGTGGAGCGCGACGGCACGCTGATCATGGTCGACGACGACCGCATGCGGCTGCTGCCCGGCGAGGAGCCGATGATGAAGTCGGTGCGGTTCCGCACCCTCGGCTGCTACCCGCTCACGGGCGCGATCGAGAGCGAGGCCGACACGCTCACCGGGATCATCCAGGAGATGCTCCTCACCACCAGCTCCGAGCGTCAGGGTCGCGTCATCGACCACGACGCGTCGGCCTCCATGGAGAAGAAGAAGCAGGAGGGCTACTTCTAGTGGCACACGCACAGAACGACCTCCTGGCGACCGACATCGAGGCCTACCTCGACCAGCACGAGCACAAGTCGCTCCTGCGGTTCATCACGTGCGGCTCGGTCGACGACGGCAAGAGCACGCTCATCGGCCGGCTGCTGTACGACTCGAAGCTGGTCTTCGAGGACCACCTCGCCGCGCTCGAGTCCGACTCGAAGAAGGTCGGCACCCAGGGCGACGCGCTCGACTTCGCGCTGCTCGTCGACGGATTGGCGGCCGAGCGCGAGCAGGGCATCACCATCGACGTCGCCTACCGGTTCTTCTCCACCGAGCGGCGCAAGTTCATCGTGGCCGACACGCCCGGCCACGAGCAGTACACCCGCAACATGGTCACGGGCGCGTCCACCGCCGAGGTCGCGGTCATCCTCATCGACGCCCGCAAGGGTGTGCTCACCCAGACCCGCCGGCACAGCTTCCTGGTGTCGCTGCTCGGCATCCGGCACGTCGTGCTCGCGATCAACAAGCTCGACCTCGTCGACTACTCACAGGACGTCTTCGACCGGATCGAGGCCGACTACCGGCACTTCGCCGACACCATCGGCCTGCACGACATCGTGTGCATCCCCATGTCGGCGCTGCGGGGGGACAACATCACCGAGCCGTCGCCCAACACGCCCTGGTACACCGGCCCCACGATCATCGAGCACCTCGAGACCGTCGAGATCGCCGACGACCTCCACGAGGGCCCGTTCCGCCTGCCGGTCCAGTGGGTCAACCGGCCCGACCTCGACTTCCGGGGCTTCTCGGGCCAGATCGCCGGCGGCGCCGTGCGCCCGGGCGACCGCGTGCGGGTGCTGCCGTCGGGCACCGAGAGCACCGTCGAGCGGGTGGTCACCTTCGACGGCGACCTCGACGAGGCCATCGCCGGGCAGTCGGTCACGATCACCCTCGCCGACGAGATCGACGTCAGCCGGGGCGACGTGCTCGCCGCGGCCGAGAACCCGTGCGGCGTGTCCGATCTGTTCGAGGCCGACGTCGTGTGGATGTCCGACCAGCCGCTGGTCCCCGGCCGGCCGTACCTGATCAAGATCGGCACCCGCACGATCGGCGGCTCGATCGCCCATCCGAAGTTCCGGGTCGACGTCAACACGCTGGAGCACCTCGCGGCCAAGACGCTCGAGCTCAACGAGATCGGCGTGTGCACCGTCACCCTCGACCGGCCGGTGCCATTCGATCCCTACCGCGACAACCGCGACACCGGCGGCTTCATCGTCATCGACCGGATGACCAACACCACGGTCGCCGCCGGGATGCTGCACTTCGCGCTGCGCCGGGCCGACAACGTGCCGTGGCAGGAGATCGAGGTCAACCGCGAGGCGCGGTCGGTGCTGAAGGGTCAGCAGCCCAAGGTCGCCTGGCTCACCGGGATCCCCGGCGCGGGCAAGTCGACGATCGCCAACCTCGTCGAGCAGAAGCTGCACGCCCTCGGGCGTCACACCTACCTCCTCGACGGCGACAACCTCCGGCACACCCTCAACCGCGACCTCGGATTCGAGGACGCCGACCGGGTGGAGAACGTGCGCCGCACCGCCGAGGTCGCCGCGCTGATGGCCGACGCCGGCCTCCTCGTGATCGTGGCGCTGGTGTCGCCGTTCGAGGCCGACCGGGAGATGGCCCGGGAGCACGTGGGCGTCGACCAGTTCGTCGAGGTGTTCGTCGACACTCCAGTGGAGGACGCCGAGGCCCACGACCGCAAGGGCCTCTACGCGAAGGCCCGCCGGGGCGAGATCCCCAACTTCACCGGGGTCAACGCGCCATACGAGCCCCCGGCGCACCCCGACCTCCACCTGCGCACCCGCGACCTCACCCCCGAGGAAGCCGCCGACCTCGTCGTCGCCCGCATCCTGGCCTAGCCCCATTCGGGTCGCCACGACCGCGCCGGCTGGGTGGTGCCAGAACGGGAGCCGGGTCAGGTGCGGTGGGCGTCGAGGAAGCGC
>Ga0194120_10009253_pt1 | contig 12570 bp, 16 predicted proteins | sample TA2MahCa65mmetaG_FD_148642 | JGI IMG/M metagenome (GOLD analysis project Ga0194120, IMG submission 148642) | Freshwater microbial communities from Lake Tanganyika, Tanzania - TA2015019 Mahale Deep Cast 65m | ecosystem: Environmental > Aquatic > Freshwater > Lake | place: Tanzania: Lake... | reverse complement strand
CGACAATACTTATAGAGGTCTTGTAAGCATTGGTTCAAGAGCTGAAAATTCAAAAAATTTTACTCAATGTGACTCATTACTTGTTGGAAATAAATGTGGAGCACATACTGTACCTTATATTGATGTGAAAAATAATACAGCAGTCACGGAACATGAAGCTACTACCTCAAAAATTAGTGAAGATCAGTTATTTTATTGTTATCAAAGAGGGCTTGATAAAGAGTTAGCAGTCAGTCTTATTGTAAATGGCTTTTGTAGGGAAGTTCTTCAACAACTGCCTATGGAGTTTGCTGTTGAAGCTCAAAAGTTAGTAAGTATCAGTCTCGAAGGAAGTGTTGGATAATGCTAAGCATTCGAAACTTAACTGCAAAAATTGGAAAAAAAATAATCCTTAACGACTTTAATCTTGAGATAAAAAAAGGTGAAGTTCACGCATTATTGGGTCCTAATGGCTCAGGTAAAAGCACTTTGTCTTACGTAATTGCAGGAAAAGAAGGTTATGAGGTTGATGGAGAAATAATATTTAAAGAAAAAAATATTTTGGATATATCTGCAGATGAACGAGCAAAATTGGGGGTATTTCTGGCATTTCAATATCCTATAGAGATACCCGGGGTACTAATGAATACCTTTTTAAGGACATCTTTAAATTCAATAAAAAAAGCTAAAGGAGAAAAAGAATTAGATGTCGTAGATTTTATTAAACTTTCAAAAGATATTTCAAACAAACTAGGTATTAAGGAAGAGCAACTTTCTAGACCATTGAACGTTGGTTTTTCTGGAGGTGAAAAAAAAAGAAGTGAAGTATTACAAATGGCCCTTTTGAAACCTGAAATTGCTATACTCGATGAAACTGACTCTGGACTTGACATCGATGCTTTAAAAATGGTTGCAAATGGAATTAATACACTAAGAGACAAGGAAAGATCTTTTTTAGTTATCACACATTACCAACGACTACTTGATTATTTAAAACCTGATTTTGTTCATGTGATAATTAACGGAACTATTGTAAAAACTGGATGCTCAACTTTAGCAGAGGAAATAGATAGATTAGGCTATAAAAATTTTAGCTCCGTTTAAAGAGTATATGAGTTTAGCTTTAACGGATTATTTTAAAAATGAGTTTAATTTTTCTATTAAAAAAAATACTAGTGAAGTTTCAGAATTTAAAAAAAAAAATTTTGAATCTTTCCTTAAACAGGGCCTTCCAACTAAGTTGCTCGAAGATTGGAAATATTCATCTATTATAAATAATTTTGACCACGCAGCTAATATTTTCACTTCTAGTAAACTAGATAAAGTGAGCAATATTCCTTTCGAGGACTTTGAACATAATAAAATTATTGTTTATAACGGCAGTTTTTTAACCTCAGAATTTTATGATGTAGATAAAGACAGAATTTCTCTTACTAATCTTCAACAATATCTAAACGAGCAAAAATTCGGTTACCTAAAGACAAATTATGTTGCAAGAAATACACTTGTAAATCTTAACAACGCTTTTTCTCAAGATGGTTTTTACCTTGTAGTGAAAGAGGGCTCAGTATTGCAATATCCAATTATCATTTATTCAATATTTGATAAATTGATTGATAAAAAGATTGGCTTTCAAAAAAATATAATCGAACTCGAAAAAAATTCAAAAATATTAATTTACCAAAAAAGTATTTTTCATAACAATTCAAGTTTTTTAAACTTATCAACTACTTACAAGTTAGACAGGAATTCACATTTAAGGAATTATATTTTAAACCAAAATAATTTAGATAATAATATATTTAGGTATCAAGAGTTCTTTCTTTCAAAAGAATGTTTTGTCGAAAGTTTAACTTTCTCAAATTTAATTAGAAATATAAGAGATGAAATTGAAATTCACCTTAATGATGTTCTAGCAACTGGAAATCTATATAACATTCAAAGCTTAATAGATTCTGATGATCATGAAATTAAAATTAAAATTTTTCATAATGCAGAAAATACAAAAAGTAATCAAACTGCAAGGTGTGTTCTTGATGGAAAATCAAGAGGCGTTTATCAAGGTAAAATTTTTGTAGATTCAAAGGCTCAAAAAACAGATGGATATCAATTAATCAAAAGTTTATTACTCTCTGATAAAGCTAATTTTCATTCAAAACCTGAATTAGAAATTTATGCTGACGATGTAAAATGTTCTCATGGATCATCTTCGTCATCATTGAATCCTGATGAAATTTTTTATTTAATGACTCGAGGTTTAACGAAACTAGCTGCCAAAAGAATGCTAGTGAAAGCTTATATCGCAGAAGTTTTAGAAAAAATTCAAGATAAATATATAAGAAATATTTTTTTAAAAATAGCTGAAAAAATTTATGAATAAAAATAATTTACAAAAGATAAAAAATGAATTTCCAATATTTAAAAACAATAAAGGTCTTGTTTATTTAGATAGTGCTAATTCTTCTCAAAAACCTCAATCTGTAATTGATGCTATCTCAAACTTTTATTCTTCGGAGTACGCGAATATTGGGAGGGGAATATATTCTCTTGCAGGAAATGCTCTTGAAAAATATGAAAAAACTAAAATTTTAATAAAAAAATTTATAAATGCAGGTGAAGAGTATGAAATTATATTTACAAAAAATGCAACAGAGGCGCTAAATTTAGTTGCATCTTGCTTTGGTGAAAAATTTATAAAAAAAAACGATGAAATATTACTCACAGAATTGGAACATCACTCTAATTACGTTCCATGGCATTTTTTAAGAAAAAAAAAAGCAATTATAAAATTTATTCCTGTTAGTCCAAATGGTGAGTTAAACATGGAATATTTAAAAAGTTTAATTAATCTCAAAACTAAAATTATAAGTATTGTTCATATTTCAAATGTTACCGGAGCTATAAATCCAATTGAGGAAATTATTGAAATTGCAAATAAGAAAAAAATTCCTGTTTGTATTGATGGCACCCAGGCAGTGGCACATCACTCAGTAGATATAAAAAAAATTAACCCTGATTTTTATGTATTTTCGGGACACAAAATTTATGGACCCACAGGTGTAGGTATCTTGTGTGTAAAAAAAAAATGGTTGGATCATTTTGAGCCTTTTCTAGGAGGTGGAGGGATGGTGGAAGACGTAACTAATAGGAACATAAATTATGCAAAAAATTATAATAAATTTGAACCTGGAACTATGCCTGTTGCTGAAGTTACGTCTCTACAAAGCTCGATAAATTTATTAAATAAAATTTCAATTAAAAAAATAGTTAACTATGAAAAGACAATTTTAGATTATGCACTAGATAAATTCATGTCTCAGTCAAAAATAACTCTGATAGGAAATCCAAAGGAAAAAGGAAGTCTCTTTTCATTTAATATTGAGGGAATTCATTCACATGATGTAGCAACTATTTTAGACTCCGACAAAATTGCCGTTCGAGCAGGACATCATTGTTGCCAAATACTTCACAAAAAATTTAATATTAGCTCTTCAGTCCGTGTATCTCTGGGGATTTATAACTCCAAAGAGGATATCGACAAGTTATTAGAAAGCGTAAAAAAATGTAAGAAGATTTTTAAAATTTAAATATGAATTTAAAAAAGCTTTATCAAGAATTAATCACTGACCATTCAAAAAGTCCTAGAAATTTTGATGATAATAAAGAATATAATTTAAACTGTCGTGGACATAATCCATTTTGTGGTGATCAACTACATATTTTCTTAAAATTAAATAAAAAAAAAATTGTTGAAAATATATTTTTTAGTGGAACGGGTTGTTCTATTGCAATTGCTTCTGCATCAATTTTAACAGAAATTGTAAAAGAAAAAAAAGAAAACGATATTAAAAAAATAACCACTCTATTTTTAGACGAATTGAAAGATAAAATTTACTTTTCAAAAAAAATTAATCTCAATCAAGAAGAACGACTTAAAATTAAAAGTTTAAATAGCATTAAAAAATACCCTTTAAGAATTAAGTGTGTAAATTTGGCTTGGGATATTTTAAGATCAATATTAGATAAAAAAGCTTAAGATTATTATGAATAAAGACATCGAAATTTTAGAAAAAATTAAAACTAAACTTAAAAGTATTTTTGATCCAGAAATACCAGTTGATATCTATGAATTAGGTTTAATTTACGATGTAAGATTAATGAATAATAAATGCGAAATTGATATGACCCTTACAAGTCCTAATTGCCCTGAAGCTCAATCAATTCCAAATAATGTGAAAAAATGTATAGAAAGTTTAAATACTTTTGATGAGGTAATAGTTAATATAGTATGGGATCCGCCATGGGATAAGACTAAAATGTCAGAAGTTGCGAGAGTGACATTAAATATTTAATTAAAAAACATGCAAAAACAATTAATATCTATTTCCGATAAAGCTGCAGAAAGAATTAAGAATATTATTGCTAAAGCCTCTGAACCAATAAAGGGTGTTCGTGTTTCTGTTCGAGCTGGCGGTTGCGCAGGTATGGAGTATGAAATGAAATATTTAAAAGAAATCCAAAAGGGTGATGAAGTCGTAAATGATAATGGCGTTACAGTTTATATTGATCCTAAAGCTGTGATGTATTTAATTGGAACTAAAATGGATTATAAAGAAGATCAGTTTGCATCTAGTTTTGTTTTTAACAACCCTAACGAAACAGAGAGATGCGGATGTGGTGAGTCATTTAAAATTTGAATTGTTCAGCCATATTTCTCTCTTTTAATCCTGATTTTCTATCGTACATAAGTTGTATGATTTTATTTTTATTTAAAAAAATATTTACATTTGTGATATTTCTAACTTCAAAATTATCCGCAACTACACTTATAGGTCTTTTTTTTGTACTCAAGTTCTTAATATATATTCTTGATTTGTTTGAAACTATTGCACCGCGCCAACCTCTTGGTCTAAAAGGTGAAATAGGTGTAAGTGCGAGTTGATTTGAACCCAAATCTAAAATTGGACCTTTAGCACTTAAGTTATAAGCTGTACTACCTGCGGGAGTTGCAACCAAAGCTCCATCACAAGTCAATTCTTTTATCCTTACTTTATTATCAATTTTTATTTCAATTTTCGCAGCTTGTTTGGTTTGTCTAAAAACAGATACCTCATTAATAGCCATTCCTCTTTTTATTATGTTGTTTTTATTTTTTGCAATCATCTCTAAGGGATAAATCTCAGCCATATCTGATGAATTTATTTTTTTTATAAGATTATTAATATTATATTTATTTAACAAAAAACCTCTTGTTCCCTTATTCATTCCGTAAAAAGGTTTTTTAAATTTAAAATATTTTTTAAGTGTTACGAGCATAAAACCATCCCCACCTAAAACTATAAAAATGTCACTTTTTTTAATAGCATAATTTTTGTACCTTTTTATAATTTTTTTTTTAGCTTCCTGAGCACTATTTGTGTTATCTGCAATAATATGAATCTTGTTATATGTATGTTTTTTCATAAAAATATTTTTAATAATAACAATTATGAGTATAAATATCCAACAAGCCTTTTTTAATTTTAAAAAAAGTCGTAATTTTCTAGAAAATATAAACCAAGATAATCTTATAAAGACTCTAACCTCTTTACAGGAGCAGCTTAATTCAAGGTTTTTTTTTAAATTTAAAAATTTTTTTAATAATTTAAACTATTTTCAAGGATTTTATCTATTTGGTGAAGTTGGAACAGGCAAAACCACAATAATAAATTTTTTCTTAGATAACATTGAAGAAAAAAAAGTTTTAAGAACGCATTTTAATAAATTTATGATTGAAATTCATAATTTATTTCAAATTCAAAAAAAAAATAAAGATCCAATAGCAAATATTGCAAAAGATTACTCTAAAGACTTTAGACTTTTCTTTTTAGATGAATTTCAGATTACAAATATTGTCGATGCTATGTTACTTAAAAAATTATTTGAGGAATTTTTTAATAATAAAATTTTTATAATTATGACATCCAATACAAAACCAGATGAGTTGTACAAAGATGGCCTTCAAAGGGAACAATTTTTACCTTTCATAAACATTTTAAAAAAAAAAACACTCATCTTTGAGCTTAGTACAGGTATTGATTACAGACTGTTATTTCTAAAAAATAAAAGAAAATTCTTTTCACCTATCACTGAAGAAACAAAAAAAATATTTAATGAAATATTTAAAAAATTTATTGGAAATAAAGAAACTGAAAAACTCATATTAGAAGTAAAAAAAAGAAAGTTTACAGTGAATGAATATTCATCAAAAGCTGCAAAATTTAACTTCAAAGACCTATGTGTTCAAAATATAGGATCTGAAGATTATTTAGAATTATCAAACTATATAAAAATTTTTTTTATTGAAAACATTCCTAAATTTAATGATGATATGATTGATCAGCAACAGCGATTTATTACGTTAATTGATATTTTATATGATAAAAAAATTAATTTAGTTTGTTTATCTGAAGTTCCGTTAGAAAATTTACAATCTAGTAAAAAATTAAATGAAATATTCAAGAGAACAATTAGTAGATTATCTGAAATGACTAAATATTAAATAATTATTAATAATTTTTATAATGAAAAAAATATTATTTATATTCTTGATATTAATTGGTTGCGATAGTTCAAAAGATAGAGCTATGATTTATAGATGTGCTACGGACCTAAAAGATTTAGATTTCAAATATTTTTTTTATAGAGACCGCGATACTACAAATGGCGCAGAATACTTTTGGTTTATCGAAAGAAATCCAATTTCATTGAATTCAGACTATAAAAAATTATTTTACAGACTTAAAGATACAAAAAATACAATTTTTAAAATAGACGAAAAAAAAATATTTTGGACTGAAACAGCTAATGGGGGTGTAATAGCAAATACGCTTGAAATTAGCTCTAGTGTTTTAACAAAGCAATTTCAGGCATGGGGCCAATCAACGTTTCCAAAAGGAAAACAATATAGATGTGATAAATTAATAAAATAGTTAGTTACCATGTTGTCTTTAAATTTTTTTATTATAATTATCTTTTTAATTGCCCCTATAGCTCAATTGGTAGAGCAACTGATTTGTAATCAGTAGGTTGGGAGTTCAAGTCTCTCTGGGGGCACCATGAATTATAATTTAGGGAATTATTATTGATGGTCCTTGTAATTTTCTATCCTCAAGTTCCTCATGGGCATTGATCACATCTTTTAAAGAAAATTTTTTAAATATTTTAATTTTGAATAGGTTATTTTTGATTGCTTCAAATACAGTTTTTGCACTATCAGTTAGTTCCTCATGTGTAACAGTATAATGAGCTATTGATGGTCTTGTAAAATATAGTCCTTTAGGAGCAATGTGTTTTTTTGGATCAATTTTTTCAACTATTCCTGATGCATTTCCGAAAGAAACCATAGTTCCTCTTATTGCGAGGCATTCAATAGATTCTTCGAATGTTTTTGCTCCTACACCATCATAAACTACATCAAGCATCTTACCGTCTGTTATTTCTTTTACTTTTTTAGAAAAACTTTCTTTAGAATAATTAATAACAAAATCACAACCATTTTCTTTTGCGATTTTAATTTTTTCCTCTGAACCTACTGTTCCAATTACTTTGCACCCCAGTGATTTAGCCCACTGACACAAAATTTGACCAACGCCACCAGCGGCTGCATGAAATAAAATAAATTGATTTTTTTTAACTTTATAAGCTCTAAATAATAGATATTCAGAAGTTATCCCTTTAAGCATAATGCATGAAGCAATTTCATTTGAAATATAATCTGGAATTTTGATAAGTTTTTCTTGAGGATAAACTTGTTTTTCAGAGTAAGATCCAGGAGGAGCTGCTGCATGAGCAACTCTATCTCCTACCTTAAATTCTTTCACATCAGATCCAATATCCTCTATGACACCTGCAGCCTCTAACCCTAGTCCCGTTGGAAGTGGTAATGGATAAACTCCTGATCTATGATATACATCAATAAAATTTAACCCGATAGATAGGTTTTTAATTAAAACTTCATTATTTTTAAGTTTAGGAAGAGTTGTTACTTCCAGACTCATCACATCAGCTTTTCCAAATTCTTTAATTATTATTGCTTTAACCATCTAAAAAAAATATTATTATATTTATGATTTATATAAAGAAATTTTTATCTTTAATATTATTTGTAATTTTTCTTTCGCTACCTATTAAATTATATGCAGCAGATTCTGGTCCCTCATCAGATAAAATAAGCAAGTCTAATCCAACATACTCCGATGCAAAAAAACTAGTAAAAGAAAAAAAATTCAAAGATGCTCTGCCTCTTTTTAATCAACTCGAACAAGATAATAAAAACATGTCTAACGCAGATTTTTTGAATGATTATGCCTTTACTTTAAGAAACTTAAAAAATTTTGAAAAAGCCGAAAAACTTTATTTAAGCGCCTTAAAAATAAATCCAACTCATGCAGGTGCCAATGAGTATTTAGGAGAGTTATATTTACAAACTAAAAGACCAGACGAAGCAAAAAAACGACTCGAGGTACTTAGGAATTGTAGATGTGAAGAATATGGGGAACTTTTAGATAAAATACAAAAGTACAAGTAATAAAAAAGTCAATTTTTTCTCTTTTTTGGCAGAACAGGTCAAAGTTGCCAATTTAAGACTTATTATTAGTATATATATTAGTTAATATGTTTTTCGATTACCTTCACAACTATCTAACAATATTGATATTTCTGTTCGTATCAATAGGTGTTGGAGTTGCATTTATAGTTCTTAATTATATCTCATCTCCAAAAAAGCCAGATTCGGAAAAACTTTCTGCATATGAATGTGGTTTTGATGCATTTGGTGATGCAAGAATGAAATTTGATGTAAGATTTTATTTGGTCGCAATACTTTTTATAATATTTGATCTTGAAGTAGCGTTTCTGTTTCCTTGGGCTATTACACTTGGCAACATTGGACATTTAGGTTTTTGGTCCATGATGATCTTCTTATCAGTATTAACTGTTGGTTTTATTTATGAGTGGAAAAAGGGAGCTTTAGATTGGGAATGATAGTAGATCGCTTAGAAAAAATACCTGAGGAGTTTAGAGATTTAGCTAAAGATTTTGGGGAAAAAGGTTTCATTACAACCTCGACAGATAATCTAATCAACTGGGCAAGAACAGGCTCTCTTCATTGGATGACTTTTGGACTCGCATGTTGTGCTGTTGAAATGATGCAAACATCTATGCCAAGATATGATTTGGAGCGTTTTGGTGCTGCGCCAAGAGCTTCGCCGAGGCAAAGTGATGTAATGATAGTTGCTGGGACACTTACAAATAAAATGGCGCCTGCGCTTAGAAAAGTTTATGATCAAATGCCTGAACCGAGATATGTAATATCTATGGGATCATGTGCAAATGGTGGGGGATATTATCATTATTCTTACTCTGTAGTTAGAGGGTGCGATCGAATAGTTCCGGTTGATATTTATATACCAGGGTGTCCACCATCAGCTGAAGCACTGCTGTATGGAATATTGCAATTACAGAAAAAGATCAGGAGAGAGGGTAGTGTCAACAGATAATGTCTTTTAACCTTCTTCAAAAGTATTTAAGTGACTGCGAGATAAAAAATTTAAATTTAAGTAAATTTAAAGACCAAATTGTAATTAGTTTAGGTAAAAAAGATTTGTTAAAGTTAATTTTGTTTTTAAAAAACCATCCAATCTTAAAATTTAAACAACTTGTTGATATTTTAGGCGTTGATTATCCTTCAAAGGATAAAAGGTTCGAAGTTATTTATCTTTTACTTAGTCATGAAATAAATTCAAGAATTACTATTAAAATACAAATTAAAGATGGAGAAAGTGCTCCAAGCATTACCGAAATTTTTTTGTCAGCTAATTGGCTTGAACGTGAAGTGTTCGATATGTACGGGATTGTTTTTGAAAATCATCCTGATTTAAGAAGAATTTTAACAGATTACGAGTTTGAAGGTTTCCCGTTACGTAAAGATTTTCCATTAACTGGTCATACGGAGGTAAGATATGATGATGAAATTAAAAAAGTAATCTATGAACCTGTAAAATTAGCGCAGGCATATCGTAATTTTGACTTTGAAAGTCCTTGGGAGGGTTCAAAAATTTCAAAACAAATCCAAGAAAATAAAAAAGACTAAAATGGTTAAACAAACTAAGACACTCAATCTAAATTTTGGACCGCAACATCCTGCTGCCCATGGTGTACTGAGATTGATACTAGAGTTAGATGGAGAAGTTATTGAACGCGCAGATCCACATATAGGACTACTCCATCGAGGAACAGAAAAACTTATTGAAAATAAAACCTATCTTCAAGCAGTACCTTATTTTGATAGGCTTGATTATGTAGCACCCATGAACCAAGAACACGCCTTCGCACTTGCTATTGAAAAATTAGTAGATGTAAAAATACCATTGAGAGCAAGCTATATTAGAGTGGTTTTTTGTGAGATCGGCAGAATCTTAAGCCATATATTAAACATTACTACCCAAGCTTTGGATGTAGGAGCGTTAACACCCTCACTTTGGGGTTTTGAAGAGAGAGAGAAATTAATGGGCTTTTACGAGAGAGTTTCAGGATCAAGACTTCATGCAAATTATTTTAGACCAGGGGGCGTCCATCAAGATTTTCCAAACGGATTAAAGGAAGATATATATAAATTTTGCGAGGATTTTCCTAAAGTTATAGATGATCTAGAAAATCTTTTGACTGACAATAGAATTTTTAAGCAAAGGAATGTTGACATAGGAATTATTTCTGCACAAGAAGCGCAAAAATTAGGTTTTTCAGGTGTTATGATAAGAGGTTCTGGTGTTCCTTGGGATTTGAGAAGATCTCAACCATATGAAGTATACGAAAAAATACATTTTAAAATTCCTGTCGGAAAAAATGGAGATTGCTATGATAGATATCTTTGCAGAATAGAGGAAATGAGAGAGAGTAACAAGATAATTATCCAGGCCCTTAATCTAATGCCTGAGGGTCCAGTCATGATTGCTGATGGAAAAATATCTCCCCCAAGTAGAGCAGACATGAAAAAATCAATGGAGGCTCTAATACACCATTTCAAATTATTTACTGAGGGGTTTAATGTTGCCGAGGGAGAGGTGTATGCATCTGTTGAGGCACCAAAAGGTGAGTTTGGTGTTTATCTAATTTCAGATGGATCAAATAAACCATATAGATGTAAAATCAAAGCGCCTGGCTTTAATCATCTTCAATCTATGGATTATATGGCAAAAGGACATATGCTTGCAGATGTTCCAGCAATATTAGGATCCATGGATATTGTTTTTGGGGAGATTGATAGATGAGCGGAAAAAAAGTCGAAAAAAATCAACCTCAAAGTTTTGCTTTTAGTGAGACAAATAAAATAAAAATTAAAGAAATTTTTCTCAAATATCCAAAGGATAGAAAGAAAAGTGCCGTCATGCCATTACTGGATCTAGCACAAAGGCAAAATGGAGGCTGGATACCTCTTGCGGCGATTAATGAAATCTCAAGAATAATAGATGTCCCTTATATAAAAATATATGAGGTAGCTACTTTTTATACAATGTATAATCTTGCTCCGGTTGGAAAATACTTTGTACAAGTTTGTACTACCACACCATGTATGGTCAGAGGCTCATCAAAAATCGTAAGCCTATGCAAAAAATATATAAATCAAAATGAAGGAACTCTTAGCGAAGATGGGAAATCATCCTGGGTTGAAGTTGAATGTCTTGGAGCTTGTGTAAGTGCACCCATGATGCAGATTAACGATAATTATTATGAAGATCTTGATGAAAGTAGCGCACAAAAAATATTTGAAGGAATTAAAAAAGACAAACTTCCAGACCCAGGGTCACAAACTGGAAGGAAGGGATTTGAACCCAAAAAACGTCTAACATTAATAGAAAAAAATGCTTAAAGATCAGGATAGAATTTTCAAAAATTTGTATGGTGATCAGAGTAATAATGTAACCGCTTCAATAAAAAGAGGTGATTGGGACAACACTAAATCTCTTTTATTAAAAGGAAAAGATTGGATCATTAATGAAATAAAAAACTCTGAATTAAGGGGTAGAGGAGGAGCTGGGTTTCCAACAGGTGTTAAATGGTCTTTTGCTCCAAAGACACCATCCAATGAAAGACCACATTACTTAATAATTAATTCAGATGAGTCTGAACCAGGAACTTGTAAAGATAGAGATATATTAAGATTTGAACCACAAAAACTAATTGAGGGTTGTCTTATTGCTTCTTATGCCATAGGCGCTAAGGTCTGTTACGTTTATGTAAGGGGAGAATATTTTTCAGAAAGTATAATACTGCAGAAAGCAATTGATGAAGCCTATGAGAAAAGATTAATTGGTAAAAATGCATGTGGGTCAGATTGGGATCTAGATATTTATATTCATATGGGCGCAGGGGCTTATATATGTGGTGAGGAAACAGCTTTACTCGAAAGTTTAGAGGGGAATAAAGGGCAACCAAGATTGAAGCCTCCTTTTCCTGCTTTGGTCGGACTTTACGGATGTCCAACGATTGTAAATAATGTTGAGACAATTGCAGTAGTTCCTGAAATTTTAAGGAGAGGATCTAATTGGTTCA
>Ga0194120_10009251_pt1 | contig 12571 bp, 8 predicted proteins | sample TA2MahCa65mmetaG_FD_148642 | JGI IMG/M metagenome (GOLD analysis project Ga0194120, IMG submission 148642) | Freshwater microbial communities from Lake Tanganyika, Tanzania - TA2015019 Mahale Deep Cast 65m | ecosystem: Environmental > Aquatic > Freshwater > Lake | place: Tanzania: Lake... | reverse complement strand
AAAAATGTTGTAATGGACACTACAGTAATTGCTTGTAAAAAAATAGATTCTGAATGGTTATTAAAGGCCGAAATCAATATTGAATCAAAAACTAAATTTTATGCTCTTTTAAAATGCAGTGATAAGATTGCATATAAATATAAGCACACTTCTTCCAATAAAATACTCCTTGCTGCAAAAATTAATAGCATCAGTGAATACGATCTTATAGCAGATGCAGATTCACTTGGCGGCACAAAATCTCTGATGAATATTGGTAAGTCAATTCTGATTCATGGCGAATGCTTAGCAATGATTGAAAATATAATTTCAGAAAATGTATTTTAATATTTCTTCTCATCAAGATTATTCAAAATTTATTTCCGAGAACAAATTTGCAGTTGTTTATTTCAGCTCCGATGACTGCAATGTATGTAAAGTTTTTAGACCAAAGCTGGCTGAGTTTCTTGAAAAAAATTATCCATCCTTCAAATTAGCGTATTTAAACACAGAAGTACTGAAAGAGATTGCAGCTCAGCTAAATGTTTTTACAATACCCACTATTTTATTTTTTATTGACGGGAAAGAGCAAATTCGTAAAGCGAGATTTGTTAATTTTTTAGAATTGCATGAAGAATTAGAAAGAATATTTAATCTAGTATAAAAAAATCCCTCTCTATATTTTGAGAGGGATTTTTCCCTATTAATAATTTATCAACCCTACTATTTCAATTCTGGAATTCTTCCTGGTGTCCATGGAGCTTTTATTTTTTCAAGTTCAGCTTCCATTACTTTCAGGTCTGTATCATTAATTTTCTTTAGTTTAGCAATAACCGGTTGAATTTCTTCGTAAAGCACATCATAAGCAACAAATTGATTTTTAGTAATATTTGAAGTTGAACGGGCAGTTATAGAAATCATATTACTCATTCTGTTGCTCAATGTAACCGGAGTTGGCGGAGTTTCTTCAGAACTTGCTTTAGAAGGAGGTCCCTCAAACAAGTAAATAACATCGTCAATTTCTTTGGATATAGCTTCAGCACGTTTTAATAAATCAAAATTTGCAGAAGGAGTATTATTCAAAGCTTGTTTTATAGCTTCGAATTTCTTTTGCAATTCTCCGGCAAATCTTTGAACTCCTAAAACAGTTCGAGCAAGTTCTGCAGCTTTTTGTTGGAAATTAACCACTTCTTCAAAATTATCTGCCGGTAATGATGTGTGTTTCAATAACTCAACGCTAAATGGTTCTGGTCCCGATAATTTTTTCTCTTCTCCACGTACTATTAAAGACATTGAAACAGAATATTTTCCGGGCGAAACAAAATAACTAAATCCGCCAAATCTGCCTCTGCCAGTTGCTGAAGAGACCGGTTCAAATTTTTCTGTTGTTATCGGGAGTGTACTTTCCATTCTTAAATCCCAGATCACTCTATTCACACCAGCACTTGCAGATTTATTTATTTTTTTAATTACATTTCCATTAGCATCAGAGATAGTAAAAACCAAATATGGCCCAAGTTCTTTTTCTTCTACAGCAATATCTTCAAAACTTGGCTGAGGAATTGGTTTGCCGTCTTTAAATAATTCTCGCTCTTTGTCTTTACGTTGAGCTTTCAAGGTTTTTGGCGCATCTTTAAGGTAGTAAGTAAAAGTTGCACCGAATTCAGGATTTGGAGCTTTGTAATAAGTTGCACCTTGTCCATATCTTCCGCCTTTTAAAACGTACATCTGTGAAGTCTTAATTGGGAATATATGTGATTCTTTTTCAAAAACTTCTTTACTAGCAAATCGTAATGGTGTATAATCATCCATTATATAGAAACCTCTGCCAAAAGTAGCAATCACTAAGTCATTTTCTCTTTCTTGAATTGTAATCTCAGGTACTTTTACTTTTGGTAATCCATTTTTTAATTGAATCCATTTTTCGCCGCCATCAACCGAGAAAAACACTCCCCATTCAGTTCCAACAAATAGCAGATTAGGTTTTACCGGATCTTCAACAATTGTATTTACAGCACCGTCTTCCGGTAAGTTACTTGCAATTGATTTCCAAGTTTTTCCTTTGTCTGTACTTTTCAAAACGTAAGGTTTAAAATCATCTCGCTTGTGGTTGTTGAATGATGCATAAACAACATTCTCATCAAATCTCGATGGTAGGACGTCACTTACTAATGTATATTTTGGAACACCAGGAAAATCGTCAAACTTTCTCCAAGTTTTTAAATCTTCAGTTACTTGAATCAATCCATCGTCAGTTCCGGCGTAGAGTAAATTTTCTTTTTTAGGGGATTCAGCTAATGACACAATAAGTCCATATAAAGATGTGCTTACATCTTTTGCAACTGCATCGTAGCTCCAATACTTGCCCATTACCGGAAATGAATTGCGGTCTGTTTTGGTAGTTAAATCGTCGCTTATTGTTTGCCAGCTGTTTCCTCTATCATCAGTTTTGAAAACTCTTTCAGCTGCAATATAAAGACGAGTTGGAGAGTGAGGACTAATGAAAAATGGAGTATCCCAATACCATTTATAAGTATTTTCTCCTTTACCTGGTTCGGGTCTTATATCAACAGATTCACCGCTTAATTTATCATAGCGGATAATATTTCCATACTGCCATGCAGAATAAACTATATTAGGATTTCCTGGTTCGATAGCTTGAAAGAAACCATCTCCGCCCGCCGTAACAATCCAGTTATCATTAACAATTCCATCTGAACTTAATGTTCTGCTTGGTCCGCCAAAACTATTATTGTCTTGTGTTCCGCCATAGATGTTATAGAAAGGTTTATCATCATCAACTGACACACGATAAAATTGTGTAACTGGCAGATTACATTTAAATAAATAATTTTTTCCTCCATCAAAGGTTTCATAAACACCGCCATCACCGCCAATCAAAAAATGTTCAGTATCAGTTGGGTCAATCCAAATTGCATGATCGTCAACATGTCTGTTGTCAAGACCTAATAATTTCCAGGTTCTTCCGCCATCTTCGGTCATGTATGAACGAGTTTCTACAGAATAAACTTTATCAACATTTTTAGGATCGCAGTAAATTTCATTGTAGTACTGACCAGATTCGTGATGGTCACTCATTTTTTCCCATGTTGCACCACGATTAGTTGATCTATAAAATCCGCTCCCTTTTTCTGCAGCTTGTACAATTAAATAAAGCACATCTGGATTAACTGGAGAAATAGCTAATCCCATTCCGCCAATATCGACTTTTGGTAATCCAGTCATTATTTTTTCCCACGTTGTGCCGGCGTCGTTTGTTTTGTAAACTGCCGATTCTGGCCCACCGCCAATTTTTGTAAAGATGTGTCTTCTTCTTTGTTCTGAAGTTGCATAAAGAACATTTGAATCTCTTGGATCAATAACAACATTATTTACTCCGGTGTTCTCGCTGATATTTAATACTTTATTCCAAGTTTTTCCGCCATCAACTGTCTTAAATAAACCACGGTCTCCGCCCGGACCCCAAACGGAACCTTCTGCCGCAACATAAACTACATTTGGATTTTTGGAATCAATAACAATTCCGCCAATCTGACGAGAATCTTTCAGTCCCATATTCTTCCAGCTCTTTCCTCCATCAGTTGATTTATAAACGCCGTTTCCGTAGCCCAATGCACGCTGATGGTTGTTTTCGCCGGTTCCAACCCAAACAACATTTGAATTTGTTGGATCTATCACAACAACGCCAAGTGAATATGGGAGTGTATCTGCAATTGCATCCCATGTAGTTCCAGAGTTTGTTGTTTTCCAAAGGTGACCGCTTGCAGTTGCAACATAATATTCACTGTGGTTATTTGGATTTACTGCAAAGTCTGCAATCCTACCCGAAGTAAATGCTGGTCCAATACCTCTCCATTTTAAACCTGAAAAAGTTGATGCAGTAAATGGATCTTTTGTTTTTTTCTCATCTACTTTAGGCTTTTGAGCATTAACGATTACTGTAATGCCTAAAACGAGGATCATAAAAAGTCTGAATAACTTCATGACTGCTCCTTTTTATTTTCAATAAAATATTGTTGATAATGATTGGGAAGTTGAATTTTCATAGGAATGAATAAAAGAAATACTCATTAATTCCTCTTAAGATGAACAAAGCTATGAAAAAGAATTATTTATTTCTATTTGTAAGAATAATAAATAAATCGGAACAACACTAAACTGGAACGACAGAAGAGTTGATCTTTATGAAGTTGTTGTTAAGAAATAAAAGCGGAAGCAGCGGCGTCCAACTAAGTCCGCCGCTTTTGCATTTAAGCAGAGCTTCCGTTTGAAGATATGCCGACTTCGATACTCTCGAAGAAAGCATATCAAGATTTGGTTTTGGTAATTAACCTAATACCACTTTTGCAAAATAGCTTACCTTTTTTCGTAAGCCGGAACTTTTGGTCTTGTAAATGATTTCTTGTCTAATAAATTAAGTGCTTCCTTAATGGCTCTTTCAAGCTGAACATCAACACCTTTTGCTAATTGAGCCGGGTCGTCTACAACTTCAATATCCGGATCAACTCCATGACCTTCCTTAAACCATTTACCATCCGGATCAAACATTCTGAATGTTGGAACTGTAATGCTTCCGCCATCAATCAAAGCTGGTGCACCCGTAATTCCTATTAATCCGCCCCAAGTTCTTGTTCCGATAAGAGGACCGAGTCCAGCTTTTCTAAAATAATCCGGGAATGCATCACCGCCTGAACCGCTCCATCCATTAATCATCATAACCTTTGGACCAAAGTGTGCAACTGGAGGCCATTGCCATGTTGCGCCATCACGCACAGCCCAGAATGCGAGTGGTTTTCTATTTAATAACTCAATAAATCTATCAGGAATTTGTCCGCCATTATTAAACCGCTCATCAATTATTAACGCTTCTTTTGTGTATTGTGCATAAAACATTCTTACAAGTTCATACTGTCCATCACCAGCACCCGTGCTTGGCACATAGATATAACCTACTTTTCCGTTTGATGCTTGTTCAACTCTTTTTCTGTTTGATTCAATCCACTCTAAGTTTCTTAATCGTGTCTCCGTTGGAATTGTTTGAACAACAATTTTCTTAGCTCCATCTAATGATGGTTTGTCATTGACAGTCAACTCAATTGTTTTACCGGCTTGCCCTTCAAAGGCTTTCCATGGGGCTTGAGTTATATCTAAACTTTCTCCGTTGATTGCAAGAATATAATCACCAGATTTTACTTTTAATCCGGGCATAGAAAGAGGTGAACGAACTTCACTATCCCAAGGAGCACCGTCAATTATTTTTTTGATTCGGTATGCTCCATTTGCAAATTCCCAATCGATGCCAAGATATCCGACATTTTTAAAATCGGCTTCATCAGTATCACCGCCGCTTCTATATGTGTGGGATGCATTTAATTCTGAAATCAATTCACCAATTAAGTAATTCAAATCCCATCTCGTTACGCAGAAGTCAACCAGCTTTCCATATCGTTCTCGCATTTCATCCCAGTTTACTCCATGCATATTTTTATCATAAAAGAAATCTCTTTCCAATCTCCACACATCATTAAAGATTTGTTTCCACTCTGCTTTTGGGTCAATCGTTGCTTCGAGCTGAGCAGTAGGCATTTTTTTATCAAGCTTTTGATTTTCTGCTATATCAGCAACAGAAAAGGAGCCGGATTTTGCAATAAGTATTTTTTTACCGTCTGCAGAAACTTCGAACGCATCTGCGTCATCAACAATTTTTTTCTCTTCTCGTTTTTCAAGGTCGTAAAAATAAATTGGTTTGTTTTTGTCTGATGAGCCGCTGTTCGGTGTTCGGTGAAAAATTAATTTTCCGGATACAGCTGCGATGTGACCAAAATTACCAGGAGTCGGCGGAAGTACTACAACTCTGTTTTCAAAATTATCAAAAGTAATTTTCACTTCTTTTGATTTGTCATCTTTCTTTTCTTCCTTTTTAGGTTCTTCTTTTTTTGCATCTTTACTTTCGTCTTTCTTCAGGTCATCTTTCTTTATAGAAGTAGTATCATTTTTTGGCGCAAGCGGTGAAAGAATTTCTGTTGTAAGTGTTACCAGTGCAATGTTGGTTGCATTTGGATAAACAAATGAATTTTCAAAATCACTGTAAACTGGCGCAAAATTTCTGTTTGTGAAGAAGTATAAATATTTTCCATCTGGATCGAATACGGGCTCGTAATCGTTATAAAAGCCGTATGTAACCTGATATGATTTTTCTTCTTTTATATCATACACAAAAACTGCAGAAGCTTGATTATCGCGATCGTTATTATATGCAAGCCATCTGCTGTCTGAAGACCAGCTCGGTTTGAAATTATTCAATGCTCCTTGATACCAATATTTTCCTTGAGCTACTTTATATGTTTTATCTTTATCCATATCATAAATCATTATTTCCATTGCTTTGTCAACAAACGCAAGCATTCTACTGTTTGGCGACCAATACAAATTATATCTATATCCTTCACCATAGGAAGTTAATTTCTTCTCATCACCAGGTTTTTCTAAATCGCGCACGGTCAATTCATATTCTCCGGATTTATCACTCCAATAAGCAATGTATTTTCCATTAGGCGACCAAGAAGGAAATCGCTCAGCAGTTCCAGAAGTTTTTGTTAAGTTTATAACAGCACCGTTCTCTGCCGGCACATTAAAAATTTCACCACGCGCTTCAAACATAGCTCGTTTGCCATCTGGTGAAAGTGAAAAGTTCTGTATCAGCTTCGATACATTTTCGGACTGAGGTATTAATGTAATTGCATCTGTAACAGCATTTACTTTTACTTCGCGGAATTTTTCATCGGTTAAACTCATTAGATAAAGTTTTCCGCCAGCTTCAAAAACAATTTCTGAAGGACCGAGTGATGGAAAGTGAATATCGTAATCAGTGAATTTTGTCACTTGCTTTAATTCTTTTGTATCAAGATTATAAGACCAGATGTTCATGCGTATTTCTGGTCCGCGGTCTGAAAGAAAATAAATTTTTCTTCCGCTCCACATTGGAATTTCATCTCCAGCCGGACTCTGAATAATATAATCAACAGTTAATTTTTCAAGGTCAAAAAACCAGATATCCGGTGCATCGCCACCGCGGTATCTTTTCCATGTTCTGAATGATTCTGTTTTGTTTGTATAAACCATTTGTTTCCCGTCTGGTGATAAAGAAGCATGTTCACCGTAAGGGACGGGTAGTTTATCCGGCATTCCGCCTTTCATAGAAACTTTATAGAATTGGCTGAAGCGTTGCTTACCGCTCTCGCTTGCATTTACATATAACAAATTTTTTCCATCCGGATACCAATCAATAATTCTATCGGACATTCCGTGATTTGTAATTCTTGTTGGAATTCCGCCGGTTGTTGGGATTACATAAACATCTGTGTTGCCGTTATAATTTCCGCTGAATGCTATTTGATAACCATCGGGTGAAAATTTTGGAAATACTTCTTGACCTTTTGGAGAGCTGAGCTTTGTTGCAGTGCCGCCTTCTTTTGGAACTGTCCAAAGGTCTCCGGCATAAGAGAAAGCGATATGTGTTTTTGATACATCTGGATACTGTAGCATTCTTGCATTAATTTGTGCCAGCATATTTGCCGTAGATAAAATAAATATCGATACAACAAGAAGTAATTTTTTCATAAGCCCCCTTTTTGGATTGTAATTGAAATGTCAATTAAATGTGAGTTAATCAAAATTGCAGAACTTTCTTTTGTCTGAAATTATGAATTTGTTGTGAGGGTTTCAAACGAAAGCAGTTAATAATTTTGGAACAAAGTATTGATAACAACGTCTTATCTATCGTATATTTACGATGAACGATAGAGTAATTTATGGCAAAACCAAAAATTGAAGAGTTCTCGGCTAACGAGATTTACTTTGCAGACATTGTAAAAGCACTTTCACATCCGGCACGCGTACGTATTTTGAAAATTCTTACAGAGATGAATCTTTGCATGTGCGGTGAAATTGTTAATCAGCTTCCGCTTGCTCAAGCAACTGTTTCTCAGCACTTAAAAGAACTAAAACGAGTTGGATTAATTCAAGGTGATATTGATGGACCGAAAGTTTGTTATTGTGTCAATCCGGATAATTTATTTAAAGCAAAAAAAGAACTTGAAAATATTTTTAACCAATTAACAAAAAAGGGGGCATTATCATGCAAAACGAAAAAGAAATAAAAGAGATTGTAAAAGAGAAGTATGGAACAATTGCAAAAACTTCTCAATCTGGTTGCGGTTGTGGATGTGGCACTTCAAATAAAATTGTCGGATATACTATTTTGCAAGATGATTATTCAAATCTGAAAGGATATGTTCCAGATGCTGATCTTGGTCTTGGATGCGGATTGCCGACAGAATTTGCTCAAATAAAAGAAGGTGATACAGTAGTTGATCTTGGAAGCGGAGCTGGGAATGATGTGTTCGTTGCTCGCTCAATTGTTGGCGAAAAAGGAAAAGTAATTGGACTAGATTTTACTAACGAGATGATTGATAAAGCAAATCGGAACAATCAAAAACTTGGCTACAAAAATGTGGAGTTTAGACTTGGAGAAATAGAAGCAATGCCAATCGAAAGTAATTCGGTCGATGTTGTAGTGAGCAATTGCGTATTAAATCTAGTTCCAAACAAAGAAAAAGCATTTTCAGAAATTTATAGAATATTAAAACCTGGCGGACATATATGTGTTTCGGATATTGTAATAAAAGGAGAATTGCCAGATAGCTTAAAAAAATCTGCAGAGATGTATGCCGGTTGTGTTGCCGGGGCAATTCAGAAAGAAGAATATCTTAAAATTATTAATGATACCGGTTTTGTTAATACTGTAATTAATAAAACGAAAGTGATTGATCTCCCAGACCAAATTCTTGCTCATTATTTATCGGTAGAAGAAATTAGTACTTTCAAGCAAAATAAAATCGGAATATTCAGTATTACTGTAACATCTTTTAAAGACAAATAGCACACAGATTTAACAGATGAAACTGATTTAAACAGATTTTAAAAATCAGTTTTTATCTGTTAGATCAGTTTGATCTGTGTGCCATTAATCAAAGGATATTGTATGAAGGAAAAAATATTAATTCTCTGCACCGGTAATTCATGCCGAAGTCAAATGGCGGAAGGATTTCTCAAGTCATTTGACGCGGAGCTTGAAGTTTATTCTGCCGGAACAAAACCAGCACAAAAAGTAAATCCATATGCCATTTTAGTAATGAATGAAATTGGAGTTGATATTAGTAAAAGCATCCCGGAAGATGTTGAAAAATATTTGAATCAATCATTCGATTTTGTAATAACAGTCTGCGATAATGCAAAAGAAACTTGCCCAGTTTTTACCGGAAATGTAAAACAAAAACTTCACATCAGCTTTGAAGATCCGGCGGATGCAATTGGAACAGAAGAGGAAATTCTATCAGTCTTCAGGAAAGTAAGGGATGAAATTAGATTAATGTTTTTTGAGTTTTTTAATGCTATATACAGAAATTGACTCTTCGCTCAGTAAAATTCTATACTTAGTAAACTTTTTACTGCTCCTATATGTTTAATTATATCAATTAATAAATAGTGAAAGTTTGATTATTTTCTCACCATCTTATAAGCATTTTAGAACTAAGGATTTATATGAAAAACAAAAAAGTAGTATTTGTGATTATTGCACTAATAATTCTTGCAGTAATTATAATTCCTAAGTTAGATTTTTCTAGTAAAAGTGAATCAACTGATGGGCAAACCAGCGGAAGAAGGGGGATAAGACTCTCGGTTAATGCTATTGTTATAAAACCTCAGAAATTACAAAACATCATTTTTACAAATGGAACAACCTTAAGCAGCGAAGAAGTTGAACTTCGGAGCGAGACATCTGGCAAAATTATCAAGATACTTTTTGAAGAAGGGAAGAAGGTTAAAGCTGGAGATTTGTTAGTTAAAATTAATGATGCAGAACTACAAGCAACTCTCAAAAAAAATTATTCCCGTGAGGCATTGGCGCGTGATAAAGAATTGAGATTCAAACAACTTCTTGAAAAAAATCTAACGAGTCAGCAAGAATACGATGTTGCACAAAGTGAGTTAGTATCTGTTTCAGCTGATATTGAGTTTACAAAAGCACAAATACAAAAAACTGAAATTGTTGCACCGTTCGATGGTGTAGTTGGTCTAAGGTCTGTTAGTGTTGGAAGCTATATTTCACCGCAAACAGTTATTGCAACTCTTCAAAATATTAATCCGATTAAAGTAGATTTTTCAATTCCGCAAAAATATTTTGGTGTGTTAACAGAAGGAAAAGTAATTAATGTAAAAGTTGGTTCTTCAGGTAGAAATTATAAAGGAAGAGTATATGCAGTTGAACCAAAAATTGATCAGAGTACGCGTACAGTAAAAGCACGTGCGCTTGTTTCAAATGAAAGAAGTGAATTGAATCCCGGTGCATATGTTGAGATTGAAGTTGTGCTTGAAGATTTGAGTTCAGCATTTTTAATTCCGACCGAAGCATTGATTCCTGATTTAGAAGGAGAAAAAGTTTATCTATTCAGAAATAAAAAAGCGGCTTTGCAGCCAGTCAGAACTGGTATCAGATCAGAAAAAGAAATTCAAATAATTTCTGGAGTAAATCTTGGCGATACTGTAATTACCTCTGGAATTATTCAATTGAGACAAAATATGCCGGTAACTATCAATTCAATATTAAATTAATAGAGAAAATTTTATGAGTTTGTCATCCGTAAGCATCAGACGTCCAGTTCTAGCAACAGTAATGTCGCTGGTTATTATATTATTTGGATTAATTGGATATACATATTTAGGAGTTAGAGAATATCCGAGTATTGATCCGCCGATAATTACTGTATCCACAAGTTATGTTGGCGCAAATGCAGATGTAATTGAATCGCAAATAACCGAACCTCTTGAAGAACAAATAAATGGCATTGCCGGAATCCGTTCATTAACATCTGTTAGTCGTGATGGTAGAAGCTCTATCACTGTTGAATTTGACGTTTCAGTTAATTTAGAAAACGCTGCAAATGATGTTCGTGATAGAGTCTCAAGAGCACAAAGATCATTACCCCCGGATGTTGATCCGCCAACTGTCTCTAAAGCTGATGCAGACGCTGTTCCGATAGTTTTTCTGAATGTAAAAAGCGACAAGAAAAATTTGCTTGAACTTTCTGATATCGGTCAAAATATTTTTAAGGAAAGAATTCAGACAATACCCGGTGTAAGCCAAGTAATGATTTGGGGTGAACGCCGGTATTCTATGAGAATGTGGATGGATCCACAAAAGCTTGCTGCTTTTAATATCACTCCGCTTGATATTCGTAATGCACTTAATAGGGAAAATATCGAACTCCCATCCGGAAGAATTGAAGGCGCAAGTACAGAATTAACTGTTCGTACTTTAGGAAGATTAGTAACTGTTGAAGAGTTTAATAATCTTATAATAAAAGAATCTGACAAAATAATTGTTCGATTTAAAGACATTGGATATGCTGAATTATATCCCGAAAATGATAAATCAATTTTGCGACGCGATGGCATCCCTATGGTTGGAGTTGTTGTTATTCCTCAACCTGGAGCAAACTATATTCAAATTGCAGATGAATTTTACAAACGAGTTGAACAAATTAAAAAAGACCTTCCGGCAGACGTTGAACTCGGTGTAGGATTTGATGTAACAAAATATATCCGCAATTCAATTTCAGAAGTTCAAGAAACTATAATACTTGCCTTCGCATTAGTAATTTTAATTATCTTTTTATTCTTGCGAGATTGGCGTACGACCATGATTCCAATCATAGCGATTCCAGTTTCTTTAATCGGTGCATTTTTTATCATGTATCTCGCAAAGTTTTCAATTAATGTTTTAACACTGCTCGGACTCGTATTGGCTATAGGAATAGTAGTTGATGATGCAATTGTAGTTTTAGAAAATATTTATAAAAAAATTGAATCAGGCATAGAACCGATCCAAGCTGGAATTAAAGGAACTGCAGAAATATTCTTTGCAGTAATTTCAACAACAGTAGCATTGGCTGCTGTCTTTTTACCAATAATGTTCTTAAAAGGAATTACTGGTAGGTTGTTTGTTGAGTTTGGAGTTGTAATTGCTGGTTCAGTAATTATTTCATCATTTGTTGCACTAACACTAACTCCAATGCTTAGTTCAAAAATTTTAAAGCAAAGAGAAAAACATAGCTGGTTTTATTACAAAACAGAACCATTCTTTAAAGCATTAGAAACTTAGTTCAACAATTTTAAAGCAAAGAGAAAAACATAGCTGGTTTTATTACAAAACAGAACCGTTCTTTAAAGCATTGGAAATAAATTATCGAAATCTTCTAAACAGCTTTATGCAAAAACGTTGGCTTGCATTTATTGTAATGATTTTTTCATTGATTGTAGTTTATTTCTTCGGAGCCAGTTTACAATCAGAAATTGCACCAATAGAAGACCGAGGTGAAATTAGAATTCAATCAACTATGCCGGAAGGTACAACATTTGAATCGATGGATAAATACATTATGGAGGTATCGAATGCGGTAAGAGAATCCGTTCCGGAAGCGAATGCAATTATTTCTGTAACAGCCGGCGG
>Ga0194120_10009250_pt1 | contig 12572 bp, 14 predicted proteins | sample TA2MahCa65mmetaG_FD_148642 | JGI IMG/M metagenome (GOLD analysis project Ga0194120, IMG submission 148642) | Freshwater microbial communities from Lake Tanganyika, Tanzania - TA2015019 Mahale Deep Cast 65m | ecosystem: Environmental > Aquatic > Freshwater > Lake | place: Tanzania: Lake... | reverse complement strand
TGTATGTGTTAGCTATCCTTATATGCTGTAAGTGTATACTAGCATGCTACTATAGTCAAGCATAGGAAGTGTGTATAACTGTGCGGCATCATTTATGCCAGCTTGTCAAGTATTCTCCAGGGGTGCACTAGCTATCCCGCCGTGCCAGCGTGCCACTTTCACTGTAAATAATCCTGCCGGCCACTTGCACCATAATCCCGCGCCAATCCTATGTATTGACAATCCCCCCTGCTAGTACAATGATATACACATGACATGGCGAGAGGAGAACAACGACAATGACGTTACAATCAGCCCGGCAATGTTAGCTCGGCAAGCTCGCAATATTATGCTAGAACAGTTGCGGCCAGAGTTGGTACCGATAACGCGCAAACTCATAGATAAAGCCAAAAAGGGTGATGTGCTAGCGGCCCGCGAGTTATTCGACCGCACACTCGGAAAAGCACAGCAATTTATAGACGTAACAAGCGATGGCAAACAACTGCCGCGGCCGATTCTCTCAATGATTCTAGAGCCCAACACACAAACACTACCAACAACACAAACAACGGTTATATCCCCGCAGGAGGCCATTTTCCCCCCATCCGTGCCACTCCCCACAAACGAGAGTCACAAGCCGCAATCCTAGAATCACAAGGCCATATATGGCTATTTTTTCTTGCATGATAGTGTCGGACAATGTATCTTGTGCGACGTATAGAGGGGTGGATAGGGGTATTCCTGTAGGATTTTAAAGTAGTTGGGGTCCCCTAGACCCACGGATGTAGAGTAAAACTACGGTCTCTTGGCTATCTATATAGGTTTATCTTGTTGTTCTTATTGGTATATAGATGAATCTTGCCGGACTTTCACCAGGATATTCGCTGTGAAAGTTTCTACACCCCCCAAAATGGTACTTTACGAAGTTAAGCCATATTTTCGCATCTTTTTTCAGAACAAGTTTCTACATGGGGGGTAGACATACTTTTCGTGGCTTAAAACCGTCATTTCAGTTTGACAAACACAAGAAACTGTCTTTGATTGTGTTACCATGTAAACATCCCCATACTATAGATATATACTGAATGGCACATGAGTTCATTCGTTGGGACTACTGCTACGAAGAAGATTGCTGCGATGACAGCTCGTATCAGGGCAGTGCAGGGAGGTACGTCAGCGAGTAAGACTATCTCGGTGTTGATGTATCTCATTCATAGGGCGCAGTCTGATGAGACGCCGACTATCTCCTCTGTGGTCTCGGAGTCCTACCCTCATCTCAAGAGGGGTGCGATGCGTGATTTCCTCAATATCATGGATGACACCGGCTACTTCAAGCCGGATAATTGGAATAAGACGGACTCTACCTATACGTTCGAGACTGGCTCGAAGATTGAGTTCTTCTCGGTAGACCAGGCAGGGAAGGTTCGCGGACCGAGACGCGATAGATTGTTCGTGAATGAGGCGAACAATATCTCACTGGAGACGTTCGAGCAGCTCGAGGTAAGAACGAAGGAGTTCATCTTCCTTGACTGGAACCCTACCAGCGAGTTCTGGTTCTACACGGAGGTCAAGGATTCTCGGCCGGATGTCGAGCATATCGTGTTGACCTATAAGGATAATGAGGCTCTGGACCAGAATATCGTCAAATCTATTGAGGCGAGACAGAATCGCCCTGGCTGGTGGTTGGTGTATGGCCTCGGTCAGCTCGGAGAGGTGGAAGGTAAGATTTACCGCGATTGGGGATTCGTCGATGAGGTGCCTCACTTCGCAAGATTGGAGCGGTACGGGCTGGACTTCGGCTACACGAACGACCCGACGGCCATCGTCGCGGTCTATTACCACGATGGAGGGTACATCCTCGATGAGATTGTCTATAAATCGGGTATGTTGAACAGCCAGATTGGCGATATGTTGCTTGCGCAGGAGAAGCAAGCCATCGTGGTGGCTGATTCTGCGGAGCCGAAGTCGATAGCCGAGCTGAAAAAGCGTGGAATCATGGTGGTTCCTGCGGATAAAGGCAGAGATTCGGTGCGAAACGGCATCGGGGTGGTGCAGGACCAGCGTATTTCAGTGACCAGGAACTCGGCGAACCTCATCAGAGAGTACCGAAACTACCTTTTCGATGTAGATAAGGATGGAAAAATCATGCCGTGGCCGGAAGGAGGTAATGATGATTGCATGGATGCTCTCAGATACGCGATTACTAACATTATTCGACTGCCAAAGGCTCAGAAAGTCGCACAATCCAGGCCTCTGGAAGGGTATTATAGAGAACTCGGTATATGATGAAGCTAGAATTGCTTATTAGGAACTCAGAGAACCTCGGGAATCTCTCGAGTGATGACCTTCTGAAGATTCGGGAGGTGGTAGAGGCTCTGGTCAGCTCCGGCGGCCTCACCGGCGTGAAGGGCGGGCAGACTATCATCCACTTCGATGGTGATGGCCACTTTCAAGGCATCCAACTGTCGTACTTTCCGTGGAGACGGAAGAAGGGTGGTATACAATAGATAGAGGAGGACACCATGAGACCATTTCAGAACATCTGGGGAGAGACGACTATCGGTGAGGGTACCAGGATTGGTGCCTTCGTGGACATCGGTGAGGCTACCATCGGGAAGAACTGCTCGATTCAGTCGATGGTGACGATTCCTCCGGGGACCATCATAGAGGATGATGTGTTCATCGGACCGGGCGTGCATATCGCCAATGACAAGAATCCGAAGGCGCATGGCGTGTGGGTACTGCTGCCGACGATTATTCGTCGCGGAGCATCTATCGGCATGGGAGCACTGATTGGTCCCGGTCTTACGATTGGCGAAGGAGCAATCATCGGGATGGGAGCCGTCGTCACCCGGAATGTCCCCGCAGGAGAAACGTGGGCAGGCAATCCTGCTCGTCCACAACCTTGACAGCTCAAAAGTACCTCGTACACTTTGGACATAAGTCCTAACCCTGACATAGGGCGGTTTTCACAAAGAACCTCCCTATGCCAGACAACATCATCGAAAGGTTGAAAGCAGAGAAGCTCGCCGCAAACGAGATGCAGAAGCGTCGCCACGAAGATTGGAATGACAACTACGAGCTGTACCGAAACAAGGTCAAGGTGAACCGCCTCACCCAGCGTCAGGCAGTGAACATTCCTTTAATGAAAGAGACGGTGAAGACCCTCATATCGGATATTGACGAAGCACCGAATGTTGACTGGAAAGAGCTTGGCGGTAATCAGGATAAGGAGATTGTGTTCCAGGAGATGTGGAACCAGGCAGGGAAAGACAATAAGATAGAACTCGTAGACATTCTCGATAAGAAGAATGTCCTTCTGTATGGTCTCTCCACGAAGAAGCTGAACATCTCAGACAAGGGAGTAGACATAGATGTGCTCGATGTCTATGACACGGTGTTCGACCCATTCATGCAGGCTGGTGACATCGAGACTGCGCGGTTCGTCATCCATCAGAACATCTTCCGCTCAGTGCGGGAGATTCTTGCAGACGAACGCTACACCAAGGAAGGTAAGGAGGCCCTCATGATATGGTCGGAGACTCCTGCTGGCATCGTGCAGACTGGCGAGGATAAGAAGCGGTGGGAGGAGAAGCTCGAGCGACTCAAGGCGATGGGCGTCAAGTCATCGGAGTTCAAGTATTTCGCAGGAGGCGACCGCATCGTGAATCTCACCGAGCACTTCACGACAGTTTGGGATGAGGAGAAGATGCAGTGGCAGCGTCGCGTCTGCGTCTACTCGAACGACACCATTCTCCTGATGGATGAACCGCTCATGGACATTCTCGGCGTGGACTTCTGGCCGTTCGTCGTCTGGTCAGAGGACCCGGAGACCAATGACATCTATGCGGATTCCGTCGCTGACCTCGTGCGCACACCGAACAAGGTACTGAATGTCTGGTTCTCCCAGATGATAGAGAACCGCACGCTGAAGAACTTCCAGATGCACTGGTTCATGCCGACGCAGGGCTACACGCCCCAGACCTACACTCCCGGTCCGGGCGTCATGCTTCCTGCTCCTCCTGGCGAAGACATCAACAAGGTCATCAAGCCAGTGGAGGTGAACGGCCTCGAAGATACGATGGCTGCCATCCAGGCACTGACGAATATCGTCGAGCGCGGCACGGGCGCCACTTCTCTCAAGAAAGGCCAATCTACTCCAGGCACGCAGACCCTCGGAGAGGTGGAAATACTCATCGGCTCCGCTCAGGAGCGTGCAGTCGGTATGGCGAAGTTCTACCGCATCGCATGGTACGAGCTGGCTACCAAATGGTGCGCCCTCATGCACGCGAACGCCCCGAAGGTGCTTTCTCTCTATAAGGTATCCCGCTCAGGGAAGGTCTACCCGAAGAAGCTCTATGCCTCGGACTGGAAGTCGGCAGACGGATACGAGCCGGTGATTGCTTCTTCTTCGGAGCGTGAGCAGGACAGCATCAAGACGATGCAGAAGTTCATGTTCCTCATGCAGCGATTCCCGACGAATCAGGCACTCGCCAAGATTGCCCAGAAGCGTATGCTCGAATCTGTTGACCTCTCCCCAGAGGAGATGAAGCAGATTGAAGCATCGGAGCAGCAGGCGTTAGAGGCAGCCGCAGTGGCACCGCAGCCGCAGGCAACCCAGATTCCTTCTCCTCCAGGTCAGGAAATCCGGCCAGCGCAGGCAGTCCCTCCGGCTGACGCGCAGATTATGGATGATATAGCAGGTTCCCTAGCAGCTCTCGGCGTATGACACACGATGAAACCCTGGTGAAAGTGAGGGATACGCTTCGGAAGCTCGCTGAGGCTAAGGATGAAGAAGATTCTAACCAAGAGGCTGACGAGGAGGCGATGAAACTGGCAGTGATGGTAGACCTCGCTGAGCAGGTACTAGACCGCCTCGATACCATCGTAGCGAAGCTGGATTCTTTACAAGGAAATACATTACCAAATAAGTGATAGGATGATTATATGGCAGACGACACTCTGAAGCGGGCAGCAGACATGCTCAGCTCCATGAAGGGAAAGAAAGAGGAGGATTCGCAGAAGCTCGAACAGGAGCGTCGTGACCTCATCACGCAGGTCGGCGATTCCATCGTGCAGGGCATCCTCCCCGCACTCGAACAGGTGGTGGAAGCCTCTCGCATAAACGAAGAGGCGATTGTCGACGCGATTACGAACATCCGGATAGAGAATGTCATCCCCGACATCTCTGTTCCGGAGGTGAATGTACCGCAGGCGAGGGTGAACGTGAATGTTCCCCCGATTCGCGTGCCGGACATCATCATGCCGAAGGAGATGGAGACCCGTGGCTGGCTCTCGGTCATGGGCTACGACAAGTCGATGCTCTCCGACCCGCTCCCGGTGCAGTTGCGCGATGCCAGCGGCAAGCCGATTGACCTCTCCAGTATAGGCGGCACCTCCATCATCTCTGGAGGTGGCGGTGGCGGTAAGCAGGATTATTTCACTATAAAAGGGTTTTCACAGTCTGCGTTCGCTGAACTAATGAACGCCGACGGCGAGGTGCGCGTGGCAGGGACCTTCACGGCAGCAGCCGCAGCCTCTACCTACGTCATCGCGGGTAATGCCGAAGGGATTCCGTACAATTCAGCCAATCCATTCCCTGTGACAATCACTTCTGGTGGTTCCGCGACGAGCGCATCGAATATCGTGGATAGCAGTGGTGTCGCCTACAGCGGCAGTAATCCTGTCCCGGTTGTCATCACCTCCGGCGCGTCAGCCACCAGCGCATCCAACATCGTAGACAGCTCTGGAGTCGCGTATAGTGGTAGCAACCCCGTGCCGGTGACGGGCACCATCGTCGTATCGAGCGTCACTGCAACCACAGCGCAAGCCATCGTCGATAGCACAGGAGTCCAATACTCTGGTTCGAACCCTGTACCAGTCAGCGGCGCAGTTACTAACACTGGCACGTTCGCTGTGCAAGCGACTGTTGCAGCAGGGGCAACCAATATCGCAAAGGAAGAAGATGCGGCTTCCGCAGACGCGGATGTCGGTGTACCTTCTATGGCTGTTCGCAAGGCCACACCTGCTAACACGTCGGGTGCTGACGGTGACTACGAGATGCTGCAAATGTCAGCGGGTCGCCTATGGACATCTGCGACTGTTGACGCTGCTCTTCCTGCTGGCACAAACGCCATCGGCAAATTGGCAGCTAACAGCGGCGTCACCATCGGCGCGGTAGAAGTTGCCTCCGCGCAAACTCTTGCGACCGTCACGACTGTGACCACCCTTACGGGCGGCGGCGTAGCTCACGACGGCGCAGATAGCGGAAACCCGGTAAAGGTTGGAGCACGCGCAGCGTTGACGCTGTCGGACGATACGATGGTGGCGAACGCTGACCGTACCGACCTCGTATCCGACGCTGACGCCGCGCTCATCACGCGCGCGCAGTTCCCGCTTGGCGACCTCATTTCGGAGCGTGTGTCGAACACTGATGGCGCATCGACCGCATTCACGAACTTCGGCGCGGTCGCAAGCACCCGCAGCGTCATCACAGCCATTCACGTCTTCCGCACCGATGCGGGCACGACGCCGATATACGTCGATTTCCGCGACGGTACTGCTGGCTCCGTGCTCTATAGCATGGTCATCCCGCCAAACGGTGGTGCCATTCTGCCTGCTGGCGCAACTCCGTACTTCCGCACATCGGCGTACACGGCGCTTGCGTACGACGTGAGCGCAGCGACGACGACCGTCTATATCAGCGTGTCTGGCTTTAAGAGTAAAGTATAGCGTATGTGGACTGCAACAATAACGAATGTGTCGAAAGATAATGGGATGGTGAATATCGTCGTGACGTTCACCGATGGCAAGGAGACAGTGACGGAGACGTTCCAGTCGCGTTCCGCAAACGACGCGTGGCTGCGCTCTGTGGTTCGTTCGCGTATCGACAGTCTTACAGCGTCGTATGCCTATGCCGCGTCCCTTGTGAATGGCTCTTCTGTTGACACGACAGTAGCCCCGAAGACCCAGGCCGAGATTGACCTCGACGACTTCATGACGAAGTATTCCCACTGGCAGCAAATCAAGAAGGCCGTCGACATCGGCATCATTACGGGGGCAGAGACTTCAGTAGTCAACGCGAAGAACGCAGTCACCGCAGCCTTCAAGCCAGCTTACCTACAATTCCTCTAGTCTATGGCCTGGACCGCAGAGGATACGTTCGAGAGTTACAGCGACGGGGCTTCCCTCAATGGAGGCTCTGGCGGTTCTGGGTGGAATGGAAATTGGAGCGTTTTTGCGCCACATAACGCCACGGTAACGACCGCGTCGGCGTTTCAGGGTTCAAAGTCTGTTCGCACCACAAGTGGCTCTACAAAAAGAGCCATATCTGCAATATCATCAGGAATGGTAACGCTGTACTTTTCGCTCATGAGCGAAACAACCCATTCAGGTCATACGCAGTTTTGGATTGTAGACTCTTCTTTGGGGAAAGGAGCGGCAGTAAGCACAGCAGGTAGCAACATACAGTATGTACAATCGGGAGGTATATGGACGACGTTTGTATCTGGCTACACGACGGGTCAGTGGTACACATTCAAAATGGTTATCAACCGCGACGCATGGACGTATGACCTCTACTATTCCACAGTCGCACATGGCGGCAGCGAGTCGTGGACGACGGCCGCTACAGGTACTGCGATGTACGGTACGGCGGCTGACCTTGTGACCGTGGATTTTACTTCTGACAACCTTGGTTCTGGCAAATACCGATACATGGACAACATCAGCCCAACATCTCCGTACGTGACTGCTGCGACTTCAGTACCTTCCCTTACCCTTCTCAACTGCGGCGCATGACGAACATGGAAAACATCCTCTCACGACTCTTCGCAAAGAAAGGTATCAAGGACACGACCGAGCTGTCCCCTGAAGAGCTGCACGACTTCCAGAATTGGCAGCGTGTCCTCTCCGAGGAGGCAATCACCGTGCAGACCATCGCAGACTTCTGCAAGGGGGAGCTTCTCCGCATAGAGTCGCAGTTCAAGGAACTCGAGGATTCACCGGAAAAGAAAGCCCGCCTCGCTCTTCTTCATAGTGTGTACGCCTCTATCAGGGATGTCATCGAGAAGCCGAAGCATGAGCGAGAAGCTCTCGTGAAGTATCTCGAGAACCTCATATCAACAGCTTGACATCTGATTGACTCCTCGTACCATTCAAGCATATCCCTAACCTAACTAAGGCGGGCCTGCAAAGGCTCGCTTTTTGCATATCTATGGCAAAGATTCTCAAAAGTATCAAGAACGGCATCGAGGAAGTCTCGTGGAATGTAACGCAACCTATCCGTGGTTTGGTGAAAGACGTAGAGCGCGGGCATTTACTCTGGAAGCAGGGATACGGGGATTACTACGACTCTGCCATGAGTGTCGCCAAGAAAGGGAAGGGCGGGGTCAAGTACCCTCGAAGGGTCCCGCGAGGCAAGTAAGCACGGGTGGCGACCCATATACGCATTACTAGAGTTAGGTCAACTCACAACATGACCCAAGATACAGAGGTCCCGGAGACTCAAATAACTCCGGAGGTCCCAGCACCAAACGCTGATGGGCAGCTTACTCCAGAAGAGATTGCTGACCTGAAACACCGTGCGGACGTTAGTTCTCAGAACTTCGAGCGGGCTAAGAAGGCCGAACTCGAACTCAAAGAACTCAAAGAACGCAACGGAACTTTAGAAACACCAGTTCTACGACAAGAAGATGACGAGGAGGTTACGGCACTTCGCAAAAAGGTCAACGACCTCGAAGGATACGTCGTCAAGCAGCAGGTGACGGAAACCTACCCGCAACTCAAGGAGGTATGGAGCGATTTCTCATCGTTCTGCACCCAACCAGAGAACGCAGGTATGAGTGTCCTGACCGCTGCCAAGGCGTTCCTTGTCGAGAAGGATATGCTTGCTCCGAAGAGGGTTGGCCTTGAAAAGCCAGCCGGAGGCGGCAAGAGGACTCCTCCCCAGGCAGGGATGACCGCCGAAGACGCGAAGAAACTTCGAGAGACTGACTACCGCAAGTACCGCGATGCACTCTCCAAAGGACTCATCAAGTTCTCGTAGGCTAGTTTAATCGTTACAAATGTATGCAACTTAGTAATTTTGGCGAGCAGTTCGCCGCGAAAGTCCTCGCAAAGGCTTACGCAAGTTCTGTCGTCGATGCAGTCTCGAACCGAGACTACGAGGGTGAAATCCGGAAGCCTGGCGACCGCGTGAACATCCTCTCGTTCCTGAACTCTATCCTCCTCTGCGATTACGTCGTGGGGACCGATATGTCTTCGGAGACGATTGTCGATGCTGAAGACCAGCTGATTGTCGAGAAGCGCAAGTATTACAACTTCTCTCTCGACCGTCTGGAAGACCTCTTCACCTATGGCCAGGACATCCCTGATGCTCTCATCATGGATGCCTCCAAGGTGCTTGAGCGTGAAGTTGACACCTACGTCCTCGCCAAGTGGGGTACGGACGCCAAGGCAGGCAACTGGGTCGGTATCGACCTCGTGGTTGCCGGTAGCGGCCAGACGATGGCCTCTATCGTGACGACTGCGACCGGTGGTACTGTCACCCTCAACGCTTCGTCGAACACCTACGAAGGTCAGGTTGGCTCCATCGAGAATCCTCGTGATGGCGGCACCTACTTCATCGGCTTCGAGCAGACGGACCTCTACAAGGGCTTCCGCCTCCGCTCGACCGCAGCGTTCGTGTCTCCGTGGTACCGCATCTCGTCTGTCACCAGCTCGACCGTCGCAGCCCTCACTGAATGGGATGAGGCAGTCTCCGGCTCTGACTTCGAGGAAGGCCACACCCTTCGCGGCCTCTTCGGTGGCGATGGCGTGAGCTTCCCGAAGTACGGCGATGGCAACGCAAGCCTCCTCACCATGTCGAGCCTCGGCTGGGAGTTCCAGGCAGCTATCCCGACGGCAGTCACCGCAGCGACGATTTATGACCAGACTACCCTCCTTGCAGAGGCTCTGGACATGAATGAAGTGCCGAACGAAGAGCGCAAGCTCGTTGTTCCTCCGGCGGGCATCACCATGCTCCGCCAGGCATCAGAGCTTCAGCCGACGGGCATCGCGGAGATTTACTCCGGTGTGGTGCTCAACGGCCGCGTCATGCGCTTCGGTGGCTTCGATGTCCACCAGGCACAGGGCGCTCGTGTCTCGACCCGTGCGGGTCACTCGGCCTCCAGCACGACTGGTCCGTCGGCAGACCTCGTTCTGTCGCAGACTACCGGCTGGCAGATTCCTGCGAACCACATGGGCTTCGTCACTTTCGCTGATAAGTGGTCGGAGTCTCGTGTTGTTGACGCAGAGAACCAGTTTGCGAAGAAGTACCAGGGTCTCTTCCTCTACGGAGCGAAGGTCCCGCGTGCTCGCCGCAAGTTCGGTGCTGTGCTCTTCGGTTCGTTCTAACAACTAACCGATAGGCTCGTTCGCTTGGGGAGCTACCTGACGGAAACTCCCCAAGCAACGTCAGGGAATGAGCCTATCCCTGAAATATGATTCGACTGAAACGGTTGTTCTTTAAGTTGATTGGTAGGACTCCAGCAGATGAGGAGATGGTGCAGTATTGGAAAACAAGTGCAGGGGTGGAAGCGAAAGTGACCAAGATGGACGGGGCTACTATCATGTATATGGCTGGTGAGAAGTACCCGTTCCCGGGGTTCCCTCGTGGTTACTTACTCTTCGGACGGCTCTCGAAGCTCAAGCATGAGATAAAGAATCAGATATTCAATGACTCATGGGCGAAGCTAGAGAACGGAGATACGGACGTCCCTCGCCACGTGAAGGACGTATTACCGAACATCTACGAGCTGTACACTGAGTTCAAGTACGAAGAAGTCCCTCCGGAGGTAATGGTCCCTTCGGTTAGGGAGATTCATCGGGCTTGGACGGTTGCTTCACCATCTACTCTGAAGCTGCGAGACGTGCTGTGCTTCATCTTCCAAGAAGACGACGCCTACAGGTTCCGATTCCAGTGGATAGTTGGCTTCATGCCGACGTTCCTGTTTCGGTTCATCGACCCAGTGCCAGCCTTCCTCAAGGCTCTGGTCTGGCTCGAACATGGCGAGGTGATTGGAGACATGAAGGAGCGCATCCACCTGCTGCGGAGGGTCTGCGAGGCAATCCTTGTCGACCCGAAGATTCGCAAGGAGTTCACCGCTCTCTTCAGGGAAATCAACTGGAAGAAGGTTCGCATGGGCAAGGCAGAGAAGTATTTCTTTCGCGGTAAATACTTCAAGGTGGACTTGGATAGATACGAATACTAACTATGGCTGTACTAACGATAGATTGGAAGAACTTCCTTGCTGGTGAAAGCAAGGGCGACTACATCCCTGATAAGGGCTTCTCTCCTGCGTCGTATGGCCTGAACCTTCTGAAGGTTCGTGGGAACTTGAACTTCAGAGAGCTTGACACAGACCGTGGCAGCACCATCCTCACCGGGAATATCGTCGCGTCAGCTGTAGACAAAGAACTTTTTGGGAATGATGCGTACTATATCGACGATGAGAGTGCCGTCTACACGCTGAACGGCGCGACGTTCACTCAGCGGCAGCCAGCTGCGACGAACTATACATACCAGTACGGTTCAACAGACATGCTTCCCTTCTTTGGATATACATATGTCACGTCAAAGACAACCGTAGGCAGGTTTGACAACAACGCGGCGACCTTCACCGAGGATTGGTGGGCTGGGTTGGATACTACATACAGGCACCCGCTAGAGCGAGTTGAGAGCGAGATGTTCATAGGCGACAAGAACGTAATCTACTACTGGAATGGAACCAATAGCGGTACAGCGTTCACCCTCCCCACCGATACCAACGTCACCTCCTTGCGAAAGGCAGCGGATGGTCGCACCCTCCTGGCGTTCTGTGGGAAGAGAGCCGATTATGGCCACGCCGGGAACGCAGGTGGCCGTGTCTATTACTGCGACCCAGTGATTCGTGATTGGACCAGGGAGGTGGAAATCCCGTCGCAGGTGGAGGGCACAATAAACCACCGTGGTACCATCTTCTGCACCTGGGGCAACCAGTTCGGCTACTTCGATGGTAGCGGCCTCATTCCGCTCAGGAAGTTCAACACTTCCACCTATACATACAGCCAGAGCATGACTTCAATGGAGGACATCCTCGTCTTCAGGGATGGTCTCGACGGTATAGCCTACGGCGACCTTGGTGCCGGGCCAGCCTTCTGGGGTCTGTATAGGAACAACAAAAACACTTCGCATATTCAGAATGTTCACTACAAAGGGGACAACAAGATGCTCTTTGCATACGATAATGTTGATGATGGGTACTTGGTGGAGGTTGACTACGACAACGGTGGGCAGTACGGCAAGTTCTACAGCAACAAATACTACTTCGACAGCGAGGTGCACATCTCCCGCATCGAAATCATACACGAGGCGGCGAACGGCGCGGGGTTCACCACTTTCCTCTTATTCGTCAGGGACACCGAAGGTACTGAGAGCACCATCGAGACCCGCTCGTACTTCCAGGAAACAACCACAAAGTCGCGGATAAACTGCGACATCAGGACAGACATCTTCCAGCTGGCGTATTTCATCAACCAGGACACACTCGACATCAAGCAGATACGCATATTCT
>Ga0194120_10009249_pt1 | contig 12572 bp, 11 predicted proteins | sample TA2MahCa65mmetaG_FD_148642 | JGI IMG/M metagenome (GOLD analysis project Ga0194120, IMG submission 148642) | Freshwater microbial communities from Lake Tanganyika, Tanzania - TA2015019 Mahale Deep Cast 65m | ecosystem: Environmental > Aquatic > Freshwater > Lake | place: Tanzania: Lake... | reverse complement strand
CCGCTCGCCGCGCCGATCGCCGCGCCGGCAAGCGTGCCGCCGGCGCGTCCGCCGGAAGCGAGCGCGCCGATGCCCGCGCCGCCAAGTCCGCCGATCACGGCGCCGCCAGCCGCGCGTTCGCCGGGAGAGTAGCACGCCGCAAGCGGCGCGGCCGCGATGAGGGCGGTCGTCAGCAGCAGAACTTTCTTCATGCATTTCTCCTTGCACGGGCGATTTTGGATCGCTCCATCAGGCGAGGCGGCGCTTGACCGGGAGGCTCATAGGCGCGCCGCGAATTCATACGACGCCGCGACCCGCGGCCGCTTGGGTTAGCCGCAAGTCGCATTGGCGTCGCGTCGAGCTTAATGAAGGCTTCCCCCAATGGCTGTCGCAAAAATACAACAGCCGGCAGCCTTCGCGCGTTCGCCGGTCACGAAAAGGCTATAAAATCGACCGGTTTTCGTCATCAATGATGCGCGGCGCGGTTGGCGTCCCCTTGGGAACGGACCGCAAATTTGCTAGCAGCCATTATCGCTTAATTTTAGGGAAGATCGCCTCATGGACGCAGCCGCTCGCGCTGAGGAGTTTCGCCGCCGTCTCGACGCCGCCGCAGAGGCGACCGAAGCCGCGCTCGACGCGCTGCTCGCGCCGGCGACGCTTCCGGGAGAGATCGCCCGTCCGGCGCGGCTTCTCGACGCGATGCGCTATTCGTCGCTGGGCGGCGGCAAGCGGCTGCGGCCCTTCCTCGTCATCGAATCCGCCCGACTCTTTGGCGTCGTCGGCGATGCGGCGCTGCGGACCGCCTGCGCGCTCGAAATGATTCACTGCTATTCTCTCGTCCATGACGATCTGCCGGCGATGGACGATGACGATCTGCGCCGCGGCCGCCCGACGACTCACAAGGCCTTCGATGAAGCGACCGCGATCCTCGCGGGCGACGGACTTTTGACCTATGCTTTCGACGTCGTCGCCGACGCGACGACGCATCCAGACGCCGGCGTGCGCGCCGCGCTCGTTCTGGCGCTGGCGCGCGCGGCCGGAATTGGCGGCATGGTCGGCGGACAGGCGCTCGATCTTGCCGCCGAAACCGCGGCGACGCCGCTCTCGCTCGAGGAAACCTTGCGGATGCAGGCGATGAAGACCGGCGCTCTGTTGCGTTTCGCGGTCGACGCCGGCGCGATCCTCGGCGCGGCGTCGGCGTCGCAGGCGCGGGCGCTGACCCGCTATGGCGAGGCGCTCGGCGCCGCCTTCCAAATCGCCGACGACATTCTCGACGCGGAAGGCGACAGCGCCGCGCTGGGCAAGCGCGCCGGCAAGGACGCCGAACGCGGCAAGGCGACTCTTGTCGGACTTCTCGGTCTCGACGCCGCGCGCGCGAGGCGCGACTCGCTTGTCGACGAAGCGACGGCGGCGCTGCGTGATACGGGACTGGGCGAAAAAACCGACATTCTCGCCGAGGCCGCCCGTTTCGTCGCGGCGCGGCGCAACTAAGGGACCGCGCTCTTGCGCCGACCAGGACTGTCGAATATTCCGCGGCGCGCCTCGGCGCTCCTGGCGCCCTATCGAATCGTCGGCGCGCGACCGCAGCTTTTTTTCAGTATCGCTTTCGGCATCATCGTCGGATTTCTGCTGCCGCAGGCGATGCAGCCGGTCGCACGCGCGCTCGTCGCGTGGAACGTCGTCGCTCTTTGCTATTTCGCTTTCGTCTACCTTCTCATCGCCGGTTCCACTCATGACACCATCCGCGAACGCGCGCAGCGTCTCGACGAGGGCCGCTTGGTCATGCTGATGCTCACGACGGCGATCGCGACCGCCTCTTTCGGCGCGGTGGTTATCGAGCTGGGTTCGGTGAAGTCAATGACAGGCTTCGAAAGGAGCGCAACAATCTTGCTCACCGTCATCACCGTGCTGAATTCTTGGCTCTTCCTGCATCTGACCTTCGCCTTCCACTATGCGCATGAATATTATTTCGAGGAAGAGAGCGACTCGCAGGAGCCGCCGGCGGCGAGAGGCGGACTGCATTTTCCCAACACCAGCATGCCGCGATACATCGACTTCCTCTATTTTTCCTATGTGATCGGCGTCGCCTTTCAGACCGCGGACGTCGAGACCTGCTCGTCGCCGATGAGACTGCTGGTGGCGACGCATGGCATCGTCGCCTTTTTCTACAACACCACGATCCTCGCGCTCATGGTGAATGTCGCCAGCCAGTTGGTGTGAGGCTTAGATGCGCGCCGCCGCCGCAGGGATCGACTTCAAGAACGAAGCGGCGCGATTGCGCGCCATATTGATCGGCTCGATCGGCAATCTCGTCGAATGGTACGACTTTTACGTCTATTCGGCCTTCTCGCTCTATTTCGCCGACTCGTTCTTCCCGGGCGACGACGCCCTCGCGCAGATGATGTCGGCCTCCGGCGTCTTCGCGCTCGGCTTCTTGATGCGGCCGATCGGCGCCTATATTTTCGGCCGCATCGGCGATGGTCGCGGGCGGCGCCTCGCGCTGATGCTCTCGGTCCTGCTGATGTGCCTCGGCTCGCTCTTGATCGCTCTCGCGCCGACCTATGCGATGATCGGCGTCGGCGCGCCGGCGACGCTGCTCTTTGCGCGCCTCGTTCAAGGCGTCAGTCTCGGCGGCGAATATGGGTCGAGCGCGACTTATCTTGCCGAGATGGCGCATCCCGAGCGGCGTGGATTCTATTCGAGCTTCCAATATGTGACGATGATCGCCGGACAACTGCTCGCGCTTTGCGTGCTGCTGGTTCTGCAAGATATTGCGCTCGATGCGCAGGCGCTGCGCGACTGGGGCTGGCGCATCCCATTCGCCTTGGGCGCGCTCCTCGCCATCGTGGCGCTATTCATGCGCCGCGATCTTGCCGAGACGCCCGCATTCATGGCGTCGCGCGCCGAAGCGCGGCGCGGTTCGCTCACCGCGCTCCTCGCCCATAAGCGCGAAACGGCGACGGTCGTCGGACTGACGCTCGGCGGCACGATCGCCTTCTATGTCTATACGACCTATATGCAGAAGTTTCTCAAACTGTCGGCGGGCTTGAGCGATCGGCAGACGACGTGGATCGCGGCCGGCTCGCTGCTCTTCGCGCTCTGCCTTCAACCGCTTTACGGCGCGGTGTCGGATCGTATCGGCCGTCGGCCGATGCTCATCGCCTTCGGGCTGCTGGGCACGATCTTCACGGTCCCGCTGCTGACCGCCATACAAGACGCGCGCGACGCGTGGATCGCCTTTGCGCTGATCTGCTGCGCCTGGCTGATCGTCGCGCTTTATACGTCGATCAACGCCGTCGTGAAGGCGGAGCTTTTTCCCGCGGCGATCCGCGTCACGGGCGTCGCTCTGCCTTATGCGGCGACCGTGTCGGTCTTTGGCGGCTCGGCTGAATATGTCGCGCTCTGGTTCAAGGCGCATGGCCATGAGCGCTGGTTCTTCTATTATGCGAGCGCCGCGATTTTCATCTCGCTGGTCGTTTACGCGACGATGCCGGACACGAAGAAGACTTCGCGCATCGGGCGGGAAGAACCCTGATGCAACGGAAATGCGGAATAGCGTCAGCGACGTTTCCCGCGCGCGGCGATTACCGGATCGCGTCGTCGCCGCGCGCCGTCGCGCCGCCGGATGAGGGACCGGCGCGCGCGAGTTCGACCTGCGGTGGTCGGGTCCCCTTGTCGTCGAACTTGGCGCGATAGACGACGAAATTCTCCATCACCCGCTGCACGTAGTTGCGCGTTTCGGTGATCGGAATCCGCTCGACCCAGTCGATCGGATCGACATGGGGCTTGCGCGGATCGCCATAGGCGTCGATCCATTGTTTCACCCGTCCGCCGCCGGCGTTGTAGGCGGCGAAGGTGAGGAGATAGGCGCCGCGATATTCGCCGAGCAGAATGCCGAGATGGGCCGCGCCGAGCTGGGCGTTGAAGGGCGGATCCCTGAGCATCCGCGAAATGTCGAAGCTCACCCCGCGCATGGAGGCGGTGTGCCGCGCCGTGGAGGCGATCATCTGCATCAGGCCCATGGCCCCGGCGGTAGAGACCGCCTTCGGATCGAAGGCGCTTTCCTGGCGCGCAACGGCGAAGACGATCGAGCGCGACGCCGAGCCGGGAAGCGCGTTGAAATCGGGCACGCCATAGGCCGGGAAGGCGACGTCGTCGAGCGCGATTCCTCGATAGGACGCGGCCTTGCCGTAAATGAGCGAGAGTTTGGCGTCGCCCTGGCGCGCGATGACCTCGCCGAGCGCGGCGACCTGCGACTCCTCAGGCAGATATCTGGCGCTGTCGAGCGAAAGCGGCGCGGCGATCTCCTTCTCGCCGACGGCGAACAGCAGTTCCGCGACCCGGACCGCTTCGTCCCGCTTGTCGCCGGATGCGGCCGGCGGCGGCGGTCGCAGCGGGCGGTCTTCGGCCCCGAGCCGGGCGCTGGCCAGCTGACCGTAGAAGGTGGTCGAATGCGTCGCCGCCTGCCGGTAGAAATTCTGCGCCCTGGGGTCGTTTTCCGCTTCCGCGGTGCGGCCCAACCAATAGGATGCGCGGGACTTTTGCAGCGGCGTTTCGGCGATCGCCGCAAGCGTCCTAAAATGGCGCTCGGCTTTGATCGGATCGCCGAGGAACCGCAAGGCGATCCAGCCGGCGTTGAATTCGGCGTCGACCTTGTTGCTGGTCTTTGCCGCCGCATGTTGCGCGCAGAGGATATAGGCGGTTTCCGGGTCGCCTTGATCGAGCAGCTTGCGCGCCACGATCCGTCGTTCTTCCCACCATACGTCGCCGTCGACGACCTGTTCGATGGCGTGCGGCGCCTTGCGCAGCAGCGCGCCCGCTTCGGCGAATTTGTTGGCGGTCCGCAGCTTGTGCACGCGGCCGTAGAGCAGCCCCGGATCGTTTTGCACCGACGGCGGCAAGGACGCCGCCAATTTGTCGGCGCCGGAAATACGCGCGCGGGCGAGCAGCACGACGTCCTTGCCGGCGAGTTCGGCGCTGCGCAGGGCGAGCGAAGTCTTCCCTGCATAGAGAAGACGATCGGCGCGGAATTTGTGATCGGCCGGCGTCAGAAGCTCGCCGAGCTCCTTGTTGAAAATCGTGTCGAATCCCTGTCCGACATCCTCGTTGCGCCAGGCGTCGCGCGCCAGAGCCGCCGCGGTTGCGAAATCGCCTTCGCGCGCGCTGGCCCGCGCCAGCGCATATTTCCCATAGGCGGTGAGCGGCTTTGTTTCGGCGAACCAGGCCAGCACGATCTTGTCGGGCTGATGCTCGCCGACGAGCGCCTGCTCGCCGCGACGGCGCAGCCAATCCCCGGCGGGCCAATTTGGATGGGCCGCCAGGAAGGCGGCGATGCGGTTGAACCCGGCGTTGTGTGGGTGAAGCCGCAGGCCGACCCATTGGGCGGCGGCGGCGGCCAGCGGCGCCTGCGCGCGCGACGCAGCTTCGTCGCCATGCGAAAAATCGCCGGCCTTATACGCCGCGACCGCCTGGATGAAGGCGTCCGCGTCCGTCCCGAGCAGAGACGCGGCGGATTCGGCAGGTGTCTTGGCGCCATCGAGCCAGCGCATCGCGGGGGCGTTCGCAACGACCGCCGGCAGCGCGCCGTCTTCTTCGGCGCTGAACAGCGCGTTCTCGACTGGATGCGCCGCTTCATCGTCTGTGTGGCCGCGCGCGACGAATTCGCGAACCGCCTCCTGCAGGGAGCCGACCCGCGAGCGCCATGCGCCGAGACTTAAGGGGATCGAGGGCGTCCGCCGCCAAGCCGCTCGTCCCGCCTCGCCGTCGCCGACACGGTCTAAACCGGTAAAGGCGGGCGCGGCGATCGCAAGGGCCGCGATGCCGACCGTGAGTTTGAACCGCGTCGCGACGTGTCGAGGCAACATCATCACCGGTTTCCTTACTGGCGTGAGAAAGCTGCACTCTTTTGGTTTACGAAGCATCAACCTCACGCGCCGGCTGTCATTTCGAGCCGCCCTTCGACTGTGGCGCGGGGCTTTCCTCAACGCAGCCCAGCGGCTATGAAGGGCGACTCAATCTTAGCGACGCGATTACGGCGGCTCTGGGGCGTAGGGAAGGCTTTGATTCAATGAGTGGAAGGCCGATTTTTCATGGGTCGATGACGGCCCTGGTGACGCCGTTTTCCCATGGAGAAGTCGACTATGACGCCCTTCGCGCGCTGATCGATTGGCAGATCGAAAACGGCACGCACGGGCTCGTGCCGGTCGGCACGACAGGCGAAAGCCCGACGCTCAGCCATGAGGAGCATGGGCGCGTCATCACCGAAACGATTCGCGCCGCGCGCGGCCGGGCGCCGATCATCGCCGGCGCGGGCTCGAACAATACGCGCGAGGCGATCGCCATCGCCGGCCATGCCGAGCGCGCCGGCGCCGACGGGCTGCTGATCGTGACGCCTTACTACAACAAGCCCAATCAGGAAGGGCTCTATCTGCATTTCAAGGCGATCAACGACGCCGTCTCGATCCCCATCATCATCTATAATATTCCGCCGCGCTCGGTCATCGACATGAGCGTCGAGACCATGAAGCGCTGCGCGGAGCTCAAGAACGTCGTCGGCGTGAAGGACGCCACCGGCAATATCGGCCGCATTTCGCTCCAGCGCGCGGCGATGGGCCCGGAGTTCATCCAGCTTTCGGGTGACGATCTCACCGCGCTGGCCTGCATGGCGGCGGGCGCGCATGGCTGCATCTCGGTCGTCGCCAATATCGCGCCGCGGCTGTGCGCCGATCTGCAGAACGCCTGTCTTTCCGGCGACTTCGCCAAGGCGCTGGAGATTCAGGACAGGCTGACGCCGCTGCATGTCGCGACCTTTCTTGAAGCGGGCGTCACCGGCGCCAAATACGGCCTGTCGCTTCTCGGCAGGGTCGAGGAAGAGGTGCGCCTTCCGCTCGTGACCTGCACGCAGGCCACCAAGGACCGCATTCGCGCGGCGATGGTTCATGCCGGCGCGCTTGCCGCGTAAAGTTACAAATCGGCGTTTCCTGCATTATTCGCTGAGACGCTGCGGGGAGAGTCAGTGGCCGTAAAGCCGGAGCCGAATTTCAAGACCGTCGCCGACAACCGCAAGGCGCGCTACAACTACGAAATCGGCGAGACATTCGAAGCCGGGCTGGCGCTGACAGGCACCGAGGTGAAATCGCTGCGCACCGGCAAGGCGACGATCGCGGAGAGCTACGCCCATGTCGATCGGCAGGGCGAAGCCTGGCTGGTCAACGCCAACATCCCCGAATATCTCGCCGGCAATCGGTTTAACCATCCGCCGAAACGGCCGCGCAAGCTGCTGCTCAAGTCGCGCGAACTCGCCAAGCTGTCGCAGGCCGTCGAGCGCGAAGGCATGACGATCGTGCCGCTCAAGCTCTATTTCAACGCCAAGGGACGGGCGAAGCTGCAACTTGCCTTAGGGAAAGGCAAGAAGCTGCACGATAAGCGCGAAGTCGAAAAGAAGCGCGACTGGAGCCGCGAAAAGGGGCGGCTGCTGCGCGCGCGGGGATGAAGGCGCTCGAAAAATTTTCGGCCTCCCGAATTCGAGAGGCCGAACCACTGGATTCCGATTTAAGCGCGCAGCGTTACTCGCCTTCGTCCTCGGCGTGCGCCGCCCGCGGCGCCGGACGCGGGCGCTCCTGATAGCGCTGCATGCGCTCGGCGCGCTCGCCCGGATCGCGGCCGATCTTGCCGACAAGATGGATGAGGTCGACGAATTCGTCGGCCTGACGACGCAATTCGTCGGCGATCATCGGCGGCTGGGTGGTGATCGTCGATATCACCGACACGCGAACGCCGCGCCGCTGCACGGCTTCGACCAGCGAGCGGAAGTCGCCGTCGCCCGAGAACAGAACCATGTGGTCGATATGCCCGGCCATCTCCATGGCGTCGACCGCAAGCTCAATGTCCATATTGCCTTTGACCTTGCGGCGGCCGAGCGAATCGACGAATTCCTTCGTCGGCTTGGTCACCACCGCGTAGCCATTGTAGTCGAGCCAGTCGATCAGCGGCCGGATCGAGGAGTATTCTTGGTCCTCGATCAGCGCTGTATAGTAAAAAGCCCGAATCAGACGGCCCTTGCCCTGGAACTCGCGCAGCAGCCGCTTATAATCAATATCGAAACCGAGCGATTTTGCGGTCGCGTACAAGTTTGCGCCGTCAATGAATAACGCAATTCGTTCGATATCTGCCATTATAAGTCTCACGGTCGGGTTAGTGTGTTCACGCGGGCTCCGAATAGGCCGTCAACCCGCAATTCGGCGTTTAGCTCAATCGTCTCGATGGCCAGCCTTGAAAACCAACCACGGCGATTGCGCCGTTATTGCTGCATCCGCCGGGGCTGTTCAGACAGCCATGTTGAAAAAGCGCTGCGCGCGTCTCTGTCGAATACATCGCCTCTCAATGTCACAGCGTCAAGAGGAACCGCGTCATTTTACGGGCGGACCATCGGGGATTTTCTGGAATGAATCCGAAAAGCAGCGTCAAAACAAATTGACGGCGGGTCTAGGCTCAAGAGATTATTGCCTAATTTTCATAATTGGCGTATCAGCGCAACTCCGGAAATGAATGGAGCTTGACAGCAGATGGCGCGCGTTACTGTCGAAGATTGCATCGACAAGATCGAAAACCGCTTCGACCTCGTTCTTCTCGCGGCGCATCGGGCGCGCAACATCTCGTCGGGTCAGCCGATTCTGGTCGATCGCGATCGCGACAAAAATCCGGTCGTCGCCCTTCGCGAGATCGCCGAAGCGGCGCTCGCGCCGGACGATCTCTCCGAGGATTTCATCCACTCGCTGCAGCGTCACGTCGAAGTCGACGAACCGGAAGCCGAGACGGCGCCTGCCTTGACGCCGGCGGTCGGAATCGACATCGAGGGCGAGCAGCAGTTCGACCGGATGACCGAAGAAGACCTGCTGCGCGGTCTCGAAGGTCTTGTGCCTCCGGCCGAGGTCGAAGACGAAGCGGAGTAGGCTCCGACAGCCGCTTGACGAGGGCCGGGCGCCGTTGCGCCGCCAAGTCTTTCTTGCAAGTCTTTTTTGCAACTCGGGCGAAGCCTTTTATTCGCGCATCGTCGCCGTTGGTCACGGCGGCCCGGCTGCGCTATCCTTGGCGCGCTACATCCGCAGCTCCGGCGCCGCTCGCTCGCCCCATGCATTAAATTTGCGTAAGGGAGGGCAGGCGGGCCGGCGCGCAACCAGTTTTTGGCGCCACGCGCATGATGCGTCAGTATGAGCTTGTCGAACGCGTGCGGAAATATAACCCGCGCGTCGACGAGGATTTGTTGAACCGGGCCTATGTCTACGCCATGAAGGCGCATGGGGCGCAGACCCGCGCCTCCGGCGATCCTTATTTCTCGCATCCGCTCGAAGTCGCCGCGATCCTGACCGATCTGAAGCTCGACGACGCGACGATCGTCGCGGCGGTGCTGCACGACACGCTCGAAGACACCAACGCCACGCGCGAAGAGATCGACCGCCTGTTCGGCGAACAGATCGGCAAGCTCGTCGAGGGACTGACCAAGATCGAAAAGCTCGATCTCGTCACCAAACAGGCGCGCCAGGGCGAGAATTTCCGCAAATTGCTGCTCGCCGTCGCCGAAGACGTGCGGGTGCTGCTGGTCAAGCTCGCCGACCGGCTGCACAATATGCGCACGCTGCATTTCGTCCCGCAGGAGAAGCGCGCGCGCATCGCCCAGGAAACGCTCGACATCTATGCGCCGCTCGCCGGCCGCATGGGCATGCAGCGCCTGCGCGAGGAATTGGAAGGCCACGCCTTTCGCCATCTGATGCCGGAGGCGCATCAGACCATCGAGCAGCGCCTGCACGATCTGCGCGCCAAGAACGGCCGCATCATCAGGCGCATCGAGGACGAACTGACGAGGGAGTTCGCGGCGCGCGGCATCACCGCGGCGGTCACCGGGCGCCAGAAGACGCCCTATTCGGTGTGGCGCAAGATGGAGCGCAAATCGATTTCCTTCGAGCAGCTTTCCGACATTTTCGGCTTTCGCATCATCGTCGGGAGCGTCGAGGACTGCTATCGCGCGCTTGGCGTCGTGCATACGAAATGGCCCAACGTCCCCGGCCGCTTCAAGGATTATATCTCGACGCCGAAACAGAACGACTATCGCTCGATCCACACCACCGTGATCGGTCCCGGCCATCAGCGCGTCGAACTGCAGATCCGCACCGCGGAAATGCATGAAATCGCCCGCTTCGGCATCGCCGCCCACGCGCTGTACAAGGACGCGATCGGCGCGCAGGGCCGCGAGGAGCTGGCCAAGGAAAGCCGCGCCTTCCGCTGGCTGCAGGAAACCCTCGATCTGCTCGCCCATGGCGACAATCCCGAGGAATTCCTCGAACACACGCGACTCGAGCTGTTTCAGGATCAGGTGTTCTGCTTTACGCCGAAAGGCGGATTGATCGCGCTGCCGCGCGGCGCGACGCCGATCGATTTCGCCTATGCGGTGCATACCAAGCTTGGCGACTCGGCGGTGGGCGCGAAGATCAATGGACGCGTCGCGCCGGTGCTGTCGCAGCTGAAAAACGGCGACGAGGTCGAGATCATCCGCGCCGAGGGCCATGTGCCGCCGGCCGCCTGGGAGGCGGCGGTCGCGACCGGCAAGGCGCGCGCCGCGATCCGGCGCGCGACGCGCGACGCGGTTCGTCACCAATATGCGGGGCTCGGCCGCCAGATCGTCGAGCGCGCTTTCGAGCGCGCCGGCCGCGTCTGGAGCGATGACAAGCTGAAGGGGGCGCTGATGCGGCTGGCGCGTCCCACGGTCGAAGACGCGCTCGCCGCCGTCGGCCGCGGCGAAATCTATTCGGGCGACGTGGTCAAGGCGGTCTATCCGGATTTCAGCGAAGAACGCAGAACCGCGCCGACGCCCATTCGTCCGGGCGAACCGGGATGGTTCGGCGTCAAGGCCAACGCCAATGTGGTCTTCAAGGCGCCGGGCGCGAAAGACGATGGCGGCGGCGCGATTCCGATTCGCGGGCTGCAGGGCGACGCGCCGGTGCGTTTCGCGCCGGACGGCGGCGCAGTGCCGGGCGACCGCATCGTCGGGATTTTTACGCCCGGCGAAGGCATCACCATCTATCCCATCCAGTCGCCCTCGCTCACCGCCTTCGACGACCAGCCCGAGCGCTGGCTCGACGTGCGCTGGGATATCGAAGCGGGCTCCTCGGCGCTGTTTCCGGCGCGGCTCGTGGTGACGGCGCTCAATGAGCCGGGTTCGCTCGGCGCGCTGGCGACGCTGATCGGCGAAACCGGCGCCAATATCGACAACATCAGCTTCAAGGCGCATTCGCCGGATTTCCGCGAAATGACCTTCGATTTAGAAGTCGCGGATTTGAAACATCTGAACAGCATCGTCACGCGCCTGCGATCGAGCCCGCTGGTGAGCAAGGTGGAGAGGATGATTGGGTGACCGTTCGCCCGCCCCGTTTCGCGGCGAGCGCGGCAAGAATGCGTCATCCCTCAAGCAAGCTTCGTAGCGTCCACGCGATCTGCTCATGCGCGTCTCTGCTCGTGGGCGTCGAGGCCCCGTGTCAGCAGGTCGGCGGTCGGCTCCATGTACTGGGCTCGGTACTGGGCTCGTGACTTCGGGCGGGAACCCATTTGTCGATCGTTCACACATCAGTCTTCCATATTTCAAAAATTCAATTATATATGAAATATGGAATCGAAGCAGATCGTTATCGCGCTGACAGCGCTTGCGCATGAATCGCGTCTCGATGTGTTTCGCCTGCTGGTGCAGGCGGGCCCGGGAGGTCTTGCCGCCGGGGAAATCGCCAAGCGCCTTGGCCTCCCGGCGACCGGGCTCTCCTTCCATTTGAACCAGTTGAAGCAGGCGGGCCTGATCACGATGCGGCGCGAGAGCCGCTCGCTGATCTATTCCGCTTCTTATGGGGTCATGGGCGCGGTGATGGCGTATCTGACTGAGAATTGCTGCGCCGGCGCCTGCGGCGCAAATGAAAAGGGAGACAAGATATGAAACGGTTACATCTTCATGTCGCAGTCGATGATTTGTCCGACTCGATCCGTTTCTACAGTGCGCTTTTTGACGCGAAGCCGAGCGTCACGAAGGACGACTACGCGAAGTGGATGCTCGACGATCCTCGCGTGAATTTCGCGATATCGAAGCGCGCCGCCGCGTCGGGACTTGACCATGTGGGTATTCAGGTCGAAACCCCCGAGGAGTTGCGCGAGGTCTACGCGCGTCTTCAGACGGCCGGCGGTCCGGTGCTCCAAGAGGGCGAAACCACCTGCTGCTACGCCAAATCGGAAAAGTCCTGGATCGCTGACCCGCAGGGGCTGTTGTGGGAGACCTTTCTGACAACAGGCGAGAGCGCCGTCTATGGCGACGATCCTGCGCTCGCCATCAAGGGTGAAAGCGCCTGCTGTACGCCCGCAACGCCGCAAGGCGCCTGCTGTGCGTCGAAACCCGAGCGCGCGCCCGATGCGCCGTGTTGCGGATAGAACGTCGGGAATGATGGGGTGGACGGCCCCGCCTCAACGGCATCTAAAGTGCCAAGACGTGGTCGCCGGAGCGCCACAGAGAGGGAGGCCGTCCATGAACAAGTTTATCAGAATCGGAGTCGATCTGGGCAAGC
>Ga0194120_10009237_pt1 | contig 12585 bp, 9 predicted proteins | sample TA2MahCa65mmetaG_FD_148642 | JGI IMG/M metagenome (GOLD analysis project Ga0194120, IMG submission 148642) | Freshwater microbial communities from Lake Tanganyika, Tanzania - TA2015019 Mahale Deep Cast 65m | ecosystem: Environmental > Aquatic > Freshwater > Lake | place: Tanzania: Lake... | reverse complement strand
AGTCAATCTGGTGGGCGGGCTGCTGCTCGAACTCGACCGCCCCGATGAGGGTCTCGCGACCCTCACCCGCGCCATGGGCCTCGCCCCGGACGATCCCTTCATCCTCAACAATCTCGGCAATGCCCGACTCCGGCGGGGCGATGCCATGGGCGCGGTCGAGGTGCTGGCCCGGGCGCTCGAGAAAAAACCCGATCTGGTGCCGGCGCTCGCCAATATCGGCAACGCCTTCCGGGCGCTCGGCCATCACGCCAAGGCGATGGAGGCCTTCGGCCAAGCCCTTGCCGTCGATCCCGACAACATCGACGCCCGCAACAATCTCGCGGTGTCGCTCAAAGAGTCGGGGGATCTGCCCTCGGCGGTGGTGCAGTACAAGCGCGCCCTGGAGAAGGCCCCCGACAACGTTCTCCTATGGAACAATTTGGGCAGCGCCTTGCAGGACGCCGCCGATCTTCCCGGCGCGGCCTATGCCTTTCGCGAGGCGATGCGCCTCGATCCCGCCAATCCGGCGATCCAGACCAATCTGATCTTCACCCTCGATTTCGATCCCGCCCTGAGCATGGCGGAAATCCAGGCCGAGCGGCGACGCTGGTGGGAGAACCATGGGACGAAGGTCGCGCCCAAGGCGATCGCCCACGCCAATTCCCGCGACCCCGCGCGCAAGCTCAGGGTCGGCTATGTCACCGCCTATTTCCGTTGGCATTCCTCGTCCCAGGCCTTCGCCGCCGCCGTGCTGGGCGCCGATCCCGCCCGCATCGAGATCGTCTGCTACTCCGACACCGACGCCGCCGATGATCTGACCGCCCGCTTCAAGGCCAAGGCGGCGCTGTGGCGCGACATTCGCGGCCTGCCCGACGCCGCCGTCGCCGAGCAAATACGCGCGGATGCCGTCGACATCCTGGTCGATTGCTCCGGCCATATGTCGGGCAATCGTCTCCTGGTCTTCTGCCGCAAACCGGCGCCGGTGCAAGTGACTGCCTGGGGGCAGGCCAATGGCACCGGCATCCCCTTGATCGACGCCATCCTCACCGATCCGATCATTCTTCCTGCCGAGGAACGCCGCCATCTCGCGGAAAAGGCCGTCGATCTGCCTTGCGCGCTTTCCTACATGGTGCCCGACGGCATGCCCGAGGTGGCGCCGGTCCCGGCCCTCGCCTTCGGCGTGGTGACCTTCGCGAGTTTCAACCGCCTCTCCAAGCTCAATGACGAGACCTTCGATCTCTGGGCCGAGATCCTCAGGCGGGTGGAGGGCGCGCGCCTCGCCTTCAAGGCCCGCTACATCGCCGACCGCGCCAATGTCGAGCGCATCTGCGGCGCCTTCCAGGGGCGCGGCATCAACCCGACCCGCCTTTTGTTCGCCAAGGACAGCCCCCGCCTCGAGCATCTCGCCGCCTTCGCCGAGGTCGACATCGCCCTCGATCCCACCCCCCAGGGCGGCGGCGTCTCGACCCTCGATGCCATCCTCATGGGAGTGCCGGTGGTGACGGTTCATGGCCGCACGGTCAATGGCCGCGGCGCCACCTCGATCAACGCCGTCCTCGGCCTGACCGCGGACTGCACCGCCGAGACCAAGCCGGAATATGTCGAGAAAGCGGTTCGCCTCGCCTCCGACCTCGACCGCCTCGCCATGCTGCGCTCGACCCTCCGCCCGAGGCTCAAGGTCTCGCCCATCGGCGATCCCGCCCTCTACGCCGCCGCCATCGAGACGGCCTATCGCGGTTTGTGGAAGGACTGGTGCCGCGCCGCGCCCTCCGCTTGAGGAAGTCCGCAAAATAGCGGGGGTTGCGGCCGAGGCGACGCCTACCTAGATTGCCGGCAATCCGCAAAGGCGCGCCGCCGGCCGAAGGGTCAGACCGTGAACATTTTTCTCGCCGATCTGCAGAACTCCTATTACCGGTATCTCCGCAATTCCGTGCCCATCGGCATGGGGTACGTCCACGCCAATCTCCACAAGATGTTCGGCGCCGACGTCAAGATCCACCAGTTCCGCAAGTTCGAGGAGATGCACGAGGCGGCCAAGACCATCCGCCCCGACCTCGCCGCCTTCGGCTCCTATTCCTGGAACACCTCGCTGACCGCGAGGACCGCGACCTGGCTCAAGCGGAAGTTTCCCGAAGTTGTCATCGCCATGGGCGGGCCGGATGTCTCACCGGTGGTCTCGCGCGTCGCCGGGGACATGGCGGCGAGCCCCGACATCGATTTCTTCATGCCTAACGAGGCGGAAGCGCCGATGGGCCATTTGGTGCGGGCGATGCTGGGCGCGCGCCGGTCCCGCGACCTCAAGGGCAGTGACGACATTCTCGGCTGTCTCAGCCTCGACCCCTCCGGAAAGGTCCACGGCCGGGTGATGGATCGCTTCGACGGCGACATCAACGACATTCCCTCGCCCTATCTCGACGGCTTCATGGACCGCTTCCTCGCCGACATCGACTACCTGCCGATCGTCCAGACGGCGCGGGGCTGTCCCTATCGCTGCACCTTCTGCGTCTCGGGCAAGGACACTTGGGTCAAGGTCAAGCCCTTCCACATGGACCGGGTCAAGGCCGAAATCGACTATGTCGCCGCCAAGGCGACGGCGCGCTACCTGCGTCTGGCCGACGAGAATTTCGGCATCCAGCCGCGCGATCTCGAGATCGCCGAATACATCATGGCGATGCGGGCCAGGACCGGCTTTCCCACCGCCGTCTCGATCTACACCGACAAGCACCCGACCGAGCGGGTCAAGGAGATCAATCGCCTGATGCGCGATTGCCTGCCCTTCTGCATCAGTTTCCAGTCGGTCGACGCCGACGTGCTCAAGAACATCAAGCGCATCAATCTCAAGGAAAAGGAGATCGAGCGCGCCGTCGGCTTCGCCCGCGAGAACAACCTGACCCTGGTGACCGAGCTGATCTTCCCGCTGCCCGGCGAGACGCTGACGAGCTTCCTCAAGGGCGTCGACCGGTTGATCGACCATCGCTTCGAGAGCGTGATCATCAATCCGCTGCGCCTGCTCAAGGGCACCGAGATGGACCTGCCCGAGGACCGCCGCGCGCACGGCTACGTCTCGCGCTATTACATGTCGGACAACGGCTATACCGGCCATCCCGAGATGGTCAACGTCGAGGTCGACGAGTTGGTGGTCGCGACCAACACCCTGAGCGAGGAGGAGTACTACCGGATCACCGGCTTGGTGTTCCTGATCGAGTTCGGCTACTTCCACGGCATGTTCAAGGAACTCCTGTTCCTGATGAGCAGCCACGGCGTGCCGGCGTCCGAACTGCTCTATCGGGTGAGCGTGGACGCCGTCCTCTGCCCGGTCCTTTCGGGCTATGCCGGGCGCTTCGCGGCGCGAGTCAAGGCGATGATGCGCGAGACCCCGGAAGCGGTCCATGCCTACGTCACCGACCGCATGAAGTTCGATCCGTCCTCGGTGAGCGGCTTCGCCCAGATCAAGGACGAATTGAGCATCGAGCTCCTGATGAGCGGCAAATTGCCGGCGGCGGCCGACGAAATGGCCAGCATGGCCAAGACGCTTCATGCCGAGCGGGGCGGCGCCGATCCCGCCGGTCTCGCCGAGGAGCTCGCGGTCATCCGCCGGGTGCTGGTCGATTGCTACATCTCGATCGACCGGCGCGTGCCGCGCGATGTCGTGGTCGAATCGCCCTACGATCTCTCTGCCTGGCGTTTGAACAATTACCGTGGGCGCCTCGCCGAGTACCGGCGCGACAGGCCGCAGGCGGCCACGCTTCGTATCGCCAACTACGCCGTCTACGAAGCGATCTGGAACAACGGCGAAGAGACCGTCCTCAATAAGTTCAAGAAGAACTTCCTCACCATCAACTCGGCCAATCGCCGCCGGGTCCTGGTGACGTCGCCGGCCGGCGCCGCCAACGACGCCGCCGCGCCCGCGGCCCTCGCCTCGGATTAGGCGCATCGGTCACGGTTGAACCCTTCCGTCACGTTGGGCGCGCGTCGTGCGACCCGGGGTCCGGGGCGCTTGTCGCGATTGCGGGATGCCATTTCACAGGGCTTATCCGATTGGTCGGTAGGACTGTCCCATTGGGCTGGGCAATCCCTTCCACAACGCCTTGACCGGACAAGAAAATCAGACATTTAACCTATTTTCCTGGAATTTGAAGAACAATGTCTTGACAAGCATAGCTCATCGGCCTATATGACAAAATAGAATCCGCCGGAACTGCGTCCAGATGGGATGCGGGCCGGCGGTTTCTTTTTGGGGCCGCCTTTGGGCGGCCTTTTTCCTTTGCGGAGGTCGCCGTGACCCAGCTTGGACGGTCGGCATCGGACACGCTAACCCGTCATGCCTGCGAAAGCAGGCATCCAGCGAAGCAAGCCTGGACGCCTGCTTGCGCAGGCGTGACAGAAAAAGGAAGGGCAGAGATACGGACTTCGCCGCTTGGCCGGCACGACGTTTTCTTCGTGGTGAAACCCACGTCAACCCGCCGGCGGCGGATTTCCCAAGGAAATCAGCAAAAAACGACACCCAATTGTTTCAATCAGCGCCACTTAGCGCCATTTAGTGTCGCTTTCGCGCCGCTCTCGCGCCACGAATTCGCCGCTTTTCGCGCCAATAGGGTGCGGCTGGACCCGAGCCTACGCCGTGGCGCCGCTGCTCTCGGCGCTCGCCTTGCGGATGAGCTTCTGCAGCTTGTCGAAGGCGCGGTTTTCGATTTGCCGCACCCGCTCGCGGCTGATGCCGTATTGCCCGGAAAGGTCCTCGAGGGTGGCGGGCTCGTCCTTGAGCCGGCGTTCGACCAGGATGGCGCGCTCGCGCTCGCTCAGCCTGGCGAGGGCGCCTTCCAGGAGCCGGCGGCGGCGGCCATATTCCTGGCTTTCGCCGAGGACGGTTTCCTGGGTCGCGGATTCGTCGACCAGCCAATCCTGCCATTCGCCCTCGCCTTCCTGGCGGAGCGGGGCGTTGAGGGAATGATCCGGCGCCGCGAGGCGGCGGTTCATCTCGATCACCTCGGTCTCGGTGACGTCGAGGCGCTTGGCGATTTTCTTGACGTTCTCGGGCCTGAGGTCGCCATCCTCGAGGGCCTTGATCTGGCCCTTGACCTTGCGCAGGTTGAAAAAGAGCTTCTTCTGCGCCGCCGTGGTGCCGATCTTCACCAGCGACCAGGAATGCAGGATGTACTCCTGGATGGCGGCGCGGATCCACCACATGGCGTAGGTCGAGAGGCGGAATTTGCGCTCGGGGTCGAAACGCTTGACCGCCTGCATCAGCCCGACATTGCCCTCGGCGATGAGCTCCGAAACCGGCAGGCCGTAGCCGCGATAGCCCATGGCGATGCGGGCGACCAAGCGGAGATGGCTTTCGATCAATTGCCGCGCCGCGTCGGGGTCGCCATGCTCCCGCCACCGCTTGGCCAGCATGTATTCGACGCCGGGCTCAAGCATGGGAAATTTGCGGATCTCGCTGAGATAGCGTGCGAGTCCGGCATCCCCGGCCAGGACGGGCAGATTAGCGGCCATGTCGGTACCTCATGGGGCGATCGATTCGAGAGCGAATCATCAACCTCTGAAGAACTAATCTACCACAGGAGACCGGGGTGGGGTCAAGTAAAGCCGACTAAATTAGTCAATGATTTTCGAAGCAACCGGCCGCAATCCCAGGTCACGGGTTAATATATTGATGTCATTAGATAATTTAGACTGGAAGCGCAGGGTCTTGCCGCTCTTGGGATGGCGAAAGCCAAGGCTGGTGGCATGGAGCGCTTGGCGGGGAAAGGCGGCGGCGGCGGCCAAGGCGGGGTCCGATCGGTGTCCGGCCTGGCGTCCGCGTCCATAGATCCGATCCCCCACCAGGGGGTGGCCGAGGCTGGTGAGGTGGACCCGGATCTGGTGGGTCCGTCCGGTTTCGAGGACGCATTCGACCAGGCTGATGGCCTTGTCGGGGCGGGTGGCGATCACCCGGTAGCGTGTGGCGGCGGGCTTGCCGCCAATCCGGCGCAACGCCATGCGCTTGCGGTCCTTGGGATCGCGACCGATGGCGCCCGCGATCCGGCCCGAGGACGGCACCGGCTCGCCCCAGACCAGGGCAAGGTAGCGCCGCTCGATTGTGTGGGCGGCGAATTGGGTGGCGAGAGCGGCATGGGCGGCGTCGGTCTTGGCGATGACCATCAAGCCCGACGTGTCCTTGTCGATGCGATGGACGATGCCCGGGCGGCGCTCGCCACCGATGCCGGAAAGGCTCGCGCCGCAATGGGCGATCAGGGCGTTGACCAAGGTCCGGTCGGGATTGCCCGGGGCGGGATGCACCACCAGCCCCGCCGGCTTGTCGATCACGATCACCTGGTCGTCCTCATGGACGACGGCGAGGGGGATCGCCTGGCCGACCGGCGTCGCCGGTTCCGGCGGCGGGATGGTGAGGGCATAGACCTCGCCCGGTTTGACCCTCCGCGAGGCCTCGCCTACCATCGCGCCGCGCCCGTCCACGAGACAGCCTCGCGCGATCAGCGCCTGGATGCGGGCGCGGGAGAGCTCGGGCAGGCGCGTCGCGAGGACCTTGTCGAGACGGAAGCCGGCCTCGTCCTCGCCGATCCTCACCTCGCGGCGGAGTTCATCGTTCATGAGCGGAGACTGACCCGGACCATGGCCGCACTCAAGGCTCTCGTCGGATTGCTGGGCATCGCCATCATCGTCATGGCGACCCTGATCGGCATCAAGCTCACCGAGCGGAGCGGCGCGCCGCCCAAGCCGGGCGGGCCGACGCGGGCGGAAGTGCCGGCGGGCGCGACCCTCGCCGAGACCACCGCCGCCGGCGATCGCTTGATCCTGCGCTATCGCCTGGCCGAGGGGAGCGACCGGCTGATCCTCCTCGATCTCGCCAAGGGGGGCGCCAAGATCGGCGAGGTCACCCTGGAGCCCGTCGCCAAATGATCCTCGCCCTCGGTCCCGGGCTGATGGCGCGGATCGAGGCCCATGCCGCTCGCGCCCGGCCGGCGGAAGCCTGCGGCCTGCTCATCGGCCGCGATGGGCCCGAGGGACCGCTGGTCGAGGCGATCCACGAAAGCGCCAATCTGGCGCCCGAGGCGACGCGGCGTTTCGAGATCGACCCCAGCCTGCAGATCGCCGTGCAACGCGAGTTGCGCGGCGGCGACAAGCGCGTGATCGGCGTCTATCACTCCCATCCCGGCGGAACGGCGCGACCCTCCCCGACCGACGCCGGCGAGGCCAATGATCCCGATCTCGCCTGGTTGATCCTGGGGGACGACGGCGTTCGCGCCTATCGCTGGACCGGAAAGGACTTCGTCGCGATCGGCCTCAGCCGATGACCTCGCGCTTGCCGACATGGTTGGCCGGGCTGACGATGCCCTCTTTTTCCATCTGCTCGATGATCCGCGCCGCGCGGTTGTAGCCGATCTGGAGGTGGCGCTGAACGAAGCTGGTCGAGGCCTTGCCCTCGCGGCGCACCAACTCGGCGGCGCGGCGATAGAGATCGTCGCCGCCTTCCGCCTCCTCCATCGCCGCGGGGTCGAACTCCTCGGGGTCCTCGGTGACCTCGGTCAAGTATTCCGGTTGGCCCTGGGCGCGGAGGAAATCGGCGACCTTGGCGACCTCGCGATCCGAGACGAAGGGCCCATGCACCCGTTGGATGCGCCCGCCCGCGCTCATGTAGAGCATGTCGCCGGAGCCAAGAAGTTGCTCCGCCCCCTGGGTGCCGAGGATGGTGCGGCTGTCGATCTTGGAGGTGACTTGGAAGCTGATGCGGGTCGGGAAATTCGCCTTGATGGTGCCGGTGATGACGTCGACCGAGGGCCGTTGGGTCGCCATCACCAGGTGGATGCCGGCCGCCCGCGCCATCTGGGCGAGGCGCAGCACCGCCGCCTCGACGTCCTTGCCGGCGACCATCATCAGGTCGCTGAATTCGTCGACCACGATGACGATCCACGGCAGCGCCACGAGGTCGAGGGGCTTCTCCTCGGTGATCGGCTGGCGGGTCTCGGGATCGATACCGGTCTGCAGCTTGCGGGTGATGATCTCGCCCTTGGCGAGGGCCTGGGCGATGCGCTCGTTGTAGCCGTCGATGTTGCGCACCCCGAGGGCGGACATGCGCCGGTAGCGCTCCTCCATCTCCCGCACCGCCCATTTGAGGGCGACCACCGCCTTGCCCGCCTCGGTGACCACCGGCGCCAAGAGATGGGGGATGCCGTCATAGACCGAGAGTTCGAGCATCTTGGGATCGACCATGATCAGGCGCACCTGCGCCGGCGTCAGCCGGTAGAGCAGGGAGAGGATCATGGCGTTGACCCCGACCGACTTGCCGGAGCCGGTGGTGCCGGCGACCAGGAGATGGGGCATGCGGGCGAGGTCGGCGATGATCGGGGCGCCGCCGATGTCCTTGCCGAGGGCGAGATTGAGGCGCCCGCCCGTGCTCTCGAAGGCCTCGGAAGCGAGGATTTCCCGAAGCGCCACCGATTCCCGCCTGGCATTGGGCAGCTCGATGCCGATGACGTTGCGCCCCGGCACCACGGCGGCGCGCACGGCGACGGCGCTCATCGAGCGGGCGATGTCGTCGGAGAGATTGATGACCTTGGCGGATTTGGTGCCGGGCTCGGGCTCGAGTTCGTAGAGCGTCACCACCGGCCCGGGCCGGACCTTGACGATCTTGCCCTGGACGTCGAAATCCGCGAGCACCTGCTCGAGCAGCCGGGCGTTCTGCTCGAGGGCCTCGGGATTCGCCTGGTCGGAGGCCTTGCGCGCCGGCGGCTCGGCGAGGAGCGCGAGCGGCGGCAGTTCGAACCCGGCCTTTCTCTTGGCCTCGAGATCGAGGGCGGCCTGGCGCTCGGCGGTGGCGCGCTTGCCGGCGCGGCTCTTGGCCTTGGGGACCTCGACGCGGTCGCTGGCGAGGGGGACGTCGTCGTCAACCGCGGCGGGCGCGGGCGGCGCCGGGCCGAGATCGATTTCCGGCTCGATGCGATCGTCGCTCTTGGGCTGGTCCGCGACGCGGTCCTTGGCGATCCAGGCGGAAAAGGCGCGCCAGACCGCGACCAGGGTGACGCCGGCCGTCGCCGCCCCCTTGGCCCCGACATGGGCGCCGCGCCAAAGCCCGATCACTTCGGCCGGGCGCAAATCGATCGCCGGGATCGCCGCTCCGATGGCGATCATCCAGAGCGCCAGGGCGATGATCCAGCCGCCGATCTCGGGCAGCAACGCGGCGCGCAGTCCCTCGGCCTTGGCGACGATCAAGCCGCCGATCAGGCCGCCGGCGCCGGCGGTGTCATGGGCGGCGACCGCCGCCACCGCGGCGAGGGCGACGGGCACGGCGGGAAGAGCGAGCCAAAGCCGCGGAAGGCCGAGATGGACCATCACCCGCATGCCCCAGAGGGCGATGGCGATCCCCGGCAGATAGGCGGCGAGGCCGCAGCCCTGGACCAGGAGATCGGCGATGTAGGCCCCGGGCCGGGCGAGCAGATTGGCCGGTTGCGCCCCGGTGGCGGTGTTCAGGCTGGGATCGGCGGGGCTGTAGCTGGCGACGGCGAGGATCAGGCCGGCGCCCAAGGCGAAAAGGGCGAGCCCGCCCAGTTCGACCAGGCGCCGATGAAGGAACTCGGCGACTTCCGGCGGCAGGAACGCGAGGCGTCCCGCCTTGCCGGCGTCGCGGTCCGCCGTCGTCATCCCAGGACCTCGACCAGCCGGCGCAGGCCTTCCTCGGTGACTTCCGGCGAATCGACCAGGGCCACGCGAATGAAGGACTTGCCGGGATTGGCCTCGCCGGGCACTTCGCGGGCGAGGTATTCGCCAGGGACCACCTTGAGGGCGGCTTCCGCCCAGAGCTTCTTGGTCGCGGCGAGGCCATCGCCCACCTCGAGCCAGAGGAAGAACCCACCCGGCGGGCGGAAGAAAGCGAAACGGTTGGAGAGGATGCGCTCGGCGATGTCGAGCTTCCGGCGATAGAGCGCCCGGTTGGCCTCGACATGGCTTTCCTCGCGCCAGAGCGCGGTCGAGGCGGCGGCGATGGGCAGCGGCATCCCGGCGAGGGCGTAGGTGCGCAATTTGATGAAGGGCGCGATGACCTTGGCATCGCCGACCGCCAGGCCGGAGCGCAGGCCCGGAACACTGGAGCGCTTGGAGAGCGAATGGATGGCGATGACGTTGTCGAAACCGCCGCCCAGCTCGCGGCAGGCATCGAACACCCCGGGAGGCGGGACCTTGTCGTAGATCTCGGCATAGCACTCATCGACCACCAGCACGAAATCATGACGGCGGGCGAGGGTGACCATGGTCGTGAGATAGTCGAGATCGGCGACGGTGCCCTGGGGATTGGCCGGGGTGCAGACATAAACGAGGGCCGTGCGGGCGAGCGTCGCCTCGCCCAAACCGGCGAAATCGGGAAGGAAGTTGTTTTCCCGCCGCGCCGGGACGTAGCGGGCCTCGGCCCCGGCGGTGACCGCCGCGCCGGCATAGACCTGATAGAAGGGATTGGGCATCAGCACCAAGGGCGGCCCGCCCTTCTTTTCCTGGGGCACCACGGTGAGGGCGAGGAGGTAGAGACCCTCCCGCGTCCCCGAAAGGATGGCGATGTGGCGCTCGGGATCGAGGGCGTCCGGGCTCAGGCGATAGCGGCGAGCGAGCCAGTCGATGGCGGCGCGGCGCAGCTCCGGGGTTCCCGGGATTGGCGGGTATTTGTTGTAGAGATGGGCGTTGGCGGCGAGGGCCTTGGCCACCAGTTCGGGATAGTCGTGCTGGGGCTCGCCCACCGAAAGCAGAATCGGCGTCTTGTCCGGCGGCGCGGGGATCGAGGCGAGCAACGCATCGAGCCGGCGGAACGGGGAATCGGGCAGGTTTTCAAGACGCGGGTTGAGCATGGGACGATTCGGATCCTTGCGACGCGAATCGCAGGATTCTAGTCCCCCCGCGAGTCGCGAACAACCGAAGCCGGTCGCCTAGCCGCGCTGGCGTCTCGGGATGATGGCGTAGGAGCTCGACGAGGCGATCACCGGCTTGCCCTTGGCGAACATGTCGGCGCGCAGGAAGGCGATGTTGCGGCCCCGGCGGATGATCCAGGCCTTGCCCTCGAGCCAATCGCCGACCGTCGCCCCGGAGATGTAGTCGGTGGTCATGGTGATGGTGGCGCAGGCCATGTCGTCGGGGATCGCTCTCGCCACGACATAGCCCATCATGGTGTCGACCACCGTCGCCAGCATGCCGCCATGTACGACGCCGAACATGTTGGTGTGGTGGGGAACGACCTGGAAGCCGAAGACGGCTTCACCCTCGATCGCGTCCTTGCGGATCAGGATGGGGCCGACGAATTCATCGAAGGGCTCGTGGCCGTCCTCGCGCCGATACGCGACGAAGCCGGGCGGGATGTCATGCTTCTTGGTCATGGTCCCACCATGCCGGATTTCGCCCCCGGCGCCTAGCGAGGCTCTCGCGGTTTCGCGCCCGAAAAAGCCCGGCTCAGCGGATCGGCATCGGATACATCAGCCCGCCCTTGGTCCAGAGGGCGTTGACGCCGCGCTCGAGGCGCATGGCGCTCGCCATGCCGAGATGGCGCTCGAAAATCTCGCTGTAATTGCCGACTTGCTTGATCACGTTGTAGGCCCAGCGGTTATCGAGGCCCAGCATCTTGCCGAACTCGCCGGTGACGCCCAGCAGGCGCTGCACGCCGGGATCGGCGCTCTTGAGCATCTCGTCGACGTTCTTGGAGGTGACGCCCTTCTCCTCGGCCTCGATTGTCGCCCACACCACCCATTTGACGATGTCGTACCACTGGTCGTCGCCATGGCGCACGGCGGGGGCGAGGGGCTCCTTGGAAATCAACTCCGGCAGGATGACGTAGTCGTCGGGATTCTTGGCGAGCGTCGCCCGTGTCGAGGCGAGTTGCGACGCGTCGGTGGTGTAGGCATCGCAGCGTTCCGAGAAAAACGCCGATTTGGCGTCGTCGATCTTCTCGAACACCACCGGGCGGATCTGGATGCCGACGGCGCGGGCGAAGTCCGAGAGGTTGAGCTCGGTGGTGGTGCCGGTGACGACGCAGACCGCGGCGCCGTTGAGCTCGCTCGCCTTCTTGACGCCGGACTTCTTGGGCACCAGGAAGCCTTGGCCGTCATAGTAATTGACGGCGGTGAAATTGAGGCCCGAGGCGGTGTCCCGGGCCATGGTCCAGGTGGTGGTGCGGGCGAGAACGTCGATCTCCCCGGTCTGCAAGGCGACCAGGCGCTGTTGCGAGGTGAGGGGCGTGTACTTGACCTTTTCGGGATCGCCGAAGACGGCGGCGCCGAGGGCCTTGCAGAAATCGGTGTCGAAGCCGCTCCACTTGCCCTGGCTGTCGGGGATCGAGAAGCCGGCGACCCCGGTCGAGGTGCCGCATTGCACATGGCCCTTGGCCCTGATGTTGGCGAGGGTGGTCTGCGCGGCGGCGGGCAGCGTCGTGGTCACGAGCGCGGCAAGGGTGATCGCGAAAAGGGTTCGGGTCATGGCGCACCTCAGGTCTTGAAACGGGGATCGAGCCAGTCGCGCAAGGCATCGCCGAAAAGGTTGAAGGCGAAGACCGCGAAGGAAATGGCGAGGCCGGGGAAGAGGATCATCCACGGCGCCTCGCGGTAGAAATCCGAGGCGTTGCCCGAGAGCATCAGG
>Ga0194120_10009233_pt1 | contig 12589 bp, 15 predicted proteins | sample TA2MahCa65mmetaG_FD_148642 | JGI IMG/M metagenome (GOLD analysis project Ga0194120, IMG submission 148642) | Freshwater microbial communities from Lake Tanganyika, Tanzania - TA2015019 Mahale Deep Cast 65m | ecosystem: Environmental > Aquatic > Freshwater > Lake | place: Tanzania: Lake... | reverse complement strand
GCTATGGCCGCTCGGAATCGGCCGATGGCAGCGTCTTCCCCTGGAACTTCCCGCTCTTGGGCACCTATTGGAGCGCGGCCGACATGGCCGTCCAGCACATCGCTGCGAAGTCGGGCGGGCGCGCAGGCCTGAAGGGCAAGAAGATCTTCCTGGTCTATCACGACAGCCCTTACGGCAAGGAGCCGATCGCGCTCTTGGAGAACTATGCCAAGCTCGACGGCTTCCAGTTCACGGCCTTGCCGGTCGCCCATCCGGGCACCGAGCAAAAGTCGACCTGGCTGCAGATCCGCCAGCAGCGCCCCGACTGGGTCCTGCTCTGGGGCTGGGGCATCATGAACTCGACCTCGATCAAGGAAGCCGCCGCGGTCAACTACCCGCGCGACAAGATGATCGGCGTGTGGTGGTCGGGCGCCGAGCCTGATGTCGTTCCGGCCGAGGCCGGCGCCAAGGGCTACAATTCGTTGACCTTGCAGCACGGCGCCGGGACCTATCCGGTGCATGGCGACATCGTCAAGCACCTCTATGACAAGGGCAAGGGCGCGGGCAAGAAAGAGGATATCGGCCAGGTGCTCTACAACCGCGGCGTCATGAATGCCATGTTGGGCGTCGAGGCGATCCGCAAGGCCCAGACGCGCTTCGGCAACAAGCCGCTGACCGGCGAGCAAGTCCGTTGGGGCCTCGAAAACCTCAGCATCGACAACAGCCGGATCTCGGCCATGGGCTTGGAAGGCTTCATGCAGCCCTTGCGCATCTCCTGCGCCGACCACGAAGGCGTGCGCCGCGCGCGCGTCCATCAGTGGAACGGCAAGGCCTGGGAGTTCGTCTCGAGCTGGTACGAGGCCGACATGTCCCGTATTGGCCCGATGTACAAGGAAGCGGCGACCAAATACGCGGCCGAGAAGCGCATCACGCCGCGCGACTGCTCGAAGGAATCGTGATCCGGAGAGCAAGAGACCATGACCACGCCCGCTAAGCCGCTTTTGTCGGTCAACAACATCGAGGTGATCTACAATCACGTCATCTTGGTGCTGAAGGGCGTTTCGCTGTCGGTACCCGAGGGGGGCATCGTCGCCCTCCTCGGGGCCAACGGCGCAGGAAAGTCCACCACGCTCAAATCGATTTCCAATCTGCTGCGCGCCGAGCGCGGCGAAGTCACCAAGGGTTCGATCGATTACGACGGCCAGCGCGTCGATCAATTGACCGCGGCCGATCTGGTGACGCGTGGCCTGATCCAGGTGATGGAAGGCCGCCATTGTTTCGTTCATTTGACGGTCGAGGAGAATTTGCTGACCGGCGCCTATACCAGGACCGACGGCGCCAAGGCGGTCTCGGACAGTCTCGAACTGGTCTACACCTATTTCCCGCGCCTGCGCGAACGGCGCAAAGCGCTCGCCGGCTACACTTCGGGCGGCGAACAGCAGATGACCGCGATCGGTCGCGCGCTGATGAGCAAGCCTAGGATGATCCTCTTGGACGAGCCCTCGATGGGGCTCGCGCCGCAGCTGGTCGAAGAGATCTTCGAGATCGTCGCGCGGCTCAACCGCGAGACCCGCACCAGCTTCCTGATCGCCGAGCAGAACACCAACATGGCGTTGCGCTACGCCAATACCGGCTACATCCTCGAAAACGGCCGCATCGTCATGGAAGGCGACGCGGCGCATCTTCGCGAGAACGAGGACGTCAAGGAATTCTATCTCGGCATGGGATCGGGCGGACGCAAGAGCTTCAAGGACGTGAAGCATTATCGGCGGCGCAAGCGCTGGCTCGCCTGACATCGATGTGCATGGTCCGGACAGACGAATATTACGATTCGCTGGAGACCCGCGCGCCCGACGCTCGCGAAAAGACCCAGCTCGGCGCGCTGGCGCGTCAGGTCGCCCACGCCAAGGCGCGCACTTCCTATTACGCGAGGACGCTCGCGGCCATCGATCCGGCCGGCGTGATCGATCGCAATGCGCTGGCCAAATTGCCGATCACCCGCAAATCAGAATTGCCGGCCTTGCAGAAGGGCGCAATGCCTTTCGGCGGCTTGGTGGCGCTGCCGCCCGGCGAAGTCGGCTGGATTTTCCAATCGCCCGGCCCGATCTACGAACCCGAGACCAGGCGCCCCGATTTCTGGCGCTATGCCCGCGCGCTCTATGCCGCGGGCGCGCGCAAGGGCGACATCGTCCATAACAGCTTCGCCTATCATCTGACGCCGGCCGGACGTATCGCCGAAAGCGCGGCGCACGCCATCGGCTGCGCCGTCGTGCCGGGCGGCACCGGCAATACCGAAGCCCAGCTCAAGGCCATCGCCGAGATCCGCCCCGCCTTCTATGCCGGCACGCCGTCCTTTCTCAAGATCATGCTCGAGAAGGCCCGCGAGACGGGTGTCGATCTCGCGTCGCTCAAGAACGCCTCCGTCGGCGGCGAGGCCTTGCCGCCCTCGCTCCGACAGGCGATCAAGGAGCTCGGCGTCTTCGCGCTTCAAGGCTACGGCACGGCCGATCTCGGTCTGATCGCCTACGAGTCGCGGGCGATGGAAGGCCTGATCCTCGACGAAGGCGTCTTGGTCGAGATCGTCCATCCCGGCACCGGCCAGCCGATCGGCGAAGGCGAGGTCGGCGAAGTCGTGGTCACGACCTTTAATCCCGACTATCCGCTGATCCGATTCGCGACCGGCGATCTGTCGGCAGTGTTGCCCGGTCAATCGCCTTGCGGGCGCACGAATATGCGCCTGCGCGGCTGGCTCGGGCGCGCGGACCAGACGACCAAGGTCAAGGGCATGTTCGTCATGCCGACCCAGATTCAGCAGGTCGTCGCCCGACACAAGGAAATCCAGAAGGCGCGACTGATCGTCATCTCGGAAGGCGGCGCGGACGCCATGACGCTTCATTGCGAAGTCGCGCCGGGCACGGCCGGCATCGAAGCCGCGATCGCCGAGAGCTTGCAATCCGTCTGCAAGCTCCGCGGCGCCGTCGCGCTGGTCGCGCCGGGCACGCTGCCCGCCGACGGCAAGATCATCGAAGACAAGCGGACCTACAAATAAGTCGACGGGCAAGCCATGAGCCTTCGCGCCGAGCAGTTGGTCTGTCGCCGGGGCGAGGCCACGGTGTTTCGCGACCTCTCCTTCGAGCTCGCGCCGGGCGGCGCCATGCTGCTGGTCGGGCCGAACGGCAGCGGCAAGTCGAGCTTGCTGCGCCTATGCGCCGGGCTGATCCCGATGGCGGGCGGGCATCTTCGGATGGGCGATGCCGATCTGGCGGATGACGGCGAGGCTTTTCGCGGGCGCGTCGCCTATGTCGGCCATCTTGATGCCATCAAGGCGGCCTTCAGCGTCGGCGAAAACCTGGCCTTCTGGGCCGAGCTTGCCGGTGGTGCGCGATCGATCGAAGTCGCGCTCGAAGCGCTCGGCATCGCCAGGCTCCGCGACGTGCCGGCGCGCTATCTTTCGGCCGGACAAAAGCGCCGGGCCTGTCTTGCGCGTCTCGCGCTGAGCGATGCGCCGCTTTGGCTACTGGATGAACCGGCGGTCTCGCTCGATGTCGACGGCACCGCACTGCTCGGCCGCCTGATCGGCGATCACCGTTCTCGCGGCGGCATGGTGATGGCGGCAACCCATGGCGACATCGCGATCGAAGGCGCGGCGACGCTCAGGCTCGGAGCGCGACCATGAGCGTCTTCGGCGCGTTGCTCCGACGCGACCTCGCGCTCGCCCGACGTGAAGGCGGCGCGACCTTCCTGGTGCTCGGCTTTTTCCTGATCGTCATCGCGCTCTTTCCTTTCGGCGTCGGGCCCGAACTCGACATGCTCGCGCGCATCGCGCCCGGCACGCTCTGGGTCGCGGCGCTTCTGGCGGCGCTCCTGCCGCTCGACCGGCTGTTTCAGGCCGATCGCGAGGATGGCAGCCTCGATCAACTCGCGCTTCTGCCCTTGCCGCTCGAACTCGTCGTCCTCGCCAAAGTCGCGGCGCAATGGCTTTCCATCGGCTTGCCGCTCGTCGTGCTTTCGCCCTTGCTCGCGCTTTTGCTGAATTTGCCGACCGAGGCCATGCCGACGCTCATGCTCTCGCTCGCCCTCGGCACGCCGGCGCTCGCCCTGATCGGGGCCATCGGCGCGGCGCTGACCGTCGGCATACGCCGCGGCGGCGCGCTTCTGTCGGTCCTGGTGCTGCCGCTCGACGTGCCGGTGTTGATCTTCGGCGCGGGCGCTGTCGATGCCGCGGCGCTCGGCTTCGAGCCGACCGCGCATCTCATGCTTTTGGCCGCTTGCGCGCTCGCCGCGCTGGCGCTCGCGCCTTTCGCCGCCGCGGCGGCGCTTCGTTTGTCGTTAGATTGACTTGATCCGGATCAAGGTCGGCTTGCGCCGGCCCTGTTCTTTTCTTTAGGGGGCAAGATCGCTACAAGAACGGTATAGACGCGCCATGGCTGGACTTCACGCCCTCGCTAATCCCGCAAAATTTGTGCGGCTGACCGACGCCCTCATCCCCTGGTGCGCCGGGTTGGCGGCGCTCGCCATTGCGGCCGGGCTCTATCTAGGCTTGATCGAGGCGCCGGCGGATTACCAGCAGGGCGAGACGGTCCGCATCATGTTCGTCCATGTGCCTTCCGCCTGGCTCGCGCTCGGGCTCTATACCGGCATGGCGCTTGCCTCGGCGAGCGGGCTGATCTGGCGCCATCCGGTCGCCGATCTCCTGGCCAAGGCGATGGCGCCGATCGGCGCCGGCTTCACCCTGATCGCGCTGATCACCGGTTCGCTCTGGGGCAAGCCGATGTGGGGCGCCTGGTGGGTCTGGGATGCGCGCCTCACCTCGGTGCTCGTGCTGTTCTTTCTCTATCTCGGCTACATGGCGATCTGGCAGGCCTATGACGATCCGACGCGCGGCGCCCGCGCCGCCGCGATCCTCGCGCTCGTCGGCTTCATCAACGTGCCGATCGTCAAATTCTCGGTCGATTGGTGGAATACGCTCCATCAACCCGCCTCGGTCGTGAAGGCGGGCGGACCGGCGATCCATCCTTCGATCCTGACGCCGCTCCTGATCATGGCGCTGGGCTTTTTCGCCTTCGCCGCCCTGGTCGTGATGATCCGCGCTCAGGGCGAGATCGCCGAGCGTCGCCTGAGTGCGCTGCGGCTCGCCGAAGCCCGGAGCGAGACGCCATGAGCGAGTTCTTCGCCATGGGCGGCTATGCCGGCTTCGTCTGGTCGGCTTATGGCGCCACGGCCTTGGTCATGGTCGGGCTTCTGATCTGGAGCTGGCGGAGCCGCAAGGCCGCCGAGGCCGCGCTTCAGCAACTCGAAGAGGCGCGCCGTGGCCCTTAAGCCCAAACATCGGCGCCTCGTGCTCGTGCTCGCCGGGCTCGCGCTTCTGGGCGTCGCTGCGTTGTTCGTCGGCACGGCGCTTCGCGACAATCTGGTGTTTTTCTTCACGCCGTCCGAAGCGCTCGAGAAGCAGATCCCGCCCGAGCGGCGCTTTCGCTTGGGCGGCCTGGTCGAGGAAGGCAGCCTCAAGCGCGAGGGCGCGCGCATCGCCTTCCGCATTACCGATTCGGCCCAGACCCTGCCGGTCGTCTATGTCGGCGTCTTGCCCGATCTCTTTCGCGAGGGCCAGGGCGTGGTCGCCGAAGGTCGGCTCAAGGACGGCGTCTTCGAGGCCCAGACCGTGCTCGCCAAGCACGACGAGACCTACATGCCCAAGGAAGTCGCCGATGGCCTGAAGAAGGCCGGGCATTGGAAGGGCGGCAAGGAATGAGCGTCGAGCTCGGCCACTACGCCATCGCGCTCGCTTTCGCGGTCGCGATCCTGCAAGGCATCGTGCCGCTCGCCGGCGCCCAGCGGGGCGATGCGAAGTGGATGGCGCTCGGCGTGCCGGCGGCGCTGTTGCAATTCGCCCTGGTGGCGCTCGCTTTCGGCTGCCTGACCGTCGCTTATGTGACGTCCGATTTCAGCGTGCTCAACGTCGCGCAAAACTCGCATTCGGCCAAGCCGATGCTCTACAAGGTGAGCGGCGTTTGGGGCAATCATGAGGGTTCGCTGCTCCTGTGGGCGCTGATCTTGACGGCCTTCGGCGCGGCGGTCGCAGTCTTCGGCCAAAACCTTCCCGTGGCGCTCAAGGCGCGCGTTCTCTCGATTCAATCCCTGATCGGGGTCGGCTTTCTGGCCTTCATTCTCTTCACCTCGAACCCCTTCGAGCGCCTGCATCCGGTGCCGACCGACGGGCGCGGACTGAACCCGCTGCTGCAGGACCCCGGCCTCGCCTTTCACCCGCCCTTTCTTTATCTCGGCTATGTCGGTCTCTCGATGGCCTTTTCTTTCGCCGTCGCCGCGCTGATCGAAGGACGGGTCGATCCCGCCTGGGCACGCTGGGTCAGGCCTTGGACGCTCGCCGCCTGGTGCTTTCTTACCCTCGGCATCGCGCTCGGCTCCTGGTGGGCCTATTACGAACTCGGCTGGGGCGGTTGGTGGTTTTGGGATCCGGTGGAGAACGCCTCCTTCATGCCCTGGCTCGCCGCCACCGCGCTTCTGCATTCGGCGATCGTGGTCGAGAAGCGCGATGCCTTGAAAAGCTGGACCATTCTTCTCGCCATCCTCGCCTTTTCGCTTTCTCTGCTCGGGACGTTTCTGGTGCGCTCGGGCGTCTTGACCTCGGTCCACGCCTTCGCGACCGATCCGGCGCGCGGCGCCTTCATCCTGGCCTTTCTCGCGGTCGTCGTCGGCGGCTCGCTCACTCTTTATGCCGCACGCGCGCCGGCCCTCGAGCCAAGCGGCCTGTTTCAGCCGATTTCGCGCGAAGGCAGCCTGGTGCTCAACAATCTCCTGCTCGCCGTCGCCACGGGTTCGATCCTCCTCGGCACGCTTTATCCGCTCCTGCTCGATGCGCTCACCGGCGAAAAGGTTTCGGTCGGCCCGCCCTTTTTCAACACCATCGCCATTCCGCTTGCCGTGCCGATGCTGATCGCCATGGCGATCGCGCCGCAGCTCGCCTGGAAGCGCGCGGCGCTCGGCGAGGCGGTTCTCCGGCTCTGGCCGGCCGCGCTCGCCGCCCTGATCGCGCTGATCGTCGTCCTCGCGGCTTTCGATCGAGCGACGCTTCTGGCCGCCCTCGGTATCGGTCTCGTGGTCTGGCTCTTGATCGGTTCGCTTCAGGAGATCGCGGAGCGCGCGCATCTCTTCCGCGCGCCTCTAGCGGAGAGCCTGCGCCGGTTCGGCCGTATCCCGCGGGCGAGTTGGGGCATGGTGCTCGGCCATGCCGGTATCGCCCTGGTCGTGCTCGGCATCGTCGCGTCGGAGACCTGGCAGTCCGAGGTGATCAAGACCATGCGGCCGGGCGAGAGCGTCGCCGTCGGGCCCTATCAGTTCGAGTTCAAGAGCGTCGGCGATGTGCGCGGGCCGAATTATTCGGCGCTCGCCGGGCGCTTCGACGTCACACGGAACGACAACCTCGTCGCGGTCATGGAGCCCGAGCTACGCCGGTTCACGCATCCGCCCATGACCACGACCGAAGCCGCGATCTTGCCCAATGCGCTCCGCGATCTCTATGCCACCGTGGGCGAGCCCGACAATCAGGGCGGCTATGGCACGCGGCTCTATTTCAAGCCGCTGGTCTCTTGGATCTGGCTGGGCGCGTTGGTCATGGCCTTGGGCGGCGCATTTTCCTTGAGCGACCGGCGCTTCCGCGTCGGCGCGCCCAAGCGCGCGGGCACTGGCGCCCCGGCCGCCCAGCCAGCGGGAGACTGAATTGCGCATCGGCTTCTTGCTGCCGGCTCTGGTCTTCGCCCTGCTGGCGGTGGCGCTCGGCGTCGGGTTGACGCTCAAGCCGCGCGAAATCCCTTCGGCCCTGATCGACAAGCCGATCCCGGATTTCGCACTGCCGCCCGTTCAGGGCAGGACGGCGGGACTTTCGAGCGGCGATCTCAGGACCGGCGAAGTCTCCATGGTCAATGTCTTCGCTTCCTGGTGTGGGCCCTGCCGCACGGAGCATCCAATTTTGATGGATATCGCCAAGGCGGGCACGCTGCCGCTCCACGGTCTCAATTACAAGGACAAGCCCGAAGCAGCGGCTTCGTTCCTGCGCTCGCTCGGCGATCCGTACCGACGCACCGGCGCCGACCGCGACGGACGCGTTTCGATCGAATGGGGCGTCTATGGCGTGCCCGAGACTTTCCTGATCGACCGCCAAGGCCGTATCGCCTTCAAGCATGTCGGCCCGCTGACGCCCGAAGTGATGGAGCGGACCATCAATCCCAAGATCGCGGAGCTCAAGCGATGAAGGCGCTGATCCTAGCCTTGGCGCTCGTCTCGGGTCTGGCGCTGGCGCAGCCGTCGGATAACCGGCCCGAGGCTCATCTGGCCGACCCCGCGCTTGAGGCGAAGGCGCGCGAAATCGCCAAGACCATCCGCTGCCTGGTCTGTCAGAACCAGTCGATCGAGGATTCGAACGCCGATCTCGCGCGCGATCTTCGCACCATCGTGCGCGAGCGCGTTCAGGCCGGCGACGGCAAGGACGCGGTCGAAGCCTATCTGGTCGCGCGCTATGGCGATTGGGTACTGCTCAAACCGCCGTTGAGAGCGCGGACGTTCCTGCTCTGGCTCGGCCCGGCGATCTTCTTCGTATTCGGGGCCCTGGGTGTCGCGCTTTATTTCCGCAAGCGCCGCGCCCAACCCGTCCCCGCCGCGGCGCCCTTGAGCGCGGCCGAGAACGAGCGCCTGAAAGGCCTTATGGGCCGGGATGGCGGGTCATGATGCTTTGGGCGGCGATCGCCGTGCTGACCGCCGGAGCCGTGCTGGTTCTCGTCTGGCCGCTTGCGCGGAGCGGTGCCAAGGACGATCGGGCCGCGCGCGATCTCGCGGTCTATCGCGATCAGCTCCGCGAGCTTGATGCCGAGGTCGAGCGCGGCATCATCAGGCCCGAGGAGCGCGATGCCGCGCGCCTCGAAATCGAAAGACGCATGCTGCGCGCGGCCGATGCCGAGACCCAGCTCCCTGCCCTGCGGCGCGGCAGCGGCTGGATGGCGATCGTCGTCGCCTTGCTTTTGCCCATCGTCGCCGTGCCGATCTATGTCCGGATCGGCATGCCGGAGATGCCCGATCGGCCGCTGGCTTCGCGTCAGGACGCGCTCGAAGAGCGGGCGGCTCATCAGCGCTTTGAAGCAATGACCGAGAGACTTGCCCAGCGCCTTCGCGAGCAGCCGGACGATGTGCAGGGCTGGCGCCTGCTCGGGCGGACTTATGGCGTGCTCGAGCGCCACGCGGATGCGGTCGCGGCCTATCGCCGGGCGGCCGCGCTCGATCCCACGGATGCGCCGACGCTGTCCTCTCTCGGCGAGGCGATGGTCTATGTCGAGGACGGCCATGTCGGCGACGATGCGATCGACATCTTCGACCGGGCGCTATTGGCCGATCCGCGTGATCACGCCGCGCGTTTCTACCGCGCGCTCGGCCATGCCCAAGCGGGCGAGCACCGCAAGGCCTATGAAGGCTGGCTCGCGCTCGCCAAGGACGCCCCGGCCGACGCGCCCTGGCGCGAGATCGTCGTCCGTAATCTCGAAGGCGTCGCGCGGCATCTCGGCGTCGATCTCGCCGCCGCCCTACCCGCCCCGCCCGAGCCCAGAGGCCCGACGGCCGACCAAGTCGAGGCCGCCGCCCAGATGACGACCGAAGATCGGAGCGCCTTCATCCGCGGCATGGTCGAGCGCCTGGCCGATCGGCTGAAGGACAATCCCGACGACCTGCCCGGCTGGATGCGCCTCGCCCAGGCCTATGTCGTGCTCGGCCAAAAGGACGACGCGCGTCAGGCTTACCTCAAGGCACAAGCTTTGGCAGCGCCAAATAGTAAAGAAAAACAAGAGGTTATAGAGAGGCTCCGGGCGCTCGGGGCGAATTGAGGCCTTGCGGCTTGCCCGACCTGCAATTTGCGCCTAAAATGCTCATCTACGCTGCATAGGAGAAGCCATGCAGGTTATGGGTTCAACAACGACGACGGCCATGCTCGCCAAGACTCCGGCGAGCGGCAGCATTGCTGCCGCCAATCGGAGCGTTGCGGGCTCGCTCGGCGGCGTCAATGCCGAAGGCGGCGCCGACGCCGCCGGCGGTGGTCTGTCGGTCGGCAACGGCGCGGGCGAGGGCAGCGATCGCCCGACCGTCCAGCGGGGCAAAGCGCGGGTCGCCGATCACCTTGGACAGAACGTCGACATGTTCGTCTGAGGCCGGCATGATGGCCGTCGGGCCGTCATGAGCGAACTTACCGAAAATCAGATCCAGCGTTACGCCCGCCACATCATTCTCGAGGAAGTGGGCGGCGTCGGTCAGCAGCGCCTTCTGGGCGCGCGCGTGTTGGTCATCGGCGCGGGCGGTCTCGGCTCGCCGGCAATCCTCTACCTTGCCGCGGCCGGCATCGGCACCATCGGCGTGGTCGATGACGACACGGTCGCGCTTTCGAACCTGCAGCGCCAGATCCTGCACACGACCGAACGCGTCGGCATGGCCAAGACCCGAAGCGCGAGCCTCGCCATCGCCGCGATCAACCCCGATATCCGGATTGTCGAGCACCGGACGCGGTTGACCGCGGCCAATGCGCATGACCTCGTCTCGGCCTATGACATCGTCGCCGACGGCAGCGACAATTTCGAGACGCGGTTTCTGGCGAACGATGTCTGTCACGAGGCCCGCCGCACCCTCGTCTCGGCGGCGCTGTTGCGCTTCGACGGCCAGCTCTCGACCTTCAAATCTCATCTCGGCCCGCCCCATCCCTGCTATCGTTGCCTCTACCACGACGTGCCGCCGCCCGATCTCGTGCCGTCCTGCGCGCAGGCCGGCGTACTCGGCGCGCTCGGCGGCACCATGGGCGCGCTCCAGGCGACCGAAGTGATCAAGGAGATTCTCGGTATCGGCCAGAGCCTTTCGGGTTCGCTGCTGATCTATGACGCGCTCGATGCGACCTTTCGCAAGGTGAAGCTCAAGAGAGATCCGGCCTGCCGGCTCTGCGCAGAGCGCGCCGTGACCGCCGCCCGCGATCATGCCCGCGCCCGATAAGCTGTCGATCATCGTCGCGAGCGGGCGCTTCGAGACGGCGCATTACGCGCTCGCCCTCGCGTCGAGCCAGCTTTCGCTCGGCAAGCAGGCGACGCTGTTCTACACCCTCGGCGCCTGCCGGGCGCTTTTGCCGCCCGATCACGGTTGGAAGCGTCTGCCCTCGGAGGGCGCGCGCGACGGCGCGGCGCGCGACGCCGAATATCGCGCGCGCGGCGTCGGCAGTTATGAGGAGCTGTTCTCGGCGGCGGTCGAATTGGGCGCGAGAATGATCGTCTGCGAAATGGGGCTGCGCGCCGAAGGCATCGCCTATCAGGATTTGCGCCAGGACGCCAAGATCGAGCTTGCCGGCATCGTCACTTTCCTCGGCGACGCGTCGGCCTCCGGCAAGATCGTCTATCTTTGAAGCGGCATTTCAAGGCGCCGGGCAGGTCACGCCCGTGCCGCCGAGGCCGCAATAGCCCCCCGGGTTCTTAGCGAGATATTGCTGGTGATAGTCTTCGGCGTAGTAAAAGACCGGGGCGTCCAGGATCTCGGTCGTGATCTTGCCGTAGCGCGCCTTGGCAAGCTTGGTTTCGAAGAGATCGCGCGAGGCGACGGCCGCCTCTTTCTGCGCCGGCGAATAGACATAAACGCCCGAGCGATATTGCGTGCCCCGGTCGTTGCCTTGGCGCATGCCTTGCGTCGGGTCATGGGCCTCCCAGAAGAGCTTGAGCAAGAGACCGTAGGTGATCTTGGTCGGATCGAACCAGACCTTGACCACTTCGTTATGACCGGTAAGACCCGAACAGACCTCTTCGTAGGTCGGATGGGGCGTGTAGCCCGCGCCGTAGCCGACCGCGGTCGCATAGACGCCCGGCGCCTGCCAAAAGACCCGCTCGGCGCCCCAGAAGCAGCCGAGACCGAACATCGCCTCCTGCAGGCCCTCGGGAAAGGGCGGCTTGATTCGATGACCGCTGACGTAATGCGTCTCGGGCACGTCGAAGGCGGGCTCGGCACGGCCCTTGAGGGCATCGCGCGGGCCGGGCATCGCACTCTTGTCACGAAAATCGAGCCACATGGGACCTCCTGGGAGAAGAGGTGGGCGAGGTTCAGTCGAGACCGGTCGCCTTGGCGACATTGACCGTGACCAAGTGCCCCTCGGCGCTGCGACGAATTTCGGCCGACAGAGCTTGGCTCATGCCGGTCTCGAGCCGCGCCAGCGCCGCGGTATTGTCGGCCGAGGCAATCAGGGTGCCGCTCGCATGATCGAGCATGCGGTGCTGAAAGCGCAGATGTTTTTCCGACACGGCGACGAAGCCGCTCTTGATGACGACCAGATCGCCGCCCATGAGATCGCGGACATATTGGTAGTTCTGGCGGAGTACGGCGACGCGCTGTCCCGCGGCGCGGATCGAGGCGGGGGTCACGCCGATCGCATGCAGCAAGAACCATGTCGCCTGATCGAAGCGCGTGACGTAGAGGCGCGAATTCATGTGCGTCGCCGCGTCGTATTCGGAGGCGAGCACGGCACCGCGGAAGGTCTCGATCCAATCGGCCATGACGATATTTGTGCCCGATGGTCCCGGTCGGGGCAAGGGCTCAG
>Ga0194120_10009232_pt1 | contig 12594 bp, 13 predicted proteins | sample TA2MahCa65mmetaG_FD_148642 | JGI IMG/M metagenome (GOLD analysis project Ga0194120, IMG submission 148642) | Freshwater microbial communities from Lake Tanganyika, Tanzania - TA2015019 Mahale Deep Cast 65m | ecosystem: Environmental > Aquatic > Freshwater > Lake | place: Tanzania: Lake... | reverse complement strand
TGCTTTTGCAGGATTCTCAACGAAGTACAAAAAGCCACCGGAGATCATGCCGACCGCCTCATAGCCTGTCAGTCGTTCTATAGCCTGTGCCGGCCACCCCTCGGAACGATTGTGTAGCTGCTCACGGAAATATGTGAGTGCATCCACTCCGAGATAAGTCAAAAAATCTTCATTTTGACGCATTCGCTCAGAACGCGCCTTGATCTGCGTTCTATCCTTCGTTGCAGGATCGACACAGAGATCAAATGCCTTTGGTACGCCTTCAAGTTGCCACCGTACAAATCCGTCTTCAGTAAGCAATCGAATATGCGCGGAGCCCAATGCAATTCCAAGCTCATCGCGAAGACGCAACACTTCATTTTGGTCTGATGGATCGATCGTTTCACTGGTCTGCAGGACAACGAGAGCATGCTCAAACTCATCAAGTTTTTGCAACGCTGCATCCAATTTCTCTCCCAACTTCTCCTCATCACGCTTCTGCGTATTGCGCTCTACAGCATCTAGCATTTGCGTCAGACGATCGCGCAATGCATCGATTCCCTTCCCTGTGTTCTGCGCAATGATTTCCACTGCATCCAATCCCACTATAGCCGGGACAGTGGTATCCAGCTTTCCGAAGAAATCTGCAATCTGCCTGCTGACCCACGGCTGAAATTGATCGGCATCCGGAATCTCCACGTCCATGGCGCGTATGTGTTCACACACTTCATCGATCTGCGGGATAGGTTCTCCAGATGGATTGATCGCGATACTGGGTAGAGCCAAGGTCATCGGCGCCTGCTTCTGTTGTGGGCGCTGCCCGCTTGCTGCAGGAGTAGAGGGGGATAATGTCACTGCAGGTGCAACAGGCGTCTCTGGAAGCGCATTGCGACTCTGAAGTCGTACCGCTTTGCTTAGTTCCGACAGATTTTCGGGCAAACGGACATTGTCACTGATCTTCGATACGCCGTAGACAGATCCTCCCAGTAAGAAAATTGAGATGATGGGATGATTCATGCCAAATTTCATCATGGTTGTCGCAAGCCTGCGGATCTTATCTGCAACAGAGAGAGTCCCATGGACGATTTCCTGCAGAAGTCCAAAGCGTGCAGCCAAGAGTGTTCCAGCTATGACTCCCACTTTGTGATCCTCAATCCACTGCTCGCACTCAAAGAGCACCGCACCCACATCTTCGCGGTAATTGCGCAGTGCAATAGATGCTGGGACGTAGCGGATGCCATTGATGGTCTCTGCTTTATTTTTCTCCATTTCTTTCATGAATTTTTCAAACGCTTCATTGGAATCCCCCGGCTTGATACCGAAGATTGAGGCAATTTCTGCCCTACCAGCATCACCCTTGCGGCGGTAAATTTGCTCCGCGTCCTCGTACTGCTGTGGCGTGAGCTCATAAGGAGCCCCTTTGCCATCTTTCAAGGTAGCGATTTTGTCCGCAGCCTTGTTTTTCATGTCTTCGGCCTCACCGATGAGTTTTTCGTATTGCTTTGCATACTTATCGAGAGTCATCAGTTTCTTGTGCAGATACACCAATCCCACGACACCCAAGCCAATGCCCGGAATCCAGTAGAGCAAACTACTGCGCTTTCGGGGTTGTTCGTTGTTGGCTACCCCGGACTGCTGAGGTGCTCGCGACTTGCGCCAGGCATAGATGCTTATAAGACCAAGGGTAAGCGCGGACACAACAGCGATCTGCTTCCCTGTCCACTCTCTTGGATCGGCTTTTCGAGGGAACCATGTCTCCTTCTGCGCAGACTCGAGTGTAGCGCCCGCCTGCTGCGGTGCCGCTGCAGGCTCCTCATACGGCGCTGTAGGAGGCTTTGCTGCCGGAGAAACTGGTTGATTGACATCAACATCCTCGGCAAATGGGTCGACAAGATCCGGAGTCTGGGGGGGCACCTCGCCCTGAAGAGCATCCAGCTCTTCGCGTAGTGTCACCACCTCTGCTTCTGGAATCGCCTGCTCCGGATCTACTGCCTTCTCTAGCGTGTTGGCCTCCACGCGTTCGCGGAGGAGCTTCATGTTGTCGTCCGCGATCTGTCGCTGCGCCGGCTCCAGATGCTGCAGTTGCTCTTTCACGGTCTTGAGAACGCCGGTGCGCTCATCGGGCGCCATGCGGCGAAGCTCCAAGAGGAGATCCTCTGTGGGGTGGTCTGGGTTCTGGAAGAACCCGAGAATTTTTTCCGAGGATTGCTGCGTGTCTTTTTGTGCCATAAATCATTTTATTATAGCAAAAACCTGGCTTTCTAACCATAGGTAGTTCTCTTGGGCAATCCCCTACGACGCCTGACCGTATTTGCCGCCATTTCTGCCTTCTGAGTAATTGCGCAGCATCTCATGAAAGGTTCTTTTCGTGCGACCAATTGTGTAACTCGCTGCAGTGACCCCAACCTCCACAGCATCGTTAGCTCCATTCACCACCGCATCGAATCGCTGTCGCGTCCTACTCTGCGTCTGGGCGATCGTTGGATCAGAACTAACGATCTCTTCTGACTGCTCAGGATGTGACGAAGGGTGCATTTCCATTGCAATAGTTATTAACGGATAAACTCGACAATGACTTTGTCGCTACTATCTACAGGCTTGATAGGCTGCAACCGGTCTGGATCAGCCAGATCAGCAATGATGTCGCTGAGATTGTTTTTCAACACCATTGTCTCATAGGATCCGGCATCCTGAATCTTCAGAGATCCTTCGACAAATTCCGCATGTCGCACGGCAACTTTTTGTCCAAACTTCTCTAACTTCCACTTCTGGCCTGCAACAGTCATACCTCCATCGCTTTGGATGATCACCTGTTTGCCCGCGACTGCAGTGCTGAGCTTGTTTTCTGGTGCCGGAGGGGTATCCACAAAATTCAAATTTGAGCCGCTCGATGGCGTCTTGAGAATCTCTGACGAAAGTGCCGACACTGCAGCATTGATCTTCTGCTCGATGTTGGGCTTTTCCTCTTTGCCAGTGATGCCCGCACTCTTCAGTTTCTGAACAACGAAGAATGACATACGCTCAGCGTTCCATCCGCGGCTCTGGGCTCCCGTCGCCTTGCGTGCATTCTCGATGCTCTTGCGCGCATGGATGAACGACTCCATCGGCAGCTTAATGTCTGCCGCAGCAAGGGTCTTACTGAGGTGAATACGATCTTGGCCAATAAACGCCTCGAGGGTCTTGGCAAACGGCTCCCCGATAAAAGGTTTCAGTGTTTCAATGTGCGCACCGATGGAAGACGCGATGCTTTCTTTGATCTGGTCGCGAACTGCGCCCATGGCGCTTGCAAACTCCCCGATTTTCTTGAGAGAGCTGTTCAGCCCCTCGCTGAATCCTTCTTTGGAGAAGAAAGATTTTTTTTCTGAAGTAGCTACAGCAGCCGATGTCTTAGCGATATTTTCAATCTCTGTGATCCGTGCCTCCAAATCCGCAAAGAATGCATCTTTTTGCTTTTCATCAAGCTCTTCAACCTCTACCCCCGTGTTCACTTCAGTGCGAACCGATTTTTTTAACGTAGGAATTTTTTTTACATCAAGAGCACCTTTCTTCGCGCCTTCTACCTGCACCTTTAGTGTTTCAAGTTTGCCGACAATTTGCGCATGGGACAGATCCTTATCCTTCAATTCTTGAAGCATCTGATCAATGGGATCTGGCGGCTTTTCCTTCGGATTGTCAGGTGCCGGTTTTGATTTTTCTGCATCGTCTGGCATATATAAAAGAAGATATTACGCAGCAACTTTTGATTGTCCCGCCATCGTACGCACCGTCTGCTTCAGAGCGGCCGTCCACGGAATGGCCTTCGCACGATCGAGAATGCCCTTGAGCCGCTCGATCTGCGGTGGCGTCATACGGGCAAGGCCGGCGAGCCAGTAGGCACGCTCAGCGTCCGTGAGCAGAAGACTTTCACGGATCATCGCCTGCAAAGAAGCGAGTTCGAGCATGGGGTGTGTATTTCTCTTCTAGTATAACAAAAAAAGGCTATCGGGACAATATAGCGTAAAATGCGCAGTTGAAAGTAGAAATAGGCACATGGAGAATGCCGTACGGGATACCGTCCGGTTCATTATTCTTCATTCATCATTATTCATTCTTCATTGTCCTATGAACGTCCAGCACTTCGAACAGGGATTCCACTACAGCGACACACAGCTCGTCGTCGTCGCAAAAAAGATCGGCAAGCTCGCAACCTACTGCAAGCGCCTTCAGGATGAGTCATCAGTAATCCGCGTGGAGTCGGAGCATCGTCCGACGAAGAAAGACCGCGATGAAGTAAAAGTCATGATCACCGTGGATCTCCCGCAAGCAACACTGCGAGCGGAATCCCGACGCAAGGACCCGATCGAGGCACTCGACCGCTGCATCGAGAAGCTCGAGCCGCAGGTGAAGCGGTATAAGGAAAAGCACACACCGAGTCTCCGGAGCCGCGTGGAGCGGAGGCACGGGAAATAGGGTTACTCCCACTCCACTCTCCCCAGATCCGGTACCACCGTCATCCATGTCGACCCTGCGGAAAACCGCAGCGGCTGGTTATGCAGATCAAAAAATGTCAGGCCCGTATCGAATCCTTTGCTCTGCCACGTACCGGGGATGGCATACCCCGAACGAAACAGTATCGCTTCTCCTTTTCCCTCTACCGGAATCGTGAGGCGTCCGAATTCTCCGATTTCGGCAACGGGTATCTGAAGCACGAGAACGTTATGGGGCTGAAGTCCGCTGATGACGCCTCCGTTGATGCGCAGATAGGAACCGTCGGGCAAACTTCTGTACTCCACGTTATGAAGAGAGCTCAAAAAACTTATATGGATCAGTGATGCGCCGGACGCAGATGCCGGAGGACCACCGGTCGGATACGGCGGCCAGGAAACAGCGTTTGTCTCTTCCGGTAAAAGTTTTTCCATCACCGCATCGGAAAGGAACAGATTGTGCGGTGCGGGGACGTCGTCACGTCGAAGTGCGTAGGTACCATCATCAAAATACAGAACATTCACCGTGGTCAGCGTATCGAAAACTTTGGCTCTTTCGAAGGCTTCCGGGCTTCCTCCCGCATGCAGGATCGCACCGAGCCATGGCTGTGAAGCATCGACAAAGTACGGCCTCAGCGAGCGTACGGGACCGACAGACGCAGGCAAATTCTTGCGATCAAAAAGGGCAAGGAACCGGGAGATCATCCCCTCTACCGGAAATTCCATGATGAAGAGTGCCTTTTCGAGTCCGGACTGATACGGTCGGGCATCCTCCTGATTCTCGATCATCACACCGATGATGCTCCGCTTTTTTTGTCCTTCGGGAAACAAACTGAGACGAAGAAGAAAACCGGGAGGTGCAAGGGAAAACTCAACGGGCTTTTCCTCCGCAGTACTCCCAGACTCTTTTTGCAAAACAGGAAGTGTGGAAAAAATGCCAAAGAAGATGGCAACAAGCACCACTGCAAAGGTGATGGAGAGCGAAACGGCAATCGCGGGGGCAATACGACGCATAGCAATGTACATCTTACTTCTTCTTCTCCTCCTTCTTGGCGGCTGCAGCATCGGCGGCTGGAGCTGCTGCACCTTCTGCGGCAGCACCCTCGGCACCCGGAGCTGCTGCTGCACCCTCGGCACCTTCCACAGGAGCGGCAACTTCCACCACCTCCTCCTCACGGGGCTCCTGGACAACCGCGAGCACCGTTTCCGTCGACTCCTTCACCTTCACGCCGGACGGCACCTGCAGATCTGCAACAGTCACCACATCATGGAATTCCTTAAGACCGGAGATACTGGCAATGAGTTCGTGGGGAAGATCCTTCGGAAGACATCGGACGGTAACGTGATCGTGTGCAACGACGAAGATAGCAGCGAGTTCCTTGATCGCCGGGGCCTCGCCCGCAAAGCGCACAGGCACCTTCGTCTCCACTTCCTTCGTCATGTCCACGGCGTAGAAATCCACGTGGGCGATCTGACCGCTCAAAGGATCGAGATCCACCTGATGGATCAGGGCCGGCACATGGCGACTTCCCAGACGGATCTCCACGATGGAGCTCTCTCCGGCTTTGGTATACACGCGAGTGATCTCGCCCTTATCGCATGCGAGAGACTCAGTGGCTACCCCACTTCCGTACACGACACAGGGCACCTTCCCGGCACCACGCAGTACCTTGGGCTTGATGCCTGCGGTTCGAGCCTCTGCTTGTAACGCAATCATTTCCATTGCCGGTAGAGCCTAAAGGAGGGCAAGGGGGCGGTCAACGAGATTGGGTAGTTTGCGGAGGATGCAAACAGAGCGCAGGTTCTGGGTAGCCTGTAACCCCACAACCTTTTACCGCATAGGAGTTGCCTTATCCCTCCATTTCCAAAAGTACTTCATAGCGCTCAGGAGATGCGCGCGCCCTACGCGAGTACCAAGAAGCGAGAATACCCCACCCTCGCTCAATCGACGCTGACGATCGGCAACGGCAACGGTTGGATAGTAGTGCACACGCTTTCCCCGCAACCAACAGCGCCGGCAGAGATCTATGTCTTCGAAGAAGAGAAAGAAACGATGGTCAAACCCGCCGAGGTCTTCAAAGAAGGCTCGCCGCATGAGTACACAACCCCCCGCCACCCAATCGGTATCGCGCTCCTGATCGGGGCTGATGTCGGACTGGAGATAGCGCTGCACACGATGGGGAAAGAGCCTTCCGAGAACGGTGCGATTGGCAATCACGTCTATGGGTAGAGGAAAACGCCGGGCGGAGAAGCGCGCCGACCCATCTGGAAACTGGAGCTTCGGTGCAAGGATGCCAATGTCTGGCTCTGCCTCCATCTTCCCCACCAATGTCTCCACTGCCGAAGGCGGGAGCATCTTCACGGGATTGTTGATGAGGATATAGGTGCCACAGGCGACGCGTGCACCCGCAGCATACCCACCACCAAATCCGAGATTGCGTGACGTCTCAACGATCTTCACCCGGGAATCTCCCGGCAACTGCCTTCGCAAGATCCCGATGCTGTCGGTGTCGGAGTGGTTGTCGACGACGATGACCTCCAGCCGGTCACCGATGGTCTGGGCAAGCAGCGCCCGGACACATGCCAATGTGTCGCGTGGACTGCGATAGCTCAGAACGATGGCGGAGACGATGGGCTGAATACAAGGAGAAGGTAGAAAGTAGCAAGGAGCAGTGCCATGATTGTATGCGTAGCTACATGCTACCTGCTACCTACTACTTTCGCTGTTTGGACAATCCACACCTCCCCTCCCTTCGCAAACGCATCGCCAAGGCTCCGACATCGTCAGGGGTCTATCGCTGGAAAAACAGCAAGGGCGAGGTGCTGTACGTCGGCAAAGCGGTGAACCTCCGGGAGCGCCTGAGGAACTACGTCGCGACAAAGGCAGATAAAGGTCTCGGACCATGGAAGCTTGCCCTGAGAAATCACCTTGCGGACGTTGACTGGACCCTGACGAATTCCGAGCTCGAGGCACTCATCCTTGAAACGAACCTCATCAAGGAAATCCGTCCGCGCTACAACGTGATGATGAAGGACGACAAAAATCACGTGTACGTCGAAGTGACGGTGAGCGACCCCTGCCCATCCATCGATGTCGTGCGGCAGATGAGCAATGCCAAGGCACGCTACTTCGGCCCCTTTCTCACCGCGTGGGAAGTGCGCCGCAGCCTGGAACTCTTGCAGCTGCTCCTGAGTTTCCAAGCATGCAAACGGGGACTGGAGAGATGCAATAAAGAAGCTCATCGCTCGCTATCCGCTACAAACCCTCCGAAGCCCTGTCTCGAGTACCAAATCGGCAAATGCAACGGACTCTGCATTGGCGCACTCACTCCCGAGGAATACTGCAAGCGCATCGATGCCGTCATGGATTTTTTCAAGGGCAACCGTGGAGCAGTTGCCATGAAAGCGCGCGAACTCATGGCACAGGCTGCTCAGGAAAAAAAGTTTGAGCGTGCAGGAAAACTCCGTGATGCCCTTGCGTTCATTGAGCACCAGAAAGAGGGACAGATCGTCTCCGACCCGCACGGCAAAGACCTCGACATCATCGGTATCGCTCTCAGTACCGCACGGGCGCAGGCGGTTGCGCTCCGTGTCCGCGACGGCAAGCTCATCGGCGAACAGCTCTACCCGCTCATCGGGCAGCCAGAGAGCGTCACCGAGGCACTCACGGGATTTCTTCCGCAGTACATAGAAGTGCAGACGTCCCTGCCCGCTGCACTCATCGTCCCGGAAGAATTTCCGGATCGCACGCTACTGGCCAAGCTTGCTACGGAGCGCACGGGGCGAAGGGTAGACATCATCGTCCCCGAACGTGGGAAGAAATCGCATCTCCTGGAACTCGCGATGCACAACGCCGAGGAGAAGCTCCGGGCGCAGGAAACCGCATGGGAGAGCGCTGCACGCAATCTTGAAGATGCGCTCAAAGAGCTGCAGGAAGCCCTCGCTCTTCCCTCTCCTCCCAAGCGGATCGAAGGCTACGACATCTCGCACCTCGGCGGAACCGAAACGGTCGGCAGCATGGTGGTAATGCAGAGCGGCAAGCCAGCGAACAAAGAATACCGATCGTTCACATTGCGCACCGTACGGGAAGGAGAGATCGACGACTACAAATCCCTACGGGAAGTACTGCGCCGAAGACTGCGGCACCTTGTCGACGAACGAAAGCAGTGGGAGGAAAAGGGAGTGACAATCGGCAAAGCTCTCAAGAAAGACCGGGCAACCATCGCAACGATGCTCCCATGCGAAAACAGCAAGGAGCTCGCCTGCATCGTGGCACGGGAAAATGATCACCTCTGCGGCTGCGGCAGACTTGTAGAACTCGAGAACAAGGTCATCGCACTCGAGCCTTTGTGGATTGCCGAGGAATACCAAAAAGAGCGCCTGTGGTTCACGCTCGCACGATCGCTCCTCTCGACGCTGAAGAAAGGCAAGATCTACGCTGTAGCAACGCCGGAAACCCATGACGCACTCAACGAGGTAGGCTTCCTGGATATCGATCATCCGCCGCCATGCATCAAGCACATGGGCAAAGCTACATCCATCCCGATGATGATGGAAGCACAGCGAAGCAAGCCCGACGCATCGCTCTGCGAGCGCCCCGACCTGCTCGTCATCGATGGAGGCAAGGGGCAGCTCAGCGCCGCACGCGATGCGATGCAGATCATCGGCATAGAACTGCCTGTTCTTGGCCTAGCCAAAAAACAAGAGGAGATCTTTGTACGGGGGAAAAAAGACCCCCTGATCCTTCCACAGGAATCCCCTGCAAAGTATCTCCTGATGCGACTGAGAGACGAAGCACACCGATGTAGTAACGCGCACAGAGAAAAGAGACTGAAGCGCAGAGTGCTGGGTGCGTGAGTCGCTTACGCCGCATCGATATCATGCCCCCTCCTCTGGTAACGCGTGACGACGTCAGCGATGGCGGAGGCTACATGTGCTGCATGCGGTACGTAGCGCAACTTCACGGCGTCTCCCCCGAGCCCCTCTTTCAAATGCAACGTGAGCGAGCCGAAGGGAAAGAGATTGAGATACTGGGTAGCGGAGCTCACCCCTCCGACGTTCTCGAGGTGAATCGGCTTCTCCTCATGCCGGATAAAAGACGTCTGATCCACAAGCACAATCTTCTCCGTCGTGACGAGGAACATATCGTAGCGCCAGTCGATGAACTCCCTAAGCACGTGGAAGAAGACGAACACCAGCCAGAGCAACACTGACCCGGCGATGATCTCGTAGAGCGGCCACTCGTACTTCCACGCGAGAAAGATGACCCCAAGGAAGACGGCAGTGATCATCATTTCCCGCACGGACTTAAAAACGAACGAGAGCCAATGGTACCGCGTCAGCAGCACTTCCTCTTCACCTTCCGTGCAGTAGCGCTGACGGATCTTCTGGGCGATGTTCGTATCGAGTGCAAAGAAACGCATAGGTGCAGTGTATCGCGGACAATCTCTTTGCAACATGCCATCCTTCTCCGTACACTTCGCACGCGCTCTGTGACCCATTTGGCCCCATCGTCTATCGGCTAGGACACCTGGTTCTCATCCAGGAAAGCGGAGTTCGATTCTCCGTGGGGCTGCCATCCGACTCGCTTCGCTCGCTCGTGCTCTGCGGACTTCAAGCTCCGACCACCCTATTTTTCGGCGAGACAAGTGCCCCGATCGTAGCGCAAGAAGCAAATACCTCACACCCTCGCCATCTTCCACCCAAGCTCCAGTTGGCGATTGGAGACGGCCCAACGGTCGATCGCAGGGCTCACGGTCGCTGCGAGAAAGATGTTTCCCAGGAGGTGCTTCACGGTAAATGGGATCTGGCCAATGAATGCCTCCCGCATCGAGCCTCCAAAGAGCACAGGACCGAGGAGGACCCCCGTGAGAAGATCGAAGAAAATCGTGGCTGCGATCGCGAAGAGCACGTAGTGCCACCACTGCCCTTTGGCGTGCCGCAATATCTGTGCCGCACTGCCAATGATGACGACTGCTGACGTTGCTACGGTGGCTGCACACTACAAGCAGGTATTCACGGCAGCAGGATGGACGATGGGTGACTCAATGGAAGGAGGGGGTACATCGATCCTGCAAGCCAAGAAAGGAAGTCAGGATGCCGCTGTGATGATCGCAGGAGCAGCAGGACAGACCTCTATCACCATCGGGATCAGCGAGACAGACGAGGAATAGCACGCGCTCTAGAGGTGCGCTTTGCACATAAAGAGAGACCCGTCCGAGGAGCGGACGGGCAACCCTCCTCCCTGCATCAAGTGAGTGAGTACAGGGCGGGCTGTTGTCTCTTCCGAGAAGCTCGCTGCGTGGTGCCATGCAGCATCGAGTGTCGGGCACTCAAGCTCCACACAAAAAGAGACTAGGAGCATCATAGGGAAAAGCACCGAATTGTAAAGTAAATATGACATTTCACTGTACCCATCAGATAACCGCATACGCCCCGCCCCAGGAGGAACGTGGGTATACTCTGGTCCACATATGGACATCCAGCGCACAGCGGCGGCGATCATGGCGGATCCTCATGCAAAGGAGGCAAGCCTGCGGCAGATGAACATGCCGTGGTTCATGACGCCATTTTTTCCCACGCTTGTTCAAGAGTCTCACCTCAGTGATGCCGATCGCGCGCTCGTTGAAGCATTTGCCCAAGACGGGTACGTGGTAGTCGATGCAGAGATTCCCAATCGCGATGCACTGATAGCACAGATGGTTGCCACACTGCATCCGATGTACCGGGGTAGCAACCGGATTCAGGATGCATGGAAGGACAATGCAAACGCGAAGACCCTTGCGACACTGCCGCACATCGACCGCATCTTGCGGCTGCTCTACCAGCGAGACCCCATCCCCTTTCAGACCCTCAACTTCGCCCACGGCACAGAGCAGCACACGCACAGCGACACGATCCATTTTCACTGCATCCCCCATCACTTCATGTGCGGTGTGTGGATCGCACTGGAAGACATCGATACCTCGTGCGGCCCACTCCACGTCTACCCGGGCAGTCACAAGATGCCCGCCTGGGACTTCCATGATCTCGGGCTCCCCTCCGGCAGGGAGTCCTATGCGCGCTACGAAGACTGTATGCAGGCCTACGTGGAAGCAACCGGCATGCGCAAGCACATCGTGACCATGAAGAAAGGGCAAGCAGCGATCTGGGCGGCCACTCTGCTCCACGGTGGTGAGAGCATTACCGATGCGTCACGCACACGCCACAGCCAAGTGACGCACTACTATTTTGAGAATTGCCTCTACTACACGCCGATGCACTCCGATCCCTACATCGGAAAAATGCACCTGCGAAATATCACCGATATCCGTACGGGGCAACTTGTCCCCAATCGTTATGCAGGGAAAACCATCAGCGCCATCCCCGAGCCAGTGAGTCCTGTGCAGAGCGCTACCCTGGCCTCGAAGCATGTACTAAAAAGACTGCTGGCAAGAGCGAAGAAGACGCTGCAGTGAGGAACCATCACTCCGCACTCTTTCTCTTAAACCAATTCGCCGGGTGTCCGGTTCGTCTCTTCCAGTACAACCACGCAAGGACCATGCCGACTCCTCCGACGATGATCACTTTAAAGAACGTTTCAGCGGTGTCGATCCCCTGCATGAGCGACTCTGCGGCGGAAAGACCCGTATAACCCATGAGCATGAAGAAGAGGCTGCGGAGGTAAAACCCGCCATAGGTGGCCAGGAGAAATGTCCGCATGCGGATCTTGAGGATGCCGCAGAGCAGGGAGATCGGCGTCGATGGCATCACGGGAATCGCGCGCAGAAAAAGCAGCGTGAGCTCATCGCGGCTCGTGCCATTGAAGCGCCCGCCGAAGTGCTCGAGATCTTTGTGACACACCCCGATATACTTTCCAAAACGGGGAACGGCGAGATCCTCAAGTTTGTCGCCAATGACATAGAAGATCCAGGCACCGAACGTCTTGGAGAGGGTGGCAAGCGCGCAGATCCAGAGGAGATAGGGAATGCCGAGCTCCTGCGTGAGAACGATGCTCCCCGCGAGCGTGGAGACGAGCGGCGACGGAATCGGCGCGATGATCTCTTCGATAACGCCGCCGACCGTCACATACAGGGGCAATGGTACGGTCTGCGCCATGTGCGTGAGCCACGCGATGATCCCTTCAAGCATGCGGGCATCATACTACGGGCCT
>Ga0194120_10009231_pt1 | contig 12594 bp, 13 predicted proteins | sample TA2MahCa65mmetaG_FD_148642 | JGI IMG/M metagenome (GOLD analysis project Ga0194120, IMG submission 148642) | Freshwater microbial communities from Lake Tanganyika, Tanzania - TA2015019 Mahale Deep Cast 65m | ecosystem: Environmental > Aquatic > Freshwater > Lake | place: Tanzania: Lake... | reverse complement strand
GGAAACAGGCGATGATTCCTATCGGTTAAAACAACGGAACAAGATTATCGAAAAAAACTAAAAATTAAGCTTAAGCGGGTCAGTTTTCAATGACGTTTAGCGGGTCAATTTTGGGTGATGATTGACACATTAACGGTTTCAAAAGCGACGCTATCGCCAATTTTTTGGTGGGTGTAATCTGCCGACAACCGCTCTATCGCGATTTCTTCACCAGTCGGCCAATTATTGGATGGTGATGTCGTAAGGTCGTATTTTTGCTGGGCGGTAGGTGGCCGAAAGACTAATGTGCCGATTTGCCATTCAGATTTGTCCAGCAAGCGGTAACGCACGGTTAATGGCGTTAAGGCATCGATATCTTTAACGCCCGCAATGGCTTTAATCTTAGGTAACAGGCTGTTGTCGGCATCCGCCCGCAAAATCATGCTGATGTGCGAAGGCTTGGCTGCACGGTGGGCGGCATCCATCGTGCTGAGTTCCAAGTCAATCAGGCCGAACAACGCGCCCACGCACACTACGCCAACAAATATACTCAGCACCGCCAGCAAGGTACGGGCTTTATATAGCCATAAATCCGCCCAGATTTTGTAAAAGAGGGAATTCAACAGCAAGTTAAGGGCTAACCGGCAGCCATTGGTTCAGCAACGGAATGGATACGACCGGCATGAATCTCAATCTTGCGTAATGCAGCATTGGCGAATGCCTCGTTATGGGTGACTAGAACTAAGGTTTTGCCCTGGTCGCGCAAGTGGCAGAACAGCTGGAAAACCGATTCCGCCGTGGTTTCGTCCAGGTTGCCGGTCGGCTCATCGGCGACGATTAATTCCGGGTCGTTGGCCAAGGCACGGGCAATGGCGGCGCGTTGTTGTTGCCCGCCGCTGACCTGGCTGGGCAAGCGCTCTGCTTCATTAATTAGCCCTACCTGTTCCAGCAGGTGCAACGCCCGTGCCTTGCGTTGGGCTTTGGGCAGTTTGCCTAAAAAATCCATTGGCAAAACAATGTTTTGCCAAAGGTTTAACGCGGGCAATAGTTGAAAAAACTGAAACACAATCCCAATATTGGCACAGCGCCAGGCCGACAGCTTTTCTTGGCTGAGTTGTTGCAAGGCAAGGCCATTAATGATGACTTCACCACTGCTGGGCTGGTCAATGCCGGTCAACAAATTGAGCAAAGTGGATTTGCCGTTTCCAGACGCACCGACAATCGCGACGAAGTCGCCATGAATAATCGTCAAGTTAATGTCATGCAACACGGTTTGCGCAACGCCTGCGGTGTGGTAAGTTTTGACGACGTGTTTTAATTCGATGATGGTTTGCATTAACGGAAAAGTAAAACCAACTTTATTCGGGATTATTGTAACATGTTGGCATGTCTCCCTTTAGCTTGCCAACCTCGCCATGACCAGCATACGTTTATTTTGGCTAATGATTTGTCTGGCCTGGCTGCTTTTTGAAATCAGCCTGATACGCAAAAAAGCACTCAACCAAGGCCAAATACTGGCAATGGAGATTAACTCGCGGCGTTGGCTGTGGTTAGTCTTGCTGACAAGCTTAATGTTGGCGCTGGTAATGAAAAAACTGGCGATTGCACCCATCCCCATTCCCTACCTGCCACGCCAAGCACTGGCCATGCTGTTGTTTGTCGCTGGAATTAGCCTGCGCATGACTGCCATCAACCAGCTTAAGCAGCTGTTTAACACTCATGTCACCATTCAGCAAGGGCATCTATTGATTACCGACGGTCCTTACCGCTGGGTGCGACATCCAGCCTACAGTGGCCTGCTCCTGGCTTTGTTTGCCACCGGTTTGGCAATGGGAGATTTTATCGCCTTATTAATGATGTCCGTACCGAATTTGTTGGCGTTCAATTATAGGATTACGCTTGAAGAAAAGCTGTTAATTCAAGAGTTTTCGACAGATTATCTGGCTTACAGCCAACGTACTAAGAAATTGGTGCCGTGGCTATATTAGATTAACTTTATTCAGAAACAGCTGAATTCGGTTCGTCCGGGGTAATTTCCTCTGCAACCGTTTCTTCATCATTTTCTTTAGCTAATGGCGGCAAGAGTTCCGCAAGCAAATCCATATAAGGCAGAATTTGTGGGATAGCCGGGATTTTCCAGGCTTTGCCGACAATTTTGGCAAATAGGTTATTCAGCCACGGCTTATTAGATCTGGCCTGATTGACGAAAAACCGTTTGCTACCGTCTTCCTCATTAATGATGGCAAAATCGTCCAGCCATACATCTATGGCTTCGGTTTCGCCAAACAGGACGGCCTGAGCATAGATGCTGCGAGTGTCGAGGTCAAACTGGAATCCGGTCAATTCGGCGATGCCTTTCAAGATTTTATTAGCCACCCATATCACCGCCATGTTAGGCGAACAGTTAATGGCCATTTTTACCAAACTGGATTTAATGCTCATGATAGATCGATTAATAAATTAATAGGTTAATGAAACTGGAATTATATAAGCTTAACGCTAGACAATAAACTTAAGGCTTTTATCCTTCCAGTTTATGAAGTAGTCATCATTTTACTACACCACATCTTTAATCAATCGCCCAAGTCGGCCAATATTTTGTCCCGCACCAATTGCCCTGATAAAGTCTCCATCGGCATGCCCCCCCGGATTAACGCTGCCACCAACAAAATACAGATTAGCCAATTGCTTGCTGCGTTGCGGCGCTTTAAAACCCAGATTGAGGAAACGGTCTGCCACCACGCCATAAATTGCACCCTGGTTAGAGTAATAGCGGGCTTGGATGTCGTGCGGCGTCCAGTATTCTTCGGTGACAATATGTTTACGCAAGTCGGTCAAACCCATGCGTTCCAGCTTGATTAATACTCGTTCCCGAAAAGCGAGATAGTCTTCCGGCGACAAGGGTTTGTTGGGGTCAAGGTGCGGGATGTGCGGCAAGACTTTAAGAATCTCACAGCCCGCAGGGGCTTGTTTGGGATCAGATTTGCAAGGCGCGACCAGATAAATCGTCGGATCATCGGATAGGGTATGGCTTTTGAAAATGGCATCAAAATGATGCTTGGGATGGTCGGAATAAAAGAAATTGTGGTGCGCCAATTGCGGGTACAGCCGATTAACACCCAAATGCAGCACCAGCCCTGAACACGTCGGCTGGAAACGGCACATTTTTTTCATTTCAACTTGGGAACTGCCCAGCAACTTTTGCATGACCGGAATGACTTCCATGTTGCTGACGACGATCTCTGCATTAATTTCACTGCCATCTGCCGTTACCACGGCTGTCGCCTTGTTGCCATTGCGTTTGATTTCCATGACTTCGGAATGCAGACGGATTTTAACGCCCAATTCCATCGCCAATTTTTCCAGTGCCTGCGCCAAGCCGTACATGCCGCCGTGGACGTACCACAAGCCGTATTCAAACTGGATGTAGGGCATCAAATTCATTAATGCCGGGGAATCATAGGGTGATGAACCGACATATTTGATGAAATAATTAAGGATGTCCACCAGCTTGGGATTGGAGATAAAGCGGCGCACACCCTGGTCCATCGAGCGGAACACATCAAAACTCAGCAAACTTCTGATCAGCCCGTAGTGGCGCAGTAAAGCCCAAAAGCCATCCAAACCATGGCTAAAATACCCGGCTTCGGTTTCGGTACATAACTTTTTGGAATAGGCCATGAAGCGTTCAAATTCGGCAAAAGAGTTTGGGTCAAGCTTATCCAACTCGTATTTTTGTTTAGCTTTATCCGGGGTTAAATCGACCACCATGCCATCTTCGAAGAAGTTGCGCCAATGGGGCTGAACCGCTTCAAACTTAACGTAATCTTCCCGCTTTTTGCCGACACGAGTGAACAACGCATCAAAAATATGCGGCATGGCCAGGATGGAAGGCCCAAGATCAAAGGTGAAGCCGTCTTTAATCATGATGTTAAGTTTTCCTCCCACCTTGTCGTTCTTCTCCAGGAGCTCGACGGCAAAGCCTTCGCTGGCCAGGCTGATGGCAGCGGACAGCCCGCCCAACCCGCCGCCGATGACGACGACTTTCTTGTTATTGTGTTGCTTCATTAATTAATACTCGCGTTTCCAGGGCAAGGATAATTTAAGGTTTTGCCAGCTTTGTTTCAGGTTAAAGCTGGAATATTCACGGAAACCTTGCAAGGCTGGCAGATTACGTCGGGCACGGCTAAAAAAACTGCCTTTGCCATACAGTACGTCCAGATAACCTTTAAAGGCCAGATAACTGTCTTCCGAATACGGAAACCAGTTGGGTTCTCGTTGGAAATGGCTGCTGCTGGTCAAACCGGAGACTGGATAGGTCATTTGCAGAAGGCCTTCGGCACCGCGATAGCGGCCAAATCCGCTATGTTTACAGCCGCCAAAAGGCAAACGGGGATGGCCAATGTTTTTGATGACATCGTTAATTGCCCAGTTGCCCACCTGCAACTGCCGGGCAATGCGTTCAGCCTTTTTAATATCCCGGCTCCACACGCTGGCGTTTAGGCCGAATTCGCTTTGGTTTGCCAAACGGATGACCTCATCTTCATTAATAAACGGGATGATAGGCAACAACGGGCCAAAGGTCTCTTCCTGCATAATGAGCATTTCGTCAGTAACATCCCACAGGATAATCGGATTAATAGCGCTGCCTTGAATGTTAAGCGGTACGGATACTTTAGCGCCTTTATTAATGGCATCGTCATACTGTACCTTGACCTTCTCTATTTGCGAACTGACCGTCATTACGCCGAGATCGCCTTCCGCATTTTGACCGACTTTCAAGTTAGCCGTAACTGCGCACAATTTTTTCAGAAAGGCGTTAAAACACGGTTGCTCTACATATAATTGTTCGACAGACACGCATGCCTGCCCGCTGTTGCAGAATGCGCCGTACACTGCAGCATTAGCGGTACGCTCCAAATCGGCATCGGCGCAAACGATCATGGCATCCTTGCCGCCTAATTCCAATATAACCGGAACAGGTTGCTGCGCCGCCTTTTGCATGACGACGCGGCCTGTATTCAAACTGCCGGTGAATACCACTATGTCGGGAGCGGCATCAATTAATTGCGCGCCAGATTTACCATCGCCTATCAGCCATTGCACAGTATCAGCGGGTAGATCAAGCTGGTTAAATAAATCAACGATTACTTTACCGATTGGCAAACTGAATTCCGACAATTTAAGAATAACCGCATTACCTGCGATTAAAGCCCCCAACAGCTGGCATACGGTAATCTGAAACGGGTAATTCCACGGTGTAATCAGGGCGACTACGCCAAATGGCTTGCGAATTATTTGCGCCTCCGCACCTGGAAAACTAAAGGGTGAAGTCACCACAGATTGCGGGCTTAAGATTTTATCGGCATGGCGGCAATAGTATGCCGCCAAATCCAGCACGGGGTAAATTTCCCCCAATAAGGCTTCGGTCATCACCTTACCTGTGGTGCGGCTGATGGTGGTGCAAAGATTATCCAAGTCCGACAACACCAGCGTGTTGAATTTACTCAAGATTTGGCAGCGCTGTTTAACCGACAAAGCCGACCACGCTTTAACTGCACTACGCGCCTTCGCCATCATGATCTGGATATCTTCTAGCGAAGCGGCAGAAAATTCGCCCAAAGTTTGGCCATCAATCGGCGAGATAGCTTTGAAAGCAGTCACTGTCGGCCTAAGTGGTTTTCAACCACGTACTGCGCTTAATTTCCCGGAATGCCACCTTATATTTTTGCGAAATCAAATTGGATGAAATACGCGCTGACTCGTAAATTGTCGGCAGGCCGCTGCCGGGATGTGTGCCGCCACCGACCAGATAACAGTTTTCCAATTCCTCAAAACGATTATGCGGTCGCCAGTACAACATCTAGCTGAATTTGTGCGCCAAACTGAAGGTTGCGCCTTTGTAACAGTTTTCCTCAGTTTCCCAGGTTCCTAGCGTAATAATTTTTTCGCACTCGATGTGCTGGCGAATATCGGCCAACCCCAAGCGTTTACCTAATGTATCCAACGTCTGCTCGCGAACACTCTGACACTGTGCTTGCCAGTCAATACCGCTGTCATTATTCGGCATCGGCACCAGCACATAAAGTGCAGACTTACCTGGCGGCGCCAAGCTGTCATCGGTTACCGAAGCGTTATGCACATAAAACGAAAAATCTTCAGTTAATACCTTGTTATTAAATATATTTTTGACATTGGTAATGTAATCTTTAGCGAAGACAATGGTGTGGTGCGGCAGGTCGTAAAGTTTATCAAGCCCCAGATACAGCATGAAAGTCGAGCAGGAGAAATCCCGCTTGTTTAACGGCTCGCGATCATATTTACGCAACACGCCCGGCTCGACCAGCGTGGACATGGCGTAAGCGAAATCGGCATTGAAGGAGTACATGGAAGCGAGCGAAGCCGAGCGATGTACGACGACCCCTGCGTAGCCGTAGAGGCCGGGCGTTTTGACGGAGTTGGAGCGCAAGCGTAGTGCGTAGTCAAAATGCAAGGCCATACGACACGGCGTCAAGTCATTCGCGCAAGGTCAAAATACGAAGCAAGGCGGAAGCCGATGTTTTGTGTTTTGGGCTGTAGCGGGACGAACGCAGGCCGCCGAAGGCAAACTCGCCACGTCATTTTTCGCTGCTGAAATCGGATTGGACCCCATTTCAGCTTTCGCGAAAAATAGTGGCGCGCTGGAATGATCACTTCATCGGCATAAATTTCTTCGCCATCTGCCAACCTGATACCTTTGACCTGCTGATTATTAATGATTAATGACTGGACTGGCGTATGGGTATGAATTTCCCCGCCACATTCATTAATCACCTTGGCCATTGCCGCCGCAATTCGGTTTAATCCGCCTTTGACATGGTAAATACCGTAATCATGCTCCAGATAAGGCAGCATGGTAAACAGCGCCGGACACTCCCAAGGCGACATACCCAAGTATTTGGATTGAAAAGAAAACGCCAACCGCATTTTTTCCTGGTTGAAATACTGACCCAGATTAATAAACACACTTTTAGGAAACGCCAGCCAGGGCAAAGCCTTGAGCAAATCCAAGGACAAAAACGCGGTTAGAGAAGAATAATCACGGGTAATGCACGGATATAGGCGGTTGAAACGATCACGTTCGTTAGTAATAAAACGGCCGTAAGCAGCACTGCCTTCGGTAAACACACGGTCTAGTTCCGCACACATGCGTTCCGGCTGGGAATAAACATCCAATTTTTGGTCATCGTAGACCAATTGGTACATGGGGTTCAGTTCCACAAAATTTAAATAATCGTCACTGCGTCGGCCACACAGTTCAAACATCTCATCCAAGACACCTTTCATTAATAAGAAGGTCGGACCGGCATCAAAAGCAAAGCCGCTCAACCGTATTGCCCGATTTCTCCCACCAACTTCTTGATTTTTATCGCATATTGAAACCTTAAAGCCGCGCTGGCTTAATAACATGCCAGCACATAAACCACCGGGTCCCGCGCCGACTAGGATAATGTGTTTGCTATCCGCCATTAGCTTTATTTTCCCCTGTTTTGATTCTTTGCACACTAATTTAGCAGCAAACTCGAAAAAAACCATGAATTAACCGTCTATTTTCGTATTAGTGCAGTTAATTCAAAGTAGTAAGCATCACTAATTTCTATTCATATCGCCTATGACCAACACGACCTTTGCATCGCAACTCTTCAATTTTCTAATTTTCCGATTCTCAGCGCTTTTTTTTATAACTACCGGACAATTCTAACTTACTCATAAAAATCACACAGCAAAGCTTGAACAGGTATAATCCTAACTGCTTTCATTAATCATTAATAACTGCTTGATACGCCATAGCGCAACATAATAGACATAATAAACAGGGGAGTGGAACCATGCTGTTATCATCTTCAGCATCGATAGTTATAGCTTTTTTAATGGGAATCGCCGGAGTTGGCTTTGTGGTCTGGCAATTGCAACGGGTTATGGCATATGACCAGGGCAACGATGTCATGCGCGAAATCGGCAAGGCTATTCAGGATGGCGCATCGGCCTTTCTGGCGCGCGAGTACCGGGTGATTGCTATTTTTGTGGCTATTGTCGCCACTATCATTACAATTTTTCTACAATGGCAAACCGCATTCAGTTTTATCGCCGGCGCGATAGCTTCCGCAGGCGCTGGCTATCTGGGTATGTACGTTGCGGTTCGCTCCAACACGCGCACCGCCGCGGCCGCCAGCCGGGGCTTACACGAAGGTTTGCGGGTTGCCTTCGGCAGCGGCGCCATCATGGGTATGTCGGTCGTCAGCTTTAGTTTGATCGGCATGTCACTGCTGTATTTTTTCTTTAACAGCGACCCTAATTATCTGTCGTACATCACCGGGTTCGGCTTCGGCGCCAGCAGTATCGCACTGTTCGCACGGGTTGGCGGCGGTATTTACACCAAAGCGGCGGATGTCGGTGCGGATCTGGTCGGCAAAGTTGAAAAAGGCATTCCGGAGGACGACCCGCGTAACCCTGCTGTTATCGCCGATAACGTGGGCGATAACGTCGGCGACGTTGCCGGAATGGGCGCGGACTTATTTGAAAGCTACAGCGGCTCCATCATAGCGGCAGCAACCTTGGGCGCGGCCTTGGGTAAAGCGAATACCGCGGCTTTTATCGGCCTGCCGTTTTTAATTGCCGCCGTCGGCGTCGTTTCCAGTCTGTTCGGCATCTACATGGTCATCGGCAAGGAACGCGACGAAAGCGACGTTGCCCGCGCTATTGCCAATAACTCGCTGCTTACCAAGACGATTTATTTTCTCAACCAATATGTCGCTAAAGTTAATGAAAACGCCAGCCTGGAAGACTTGCTGACAGCGCTGCGCCGGTCGGTTTGGGGCGCTTCCGTGGTCATTTTAGGGTTGTCGTTGTTTGCGGTATTGCTGTCCGGCATGCACTTTAACTACTGGTTGGCCATTGTGGTTGGCCTGATTGCCGGTAACGCCATCGCCTACGCCACTGAATATTTCACCGCTTATACGGAAAAACCGACGCTCGCCATTGCTAAAGCCACGCAAACCGGCGCGGCGACAACCATCATCCAGGGCTTTGCGGTCGGCATGATGAGCACCGCCTTACCGGTATTAATCACTGCTTTCGCCATCTTGCTCAGCATTTGGCTTGGATTCAAGGCCGATGGCTCGCTAGCCGCCGGTTTATACGCCGTTGCATTGGCCGGAGTCGGTATGTTAAGCACCTTGGGCGTTACCTTGGCAACAGACGCTTACGGCCCGGTTGCCGATAATGCGGGCGGTATCGCAGAAATGAGCAAACTACCTAAAGAAGTCAGACATCGCACTGATGCGCTGGACAGTCTGGGCAACACCACTGCCGCCACCGGCAAAGGTTTTGCTATCGGCTCTGCGGCCTTAACCGCCTTGGGATTAATCGCGGCTTACGTTTCCGCCGCTAAAATCGGTAATCTGGATTTGCTCGGCCCCACCATGCTGCCCGGTTTATTAATCGGTGCGATGATGCCGTATCTATTCTCGGCGCTAACCATGATGGCAGTCGGTAAAGCGGCGCATGAAATCGTGCTGGAAGTCCGCCGTCAGTTTCATGAAATTCCCGGATTAATGGACGGTACTGGCAAACCCGATTACAAGGCTTGCGTTGGCATCAGCACCGAAAGCGCGCTCAAGGAAATGATTATCCCCGGCACCTTAGCTGTGGTCGCGCCAATTATCGTCGGCCATGTTTTAGGCAAAGAAGCGCTCGCTGGCCTGTTGGTCGGCACATTAATATCGGGCTTTTTGCTGGCGGTAATGATGGCAAATTCAGGTGGCGCTTGGGATAATGCCAAAAAATTTATCGAAACCGGAGAATACGGCGGCAAAGGCTCGGAGCCGCACAAAGCCGCCGTGGTCGGCGATACCGTTGGCGATCCGTTTAAAGATACCAGCGGCCCGGCTTTGAATATATTAATTAAACTGATGACTATCGTCAGCTTGGTGTTTGCCGGTTCGTTCGGTACAGGCTGGCTGCACTTTTAAGGGTAAAATCACGCTCGCTATGGGTTTAACGACTGCAGATTTTTGCGACACTCATAGCGGAGCGGAAAGCTTGCAAATTGCCGAACCGTCCGTACTAACACACTATGGCGGCAAACAGGCGTTTGGCGGATTAATCACCACCATCCGTTGCTTTGAAGATAACAGTTTGATTAATCATGTCCTGGCGGAACCGGTACAAGACCGCGTTCTGGTAATTGACGGCGGCGGCTCGCACCGCTGCGCATTAATAAACGCAGAACTGGCGGAAATAGCCCAGAAAAACGGCTGGCAAGGCATTATTCTCTATGGTTGCGTCAGGGATACCGCCCTGTTACAGAACATACCCATCGGTATTTGCGCCTTACATGCCCATCCGGCTCCCTGTCATGGCAAAGAAGTGGGCGAGCGGGACGTTTTAGTCACCTTTGCCGGCGTCAATTTTCGAAAAGACCATTATTTGTTCGCTGATAATGATGGAATTATCGTTTCCGACACGATGTTGAGTTAAAATAGTGCAATATTAACCATACATTACGGTAAACAACCATGCAAATCGTACTCGCCAACCCTCGCGGCTTCTGCGCCGGTGTAGATAGAGCTATCGACATCGTCGATCAAGCCCTGGAAATTTTTGGCGCGCCCATTTATGTCCGCCATGAAGTCGTGCATAACCGCACTGTGGTAGACGGCCTAAAAGCCAAAGGCGCTATCTTCATCGAAGACATAAGCGACGTGCCTGTAGGTTCCTACCTGATTTTCAGCGCGCACGGCGTTTCCAAACAAGTGCAGAAAGAAGCCGAAGAGCGCAAACTCACCGTCTTCGACGCCACCTGCCCTCTGGTAACAAAAGTCCATATTCAGGTTGCCAAGCACGCCAGGTCCGGACGGGAAGTCATCCTGATCGGTCATGCCGGACACCCTGAAGTGGAAGGCACCATGGGGCAATACGATAAAAGCTCTAAAAACGGTGGCATCTATCTGGTAGAAACGCCGGAAGATGTAGCCAATTTAAAAGTTAATAACCCAGATAATCTGGCTTATGTGACTCAGACTACGTTATCCATGACCGACACCAAAGCCATGGTGGATGCGTTGCGCGCCCGTTTTACTTCCATAAAAGAGCAGAAAAAAGACGACATCTGCTACGCCACGCAAAACCGGCAGGATGCCGTCTACGATCTGACGAAAACCGCAGATACTATCCTGGTCGTAGGCTCACCTAACAGTTCCAACTCAAACCGCCTGCGCGAAATTGCCGAGCAATTGGGTAAACCCGCTTTCCTAATCGACACTGCCAAAGACATGCAAAAAGACTGGTTTGCCAACAGTAAAGTCGTCGGCGTAACAGCAGGCGCATCCGCACCGGAAGTATTGGTTCAGGAAGTTATCAACCAATTAAAGGATTGGGGCGGCCAAACCTCCATGGAATTGAAAGGCAAAGAAGAAAAAGTCGTATTTTCCTTGCCGAAAGGATTAAAAAAAATCGCCTAACTTGTGGCGAGTGAACTGGAAACCGTCAGACTCGACAAATGGCTGTGGGCGGCGCGCTTTTATAAAACGCGCTCGCTGGCAACCGAAGCCATTAATGGCGGCAAAGTCCACGTCAACGGCCAACGCACCAAACCGGCAAAAGATATTAAACCCGGTGACCATATTGAAATCCACAAAAACGGTTATCGTTGGGTATTAACAGTAACCGCCCTGACCGCACAACGGCGTTCCGCCAAAGACGCCGCGCTGCTGTACGAAGAATCGCCTGAAACCTACACCAAACGCCAAGAACAAATCATGGCTGAAAAAGAGCAAAGAGCCTTGCTCGGCTACTCCGGTATCGACCATAAACCCAATAAAAAGGAACGTCGGTTAATTCATCGCTTTAAGCAGCAATAATACGGTTATAAACGCACAACTGCTGAAGTCTTATTAATACCGCTATAATCGGACGAGCTATTAATAAGAAAATCGTCACTCTCCTACTAGACGCGCAAAACCAGGTTCGCATACACTTATCATTTTTATTAATCATTAATCATGACTTACTGCATTGCCGTTTCTGTTGATGAAGGATTGGTGCTGGTATCGGATTCTCGAACCAACGCCGGAATCGATAGTGTCAGCACTTACGGAAAAATGCATGTGTTTGCCACCCATCCAGACCGCAAACTGGTGCTGTTGAACGCCGGTAATTTAGCAACAACTCAAGCCGTCGCTGAACAACTGCGCCGCGACAAACACGAAAATGTTCCTATTAATTTAAATACCGTGTGTAAAAATTTCTAGCGTTGTTTACAGTATTCTGGAGAATACTGTAAATGAACATCCATAAACGAACTCGACTCACATTGCTAGACCGCCAAGAAATCTGGCGGCTTTACCAAACCCGAACCTGGAAGGTGACGCAGTTGGCGGAACGTTTCCGGGTCTCAAGGCCGACCCTCTACGAGGTGCTGAAACGGGCAAGGCTGCAAGAATTTGCCCCCCCCCGCGACAGCACCAACCAGCGCTTCAAGATGATCCAGTATGGTTTGAAGCGTCTGGCCAAGGTCGAGCAGGCCATCCAGGAACGCCTGAAACGCGAGGCCAAGCGATACAACAAGTCCTATCC
>Ga0194120_10009230_pt1 | contig 12595 bp, 12 predicted proteins | sample TA2MahCa65mmetaG_FD_148642 | JGI IMG/M metagenome (GOLD analysis project Ga0194120, IMG submission 148642) | Freshwater microbial communities from Lake Tanganyika, Tanzania - TA2015019 Mahale Deep Cast 65m | ecosystem: Environmental > Aquatic > Freshwater > Lake | place: Tanzania: Lake... | reverse complement strand
GTCCGCCAGGAACTGCGCTCGTCGCGTCACCTTCCCGTACTTCTCAAAGCCCGTCAGCGTCTGCTGCTTCATCGTCGCACTCACATCGCCTCGAATGGCCAGTAAGACACTACAGGTAAATCAGAGTTTCCCTAACCTTCTTGCGCAGTTTCCGGGCTTCCAGCACTGTCTTGGTGTCCATGCGTCCGTTCCTGATCTGTGCAATCGTCTGGCTGGCGGGAATGGCGATGGTTCCGCCGCCACAAGCGGCCGAACCGCCGGTCATCCTCGTCGTCGGCGATTCCCTGTCGGCCGGCTACGGGCTCGGGGCCGGACAGGGCTGGGTCGCGCTGCTGGAGCAGCGGCTGACGCGGGAAGGTTACGGATACCGGGTCGTCAACGCCAGCGTCAGCGGGGAGACCACGGATGGCGGGCTGGCACGGCTGTCCCGGGCGCTGGAGCGCCACGCGCCGGCGATCGTGGTCATCGCTCTCGGCGGCAACGACGGTTTGCGTGGCCTGCCGGTCGTGCGGGTGCGCGGCAACCTGGAGGCGATGATCGACCGCAGCCGCGCGGCGGGCGCTGGTGTGGTGCTGGTCGGGATCCGCATCCCGACGAACTACGGCCCGCGCTACCGCAGCGCTTTCGAGGGGATCTATGCGGACCTGGTACGGCGCTACCGGATCGGCCATGTGCCGTTCATCCTGCAGGATGTCGCGCTGCGCACGGACCTGTTCCAGGCGGACGGCATCCACCCCAACGCCGCAGCCCAGCCGCTGCTGCTCGCCCGCGTCTGGCCGGAACTGCAGCCGCTGCTGCGGCAGCCGCCGGGCCCGTAGGCAGGGGCCCCTAGTAACCGAACCAAACGAACGTCCGGCACCAGCCAAACGAACGTCCGGCACCTATAATGCGCCATGGAAAAGATCTGGCTCAGGGACTATCCGCCCGATGTGCCAGCGGAGATCGATCCGGACTCGATCCCGACTCTGCAGCAGCTTTTCGAGGACGCCTGCCGCAGGCATGCGGCGAAGCCCGCCTATACGAACATGGGCCGGACGCTGCGCTACGCCGAGCTCGACGAGCTGTCGCGGTGCTTCGGCGCCTGGCTGCAGCACGAGGCCGGCCTCAGCAAGGGCGATCGCATCGCGCTGATGATGCCGAACGTGCTGCAGTATCCGATCGCCCTGATCGGCGCGCTGCGCGCCGGCCTGATTGTGGTCAACACGAACCCGCTGTACACCGCGCGCGAGCTCGAGCATCAGCTCACCGATTCCGGCGCGACGGCCATCGTCATCTTCGAGAACGCCTGCGCCACGCTGGCCGGGATCATTGCCCGGACTCCGCTCAGGACGGTCATCGTCACCGGTATCGGCGACCTGCTCGGCTTCCCCAAGGGTCCGATCGTGAACTTCGTGCTGCGGCACGTGAAGAAGCTGGTGCCACCGTGGCGGCTGGCCGGCGCGATCCGCTTCCGGGCCACGCTGCGCGCGGGCGCGCAACTGTCGCTGCGTCCGGTCGAAGTCGCTGCTACGGACCTGGCCTTCCTGCAGTACACCGGCGGCACGACCGGCGTCGCCAAGGGTGCGGAACTCACGCACCGCAACATGGTGGCCAATACGCTGCAAACCGTGGCCTTCATGCCGGAACTGAAGCAGATTCCGAACCCGGTCGTCATCACCGCTTTGCCGCTGTATCACATCTTCGCGCTGACGACGAACTGCCTGGTGTTCACCGCGATCGGCGGACACAACGTCCTGATCACGAACCCGCGCGACCTGAAGGCCTTCGTCGCGGAACTCAGCAAGGTACGCTTCACGTTCATCGTCGGCGTCAATACCCTGTTCAACGGCCTGCTCAATACGCCGGGCTTCGCCGCGCTCGATTTCAGTTCGCTGAAGCTGGCGCTCGGCGGCGGCATGGCCGTGCAGAAGGCCGTGTCCGAGCGCTGGCGCCAGGTGACCGGGCGGCACATCTGCCAGGGCTGGGGCCTGACCGAGACCTCGCCGGTCGGCGCGGCCAATCTCGCCGACGAGACCGAGTTCACCGGCTCGATCGGCTATCCGGTGCCCTCGACCGAAATCTCGATCCGCGATGATGCCGGCAACGAACTGCCGCTCGGCCAGGTTGGCGAGATCTGTCTGCGCGGGCCACAGGTGATGCGCGGCTACTGGCAGCGGCCGGACGAGACGGCGAAGGTCATGCTGCCCGGCGGCTGGCTGCGCACCGGCGACGTCGGCCGCATGGACGAGCGCGGCCGCACCTACATCGAAGACCGCAAGAAGGACATGATCCTCGTCTCCGGCTTCAACGTGTACCCGAACGAGGTCGAGAGCGTGGTCGCGGCGCTGCCCGGCGTGCTCGAAGTCGCGGCGGTCGCGCAGCCCGACGAGCGCTCCGGCGAAGTGGTCGCGCTGTTCATCGTGAAGAAGGATCCGGCGCTGACCGCGGAACAGGTCATCGAGCACTGCCGGCGCGAGCTGACCGGCTACAAGGTGCCGAAGGCCGTGTACTTCCGCCGCGAGCTGCCGAAAACCAATGTCGGCAAGATCCTGCGCCGCGAGCTGCGCGATGAGCTGCAGCGACCGGCCGCTGCCTGAGCCGCCGGCGCCGAGCGACGGCAGAACGAGGGTGTCATCGCCGGCGCCGCGCCGGGTGCGCCTCAGCGGTGACAGGCGGGCGACAACTCCTGCACTGCGGCAACCAGCGCGGCAACGTGCTCGGGGTCCACGTCCGGTGTGACGCCGTGACCGAGGTTGAATACGTGCCCCGGGCCGGGACCATAGCTCGCGAGCACGCGGCCGACTTCGTCGCGGATCACCGCGGGCGGCGCCCGCAGCACCGCCGGGTCGAGGTTGCCCTGCAGCGCGACGCGTCCGCCGGTCTGGCGCCGCGCTGCGGCGAGGTCGGTGGTCCAGTCGACGCCGAGCGCATCGGCACCGGTGCCGGCCATGCGCTCGAGCCAGGCGCCGCCGCCCTTGGTGAACAGGATGACCGGCACGCGCGCGCCGGCGCGCTCGCGCGTCAGCCCGGCCACGATGCGCTGCATGTAAGCCAGTGAGAACTCGCGGTACGCCGCCGGCGTCAGCACGCCACCCCAGGTATCGAACAGCATCAGCGCCTGCGCGCCGGCGGCTATCTGCGCGTTCAGGTACAGCAGCGTCGCCTGCGCCAGCTTGTCGAGCAGCGCATGCAGCGTCGCCGGCGCGCCGTACAGCAGGTGTTTGATGCGGACAAAGTCTCTGCTCGAACCGCCCTCGACCAGGTAGGTGGCCACGGTCCACGGCGAGCCGGCAAAACCGAGCAGCGGCACGCGCCCGCCGAGTTCGCGCCGGATCAGGCTGACGGCGTCGATCACGAAGCGCAATTCCGTGTGCGGATCCGGCACCGGCAGCGCGGCGACATCCGCGGCACTGCGAATCGGGCGCTCGATCTTCGGTCCCTCGCCGGTCTCGAACGACAGCCCGACGCCCATCGCGTACGGAATCGTCAGGATGTCGGAGAACAGGATCGCTGCATCGAGCGGAAAGCGCTGCAGTGGCTGCAGCGTGACTTCGCAGGCCAGCTCCGGCGTCGTGCACAGGGCCAGAAAGCTGCCGGCACGCGCGCGGGTCGCCCGGTACTCGGGCAGGTAGCGCCCGGCCTGGCGCATGATCCAGACCGGCGTGCGATCCACCGGCTGGCGCAGCAGCGCGCGCAGCAGCCGATCGTTGGCGGGCGGCGTGTTCATCCGCCCGGGAAGATCCGGCCGATCGCGGCCTGGATGGCTTCGGCTGCCGCCCGCGGATCGGCCGCCGCCCGGATCGGTCGCCCGACCACGATGTAGTCCGCGCCGTTGGCGAAGGCCTCGTCGACGCTGACCACCCGCTTCTGGTCGTCCGCCGGCCGGTTCTCCACCGGGCGTATGCCCGGCGTGACCACGATCAGCCGGTCGTCGACTCCGGCCCGCAGCAGCTTTGTTTCGAGCCCCGAGGACACGACGCCGGCACAGCCGGCCTCCAGCGCCCGGCGCGCGCGCGACAGCACGAGGCGCTCGACGTCGCAGGCGAAACCGAGGTCGTCGAGGTCACCACGATCGAGGCTGGTCAGCACCGTCACGGCGAGGATGCCGACGTCACCGGCAGCCGCGGCGGCGGCCTCCATGATCGCCTGATTGCCATGTACGGTCGCGAACGTGATGCCGCGGTTACGCAGGTTGCGCACCGCCGCGGCCACCGTGGCCGGCACGTCGAAGAACTTGAGATCGACGAACACGCGCTTGCCGCGTCCGACCAGCCAGTCGAGCAGTTCGAAGTAGCCGCCGGACGTGGCCAGTTCCAGTCCCAGCTTGTAGAACACGACCGCATCGCCCAGCGTGTCGCTGAGGCGCCGCGCCGCATCGGCGTCGGCAACGTCCAGGGCAAAGATCAGGCGCTCGCGCGCGGGGATGGCGGCTCGGACCACGGCTGCGCTCCGCAGGAAAATCAGGCCCTCATGCTAACAGGCCGGCGGCACGCCGTTCAGCCGCGCGTATTCCTGGATGGCGAAGCGGTCGGTCATGCCGGCGACGTAGTCGGCGACCGCGCGGGCCCGTCCGGCCATGCCCGCTCCGGCCGCGAGCTGGCGCGCCAGTTCGCCGTGTTCCGCCGGCAGCCGCTCCGGATCGTCGAGGAACGCGGTGAACAGGCCGCGCAGGATGCGGGCGGCGCCGAGCCGGGTGGCGTGCAGGTGCTCATGCTGGTACAGACGCGCGCGCAGGAAATCCTTCAGCTCCCGGTGCAGCGGCGCGGTCGCGGCCGAAAATCCGACGACCGGGTCCGGCCGCGCCCGCACCGCGTCGATCGACTCCGGCGGCAGCGCCGCCAGCCGGCGCGCCGTCTCCTCGATCAGGTCGGTGACGACGTCGCCGATCATGCGGCGGACGATCTCGCCGACCTGGCGGCGGCCGCCCAGCTCCGGATAGCGCGCCCGGACCTCGTCGTGATGACGGGCGAACAGCGCGACGCCGCGCAGCTCGTCGATCGACACCAGCCCGGACCGCAGGCCATCGTCGAGGTCGTGGTGGCTGTAGGCGATCGCGTCGGCCAGATCGGCGAGCTGCGCCTCCAGTCCCGGCTGCTCCCCGTGCAGGAAGCGCCGGCCCAGCTCGCCGAGCCGGCGCGCATTCGCCGGCGAACAGTGCTTGAGGATGCCCTCGCGGGTCTCGAAGGTCAGGTTCAGGCCCCGGAACTCGGCATAGCGATCCTCGAGTTCATCGACCACGCGCAGCGACTGCAGGTTGTGCTCGAAACCACCGAACTCGCGCATGCAGTCGTTCAGCGCGTCCTGACCGACATGACCGAACGGGGTGTGGCCGAGATCGTGCGCGAGGCAGATGGCCTCGGTCAGCGGCTCGGACAGCGCCAGCGCCGCGGCCACCGAGCGGCCGATCTGCGCGACCTCGAGCGAGTGCGTCAGCCGCGTGCGATACATGTCGCCCTCGTGGTTGACGAACACCTGGGTCTTGTAGACCAGCCGCCGGAAAGCGCTCGAGTGCACGATGCGGTCGCGATCGCGCTGGAACTGGCTGCGGTAGCCGGCCGGCGGCTCCGGATGCTGCCGCCCGCGCGAGGTCGACTCGAGCGCCGCCCAGCGCGCCAGGCCGGCATCCGGGTCGCGCCGCGTGATCACGGCTGTTCGCTGCCGGTTTCCGCCGCAAGCAGCGATTCGAGCGCCGCGGCCGGGTAGTCAGCGGTGCAGACGGCACGACCGATGCCCTCCGGCAGTACCAGCCGGAGCTGCCCGGCCCGGACCTTCTTATCCATGCCCATCAGCTCGCGCACGCGCGCCGCACCGAGGCGCGGCGCCGTGACCGGCAGGCCGGCACGCCCGAGCAGCGCCCGGATCCGCGCCAGCTCGTCGCCGGCCAGGCGCCCGCAGCGGCGAGCGAGCTCGGCCGCCAGCACGATGCCGGCGGCCACTGCCTCGCCGTGCAGCCACTGGCCGTGGCCAACACCGGTCTCGATGGCGTGCCCGAAGGTATGGCCCAGATTCAGCAGGGCCCGCTCGCCCTGCTCGCGCTCATCGAGCGCGACGATGTCGGCCTTGATGCGGCAGGCGCGGCCGATCGCCAGCTCGAGCGCCGCGGGTTCGCGCGCCAGCAGTGCGTCGAGATGCGCCTCGAGCCAGGCAAAGAACTCCGCGTCGCGGATCAGCGCGGCCTTGATTACTTCGGCCAGGCCGGCCCGCAGTTCGCGCTCCGGCAGTGTGCCGAGCGTGTCGGTATCCACGATCACCGCCAGCGGCTGGTGAAAGGCGCCGATCAGGTTCTTGCCGCCGGGGTGATTGACCGCCGTCTTGCCGCCGACCGAGGCATCGACCTGCGCCAGCAGCGTGGTCGGCAACTGCACGAAATCCACGCCGCGCTGATAACAGGCCGCCGCAAAGCCGGCGATGTCGCCGACCACGCCGCCGCCGAGCGCGAGGATCCGGCAATCCCGGTTGTAGCGCCCGGCGACGAGGGCATCGAATACGCGCGCCAGCGTCGCCAGCGTCTTGTGCTCCTCGCCGTCCGGCAGCCGACATTCGCCGAGGCGGCGCCCGGGCAGCGCCGCGCGCAGCCGCGGCAGCCACAGCGGCGCGACTGTCTCATTGCTGACGACCAGCAGGTCGGCCGCGGCCGTATGCTCGGCCAGCAGGGCCGGGTCCCCGAGCAGGCCCGCGCCGATCAGGATCGGATAGCCGCGCGTGCTGGTGCTCAGGTCGATGCGCTGCATTCGGCCAGCCTGGCTTCGATTTCGGCTGCCACTGCGTCCTGGCGCCGGCCGTCGGTCGTCACAGTCAGGGCGGCGATGGAGCGATACAGCGGTTCGCGCAGGTGCCGCAGGGCCTCGAGCGTACCGCGCGGGTCGTCGTTCGCCAGCAGTGGCCGGTGCCGGCCGCCGCGCGTGCGCCGCAACTGCTGGTCGACCGAGGCGTCGAGGTAGACGACGATCCCGCGCGCGCTCAGCCGGGCGCGGTTCTCCGGCAGCAGGATCGCGCCGCCGCCGGTGGCCAGCACGATGCCCGGCCGGCGGCTCAGCTCGTCGATCACGTCGCGCTCGCGGACCCGGAAGCCGGCTTCGCCCTCGCGCTCGAAGATGTACGGGATGTCGACCCCGGTGCGCGCCTCAATCTCGGCGTCGCTGTCATGGAACTCGAGGCCGAGCCGGCGCGCCAGACGCCGGCCGACCGCGGTCTTGCCCGAACCCATCGGCCCCACCAGGAATACGCTCCGGCGCAATCGCTGATCATCCACGGCCGCCACACGGCCCTGCAGCAAAGACACGGCCGCCCGCAGGCGGCCGTGTCACTGTGCACGCAATCCGGGCCCGGACGCAAGCCGGGCCACGCCGCTCAGTCGACGTGCGTTCCTTCGCGCAGGATCTTCGGTGTCACGAAGATCAGCAGCTCGTCGCGATTGTTGACCTTGTTGCGGGACTTGAATAGCCCGCCGAGCACCGGCACGTCGCCGAGCCCCGGCACCTTCTTGACCGACTCGCGCCGCTCGGCCTCCATGATGCCGCCGAGCACGACGGTCTGGCCATCCCTGACCAGCACCTGGGTCTGAATGTTGCGCGTATCGATCGATGGCACGAACCCGCCGGTGGCGCTCGGCACGAGCTGGCCGACGCTGTCCTTGGTGACGGTCAGGTCGAGGATCACGCGGTCGTCCGGCGTGATCTGCGGCGTCACCTTCAGCGACAGCACCGCCTTCTTGAACTTCGTCGTCGTCGCGCCACTGGAGGCCGATTCCTGGTACGGAATCTCGACGCCCTGCTCGATGATCGCCTCACGCTGGTTCGCCGTGATCACGCGCGGGGTCGACTTGATCTCGCCGCGGCCTTCGTTCTGCGCCGCCGACAGCTCGAGATCGATCAGGTAGTCGTCATAGTCGAGGATCGACAGCGCGATCCGGCCCGCCGGGTTCGCCGCCGGCATGTTGACGTTGTAGCGATCGAAGGTACCGAACGGGACCCGGACCGGGAACGGGTTGCCGGTCGTGGCCAGGTTGTTCAGCGCCGAGCCGATGATCGAGTCGGTCGACTGCGCGCTGCCGCTGACCGCCAGCAGGTCGCCGGCATCGTCGGAGATGCGGGTGAAGCCGGCGCGCACGCCGAGATCGCGACTGAAGTCGTCGCTGACGATCACGATGCGCGACTCGATCAGCACCTGGCGCACGGGGATGTCCAGCGTCGCGACCATGTTGCGGATCGCGGTGAGCTGCTCGGCGGTATCCTGCACGAGCAGCGTGTTGGTGCGGTCGTCCACGGTGACGTTGCCGCGCGCGGACAGCAGCGACCCGCCGCCGGCGGAGCGCACCAGCCTGGCGATCTCCGAGGCCTTGGCGTAGTTGACCGTCAGGAATTCCGTGCGCAGCGGCGCCAGATCCTGGATGTCCTTCAGCGCCGCCAGCTCGGCTTTCTCGCGCGCCGCGATCTCGGCCTGCGGCGCGACCAGGATCACGTTGTCCTTGCGCCGCATGTCGAGGCCCTTGGTCCGCAGCACGAGATCGAGCGCCTGGTCCCAGGGCACGTTCTGCAGCCGCAGCGTGACCCGACCCTTGACCGAGTCGGAGACCACGATGTTCTGGCCGCTGGTGTCGGCCAGCAACTGCAGCACCGCGCGCACCTCGATATCCTGGAAGTTCAGTGTCAGGCGCTCACCGGTGTACTCCCGGTCGCGCTCGAGCACGGCACTGGCCTTGGCCCGCGGCTTGACCTCGATGACGTACTGGTTGTCGGCCTGGTAGGCGAGCTGTTCCCAGTCACCGGTCGCAGTCACGACGATGCGGGCGTTGTTGCCGGCGCGCAGCGTATCGACCGTCGCCACCGGCGTCGCAAAATCCACGACGTCGTAGCGCTGCAACTGCTCATCGGCCAGCCGGGCGCCGGCGAAATCAACGATCACGCGGTTGCCTTCCTGGCGCAGACTGGCCGGGGTCGCGGGATCCGAAAGCTGCACGACGACCCGTCCGGCCCCTTCCGGCGACCGGCGGAAATCGACGCCGGCGATGCCCCGTTCGCCACTGCTGGCGGCTGGCGCAGCGCTCGTCTCGGCCGCGGCCGCAACCGCCGGCGCCGCTGCGCCGAGCATCACGATCACGCTGTCACCGTCCGCCCGGGCCGTGTACGGAACGAGCGCATCGAGATTGAACACGACGCGGGTGCGACCCGCGGACTCGGCGGCCACGATCGTGTCGACGCCGCTCGAGCCGACGTCGATGCGACGGTTCTCGAGAGCCAGCACCACAGCGGGCAGATCCACCGACAGCCGGGCCGGCCGGTCGATCGTGAAAGTCACCGGTTGCGGAGCGGTCCCGTCCGTGCGCAGCCGGACCTGCAGGGACTGGCCCTGCAGCGGCTGGACTTCGACGGCGGTGAGACGGACCGCATCCTGCGCCTGCGCAACCGCCGCCCAGACGACGAGCAGTGCCGCCCATGTGCCGCCCCATGCCCTGGTGAGGCGCCGTGCCTCGCCACCGTTTGCAGCCAGTGTCCGGTTATTGCCGACCATCAGTCGTTCTCCCAGAATTCAGTCGCCGAGCGCCAGCGCCGCACTGCGTTCGAGATAGCCACCCAGCCCGTCCGGCACGATCTCCACCAGCGCGATGCGGGCCTCGCCGACCGACATCACACGGCCGTCGTTCTGCCCCAGATGATTGCCTGGCAGCACCCGGTGGATCATCATGTCGCGCGTCTGTACCAGGCCGTAAGTCGCACCACCGGTGCGCAGCGTACCGACCATCTTCAGCGTGTCCAGCGGAAACTGCTCGAGGTACTCGCGGGGTCGCTTGATGTCCGGCCGCGGGCCGCTCGGGTTCTCGCCGGCCAGGCTCTGCAGGAACGGTGAGCGGCGGTCGGCCATCTGGTAATCGTGACTCAAGTAGGGCTTGACCTCGGGCAACGGCTGAATCCGGCCGCCCGGACGCTGCTTGGCCCGATCGATTTCCTCACGCAGTTCGTCCAACCCACCCGAGCAGCCACCCAGCAGCAATGCGCCAGCCAGCCACGCCGCGAGAATCCGGAAATTGCTCGCCTGGTTCATGTCGTCTTCCGCTTCGCTTTCGCGGACTGCTTGCGGCCGGCCTTCGCCTTCGGCTCCGCCGCGGACAGTTCCGACTCGTCGAGGTAGCGATAGGTTTTCGCCGTCAGGTTCAGCGTCAGCACGTCGGTCGGCGCCGGGGCCCGGCCGCGGCGGGTGCCGCCGGTCCGCAGACCGCCGCGCGTGATCTCGATGTCGTGCAGCGTCACGATCCGCGGCAGCGCGGCAATACTGCTGACGAACAGGCCGAACTCATGGTAGCCGCCGGTAAGCTGCATCTTGATCGGCAGCTCGGCGTAGAAATCCTTCCTGGTCTCGCCGCCGGGCTGGAACAGTCGCTCCTGCAGTCCGGCGGCCAGGCCAGCCTGCGAGATGTCCACCAGCAGGCTCGGTACCTCGGTACGCCCGGGGAGCTGGCGCAGCATCGCCCCGAATGTGCGTTCGATCTCGGTAAGCTGCTGGCGGTAGGCCTCGAGATTGGCGGCCTTGCGCTGTTTCTGCTCGAAAGTAGCCCACAGTGACTTCTGTTCCGCCTCGGCCTTGCGCAGGTCCGGCAGGTTGCCGCGCACGATGAAGAACCAGACCAGCAGCGAGGTGGCCACGGCGAACGTAATGCCGACACCGAGGGCCCGGAACAGGAACGGCCAGCGACCGATTTCCCGCGGATCCAGCTGGCGAAGCTGCTCGATGAAGTTCATCGGCGGGTCTCCCGGGTGCCCGCCGGCGCAGCCGGTTCCGCTGCCGGGTCGGGTCCACGCAACTGGGCATACAGCGTGAACTGCGCGCCGGGCCCGGCATCGCGCCCGGTCTGGATCACCTTCAGGTCCGGTGTGGACAGGGTCTCCGATGCGTCGATATTGCGCATGAAGGACGAGACCCGCGTGCTCGACTGGGCCACGCCGTTGAACTCGAGCTTGCGGCCGGTCTGCCGGACCGAGGTCAGATACAGACCCTCCGGAAGCTGCTCGACCATCTCGTTGAACAGCCGCACCACTTCCGGCCGGCTCTGCTGCAGGCGCTCGATCACCTCCATGCGCGCGATCATGCGCCCCTTGCGCTCCTCGAGCGCGGCGATCTCTTCGATCGCCTTGTCGAGCTCGGCGATCTCGGCCGTCAGCAGGTCGTTACGCCGCTGCTGCCGGTCGATCATCGAGCTGATCAGCAGGTGGGTGAGCAGCGCCACGACGAGGGCCAGCGCGGTCGCCCCCGCCAGTGCGACGAAGAACTCCCGCTGGCGCCGCTGGCGCAGCGCCTGCCGCCATGGCAACAGGTTAATACTTGGCATCTTCGTCGAAGCTCCGCAGTGCCAGACCGCACGCCGTCAGCAGCGCGGTCGAATCCCGGCTCACGCCGAGCGCCTTTGCCTTCGAGGAGATCTTCATCTGCCCGAGCGGATCACCGCGCACGGCGGGGATGCCGACCCGGCTGCCGATGACATCGGCCACGCCGGGGATGTTCGCACAGCCGCCGCAGACGATGATCTGCTCCGGCTGGCTGCGGCCGCTGCCCGAGGCCAGATAGAACTGCAGCGAGCGGCTGACCTGCTGGGTCATGTCGTCAATGAACGGATCGAGTACCTCGGGCTGGTAGTTCGATGGCAGGCCGCCCTCCTTCTTGGAGCGACCGGCCTCTTCCATCGACAACCCGTAGGTGCGCATGATCTCTTCAGTAAGCTGCTGACCGCCGAAAGCGAAGTCGCGCGTATAGACGACCACCAGGTCACGCAGCACGCTGAAGGTGGTTGTACTGGCGCCGAAGTCCACGACCGCGATCGTGCGGTCGATGCCGCCGTCCGGCATCTGGTGGGTCAGCAGACGACAGGCGTTCTCGAGCGCGAAGGCTTCGACATCCACCAGCCGGACGGCCAGACCCGCGGCGGTTGCGGCGGCGACGCGCTGTTCGACGTTCTCCGAGCGCGACGCGACCAGCAGCACATCGCGCATCTCCGGGTCCTTTTCGGACGGGCCCAGCACCTGGAAATCGTAGCTGACCTCTTCCATCGGGAAGGGGATGTACTGGTCGGCCTGCATTTCGATCTGCTGCTCGAGCTCGGCTTCCGACAGCCCGCGCGGCATCTGGATCGCCTTGGTGATGGCCGCATCGCCGCTGATCGCCACCGCGCACTCGGTCGAGCGCACGCCCGCACGCTTGACCGCGCGACGGATCGCCTCGCCGACCGCAGTCGCATCGACGATCGCCTTCTCGTTGATGGCGTTGTGCGGGGTCGGCTCGGCCGCATAGGCCTCGACGCGATACTGCCCGCCGGCGGACGACAGCTCGATCAGCTTGATCGAGGAGGTAGTGATATCCAGACCAATCAGCGGTCGGTACCGCGAGCCCAGCGAGAACGTCGGCAGCTTGAGCACAGAGAATTCCTTTGCAGGTCAGTCTTCTGCGCCGGTTATGCGCTGCTTCTGGTCAGCTTTCCTGTGCAACTATTGAGCCTTGCATAAATGCCTGACAGTTTCACAATGGCAGTTCAGCCTGTTGCCAGAAGGCGCGGATCAGGCTCGGGCGGCGTTGCATGGAGCACAGCCGATTGCGCGCAGTGGTTTTGAGGTCAGCGAAGGTGCTGGCA
>Ga0194120_10009229_pt1 | contig 12599 bp, 7 predicted proteins | sample TA2MahCa65mmetaG_FD_148642 | JGI IMG/M metagenome (GOLD analysis project Ga0194120, IMG submission 148642) | Freshwater microbial communities from Lake Tanganyika, Tanzania - TA2015019 Mahale Deep Cast 65m | ecosystem: Environmental > Aquatic > Freshwater > Lake | place: Tanzania: Lake... | reverse complement strand
TCAGTGGTTCGGTACACATGGACAGATTCTGACCATCGTAGATCAGATTTTCACGGATTTGCGCAGTCATGCTACTCCCCTCAGGTTAAATGAACCGGAATCATCCATCCGGCGGTGCCCTACGGTGATCAACCCGCCATACCGGTACCACCACCTGTAGAAGAGGGCCAAGATAATGCCTAACAGTTGGGAGACGAAAAATGAGAGGGGCTCACTTACCAACCTGACGATAACACCCTGGTCATTTCACTCGCTGACAAGACCTTGGTACAACTTTCCCAGTCGAGGTTTTCCACCTTAGCATACCGATCATCGAACGGGTGTGTTTGCTGAATACCGTCGATCAGGCGACGGGCCTCTTCGATCTCACCCTGCGCCACATCGATCCACAAAGATTCGAGCACATCGGGAATCTGCCCGAAAAGATCGAAGATGTATTCCAGGCGGCTAGAAAGCAGTTGGTGAACGCGATCCTCAACTGATCCGCGATACCGCAGGTTGCACACTAAAACCTCATCGCGAATCTGACCAATGCGTTGAATGCGGCCCTTGCGTTGCTCCAGTCGGGTTGGATTCCAGGGCAAATCGAGATTGATGAGTGTCCCGAGGCGTTGCAGGTTGAGGCCTTCGGAGGCGGCATCTGTACCGATGATCAAACGGATTTCACCGTGTTTCACCCTGGCCTTAATTTCGTCACGCGCGTAAGCCTTGAATTGCCCGCCGATCAGAATGCCGGAGTTTGCACCACCGGCGTATAGGCCAATGGGCTCCTCGGGGAAGTGCTCGCGGGACAACGATTCAGCCAGCCACCACGCGCTGTCGAAATACTGGCTGAAGATGATGCATCCCTGCTCAAGCCAGTTCTGGCCAACAAGATAATCGAGTACCTGATGAAACTTTGGGTCACGGTCCTGACTGACTTCTAGGGCCTTGAGACATCTGGTCAGCTCTGCGCGCTCGGGTGCCGTCAAATTCTTCATTCCGGACTCAACGACCGGTATGGTCGGTTCGCCATCGTCATCGGCATCGACCGCTTCGTCGTTGTCAGTGCGCTTGTCGGCAAACAGGTCGCCGGTGCCCCAGGTGGACAACATCTTCTCAGTGGTGCGGCGTCCGGCATAGATCGAACTTCCCATGCGGCGCAGCAATAGGGTTTTGAGGAAGCCCGCGCCTTTCACCCGTTGGCTCAGCAGGTGACAAAACTCTTGCGCGGCGTCGTATGCGTCTTGCAGGTAGGGGGGCAAAGGCACTGCTTCGTCTTCACCCTCGCCGAAGAGTTTTACGCGCACTGGTTTGAGGTACGGTTCGCCAGTGGCCGGATCAATCGTGTCTTCGAGGTATCGGCGTGTGCGGCGCACGATGTGGCGGATAAACGGATTGTGGTTGCGGCCGAATTCATGCGCAACCTGCGACAGCAGCGTGCGCGTGGGGCTGTTCATGCTGCTGATGAGGTCGCCGGAGGCAACATGCGTACCATCGTCCAGGTTGAGACGCTGCCGCAGCAGGCGGAAATTCGTGCCTTCGCCACGCGGTGGCAAGGGGTTCCGCACCCAAGGCCATGCCTCAAACACATCACCAGACAATCTTTCTTCGCCCATCACGACGGGCAAGCAGTTCTCCGGCTTGCGCCACTCGCTCCAATCGTTGCCCAGCACCGCCTCGTTGCCGGCGGAAAGAATGGAAAGCAAATCCCATGCTTCAATGGGATGCAGTTGCACCGGCGTCGCGGTGGCCAGCAACATGCTCTTGGTACGTGGGCTGATGCGGGAGAGGAAAGCTGCCAGGTTGTTGTACTCAGGGCGGGGCGTCAGGTCATTGTGGTCGATCTTCTTGCGGCGCGCCCGGTGTGATTCGTCGCAGATCACGCACTCGAAGGTCATGCCCAACAGGTGGTTGACGATCTCATTGCCGGCCACCACCAGGCCCTGAGAGATGATGCCGAAACGCCGGGGGCAACGCCGCACTCCTTCCGGCCCGGTGACGGGATGTTCGATGCCCTGTTCATCGAGCCATGCGTATCCAAGCCAGATGGCGCTAGGAATGCCGAGCAAATCCCGCAGTTCATCCTGCCATTGCTGCATGAGCGGCTTGGGCACCAGGATCAGTACCGGCTTCTCGCCCGTCAGCGCCATCAACAGCGCGGCCAAGGCCAGTTGCACCGTTTTACCCAGACCTACCTGGTCAGCCAGCAAAAAGCGGGCGGTGCCGCACCGGTGGGCATCGAAAACCAGCTTCACAAAATACTTCTGGTGCGCCCAAAGGCCGAATTCCTGACGATAGACCGGTAATTCAACCGCAGCGGAAGCAGCGCTGGACTGGGTGTCGACGCACCAATCCTCCAGTTTTGTTTCCTGTCGTTCGGCCAAGCGCTTGATGTCCTGAACCACAAAATCGGCTAGGGGCACGGCCATCGGATGGTTCCACAAGGCATCGAACTCGGCCTGCACCCAGGCCACGGCATCGGCGCCGTCGTCTTCCCAGAGCAGCTCGTAGTTCAGCCGCCAGGCGGTGAGACTTTCGTTGACGCTACCCAGAAAGCTGGTGGAGCGACCATCCCCGTAACGGATCACCCCAGCCTTGCCGTGCACCAGCCCGAACGCTTCGTCTGGCAGGACGCGCACTTCCAGCTTGCCGGTGGATAGCAGTTCATACAAACGGGAAAAACGTCCGCGCCCAGCGTCGCTGCAGACGAGTTTTTCAGGATCGGAGCCACACCAGGACTGCCGCATGGATTGCTGGGCCGCCTTGGCGGTGACCACATCGGCAGGCTCAAGATCAGAGTTGCAGACCACACGCACCTTTCCAGTCACCGCCTCGATGGCCTCGCCCGCCACCTCCAACAGGGAAGAACGGAAAAAGCCGGCGATGCGATCATAGCTATTGGCACCATACAGTCGCGTCCCCAGTACCGCGGCATCAAGCCTGCTGAGGCGGGAGGAATGACGCGTGACAGTCATTTGCCCTGCAGCCCGGCTGCACGAACAGCAGAACGAACCAATTTGTGGATTGCACTAGCATCAAACGATTGGGGCCTGGCAAGCCACCTGAGGTAGTAGTTGCCGCCGTCTGAACGCGAACCCCAGGATTGCATTTCATGCTTCGGCCGAAGTATTTCCGGGTAGCCGTCACTTGCAGCACCCAATAGCCGCACGATGACACGCGCACTTCCCACGGGCTGCCAGAAAAGGCTCTCTTCACAGAAAGAATCCATGGTTCTGCCAAGCTGGTGAGTGGCGCGGACACACCATTTATCAGGCTTTTGCCTCAACTGCCCTCTTACACATACAGGCACTTGAGCTTTGTACCAGCGCCACAAGTAGGGGGCTGATTCAAGGCGCATTTTCAACTGATCAGATGTCGTGGGCGGCTGGTAGTCCGCTAGAGGGGTACTTACACCCAATTGCGTAATCAGGGCATAGCCCTTAGATACCCTCAGTATGAGAGCGGGCACCTCAATGATATGGAAGACGCTGCCCTGAGTGCGTTGCCGCTCGGCGTACTGACGGGCGCCCTCCCAGTCAAAATGGAAACTGCCCACGTACCAACGTGTCACCCATCTCCCCCACCAGGCATTACGGCCATCGCGGACATAAAAAAGCTTGCAAGCGGAAATCGTGTGGATTCTGAGCCGCCGCCAACTTTCCGGCAGGTCGCTATCGATCCGTTCCAAGCCCATGCTCTAGCTCCTTTAGTGATCGTTCTCGATCACCCCCGCCAGCCGCTCTGCGGCCTCGGCATCCACCGCCCAGTGCGGCATGTGGCCGACATGCGCGAGCGGCTTGAGATACGCCAGCAAGGCCAGAATCGCCTTGCGCTTGCCCCAGTAATCAATGGCGCCATCGGTTTTCAGGTAATCGAGGCCGGCACGCGCATTTTCCTGTTGCACGGTTTCGTGGATCGCAAATAGGACATGACGCGTCAAGGTGCTGGCGAAACCTTCGCCCTCCAGCTGCTGGCGTTTGAACTCCGATGCTGTCTTGAAACGAACGGCATTGGCCTCTGAGCGCTCGTAAAGGTTCGTGTATTCGCGCACGCCAAACCCCTTGGCCAACTCGATGTAGGCCCCAGCGCGCGCTTCACGGTGGCGCTCCAACTCCAACCCTTTGAGGTAAAGCCGCTCATCGGAACTCAGACTCTTCCAATGGAATTCGTCGAAGCCATGCGGGATCAAGTGGTTCGCCGCAATCTCGACGGCACGGTCGATGACCTTTTCGAACTCGGATTTTTCGTTGCGCGTACGCTCGCGGAACAGCTCGTGGCGGATGTCCATGCCCTCGATATCGGCAAACTGGGTCAATACGCGCAGTGCCGCTGCGTACGCGGCCAGTTGGTAATCAGTATCGCCAAAGTTGGGTTCCGATTCGTCGTCCAGCGTCGTCATGCTGTCGAGTTGCTGTTTCACCTCGTCTTCAATCTGTGGGTAGATTTCGTCGAGCCAGGCGGAGTGGTGTTCGGTCCGTTTTCGTAGAACTAGATTGACTGTTCCTTGAACATAATTCCCCTCTCTCACTCCACCTGTCGCAGTTTCTGTACTGATGGTCCAAGCAGTAGTTACCTTGAGTCCGCTGGCCCAGAGAATCATGCCAAGATCACCCCACACTGCTGGGTTCTGGTGAGTAAATTGAACAAGTTGCAAACCGTTGTCCGGCATTTGCTGAGCCAAACGTGAGTAGATGTCCACCATTGAACGCTTAAAGTCATCGCCGGAACCTTGGACCGACAACGCAGCAACATCCTGGAAATGCCAGTCTTTGAATGCTGTTGGCAACAATCGCTCGTACCACGCCAGAAAGAAATCCGTCAGTTCGTGATAATTGACCGCGTCCGCATATGGCGGATCAGTGATCCAGATGTCGGATTCGGCGGTCACTTCACGGGCATCGGTGAGTGTTACCGTTGCCGGGTCGCTTGCAATCGGCGCAGCCTTGAAGTCTGCACAAAGAAAATCTTTAATTCCTAAAATCGGGCGGCTGGCAAAGTTAGTTTGCGGGTTCAGGGCTTGGTTAAAAAAAACATTCCGTGTAGAGCCGGGGCCTTTAGATACATGCGGATCGTTGCCACACAATCGAGAAAGGCGGTCAACAGCTGCGCCAATTCCTACAGCCGCAACACCAACACGTAGCGCATTCGCTGCATCAGGAGACACAACATTTTTCGCGAATGTTCCTAGCATGAGTAACTGGCGGGGGGTAAAAAGATGATGCCAGTGTGTCCAACCACGGGTCCTGATCGGCTCTTCAGTTTTATCCCCGCCTCGAGGAATTGGCCGACTGGGGATGTATCCGTTTGCCTGCCACTCAGCAAAGTGTTGCTTTACCAGCGCCAGCGCTTTGGCCTCCCGGGCGAGATCAGCGGCATCGGGAGCTAGGTAAACGCGATCTTCCCCTGGCACCGCCCAGCGGACACAATACAAACGCTCTTGGAAAACATCATCGGGCCGAGGCACCAGATCGTCGTTCTCCCACATGCGCAGGCCGTACACCGTTTCACCATTTACTCGACGGTCGCCACGCAGGTCTGCAATGGAATAACTGTTATCGGTCTCAGGGCATACGAGACGGCTCCCCTGCATGGTTCCCCCTTTTGCCTTCGCCATTGTGGCCGCGTCGGCACCTGAAATCACTTCGATGTCGTAATTCCCTTTGGTGGCATTTTTTTTGATGACAGCGCAAACTTTGTATTTTTCCGAAATCACCCATGAACCAGTGAGCGGCACCCACAAGCCGGTAGCCGGAGATTTCACTTCGACAACGTAATACAACTGCTCATGGCGCCAGCCCTTGTCATTGGTTTCAAGGCCCAGTGCGTCAATCTCATTGAGCGTGGTTTCGTATGCAGCCTGTTGAATCTCCTGTACCCGAACACGTGTTTTGGCATCACCACCAACAAGATTTAAGGCCCCCCATGTTAGTAAAGCAGCTGCTGGGCTCAGGTCAGAAGCGTAAGTTGCACAACCTAAGCGCGCCGCCTCGAAAGGAATCGAACCACCTCCGCATACCGGATCGCCGACGCGGGGAATATGTCCAAAGCGACGAATACCCAGTTGTTGCAGCAGTTCTGCAAGATTTTGTGCTGTTGTGCCCAGGTGCGTGTTGATGTCTTCCCAAGCTTCGGGTGATGGACCTTCAATCTGTTCTGGACGCAAGCAGTAGTCCAGTTTCTCGTCGTAGTTCAAACGGTCAAAGGCGAGTCGCTGGACAAGGTCTCTTTCTTCGGTGGTGAGCCCGGCGCCCCAGCGCGGTTTCTTGTCGCCGTTTTCATCATGCAACCAGGTGCGAATTTCGTTGTCCGTGAGCAGGGTTTCCAGTTTTTTCTGGTCAATGGGCTTGGTCTTGCGATGCCGCAGGCCGGCTTCGTCCATGGTCATGATCTTGAGAAAAATCTCGCGATCACGCTTCGGATCTTTTGACACCGGCATCAACAGGCCGATCAGGCACGCTCGCACCAGAACCAGAGGTTTACGGCCCCACCATTTGCCAACACAAGTCAAGGTCTGTGTTGCGCCCCCCATTCGCTCTTTGTAGGATTCGGCGGAAACCCGGGCAACGGGAAACTGCTGTTCGATGAAGCTGAGATTGTTCATGGTGGCGCGTTCAATCAATTTTTGTTCTCGGAGGGCATCAGTTCGAATTCGGCGAGACGGCGCTGGATCAAACCTTCAGACACGGGATTTTCGGTGAGGGCGTAGCGCAAGGCCTTGCGCCATCCCTTGCCGCGTCCAGCAAGCGCATGGCCGGTGGCCGCGTTGGTCATGGTATACAGCCACCAGCGCTCTTCGGGCACCAGACCGAGCCAGTTGCGGATGGCAATGGGGATCAGCATCGGGTCGCACTCCTCAACCGCCCAGGCCAGCACACACAACTCCTTACCCAAGGTGCGGTCTATGGGTACCTGACCGGACTGCGGCCATTTGTTGGTTTTTTGGCCATAGATGCGCAAGCGCCTGTTGAACTCGGCTTTGACATCTTCGGCGATTATGTCCCAAACCGCACGCCGCAAGATCACACGCAAGTGGGCGTTCGCGGCGTTGAGCGGGACGGGGATCGGCACATCGGCGGTGGGCTCGAACCATTCGAAATGTTCGGACAGGGTGACTTCCGCACCCTCAGCCTTGCTGCGCGAAAGCGTGAGCAGAAAGAAATGCTCGGACAGTCCTGGCTGGAAACCAAATCCAAGAACCGTCGGTTTCTTGTCTGTGGCGGCTTTTGTCTTCGCCATTACTGACTGACCTCACCCGGTTGCAGGGTACTGTGAATCGCCGCGATCCAGTCCAGCAGTTGCTGGCCGCGACCAAATTGAATACTAGTGGCGCTGATGGTGACCTGGCTGCCGCCAACGATGTCCTGCATTTTCTTCACGGTTTCGCGCAGGCGGGTGCCGGCGACCAGTTCGTTTTCACCGGCGATGAAGGACAGGCTGACATCGGTATCGTTGCCAGTGACATCGATGATGACTTCTTTTGCCTTGCCTTCGTGCTTCTCGAGCAAGTCGATGAAGGCAAAGGCAGGTGCTGCCGTCAGGTTGCGGTGTGGGTGTGACCAGATCGCTGGTTTGCTGGCGTCGACGGCAACCTTCTTGGTGCGGTACTCGAGCACATCGATCTTCTCGACATTGGAGCGAATGTCACCTTCTTCAGCTACGGCAAGCACGAATCGGCACTCGTTCGGGAGACGGAAGGGTGTGTCGTAGGTGCCGCCAGTGGCGACCGGGTCCGTGCCATTGGTGGTGTAACGCAGGTGCCCGCGCGGAACCGCATGCAGCTCCACGCGCCAGTCGTCGCCCTGCTGAAAAACACGGTATTTGACCGCGAGGAGGTTCTTCCAGAACGCGCACGAGCCGGCTTCATGTTTGCCAGTGGAGTCAATACACAAGAAGGTGAGCTTCAATTCCCGCGTGCGGAAGTTGTTATAGCCGCCTTCGGCATCGCTGACCTTGAGCGAGCCGGTCGTCGGCTTCGTATCACCGATTTCGAAATAAACGGTGTCACCGTTCAGCGGGGTAATTTTGAGAAAAGCCTCACCAGTTTTGTCGTCGCGCGACAACAATCGCACCTGAACTTCCGTCTTGGGTGGCGGGAACGGCCCCTTTTCTACCGAATCGCCCAAATCACGCCAGTGGCCTTCGTTGATGGCCTTGGTTTTGAGGACATCGAGTGCATCCGGCCGGTGCAGCGGCCAAGAGTCGGTCATTGCGGCACGGCGCTTGATCTCGTTCCATTTGGCGGTCCTCTGGCCCTGGAACAGGCGGTCTTCGCATTTGCGACGGAAGGTGTCGTTGTTGGTGTCCGTTTCAAACTTCTTGGCGTTCGTCAGCGTGTCACGGATCAGTTTTTCGCCGTCGAACTGATTGTTCTGGAAGTTGATGCGGCAATCGGTACTGCGCAACTGGCCCATGCTCGGGTACACAAGCGTGGTGAAGGTTTCCTGAATCGCCGAGCGCAGGCGCAGAGTAATCTGGTCGAGGTTCTGGTTGGCCTGCTGGCGCTGCGGATCGCGAGTGGTGACGCCCGTCGAATCCATCTCGGCCAGGATGCTGTTGATAGCCTTGAACTGGGCCGATTGTTCCAAGACATGACTGAGTGTTTCCTGCGATCCGGTCAAATACAGGGCACGGTTCTTGAACTCCTGGTCCGCGTTGAATTTCACCCATTCCTTGGGGAGTTTCGTTGCCGCGTCAACATCGTTGCCCGGTTGGACCAATAGCAGAGCAGTTTTGTCCGCTTCCAATGTGACTTCATCGACAGCAGCCAGCATCACGATGCGCTGGTAGCAGTCACGCACGCTGGGTTGGAACAAGCCCTCCAGATAGGCACGAAGTTCTTTCAGGCAAGTTTGCTGGTTGTACTGGCGAGCGGTTGAATGCAGCTTGGCGGCAAGGTTCTGGATGTCTTTGAAAAACAGGCGCCCGTCGTTGCTGTTGTGGAGGTACCAAGCTTGCGTGGGAAGGTAATCGACAATCTCCTTCTTGACCTTGGAAATATCCCGGCCTGGTGCACACAAAAACGCCATGATGTCGTTCTGGCGCAGGCCGTGCGTTGCGTTCGGTACGCTGGCAAGACTGGCAACCAGTAACAACTTCGACACATCCTGGGCGTCTGTACCGCCGTACTTGGCGTCGATCTCCTCGGCGACGGAATGCCCGTTGTTGGCAATGTCGTGACTGACAGCCTCGGAGAGCGATGGATTGATCGAACGAATCTCGGACGCGATTTCGTCGCTGTTGAGGTCGAGGTCATAGGGGTGGATTAGATGCAGTTTGTCGGCCCGATCAGTCTCCCACAAATTGGAAACCACCATCCGCATCAGTCGTATCAGGCCGCGCGTTTGCTGGAAACCAGGATTTTCCTTGAAGCGCGCGTACAGGTCGCGCAGGCCAAAGTGGAAAGGGTACGATTCAGCCAGCTGGGCGGCAAACGAGTCCGGTGAATGGTTGGTGACATCCATTTCGCGCGCTGCCCTGACCGCTTGAGCGTAGTCATTGGCAACGGCGGTTCGTACGGTCTGATCGGGGAGCGTCTGGAACAGGCGGGTACGGAGGATGTGATACAGCTCCTCGCCCTGGCTCGACACCGGTTCGATGCGCAAGGCGGAACGACCGGTTTCGTTTTTCAGGTTGTCCAGGGCAGTGTTCAACATCGCGCCGCCTTCCTTCCAGGAGGCGGTGAGGTCGGCGATGACGACACATACATTCGAAAGCTCGGCCTTGTTTACTGCCACCAGTAGGTTGGCGATGGCGGTGGCTGTCACCGTGGAAAGGGTGGTGGAGCCAATCGACTTTGCCTGGACCGCTTCGAGGTACGGGGGCAACTCGTCGAGGAAGATCAGGGTCGGTTCACCCTTTAGTAAATTGATCCATGCGCTCTGACCGGGTGCTTGGAGCGGCTGGTAGTAATCCTTGAAAACATCCTTCTTGCCCAGTTGATCGGCCAACTCACCCCATATGCCGAACTGGGCATCAGTCTGTCGACCATGGAAACCAATGACGCGGACACCGCCAACCTTGCTCCCGTATCCCCCTTTTCCCAGCATCTTCTCGCGGAGCGTCGGGTTTTTCGCCAGCAGCCCCAGCGCGATCATGTTATGGGTTTTGCCGCCGCCCATTGATTGCGTGAGGAGGAAGGTACTTGCTTGGTCGCCTCGGTTCTCAAGACGCGCAAAGGTCTTTTCGAACAGGGTCTTCATCCCGTCGGTTATGAAGTTTTCCTCAAAGAACTTTTCGCCATCAATCTTGCCCTCCAGAAAGTCAGACAGATCGAGGACGATGTCGCGGCGGTTACGGTCGAAAACGCTTTGACGAGGCGTGCAGTTGGTTTTCAGTGTCATAGTGGAAGGCATCCTATAGAACAAAAGCAATATACTTATTTGGTGGCACTTTCGCGATTGTTATTTTCGACCGGCCCATTATCCTGAATCGCCACTAAAACACTAGACACTATGGTAATCCCCCGGTAATCCCCTCCAAAGCTTGGCGATCAGAGGTGGAATTCTCTCATTGAAAGGGAATTCGCTGTTTCGTACGCAAGTAGCGCTCAACACAGCGGCTGTTTATTTCAGACGCGATCCGGGAGAACTCTAAATTGGGCTCGAAGCTCACTGGGTCGAGATAAAGGTCGCGGTTTACCTCAACCATTACAGCTTCGACCCTGGTATCACTTCGATACCGACTTGCGGGCACCAACGCGCCAGCGAATGGATCATTTACCGCCACGCGCCAGCGCGTCACGCGCGAATACCTCAGAAAAAGATTGCTCTAGCGCTCGCAGGCTTCCATGCACCAACATCTTGGCGCTGGATTGGCGATGTAATACGCGATGTGGCCTGTGTGGTATATGTCCTCGTACCAGATGCCCGAGGCGGCGAATTCCCATTGTGTGGAGGCCGCTGCTGGGCGCAGCGCTTCAAGGCCCGCCTCCTCATTGGTTTCGAGCTTGATATTGAGCTTGCACGCCTCAAGGATCGCCTGGCACTCGGCCGTCACCTGTATCAGGTCGGCAGGCTTGCTCTGCCGTGAGACTCATGATCCACCCCCCTTGGTCTCGCGCTGGAAGATTTGTTCAACCGCGGTCACGACATCGCTACTGATCGCCTCGACCTTTGCCAAGGTAGAAGGCACGAGTCTTTCTTCTGCCATTACATCTTCAACCTTGGGGACATCCTTCGTCACCCCAGGCAGTGCGAACATCAGGAGCGATCGGGTCGTCCGCGCCGTGTCCCAGAGCGCCACACTTTCGAACTGCACCTCGAACGCGGCAGGAATCACGATCGGCCGCAGTTCAAACCGTAAGTCAGGGTCAGTGGCGGTGCGGATTGGTCCGTTCGCGCTGGCCGCCCGGATCAGGAAGTCGGTCAGAGCAGCGAATGGTAACCCGATGAAGAGGAAGTAGATTTCTCGACGCAGTGTCCATGCGGCCGACCCATCGCTTCCCACCTCCCGAACCGGAAGGCCGTGCGGCAACAGCCCAGTCTCGACCACTGACTGGTTGAAGGTCATCGGTGCCTGTGATGTCCATTTAGGAGCCTTGCCTTCGAGGTAATTAAGCGCCTGAAAGAGGAGCTTAGCCTCGACGGTGATGGGGTACGATAGTGGCGACTCATTGACGATGTCCTTAAACCACTGCCGAACGCCTCGCAGATTGCGTGCAGCGACAGGAAAAACAATCGTGCGGAAAGCACCGTCGGGGATGCCGCAGAGGGTGTGCGTATTCTCCGGTTGCTCGACGACCGTGAGCTGGTACGCGGTCTCTAGCTGCGACTTGGCCTCTCGGTCCCAGTTGCGCGGAAACTGCGTATACAAGGCTTGGCCGATCATCTTGTCCAGCGACATGCGCGCCGGATAAGTGCTGAAGCCACCATCCAATCCGCACCAGGTCTGACTGACTTCCCAGCGGCCCGGCTCCGCTCTGTAGGCGACATTGAAGTAGGTGTCGTCTTCCCTTCCCTGCCAGCGAGCCGACCAACCTTCTGCGGATAGTTCGAAGCTCGACGGGTCCAGATCTCCAAGGATCAAGTACTGAGGGAGGTCTGCGACTGACCGAACAAGTGACGGGTTCCAGTCCTCCCAGGTGAAGCGGACGCGATCAGGGGCATATCGAAACAGGGGAATCGAGCGTGGAAGCTCAGCTTGGCGATTGAGAATGGGGTTGGTCATGGCTTGGCCCCTTTCAGTTCATGCCGCGAACGGCGTTTCTTGATCATATGGCACTCCTCTTTAGCCGCTTGGCCGATTGGCAGAGCCTGCAATTCAGATGAACTCGCCCCGAAAACATCATAGTATGGGTTAAGGTTGCCAGCCACAGGCTCACCAGATGTGCCTGATACGACGACTTGTCGAACGCTCTCCAACGGCAGATCAAGGTTATCGGCAATTCCCATTCTAAGTGGTGTTCTGAAGAGAGTCATGCGGCCATGGCCAGACGCTGTTAAGTCCAAGGCCGTTGGCTGGCGAGATGCGCGAACCCATTGACTGTGGATATGACAAGCGTATGATACAAGCCATAGCGCCGATTTGAGTACTACAGCTTGCGGGCGCGGGAGGAAACTCCCAAAACAGCTAAAGCGGCCCCAAAAGCCCCGTTCTAGCTCGCAAAGCTGAACGGGGTT
>Ga0194120_10009228_pt1 | contig 12600 bp, 7 predicted proteins | sample TA2MahCa65mmetaG_FD_148642 | JGI IMG/M metagenome (GOLD analysis project Ga0194120, IMG submission 148642) | Freshwater microbial communities from Lake Tanganyika, Tanzania - TA2015019 Mahale Deep Cast 65m | ecosystem: Environmental > Aquatic > Freshwater > Lake | place: Tanzania: Lake... | reverse complement strand
GACCCGCCGCGCGAAAGGTGTAGACCGCGGAACCGACGAACGACTGGTCATCAAGATCCTCAAAGCGCAGCGACAGTTCCATCCGTCGCCACTCCACCTGCGGATCCGGCGGAAAGTTCTCGCGCGGTTCATCCGCAGCCACAGCAAAGGCGACGGTTGACATCCAAACGGCGATTCCGATGAGACACTTGGTCCCCCACTTCGGCTCAAGGAGCGAAACAGGGCCCCCTCCGCCTCGCGTGAGGGAAGTCAACCCAATCGTCCATCGCCAGTCCATCGCGCTACTCTATGGGGAGGGGCGACCAAGCTCCTCCAACCCGGCCGTCTTCCGACCCACCCGCTGAGATACGTGCCCCATGCCGCCCCCGCCTCCACCTCCACCTCCACCTCCACCTCCGCCTCCGCCTACGCCTACGCCTCCGCCTCCACCTCCGCCCCCACCGCTGCCTGCGCAAACGGCGTCCATAGCACCCCAAGAGCGTGTAACCGAAGCCAGTTTGGTCACGCAACTCTTGGCTCCGGCGCCGAGACGGGACCGAATTGTTATCCTCGGGCGCCCCCAATCAGGCAAGACAGTTTTTATGGCACGGCTGTATCACCTGCTCTGGAACCGGAGGGCGGCGCTAAGGATGAAGGCAGCGAGCGGGGTATCACATAATACCTTTGCAAGTATGTGGGCCGAAATGGGGACGGGGAGGTGGCCGGCGGCGACTCTCCGCATCTCGAAGCACGCGTTTGATCTCCACTACAATAACCTGACCAGAACGCTCGTCATGCTTGACTTCCCCGGCGAGGTCTTCCAGCGGGCGTTTATGACTGACATCCACGGCTCTTCTGAGGCGGATTTGCTTGATAATCTCGCTCGCGCCGAAGCGCTTATCATTCTGGTTGACCCCGAAGTCCCCCTCAGTGGGACGTGGAAGGAGAATGCTGATCAAGACTTCGGGTTGGTACAGGCAATACGCTTTGTGCGTTCTGGAGTAGGCGGGGCCCTGGTGCCAATTGCAGTTATTGTGACGAAGGCCGACCGCTACCAGCGTGATCTGAAGAAGTTCGGGACTCTTGGGAGATTCGTACGCCACTATTACCCAAACCTTGTGAGCGCCGCTGCCGACAGCATGTGCTTCGCGACCGTGGCAGTTCGATCTCGGAAGTCGATCATGGACGATGATGTCCCTGACTGGTCAGCTCCCTGCCGTTCAGTTGTAGAGCCCCTGCAGTGGTGTCTCGACAATCTTCCAAAGACCGCCCCCTCCCCGCCCCCTCAACCAGATCCCGCCCCCGAAGAATCAGATGAGTCGACACATGCCACCCTGTGGATGTGGATCATCATCCTGTTCGCGGTTGTTGCGTTCGCGGCACTCATCGTCAGCTATTTCTTGAAAAACGCTTAGGTCATGATTACTGGTGACACCCATATCTTCGGCTCAAAGCGCGGGTATTCCACCCTCGCAAAGTCTGTTGGTGTACGCCAAGATGAGGAGTTCCAACTCACCACGTTCGGATACGCAGAGTCTTCTAACCGACAGTATTTCGATGATCTGCTAACCACTCCATCCGGTTTCGGGCGCCAACTTCGATCGGGGCGTTTTGCAATCACGCGAGTACTTCCCGGCCCACCAGATGTTGTTGGACGCCCCACGCTTGAGTTTCGCTCACTAATCCTCACGGCACCCGATTACTTGACCGTGCGCGGTTCGCTCGCCGAACTACTCCTTTCGGAGCAACTTTGGCGTTCACCCGCATTCACTGCAAATCAGCCGCATCAGTTGCGCGCCTCGACCACCAGCCCACCGGCTCCCACAGACATCGAGTGGCGGCTGTTCGACACTTGGCTTCGTCTGCGCTCCATGGGCAACGCGTGCCTCCTCGTCGACGAGGACGACTCCGAGGCGATTCTGCGAGTTGCTGGGCAACTTGATCGCGAGGACGCACTTGACTTCGCATGGGGCGTACGCCTCTTGAATATGTTGGACTGGGTCGCGGTAGCCTCGTTGTCTCCTTGGGGAGATGGTGCCACGGCTCGACCACAGTTCGGACTGAACCCAACGGTCTCAAGCCCGGAGGTCGCTGCCTCTCGCAGAGTGCGTAGCAAGGTGTTCCCATCAGTTAACTCTCTCCTAGCTGCATCCGTGCAAGGGGGGATTGGGGGAACCACCAGTCCGCTCACGACAGAGATCCACCGATCCTCCCGTCTGACCCGCCCGACAAAGCCTCCCGCCACCAGTCCGCTCACGACAACAGCATGGATTCTCGCAGCGGTTGTCTTCGTGTTGGTATGCGCGCTCGGAGGCGTTCTTTTCCTGAGACATAAACCCACAATTACGCGGTCCGCACCACAGCTATTGAGTTGCAGTTATGACAAAAACAACAAGGTGCTAATTGTCAAGCGTGGCGAAGACACCTGGCCCATTGACCCAAGCGAAGTAGGTCAGGAATCACCGCTTGAGGGTTTTACACTCAAGTCTGAACCGGAATATCCTTTGCAGTGGGACAAAGATTCATGGGAACGAGACGACTACGAGCGCAATGCAACCAAGGATTGCATGTACTTTTTCTGGCGCTTTGATCCAGATACCAACACCCTGACTATTTCTAAACCGAGCAGACCAAGCCTTCAACCACCGACTACTCTGACATGGGATCCGTCGAAGGCACGTGTGTCCATTCTACCTGGCGTTAAGCAGCCGGGACTTTTCATCTTGTGCGCCGGCGTGCGTATCCCCGCGAACGAAGCGAACTCATGGCCATTTGATTGGAACACACCTCAAACGGGGAAACAACCAAAGCCGGAGACAATATCGCTCGATCCATCGAAGATCCACACCGTCACACTTGTCGACGAGTGCGACAACTCGTTGGGGCCGACTTGCGAAATCGCCAAGATGAGTTGCATTTATGACAACGACAAAAAGGAGCTAAGTGTCAAGCGTGGCGAAGAAACCAGGTCCATTGACCCAAGCGAAGTAGGTCAGAAATCACCGCTTGAGGGTTTAACACTCAAGTATGAACCGAAATATCCTTTGCAGTGGGACAAAGATTCATGGGAACGCGACGACTACGAGCGCAATGCAACCAAGGATTGCATGTACTTTTTCTGGCGCTTTGATCCAGATACCAACACCCTGACTATTTCTGAACCGAGCAGACCAAGCCTTCAACTACCGGCCACTCTGACATGGGATCCGTCGAAGGCACGTGTGTCCATTCTACCTGGCGTTAAGCAGCCGGGACTTTTCATCTTGTGCGCCGACGAGCGTATCCCCGCGAACGAAGCGAACTCATGGACATTTGATTGGAACAAACCTCAAACAGGGAAACAACTAAAGCCGAAGACAATATCGCTCGATCCATCGACGATCCACACCGTCACACTTGTCGACGAGTGCGACAACCCGTTGGGGCCGACTTGCGAAATCGCCAAGCCGCCCACGTTGACTGTTACACCGCGTAACGACCATTATGAATTGAAAGTACAAGGCAGCGTTTTGGGTTACCACGTCGAAAGGAAGCACAACGAGGGCGAATGGAAGAAGATAGATAATGTCAAGTGGGAGGACGATGGCGAAGACACCAAAACATATAAGGACAAGGCCTTTTTGTTAAGTTCAGAGTGTCGCTACCGCCTTTGCCACGAAAACGGTAATTGCCTCCCAGAGACCGACGCCGCCAAAGTACTCAACGCCGATACTCAGCTCGGGAAGGAGGATTCTGATTGGGTAGAACAATTGCGAACGAAACTGAAGGAGTTTGAAACGACAGTTTGTGGCGACCCACTTGCATTCGGCGAGGCGCTCAAGGACTTTCGTACACAAGACGTGTTCCAATCTGTCCCCACAAACAACACGAAAGCTATCAAGGAACAAGTGTTGGAATATCTCAACACACTCACGAAGCTTGATCGGCCACAAGAGATTACGCACACATCGGATGCTGTGAGGGCTCTGAACGAACGCCTAAAGGAATTCCGAGAAGCGTTTTGTTTAGCGTTGTGCAAAGCGCTCCGAGATTGCCCGGGATGGAAATTAGGCTTCGAGCCGCCAAGAGTGCCGAGTGGCGAGCAACACCGTAACCCCCTTCAGGCACTACGGGAGGTTTATAAACCAAACCAATGGGCCCCCCCCAAAAAACCTAAGCAATCAAACCCTGGTATAAACGCCAGACCAAGCCCTCCGAGCCCGCCCGAGGTAGAACTCGGCACACGTATTGCCTTCCAAAAGGTGTGGGAGGAAGCGGACAAGTTCGCGTTTGAGACTTGCGGCGAACGTCTCCCAACGAATCCAATACCCCCCCCTGAACGATCGCCGCCATGAACCCCAAACTACAAAGCGACTTCGCGAACGCACTCCGTCACTGCCTCGCCAGCGAAACCTCTCTCGCGACCCGTGAACTCAACCGACTTCGCTCGATCGACACCTCTCAGTCGATTGCCTTTCACATTGAGGCGCTGCAATTCGTTTTGGCACTCCGCGTGGGTGATCAAGCGTTGGCCGAACACGCCGCGCAGTCCCTCAAATGCGTGCCAGATCACAGTCTTGGTGATGTGATGGACGTGCTCAAAGGTGCTGCAAAGCAGCAGCCGGGACTTCATCGGCAGGTGACCGAACTCATGCGCCGCCTAGAGCCACCTCGCCCGCCCATCACGCTCCCGCAAGCAAGGCCGCAACCGCTCGATTCAGGGCGGCCCATTGCTCCCCCTGTCGCCGGGACAGTCGCGACACAGGGGGGGAATACGCTTGGGACGCTCTCAACGGTTTTCGGTGCGCTGGGAGTGCTGCTAAGTTGCGGTGGGCCATATACCGTACTGGTTGGTCTGCCGCTCGGACTGGCTGGACTTGTGCTCGGCATCATAGGTTTGATAAAAGAGCCACATTTGCGAGTTCTCTCCATTATCGGCATTTGCCTGAGCGGCTGCTCCTTGCTACTGTATACGATAAGTTTAATATTATTCATCTGGATGAGTTGGGAGGCATTTGCATTAGTTTCTCCGTTCCACTGAGTTTTATATTGTGGATGATCCAGCCCCTGCTTTGTGCACAGCGATAGAGATCGGGATCTGGGAGTACCCCGTCAAAAACTTCTAGAGTTCCTCGTCCCACGCCGCCCTTTGCTTCCCCAACCGCATACTATCTTCCATCAATAGTATCAGACAGAATCAGCCGATGACCCCAGAAAGGCCCCTCGGGCTCATCAAGCACCCTCGCGGCAGACCAATCCGCACTTCCACATCGACTGCTCATAATCACAGTGGAGGGTTGATTCGTCCATTGGGTGACACTCCTGGCGAACTCCGCTAACGCTTTTCGTTCTTAAAGGCCGGACTATCTGCGTAGAGAAAAGTGATAGGTTCAGAAAAGTCCGTAGGACTTGGAGGTGAAGTGGACAGAAGGGTCACTGGCCTGAGTATCCACCGACCCTCGATGCAGAAGAGACCCCAAAACTCTCCCGCGAGGTACGGCGGTGATGCGATCACTCGCTGGTCCCGAGAGAGGCGCACGAGAGTTCCGCAGAACGTGACCTGCTTGAGGTCTTCACAGACATCTCGGTGGCGCTTCTTCCAAGCATTGCATTTCGACAGGAAATCAGACCTTTTCAGTTCCCCCAAGAATTTACTTGCTTTGTGATGCGCCTCTCCTTCAAGCGCTTGCCTCGGCCAATCCGCCCTCTCAAGATCTCCATACTGCTCCTGCCACCTTTGAATCTCTCGCACCAATGCTGCATCAGCTCCTCGGCTATCAAGCACTCTCTCTTCAAGGAGCTCGATAAGCTGCAGGCAGACAGCCGCAGTTGCGCCCGGATAGGACTTAGAATCAGGTAAAGCTGCAATCTCTCCAATCAAATTGAAAAGAATCTCACCGACCTCAATCGCATCGGACTCCATTTTCAAATGCTCTATGGCTGTCCTTATCTTAACCGCGAACTCCACTACCTCAACATCGCTCACATCGTTTCTTAGAGACAGGTCCGCCTTGTCCTTCAGCTGGTCCATCCCAAGCTTCAGATCACTCAGTTCCCTAATTTGTAAATCTACAGGCCCGTCCGTGCGCAGTCCCTTTCTCAAGAAGATACGACGCCCGCGATCCAAATCCCCCTGCTGAAGATCGCCAAGTGCCATCCCGTCAAGTGCGGACAGGATGCGCACTGCCAAGTCTCCCCCCTTCGTCGAAAGCACGGCTGCACAAGCCAACCAATCACGGACTTGGGGGGCAAGGGGAAAGTCAGGGTGGCTCTTAATGAAATCACCCAACTCACTTTGCACCTTTGTCGCACTAACTTCCAAAGCAGGAAATCCCTCCGAAGGGCTCCAACCAACTTCCTGCTTGAGCGCAGCCAATTGTTGTGCCCAGTCGTCCATGATTACTGCCATGTCAGCCGACTTCATCCCATCATCCAATCGCTTGTTTTCACCGAGAGCTGCAATGATGGCGTTGTACTTCTGTTGGATTTGCTTCGCTTCCTGCCGCCAAGAGTCCGCAGATGTGATGGAGCCACTCCACAGGGCTTTCCACTTCGGATTGAAATCCTCCAACTCAACATCTCGCCTCTCTGCAGCCTCCTTGCTCTTTTGCGCGATACCCCGAAGAACAGTCAAAGCCTCAGACTGCTGCCCACCTCCAAGTTGTGCAATCACTTCATCCGTACCCTTCAACCAATTGGTTACGCGTTCCCGATAGCGCGCCAACTCTTCGCGATTGGTTTGCTGTAAAGGAGACTGCACTGCGAACTCACCGATGTCGCTCCACTTGTTTCTGCGCTCATCCAATAGCACTTGCCGTGCGTTCTGATGGAGGCGGTCCAGTGTCACACGGCACAATTCAAGCTTCTTTGTGAGCGACTGTTTCTGTTCCTCCAAAGGCTTCAAAATCTGCTCAAACACTTGCGTACCAGCGGTCACGCTGCCAAGCGCCTTTGATTGCTCCAGGCGCTCACGAATCCACCTCTCGACCTCCCCGATGCTCGGCAATGGCCCGTGCGCCATGGACTCACAACTCGTAATCCACTTTTCAACCGAAGATAACTGGTTTTGCTTTCGAGCCGTGAACTCATCATGTTTCAAGCGTTCCTCTTGGCAACGCTTGTCACACACGTCAATCTGGGATGAAGCAAACAGACTTGGGTCACTCTCCGAGAGGGAATCGAGTTTGATTCGCGCTTCGTTGTACTGGCAGCCGTCCAACAACTGCTTGATTTTCTTCGCCTCTTCTGATGCAAGGGTGTATCGGTACAACTGATGTGCTCCAAAGGCGAGCGCCGCCACGGTGCAGACCACTCCAGTAGTCGCGAGCACAATCCATCGGCGCTGCTTCGATCGGAGATGTGCGCGCCATGCCGCTTCGACCGTCCTGAATCGTGCCCCAAGGTCCTCCGGTATTCCTATGTCATGCGCCAGAACCGCCGCATGATGACACTCAACCTCTGAGTACGGCAAATTCTGATCGAGCGCTTGTCGAAGCACCTCACAGTGCTCGCCATGTAATCTTTCCACTCTGAGACGATTCCTCGCTTCCTCAGCCCATCGGCGAGCGGGTTCTGTCCGCAATCGTTGAGCCTCTGTCGGTTGCCTCCGGTACCGTTCAATCACTGATTCCCACTCTTCTTCAAGTGGACCGAAACTCCAAAGGTCCCTCCGTGCAAGGGAAGACTCCATTTGGGCTGCGAGTGCATCCAAGTGCGTCCGTGAGTCTTGTTCGTTCATTTCTTCCAAGGCAGCACGGACCGTATCCATCAGCGTCATCATGCCCGGCGACTTCCAGCCGAGCTCCCGAACGGCATCGAAACTTGCCTCCAAAAGCGTGCGATTCTTTCGCCCGAGTGCCTGCTTGATCTCAACTGACATCTGATCGAGCGCCTGACGCTCAAACTCAACGACGAGCCCCCTGACAGCGCGATTGCGCGGAGCGGTTTCATACAACTGACGCATTGCTGAGACACGCGCGATGATCGACTCGCGCCCAAGGACGGTCCGCTGCAATGTTTCGACAGCAACCTTCATTCTGCTCGACTCAGCGAATGCACTGTCAATCTTCGCAAGCGCGAAGTTGTCGACGGGCACCGGTTCACCGACGCCAACCGACAGGCAAAGGTCTCGCCATGCGCCCCAGAGATCGGCGGGGCGACAGAGCTCTCTTGCGACCCGACAAGGTTGTCCCCAAGCAGACTCGATGGAGACCGCTTCAAGGACAAGCCCCTCATCGCACCAACCTGCCAGTCTGGAAATCTGCCGATTGATCTCGTTCAGCATGCGCCCGTGATCTGCAGACAAAATCGCAATGAGGTCCGTACTGTTCGTCGCGCCAGGCTGACTGACCAACGAGCGAACCTTCTGCTGCAGATGTTGCGCCTCTTGAATTGAGATCACAGGAGCACCTTGTGTACCCGAAACAACTCCGTATGAAAGTCTACACCAACACCCAAACAAACAGCGCAATGACAGCGGCAAGCGTGATGGCAAGGATGATCACAACCCGTTGCAACCACTTTGGATCATTCGCGTCGCTCCAAGAAGGCACTGCGTGCTCGTTGGAGTGGGGAACCTCTGCCTGAACACGCTTGCACACAGACAACTTGGGGGGCGGCGGCAGGTGGACCTTGTGTTTCGGACGCGTTGGTGTGACTGCTACACCCTTCAAAGCGCTCACGGCGTGCACGCGTGCTGGTGGCATCGGCGGCTCGATCAATCCAGCCGGCAAATCGGCATCCGAATCAACAACAACGAGGCGCGGTCGCTGCCCGCAGGCTCCTCCGGGTGTCGTGGCAATAGACAAAGCAGCACAGTCCGTCGAGGCTCCGACCAGTTCCGCTAGTGCCTGTCGCACACTCACTCCGCACGGAGTTCTGAGAGCAAAGGTGCCATGGGCACCAAGCCTCGCAGCGTGATCTGCCCTTGCGATCCACTCCCCCCCGACCACCGCCGAATCCACCGCGCGTTCTGTCGGCAATGAGGTGCGCATCGACAATTCGCGTGGCAGGCCAGCCCACGAATTGAGCCAGTGCTCATCCGACATCAGGAATCGACGCCCGTCTTGAGCCTGTTGCGGATGCGAATCGATCACAATGTGATGCGTAAGTCGCGAGGGACGCCCCGTATAGTCGGCCATGACGCGCACGATCCGAGTAATCACGAGCCGTCCGCGAACGCCCCAAACACGAAACACGGGCGGTCCGCTGCCCTCTCCAGGCGATGCTTCTTCCAATGTTTCGATGAGGTCGCGGGGCATGCCTTTCGTGCAGCCAACAGTGACATAGCCGCTCGCAGTCGTATAGAGCCCCCATGGTGCCGCCGTATGCACAAGTTCAGAAATCATGCGAGCGACTGTGTGAAGACTCCATCCTTCTGAAGTTTCAGCGGCTCGACCGCAGCCACGGTCAGCGCAAGCGCAAAGGGTACCTCTGCCCAGACCGGTCGAACATCAGAAGTGCGCAGGACGCTGTTTCCCTCTGCATCAATCTTGGGGTCTGTACCGAGCGCACTCACGGGTACAAACCATGCGCGATTGGTCAGCGCCTCGACTGAGCCAACGAACTCTGGAGCCACCTGGGCGAGCACATCGCGAAGAGCACGACTCATTCGTGTGGCACCCTCAAGGAGGACATCAAGCGATCCGATCGCGCCACGGCGACTGACGAGAGAGTCCCAATCGGCACCGAGCACTGAAGCACCCCAGACATCGGCCTTCGACAGTGCGACAATGACCGGCACTGGAATCGGCTCCACCGCCGAGAGCCCACGGAGCCGACGGAGTTGTGACACTACCGTGCTAAACACCAACTCTTGCCTCTGATGATTCGTGCCAGCCCCGTCTCGATCAGGGGCAAACCGTTGCCGAAACTTGATGTGCTGCAGTGGATCAAACACCAATATGATTGCGCTGCTGCGCAGTAGATGGCGCGTGCTGGTCTCAAACTTCGCGGCCCGCTGTCCGTGCATGAAGTGCTCGCCCGCGTTGTCGTAGACCTCCACAACAACCCGCGCTGAGTCGCTCATCCGACCCGCGGTATAAAATGCTGGTCTCGGCGCGCTCTCAACAACCCCCGCGATCGTGACAGGTCGGTAGAGGGCATCCCCGCCCGTATCAGTCTTCGTCAAGACAATGTTTTGGACCGTCGGCTCAGACAGAAACAGGCTTGCTTGGTTCGTGTGAATCAGTTCATTAAACCTTGGATCGGTATCCAACCAGTCGATCCCCATATCGTTTGCGAGTTGAGACATTCGCCACAACCCGGAGGCAAGTAAGTTGGTCTTACCCGAAGAGGGAGCACCAACGATGGAGATGGGGACTGTCGGCAATTCAAGAAGCGCACGTGGAATCTCCCCGTGACAATGGGGACATGCCAAGCGGTTGCAGCGAGCGCCATCGGGATCAAGCGCGTTCCCCTCAGGGTCAAATCGCATTGCACTGAAACGGACTCCCTCTGATGAACCTGCCAGTGCATCGCCACGCAAGTGGATGCTCTCGGAAATGAAACGAATCTGGAGAGGCGAAAACTGCCGCCAACACCACGCACAGGTGATTTCGTTAAGAAGGACCATGTTCAGACATCGACGAAAGACACCTCATACTGCTGCTTCACTTCGCTGGCGGTTGCAAATCGGCATCATCGGCCGCCAGGGGGTTAACCCCGATCTTCCGAGCCCAACTGATCGGGATGATCCGCGTCGTCAATGCTTCTTTCGAGGGCAAAATCTTATGCCAGTCAGGCGGCAGTTTACTCTCCTCCGAAAACGGAACTTCGAACTGCTTAAAGTCCTTGCTAAACGTAGCCCACTGTTTCTCTCCCTCTTCCAATGCGAGCTCCAACGTGTAACAAAGCTTATGACCAAACTCGCCCCCTTCTTCGACCTCCCAGAGTTTGCACTGGAAGTCCTTTGGCGGCTCCTCATCTACTTTGGTGCATTCGACGGGCACTTGCTCTTCTCCCGCGCGAAGCATGAGCAAAGAATGTCCAGGTGGACAAAACAACCAAGTTTCGTGACCATGAGCTGATAGCAATGTCGAGAGTAGGACTGTTAGTTCGACACAGTTTCCTTGCTTGTCGTCCCAAACCTCCTTCGGTCCCCGTACTGACTGAGCCATCTCGTCAAGTCCCGGCATGCTGTGGTAACTGACCCCTGACTCCACAAGCCTGCCCCAAAGGTAGCACAAATCTTGCTCTGGACTGTTCCTCCCTATCGTTGTCTTCTTTACAAGGTCTCTGACGAACGTGGCTTCCTCATCCACAAGCGCTGCAAACCCAAGGCACCAAGGGTAATCCAAATCAACCTTGTTCCTTGGATGCAGGTTAAATCGGAAATGTTTAGAGATCGTTGAACCGTCTTGGAAGTGCACTGTGACCTCCATGGTGCACCCCTGTGCATGCCGAAGTTCTCTCAGTTTCGCTGTATCCCAAGGCAACTCAAACCACAGTCGAGCGATCTGCTGTGACTCATCGAACAGAACGTAGTCGCCGTCAACCTCCAAATCGGCATCTTCAAAGAGTGGGTTGCTTAACCGCTTCGGGTCAAGAAACTTTCGAAGGGTGGAATCAGGACTGAACTCCAGTTTCTGAATCGCATCCGAGCTGAAACTCATGCGACTCAGAGCACTCAAGTTGCCCTTCAAGGCGATCCCGCACCGGCGACGCCATAACGAGCCGAACTGCGAATCATCACGTCCATCTTTTCTCTTTTTCGGGTACAACGCACTGAGCCGTAAGTGCGAAGGCCAAGTTTGCATTTCTTTAGCGCTCCAGACCGCTTCCTCAACTTTTTCATACGTGTCATGCTTCAGAAATTTGTTCTCAAATTCTCCGAGGCTGAGGAGAGACAGGGCATAGACATCTCCGCCCTGATATAGCTCGTCAACGGACTCAGCCCACTGCCAACGGGTTTTGGCAGGCGGCTTGAGAATCTCGTTGATGATCAAGCCGCAAAGGACAAGAGCGGCAAGAGAGAGCGCAACCACGAGAACTCGTCCGACACTCTGACTGAGCGGTGCTTTCGGGAGCGGCATTGGCTCGGGCGGTGCGACCGGCTCCACCAAGATTGGCCCAGGTACGGGGTTCGTGAATGGATCACGCGTGCTCCCACCGAGCACACGCCCGCCGTTACGCGTTGGCGATTGTCCTGAGACTGTTGGTTGGCTCGATGGTGATACGAGTTTGCAGCCACAGACCCTGCAGCGACCTGGATCGCCAGACGCGCTGGTCGACAAAACATTTGGCGTGCTGCACTTCGTGCAAATCACCTCGGCCATAGTTGGAGTGTAAACTCAAGACAGAACCGCGCCAAACCCCCGGCTTTTATCGACACGGCCGGTACTCGCGGCTCTTGTTCACCGCATTCTTGCCGCGCGTGCCTCGGGGTATTGCGTACCACTTTGATGCACATCGCATGCCGAGTAGCATTTGGCATGCCCCCTGAGGTGCCCGAATCGGGAGAAACCTTCCTTTCGCAGTTCTCCAACAGTGAGGAGAGCGGCGAGCACTTCTCCCCTGCCCCAAGCGGATATGTGAGCGGCAAGACAAAGTTTGTGGTCGTCATCGGCACCGTGATGAGCGGGCTCGGCAAGGGCATCTTCGCCAGTTCGCTTGCGAAACTGCTGCAAGACAAGGGACTCGCCG
>Ga0194120_10009224_pt1 | contig 12605 bp, 2 predicted proteins | sample TA2MahCa65mmetaG_FD_148642 | JGI IMG/M metagenome (GOLD analysis project Ga0194120, IMG submission 148642) | Freshwater microbial communities from Lake Tanganyika, Tanzania - TA2015019 Mahale Deep Cast 65m | ecosystem: Environmental > Aquatic > Freshwater > Lake | place: Tanzania: Lake... | reverse complement strand
CGGCGGTCTACGCCGGGTCGTTCCAGACCGGCCCCGGCGCCCGCCCGGCGGCCGACCTGTATTTCGGCTACTCGCTGCGCTATCGGCTCGGTTCTGCCGCCACCTTGACCCTCAACCAGCTGTTCATCAAGGTGTTGCAGACGACCGCCGAGGCCGACGCGGCGCGGCCGAACGACACCTCGTTCGGCGACATGCTGTTCGCGCTCGCCATCCCGGTGCGGGTCACCAACGCCAAGGGCCAACAGGTGCCGCTCGTCCTGCCGGGCGGGGTGCGGATGTCGCTCCTCGCCAACGGCTCGCTCGGCCTGTCGCGCACGGCGCGCTACCTCGGTCGCTACGGCGCCCTCGGCGGCGGCGTGGCGCTGTCGCGCCCTGGCCTGTTCGGCATGCTGACCTTGTCGGGCAACGTGGTCGCGAGCAAGTCGTTCCTCCGCGACGGCCAGGCCGGCGTCCCGGCCGAAGACGGCACGGCGCTCGCGCGGCCGGGCGGCGCCGAGCTGCTCGACAGCGGTTACATCGCGACCGGGCTCATCCCGACCTCGTTCTCGTTTCGCTACGCCCTCAGCGCCAACCTGGCGGTCGCCAAGCGCGTCAACATCTTCGCGACCTACCTGCTCTTCAACGTCTTCCGCACCTACGCGCCAGAGGACGACGCCTTCACCGCCAGGTACGCCCGGGTCGGCCGCGGCCGCGCCGACTTCCAGTGGGGCATCTTCGGCGCGTCGTACGACCTCGACGAGGAAGGCCACTTCTCCGCCTCGCTGTCGACGTTTGTCGCCTCCTTGCCTTGGTCGGCCGACAACCAGACCCTGCGCTTCCCGTTCTGGGATTTCCGCTCGCCGTCGTCGAACATCGCCCAGATCGGCGCCGAGTTGTCCTACTCGTTCTAGTCCCTCCGCTCTCCCGAGGAGCCCACCATGAAGCTCGCCTCCTTTGTCCTCCGCTGCGCCTGCCTGCTGGCCGCGCTGCCGCTCGCCGTGTCCGTCGCCGGCTGCAACACCGGCGACATCAAGGACATCGACCGCACCCAGGTCAACCGGGTGGCCAAGGCCAACCTGCGCGGCGTGTGGTACGAGATCGACATGATCACCGACATCCCGCCGACCGCGTCGTTCGGCTTCGCCGGCCAGACCAACTTCGGCGGCGAGGACTCGGGCAAGGTCATGTTCGACATCCAGGAAGGCCTGCTCGTGGTCTACCCGGTCACCGAGAAGGTGCTCGGCTCCGACGCCAAGTGGACCAAGCGCAAGATCCGCAAGTACTGGGATCCGGCCGTGACCCGCCGCGACGACCGCCAGGTGAGGGACTCGGACTTCATCTCGGTCTACACCGGCAACCCGGTGGCGGCCTACCCGATCCTGTTGCACTTCGACGTCAACCGCGACTATGCGCCGTCGACCGGCGAGCAGACCAACGTGATCGTCGAGAACACCACCGATCGACCGTGGTGGCAGCGCGAGTTCGTCCGGGTCGACTGGTCGGGCAACCAGATCATGAATTTCATGTTCCCGCAGACCAACGTCCGCTACTCGCCGATGCACTACTTCGTCCCGGCCGAGGACGTCGACAACCCGTCGAAGTTCTACATGGCCGACGGCAAGGACTACTTCCACTTCACCCGCCGGCTGTACGGCCAGCCGATGTCGACCGGCGCGTGCTCGCCCTACTCGCTCGCTCCCGGCGACTGCTCGGGCGCGGTGGTCGAGGTCCGCATCGCCTACCGCCGCCTCGACGTCAAGCGCACCAACGACTACGAGGTCCGCAGGTACCGCAACGATCCCGACCAGGAGAAATTCGGCTACTTCCTCGCCGAGCGCTACCGCTGGGACGACAACTTCGGCCTCGTCTACTCGGGCAAGGACAGCAAGGCCGGGCGGTGGAACCTGTGGCAAAAGACCAAGGAGTTCTCGCCCGTGGTCGACAAGGCCGGCAAGGCGATCGGGTGCCTGACCAACCGCGACTGCGACGCGCCCGCCGTGTGCGATCAGGCCGACTGGTTCGAGCCCGGCGTGTGCAAGACCGGCGCGCGGATCGAGTACAGCCAGCGCGGCCTGCGCCCGGTCGTCTACCACCTGAGCCCCGATCACCCGGTCAACCACCTCGAGGGCGCCTACCGCACCGCCGACGGCTGGTCCGACACCTTCAAGGAGACGGTGTCGTGGCTGCTGTTCTGGGAGGAGAAGTGGAAGGCCGACGGCGTCAAGGGCTTCAGCGACCCCCAGGCGGCGTTCGGCCAGCGCTTCTGCGCCACCAACGCCGACTGCGCCAGCGTCGCCGCCGCAGAGGTCGAGGTCCGGACCAAGAACGTCGCCGCCGATCGCATCGTGGTGCCGATCGCCAAGGGTCAGGCCGTGGTCGTCCAGGACTGCGTCGTCGCCGCCGGCGCCAAGGACTGCACCGACCGCGCGCCGACCGACAAGGGGGCGTTCGTCGCCCTCGTCAACGCCTCGCCCGGCGCCCCCCTCACCCTCAAGGGAGTGCCCGGCGGCGACATCGGCCCGGTCGCGTTCACCAACGCGTTCGAGGTCGTCGCGGGGGTCGGCAAGGACGGCAAGCCCGACAAGGCCCTCGACAAGAAGGTGGTCAAGGCCCAAAAGGCGACCGGCGCGATCGTCGACAAGGCCAGCCTCGGCACCTTCAACTTCACCGTCGAGGGCGGCTCCAAGTCGATCGCGGTGCCCAACATCAAGCTCGGCGCCAACGACGTGGTGTTCATCGTCGTCGTCGGCGGCGACGCGCCGGTGGTGGTGCGCGGAACCGGCACCAAGGCGCTCGGCCTGCGGGTCGTCAACGGCATGAAGTCGGGCGACGACGCCGGCCTGTCGAAGGGCGATGGGTTCGAAGTCGGCGTCAACGGCGTGCGCATGCACGAGGGTCTGCGCTACGCCGCCGCGACCGACGCCCTGTTCTCGGCCGGCGAGGCGATCCACGTCACCCTGGTCGCGCCGGGCCACCGCGCCGACACCAGCTGCGCGACCTTCAAGGGCGTGGGCCAGTGCACCGGCTGGAACCAGAAGCTGTTCGACGCCGACGTCAAGCGCCGCGCCGACATCAAGGCCGGTCTGCCGCCGATGTTCGTCACCTGTGAGAACAAGTTCACCCGCACGCTCGCGTCGTGCGACGCCGCCAAGCAGACCGGCGACCCGGCCGTCCTCAACGACTGCCGCTACTGGATCAAGGACGGCAAGGCCTATGGCCGCCCGGGCAAGGCCTACAACCCGTGCGCGCAGAAGGGCAAGGACGGCGACACCACCGAGGCGGCCAAGGCCAAGATCCAGGGCGACGCGCGCTACAACTTTATGTACTGGAACACCAAGGTCCACGCTGCGTCGCCGCTCGGCTACGGCCCGTCGGCGCAGGACCCCGACACCGGCGAGACGTTCTGGGCCATCGCCAACATCTACGGCGCGTCTTCGCTCACCTACGCCCAGTACGCCAAGGACCTCGTCGACCTCATCAACGGCGACCTCGACGTCAAGGACCTCGCCACCGGCAAGTACATCAAGCAGTACCTGCAGCAGAAGGCGCAGACCGGTCAGGACAAGACCCTGCTCGGCGCGCTCGCCGATCCCGACGCGATGACCGACGCCGAGGCGACCCAGGCCGCCGCGGCGCGCGCAACCGTGCGGATGGCCGATCGCGCCCCTGCGATGGCCGCGCTCAAGGGCGCGCCCCTGCCGCCGTCGGTCAAGGAGATGGACGCGATCGGCGGCCCGAAGGCCCTCGACCGCTGGATGGTCGACAACCTGCCTTCGGTCGACCTCGACGCCCTGCAGGCGCGCGCCGAGAAGATCCGCGGATCGGCGGTCGAGTCCTCGATGATCAATGACGAGATGGTCCTGGTCGGCTCGAAGGGCGCGACCCAGCCCGGCCAGGCGATCAACCCCGAGCAGATCGGCCAGATCAGCCCCCTCGGCTGGGCCACGCCCAAGGGCGCGATGGACGAGAAGCGCCGCATGCAGTTCCTCGGCATCAACTCGATCGAGCTCGCCGAGTTCCAGGATCCGGCCCTGCTCGGCCTCGCCCAGCGCATGAAGTGCGACGACGGCGAGAAGCCGACCGACGTCTACGAGGGCGACGGCATCGGCAAGAACGTCTGCTACAAGGGCGACGCGCTGCGCACCGCGCTGTCGGTCGCGCTGTACGAGGCCACCATGCTGCACGAGGTCGGCCACACGGTCGGCCTGCGCCACAACTTCTCGGCCTCGACCGACGCGATGAACTACTTCGACGCCTACTACGACGAGGACAAGGGCGGCCGCAGCAAGGACCTCGTCGCCTGCGCCGACGTCACCTTCAACGGCAACGTCATCGGCGCCGGCAATTTCTGCGAGAAGGACACCTTCGGCGAGGAGTGCGACCAGAAGTACACCTGCGCCGCCGACACCGACTGCCCGAGTGGCACCGCGTGCAACAACAAGACCAAGAAGTGCACCGACGCCAACGGTGCCGCGGTCGGCGTCTGCCAGGCCCACGTCGAGGTCCGCACGCCGTGCACGGTCGACACCGCGGCGCAGACCTGCGGCGGCGGCGGCGCCTGCGTCGGCGGCGAGTGCCACGACAAGGTCCAGTGCAACGGCGCGACCGACTGCAACAGCGGTGAGCTGTGCGACGGCGGCTTCTGCGTCGATCCGCGCACCAAGGTGGCGCGCACGACGGTCCAGTTCGCCGTGATGGGCGGCACGGCCAAGAAGTACATGCCGCGGCCGGGCCTGACCGAGAGCGAGCGCCTCGGCCGCCGCACCGAGTTCCAGTACTCGTCGGTGATGGACTACGGCCAGAAGATCAACGCCGACCTGTGGGGCCTCGGCAAGTACGACTACGCTGCGATCAAGTACGGCTACGGCGAGCTGTCCGAGGTCTACTACGACACGACCTTCCTGCGCGACCGCGTCCGCGCCTACGCCAAGAACACCGGCCAGAGCCTCGCCAACGCGTCGGGCAACGCGGCGACCGAGTACTGGAAGAACACGCCCTACAGCCAATTCACCTTCCTCAACGAGTGGATGCCGCCGGACAAGAACAAGCAGCGCATCTCCGTCCCCGACCTGTTCATCCTCAACGAGCGCCAGACCGCCGACAACCACTTCCGCGAGGAGATGGACCGCACCTTCTACGAGGTGCCGTACAAGTACTGCTCGGACGAGTACCGCGGCGGCGCGATGGGCTGCTACTACTTCGACACCGGCGCCTCGATGGAGGAGATCGTCCACCACGCCGCCGAGGCGCTCGAGGAGTACTACATCTTCGACGCCTTCAAGCGCGAGCGCCTGTGGTTCGCGCGCGGCGGCAGCTACCTGTCGTACATGGCGCGCATCCAGGACCGCTGGCTGACGCCGATCCAGGCCGCCGGCCGCTACTACGCGCTCTACAACAACATCTTCCGCGTCTACGGCTGGTTCGGCTTCTGGGACCTGATGGACAAGTACGGCGCGCCGCTGCGGCGCTCGTCGGAGAACAGCTTCCGCGCCCTCGCCAACATGCTGGCGACGCCGGCGCCGGGCTCGTACGTGTTCGACAAGAAGACCAACACCTACGTCAACACCGACTACGAGACCGGCCGGCCGGGCTCCCAGCTCGACATTCCGCTCGGCACCGGCAAGTTCCCCTACACGACGTTTGCGACCCAGAAGGGCTACTACATGTACGACCACCCGCTGTGGATCGGCGCCTACTGGGACAAGGTCGCGGCGATCCAGGCCCTCACCAACTCGACCGTGAGCTTCCTGTCCGAGTACGTCGGCGAGCAGCTGCCGGTGTTCCGCGCGACCGCGATCGGCTACAACACGGTCTACCCGACCGAGCTGGCGCAGATCCTCGGCGGCCTCGTCGCCGGCGACGTCAACCAGTTCGCCGGCGGCGTCGACAAGTCGGGCAAGACGCCGGCCTACAAGAAGGTCGATCCGTTCCGGCCCTTCGACGCCCAGGCCGAGCGCGTCGCGCCGTCGGTCATCAACCACGGCCTGCGGATGTTCGCCGCCTGGCAGGCGATCGCCAACCTGCCGGCCGGCTTCGACTCGTCGTACTCGGACGCGATGGCGGTGTGGCTCAAGGGCCACGGCCCCGAGTTCAAGCTCGGCACCGCCAAGCTCGACGGCAAGGACATCACCCTCGACGTGTGCGAGTTCGAGGATCCGTTCGGCAAGAAGACCTACATCGCCGCGCGGCCGAACTACAGCGCCAACCGCTACTCGGCCGCGTTCGCGATGTGCCGGAAGCTCAACACGCTCAAGACCGGCTGCCAGGATGGCAGCCAGTGCCAGCCGTGCGCGGCGGGCGACAAGGCGTGCAGCGGCGCCGGCGTGTGCGCCGACAAGCAGCCTTGCCGCGGCGACACCTGGTGGGTCAAGGCCGAAGGCGCCGTCAAGGAGCAGCTCGGCCAGCAGCTCAAGTCCGAGATCGAGGTCCTCGACGACCTGCGCGAACTCTACTCGTTCTACGGCAGCATCGGCGCCGGCAACTAGCCGGCCGCCTTGTCGTCCGACCGCAACGCCTCCTCCACCGCCCGGAGCGAACCATGAAGCTCGCCCACCTGCACATCCTCGCCGCGCTCGCGCTCCTCGCCGCCTGCGCCCAGGACCGACCCGAGATCAACCGGGTCCAGCCCAACGCCACCGCCAAGCGCGACCTGCTCGGCGATGTCGGCCGCAACCACGGCACCGGCATCATCGAGTGGTACCTGCGCAGCACGGTGATCGAGACCAGCTTCACCGCGGCGTCGACCTTTCCGGGCCAGATGTCGAAGATGACCCGCGGGGTGTTCGACGTGCAGGAGAACGCCCTGTTCTTCTACCGCACCTACGAGTTCATGGCCGGGTCGGAGACCTTCGCCCAGAAGTCCGACACCGACATCCCGGTCAAGGGCAAGGACGGCAAGCCGGTCTGGCGCGCCGCGCCGCAGGACTACCAGCAGATCACCTGCAACCCCGACGGCGACGGGTCGGAGTGCCGCATGGAGGCGCGCTGCGCCAACAAGTGGCGCGCCAAGGCCGACCTGTGGCCCGAGGAGCAGCACCACCACGGCTTCTGCGTCCAGAAGGCGGCGCGCTACATCTACCGCGGCGCGCCGGTGCTCGCCTACCCGATCGTGTCGCACTTCGACCAGATCAAGAGCTACAGCGCGGCGACCGGCGAGCAGACCAACGTCACGGTCGAGAACACGACCGATCGGCATTGGTATGACCGTGAGTTCATGCGAGTGGGCTGGGGCGCCAACCAGGTGGTGAGCGACGATCACGACACTGCATTCGGCGGACCGGTGATCTACCAGGGCGACACCGCGCCCAGCGACGAGCAGTTCGAGACGGGCGCGACCAGGCTGCACGACAGCGTGCCGCAGCGCTGGTTCCAGTACGTCACCCGCACGATCGCGACCGTGCCGACGACCTACCTCAGCGGCTGGGGCCAGATCCCGATCTGCTTCTTCTACCCGTGGTACGCCGGCGGCGTCTACGACTGCGCGTCGGAGGAGATCAAGACGCGCTACTCGTTCCTCGAAGTGCCGAAGTTCGCCCAGGATCCCGACCGCGCCTACGTCGCGCGCGACTCCGACGACGTCGAATTCGAGAAGTTCGGCTACTTCCGCACCGAGCGGCCGACCTACGACATGCAGTTCGGCAACACCCACACCGGCGCGATCCGGCGGGTCGAGCGCCACCGCATCTGGGACAAGTACGTCAAGTGCCACGTCAACCCCAAGGACGACAAGGGCGCCGACGGCAAACCGAAGTGCGTCGCCGAGGGCAAGGACACCGCGTGGCGCGGCGAATTCGACTACACCAAGATGACGCCGGTGCCGATCGTCTACTACCTCAACGAGAACCACCCGCGCGAGTTCGTCCCCGAGTCGAAGGAGATCGCCCGCAAGTGGAGCGAGCCGTTCGAGGATCTGGTCGCCTTCCACAAGGGCAAGAAGCCCGACCACCCGATGTTCGTCATGTGCGAGAACAGCGACGCTGCCGCCAAGGCGGCGATCGCCCAGGGCCTGCCGGTCGCCGAATGGAGCGGCAGCGCCAACAAGGCGGCGGCGAAGTTCTGCCGCATGGACGAGAGCCACAAGTTCGGCGACCTGCGCTGGAGCGTGATGCACGCGGTGCCGAACCCGATCCAGGTCGGGCTGTACGGCTATGGCCCGTCGGCGGCCGATCCGCTCACCGGCGAGATCGTGTCGGCGTCGGCCCACGCCTACGTCGGTGTGATGCGCTCGGGCGCCGAGGCGGCGCTGCAGGCGATCGAATTGCTGTCGGGTGTCAAGGACTTCAACGACATCCGCCGCGCCAACGAGAAGGTGTTCCAGCAGCTCAAGGCGGTCGCCAAGACCATCGACGCGCGCTCGCCGCGCCTCGACGACCCGCAAGGGATCGACGAGGTCCGCAAGGCCGTCGACGGCATGATCGACGCCGACGTCCAGGAGACCCTGCGCACCACCGGCCTGCCGTTTGACGTCAACGGCGGCAGTTGGGCCCAGAACCGCTTCGCCCTCATCCAGAAGAACCCCGAGCTCGACGCGCTGGTGTCGGGCGACGACGACGGCCACTCGATCGCGGCGCTGTTGCGCGATCCGGCGCTGCTGCTCAGCAAGGACCCGTCGGTCAAGTCCCTCAGCAAGGATCAACTGAAGAAGTACAGCCTGGCGTCGTGGAACCACACCGCGGCGCGCGCCGAGCGCCAGAAGAAGATCGACGCCCTGGGGGTCAAGACCATCCACTTCGCCGAGTTCGCCGACAACGCCATCCTCGGCCTCGCCGCCCAGTACGGCGTCCAGTACGACAAGGCCTTCTGCCAGGCGTTCGCGAAGGCGTCGGACACCCTCTACTCCGACACCTTCGCCGCGGCCTCTGGTGGCAACTGCAACCAGGTCGGCGACTTCGAGTCGAAGGGCATGGGCAAGGGCCGCGTCTGCGTCAGCGCCGGCGGCGGCCAGCAGTGGGCCGACTGCAGCGCGCCGTGGCTGATGCAGAAGCTGCGCGTCGCGATCAACACCGCCAACGCCAACGACCCGGTGCTCGAGACCTACAAGCTGTTGCCGAGCCCGCTGTATGCCGACACCGCCGACCCGATCGTGCGCCAGACCCAGACCATCGGCCGCGAGCTGATGGCGTCCCTGCGCGACAAGTACAAGGTCGAGCTGTGGCGCCGCATCTACCTCGGCACCCAGGAGCACGAGGTCGGCCACACGCTCGGGCTGCGCCACAACTTCGAGGCCTCGACCGACGCCATGAATTTCCACAAGAAGTTCTGGGAGCTCAAGCTCAAGGCCGGCAGCCGCACCGAGGTGCTGAACCCGCTCGCCGACGACACCACCGAGCAGGCGCTCGCCGGCATCCGCGAGCAGCAGCTCGCGTCGGTGATGGACTACACGAGCAAGTTCAACGGCCGCTATGCCGGCGTCGGCTTCTACGATCGCGCCGCGATCAAGTTCGGCTATGGCGACCTGGTCGAGGTGTTCAACTCGGTCAAGCCGGCCGACCTCGAGGCCGATCCCGACGGCGCCGGCCCCCTCGCCGCGGCGACCAAGTACCTCGACACCCCCGAGAGCAGCACTCCGGGGATCAAGATGGTGCGCTGGGACGGCACCCAGGCGATCAACGTCATCAACCGCCGCCTGCACTACACCTCGCTGCCGAAGTACTTCGGCAGCAAGGGCGTCGACGCGATGTACGACCGCAAGAACGTCGCTTGGAGCGAACTCAAGGGCGACCGCTGCACGAGCGACGCCGGCTGCCAGGGCGGCAAGAAGTGCCTGCCGTTCGGCGAAGACAAATTCTGCCGCGACGACAGCGTGGTCGAGGTGCCGTACCGCTTCTGCTCCGACGAGTACAACGGCCAGACGCCGTCATGCAGCACCTGGGACGAAGGCGCCGATCCGTACGAGATCACCCGCAACGCCCTCGACGACTACGAGAATTACTGGTGGTTCTTCGGCTACAGCCGCGACAGCGAGACCTTCCACCCGCAGAACTACTCGGCGCGGGTCGAGCGCGCGTTCTGGACCGCCACCCGCCAGTTCCAGTACTGGGCGATCGACTACACCGCCTACCAGCGCGACGGTTGGTGGCAGAAGAAGTTCGGCCAGGACTTCGACAAGGACCTCAACGGCGGCCTGTCGGGCGCCTACGCGACCCTGCTCGGCTTCAACACCATGGCGCAGGTGTTGGCGCGGCCGAGCTGCGGTTACTTCGGCTGGAACCCGGCCAAGTCGCGCTTCGAGCCCTACACGAGCGTCGACAACAGCCAGTTTGCCGAATTGCGCCGGATCGACGAGACCAGCGGCTGCCGCCCCCTCTACCCCAACTGGGACTACAGCGGCTACATCACCCGCCCGGAGACCGGCGGCCAGATCTACGACCGCCTCGCCGCCATGACGATGCTCGCCGACCCGACCTTCACCGGCCGGATCGCGTTCAACGAGTCGGAGGACCTGCGCCGCTTCCGCGTCAGCTACTTCAACGTGTTCCCGCGCCAGCTGACCAACCTGCTGGCGGCGATCTCGGTCGAGGACGCCGCCTACTACGGCTGGCACATCGTGCAGGGCAAGACGGCCAAGGAAGACACGCTGGTGCGGCGGCGCTGGGTCGGGACGGCGGCGGCCAACCAGCCCAAGCTGTGCAGCGAATTCCCGCAGGGCGCGACCGACGCCGAGAAGCAGGGCTGCCTCAAGTACAACGTCTTCCCCGATGGTCGCCCGACCTTCCCGTCGAGCCGCTTCCGCATGCCGCTGCAGGCGGCGTACTACGGCATGGCGGTGCTCAAGCAGGGCTTCAAGCGCTCCTACCTCGACGTGTCGCGCGTCTTCCTCGACGGCCACTACAACAAGATCGACCTGCCGGCCTCGTACGCCCCTGAGGACATCGCGACCTTCACCGACCCGCTGTCCGGCAAGACCTACGTCGCGGCGCGCGTCGCCAAGGACACGCTCAACCCGGGCTTCATGGCGGTCCAGCTCGCCCAGGCCGAGCTCAAGAAGTGGAAGCAGCTCGGCCAGCTGCAGGACAACTACCTGTTCTCCGAGTACCAGTACCGCGTCAGCTTGCTCGACATCTCGCGCACCATGCACGAGGTCTTCGAGCAGTAGGCCGCGCCGCGATCGACCACCGCCGAGCCCATCACCGCGCCGCCGCTGCCGTCGCGCCCGGCGGAGGGCACGGGTCTGCCTCGATCGCCCGCCGGATCCCGACCGCGCGCCCACGGGCTCGGCGGCCGGCCGGGGCGAGCTGTCAGGGCGGTCGCGACCGCGAGGCGGCCGCGCCGCGAGCCCCTCACCCGCGCGCTTCGCGCGACCTCGGCGCCGCATGGTGCGCTGCCCAGAGCGGCTGTCCCTCACCTTCGCGCTTGCGCCATCCCCCTGCAAACGCGGGTGAGGATGGAACGGTTTGACTTGATTGCCTTGTCTCTTGGGGCGGTGAACACCTCTGGTAGCTCCGTCGGCGTACGCAGGCGAGCCGGCGACCGGGCTGCCGTGGTTGCGACCGCCGTGGGCGACCTCTGCGCGGCCGTCGCGCTTCTCGCGCCGTTGGCCTAGACTCTCCGCCCGCGCCGCGCCGTGGCGCCCGAGCCCGCCGATGCGCTTTTCGACCCTGCACGCCCCGACCCTGCGCGAACCGCCCAAGGACGCCGAGACCGTCTCGCACCAGCTGCTCGTGCGCGCCGGCTTCATCCGCCGCAGCGCCGCTGGCATCTACAGCTTCCTGCCGCTCGGCGTCCGCTCGCTCGAGAAGGTCAAGCGCATCGTGCGCGAAGAGATGGACGCCGCCGGAGCCCAGGAGGTGTTCATGCCGGCGATCATCCCGGCCGAGCTGTGGCAGGAGTCGGGGCGCTGGTCGGTCTACGGCCCCGAGCTCCTCCGCCTCAAAGACCGCAAGCAGGCCGACTACTGCGTCGGCCCCACCCACGAAGAGGTCGTGGTCGACCTCGCCCGCAAGGACATCCGCAGCTACAAGCAGTTGCCGGTCAACCTGTACCAGATCCAGACCAAATTCCGCGACGAGATGCGCCCGCGCGCGGGGCTGATGCGCGGGCGCGAATTCACGATGAAGGACGCCTACTCGTTCGACGCCGACGTCGCCGGCGCCCACCGCTCGTACCGCGCCATGTACGACGCCTACGGCCGGATCTTCTCGCGCCTGGGCCTCGAGTTCCGGCCGGTCGAGGCCGACACTGGCAACATCGGTGGGTCGATGTCGCACGAATTTCAGGTGCTCGCCGAGTCGGGCGAGGACGCGATCGTTGCATGCGACCGCTGCGACTTCGCCGCCAACGTCGAAAAGGCGCCGTTGCAGGCGCCGCCCCCCGCGCCGGTCGGAGCGGGACCGCCATGGCGCGCGGTCGATACGCCGGGGACCAAATCGATCGAGTCGCTGTGCAAACTCCTGTCCATCCGTGCCGATCAGACCATCAAGGCCTTGCTGCTGATGGCCGACGGAGCGCCGGCGGTCGCGCTCGTGCGCGGCGACCGCGAGGTCAACGAGATCAAGGTCAAGGCGGCGCTGCAGGCCGGCGCGCTCCACCTCGCCGACGCCGAGTGGTTCGCGCGCACCACCGGGCTGCCGCCCGGCTACGTCGGCGCCATCGGCGCGCCGGCGGCGCTGCGGGTGGTCGCCGACGCC
>Ga0194120_10009220_pt1 | contig 12606 bp, 14 predicted proteins | sample TA2MahCa65mmetaG_FD_148642 | JGI IMG/M metagenome (GOLD analysis project Ga0194120, IMG submission 148642) | Freshwater microbial communities from Lake Tanganyika, Tanzania - TA2015019 Mahale Deep Cast 65m | ecosystem: Environmental > Aquatic > Freshwater > Lake | place: Tanzania: Lake... | reverse complement strand
TACTGCGGCAGGGCGCTGCGCGCCAGCAGAGGCCGCTTCTGCCAGTGACGGCGCAAGAACTCGTCGACCGGCAGTCCCGCGAGTCGCTGTATCGGCATCCGAAACCATGATATCACGCGCCCGACGATCGTCTGCGCAAAAGCGCTTGACCGCGGCGGTGGTTGTTCACACAATTGCCTTGCGCATGTTGCCGGATCCAGTTCATGGCGTTGCCGGGCTTCAGCCGGGTCAGTCCGCGCCGGGCTTTGATCTTCCTGACGCCGACATGAACATGGTGAGCCTGGCGAGCTTCAGGAACCGCCGTAACGTCGTGCTGTATTTCTACCCGAAAGACGATACGCCGGGCTGCACGATGGAGGCGATCGACTTCAGCGAGCTCGACGACGACTTCGGGGCGTTGAAGACGGTGGTGCTGGGCGTGAGCATGGACGACTGCCTGAAGCACGGCGCCTTCCGCGACAAGCACGGGCTGTCCGTGCAGCTGCTCGCAGACGTGGACGGCGAGGTGTGCCGCAGCTACGGCGTGCTGCACGACAAGGAGGTCGATGGCCGGAAAAAAACCTGCATCGTGCGCTCCACGTTCATCATCGACCGCAAGGGACTGGTGCGGCACGTGCTCTACGGCGTCAATCCGCGCGGTCACGCTGCGACCGTGCTCGGCCTGCTGAAGGACGTCTCCGGAAAATGCAAATAGGGAAAAACACCGTCGTGGCGCTCACCTACGAGCTCTACGGCGTGGATGGCAAACTCATCGAGAAATCGGAATCGCCGGTGGAGTATCTCCACGGCGGCTATCACGGCATTTTCCAGCCGGTGGAACAGGCGCTCGCGGGCAAGTCCGCCGGCGAGGGCTGCCGCCTCAAGCTCGAGCCCGAGGACGCGTTCGGAGAATACGAAGCCGAGCTCGTGCACCTCGAGCCGCGCAGCAAGTTTCCCGACGACCTCGCGATGGGCATGCAGTTCGAAGGCGAGAACGCGGATTCCGGGGAGACGGTCGTCTACACCGTCACTGACATCGCCGAGGACAAGGTGGTGGTGGACGGCAACCATCCGCTTGCCGGCCAGACGCTGCATTTCGCCTGCACCGTGACGGGGGTGCGCGCGGCGACTGCAGCGGAAGTCGAGCACGGCCACGTGCACGGTGATGGTGGCCACCATCACTAAATAGCGTGACATGATAATACGTGACAGATGAAGCGTGACTTGGTGAAGCGAGTCTGTTGACTTGGCTCACGAGTCACGCTTGATCACGTCACGCCCCACCTCGTCACGTCGTTTCACGTCACGCCGTACCATGTCACGCTTTCCGAGAGTCAGCTGCCGGGCGTCACCTCGAACCTGACGCGCCCGTCTTCTTCGCTGACGCGCACGCGCACCCAGTTCATCTCCGGGCTGCCGAATACTTCCACGCGGGAGAAATTGGGCGGCGCAGCGCCCGTCGCGGGATCGCGCAGCGGTTGGTCCACGCGGTAGCGGTGCGTGTCGCCGTGCACGAGCAGCACTTCGCCGCCGAACCCGCGCACCTCGGCAGCGAGCCTCTCGAGGAGTTCCGGGAAGCCCCGGCGCGGCTCGCCCGAGCGGCCCCACGGATTGGCGTGCATCACCACGACCACGGCGCGCGCCTGGCGCTCGCGCGCCAGTCGAAACGAGCCGGTCAGCCAGTTGCGGATGGCCGCGCTGCGCTGCGAGTGCTCCGCTTGCGCGCGCACGTTGTTGGTCGGGCCGGGCGCGTTGAGCGTCACGAACACGACGCCCCTGTGCTCCCAGCGCGCATGCTCGGGATAGTCGTGGATGCGCCGCGAAACGGCGGACTGGCGCTCGAGCGCGATCGGGCGCTGCCCGAGGCTCGCTGAGCCGGCGAAGAAGAGCTCGCGCAGCTTGCGCAGCCGCTCGAGCGGATCATAGGCTGCGCCCACCGGCCGCGCGCAGTCGGTCCACTCGTTGTCGCCCGGAACGTACACGAAGGCGTGGTGGGAGAGCCCGAACCAGGCGCGCCGCTCCAGAAAAAGCTCGTCGGTGCAGGCGGAAAGCGCGCTCTTGAAGTCGCCCACGTGCACGACGAAGGCGAGCTCTTCGCGGTTCAACTCCGCGATGAGATCGGGAAAGCGGGCCTCCTCCTCGCGCGTGTAGGGCGTGTCGCCGAGCGCGGCGAACGTGACGAGCGTTTTCCCGCCTTCGCCGGCGCCCTGCGGCATGGCTCCGCATAGCGCAAGGGTGGCGGCGGCCGCGCCGAGCAGCCGCAGGGACGCGCGCGCAAGCCGGCCCATGGCGGGCGCTCTAGACGAGGAACGTCGCGGCGAGCCCGAGAAAGACGAAGAAGCCGAACGCGTCGGTCAACGCCACCAGGATCACCCCGCCGGCAAGCGCCGGGTCGATGCGCAGCCGCTGCAACGCCATCGGGATCAGCGTGCCCGTGGCGACGCCCGCGAGCAGGTTGAGCGTGAGCGCGGCGCCGAAGACCAGCGCGAGATTGAAGTTCTCGAACCACAGGCTTGTAATCAGCCCCACGGCGAGCGCCCAAAGGATGCCGTTGATTGCGCCCACCGAGAGTTCCTTTTTCAACAGCTGCCAGCGGTTCGCGCCCTTCACCTGGTCGAGCGCGATGCCGCGGATGACGAGCGTCAGGCTCTGCATCCCGGCGACACCGCCCATGCTCGCCACCACCGGCATGAGCACGGCGAGCGCCACGAGCCGGTCTATGGTGTGGTCGAACAGGCTGATCACCCACGCGGCGGCCAACGCGTTGACGAGGTTGATCCCGAGCCAGATGGCGCGGCGCCGGGCGCTCGCGATCGCGGGCGCGAACGTGTCGGCTTCCTCGTCGAGTCCCGCAGTGGCCATCACCGAGTGCTCCGCCTCCTCGCGGATGAAGTCCACGACGTCGTCCACCGTGATGCGCCCGATCAGCTTGCCCTGCTCGTCCACGACGGCCGCGGATACGAGGTCGCGGTCCTGGAACAGGCGGGCGACGTGGGCGGCCGTCGCGTCCGCCGTGACGGGCTCGGCCTTGCGATCCATCACGTCCTGGACTTTTTCTTCGGGATCGAGCGACACGAGGTCGGTGAGCGCGAGGCTGCCGAGGTAGCGCCCGCCCAGATCCACGACCATCACCGCGTCGGTGTGCTCCGGCATCTGCCGGTACTCGGCCCGGTAGCGCGCGAGATAGTTGAGCACCATCCGCAGCGTCACGTCCGGCCGCACCGATATGGCGTCCACGTCCATCAGGCCGCCCGCGGTATGCTCGGGATAGGTGCGCACCACCTCGAAGCGCGTGCGGCGCTGCCCGTCCATCGCGCGCTGCACCGCTTCGATCACTTCCGGCGGCAATTCGTCGTAAATGTCGGAGAGCTCGTCGAGGTCGAGCCGCTTCACGGCGTCGGCGAGCTCGTCGAGCGCGCTCTCCTCGATCAGCTGCCGGCGCACTTCCCCGTGCGCCTCGACGAGGATGTCGCCCTTCACGCTCGAGTCGGTCAGCTTCCACAGGCGCGCGCGGTCTTCCGCCGGCAGCGATTCGAGCAGGTCGGCGAGCTGCGCGGGATGCAGGTCTTTCACCGCCCTGGACACCTGTTCCGGCGTGCCATCGACCAGCGCCTCCTGCAGCAGCGCGAGCACCCTGGCCTTGTCTTCTTTGTCCTGCGCTTCCATGCAATTCTCCCTGGGGTTCCGCGCGCAGCGATCAGTTCGCGCGCACGGTCACTTCTCGCACCAATTCTTCAGGCGGTAGAGGAATTCCAGAGCTTCCTTCGGCGTGAGCGCATCGGGATCGAGCTCGCGCACGAGCTGCAGCAGCGGATGCTCCTCCTGAGGTGCGCCGGGCGCGCCCGCTGTTTCCCCGAACAGGTCGCGCTGCGGACCCGCGGCGAGGCCATGCTCCTCGAGCTCTCCGAGCCGGCGGCGCGCCGCGCGGATCACGCCGCCCGGAACGCCGGCAAGGGCGGCCACCTGCAGGCCGTAGCTCCGGCTCGCCGGTCCGTCCTCGACGCTGTGCAGGAACACGATCTTGTCCTTGTGCTCCACCGCATCGAGGTGCACGTTCACGATCTGCGGGAAGTCCTCGGCGAGCCGCGTGAGCTCGAAATAGTGCGTCGCGAACAGCGTGAAGGAGCGGTTCTTCTCCGCGAGGTGGCGCGCGATGGCCCATGCCAGAGCGAGCCCGTCCAAAGTGGACGTGCCGCGCCCGATCTCGTCCATCAGCACGAGGCTCGCCGGCGAGGCGTGATGCAGGATGTAGGCCGCCTCGGTCATCTCCACCATGAAGGTGGAGCGTCCGCCCGCCAGATCGTCGGCCGCGCCGATGCGGGTGTAGATCTGGTCGAGTAGCGCGAGGCGGGCTCGCTTCGCCGGCACGAACGACCCGCAGTGTGCGAGCAATGCGATCAGCGCCGCCTGGCGCATGTAGGTGGACTTGCCGCCCATGTTGGGGCCGGTGACGATCAGCATCTGGCGCGAGCCCGACATGCGCGTGTCATTGGCGATGAAGTTCTCGACTTCGCGTTCGACGACGGGGTGCCGGCCGGCCTCGATCTCGATCACCGGCTCGCCCGTGAACTCGGGCGCGCAGTAGTCGAGCGCGGCCGCGCGCTCGGCAAAGGTGGCGAGCATGTCCAGCTCGGCGAGTGCGACGGCCGCTGCCTGCAGCGGTGCGATGTGAGCCGCGAGCGCATCGAGCAGCCTGTCGTAGAGGAATTTCTCCCGGGCGAGCGCGCGTTCCTGCGCGGAGAGCGCCTTGTCCTCGAAGGCCTTCAATTCCGGCGTGATGTAGCGCTCGGCGTTCTTCAGCGTCTGGCGCCGGCGATAGTCGTCGGGAACATTTTCGGACTGCGCGCGCGTGACCTCGATATAGAAGCCGTGCACCCGGTTGTATTCGACCCGGAGGTTCGCGATGCCGGTGCGGGCGCGCTCGCGCGCCTCGAGCTGCGTCAGGAACTCTCCGCAGTTCTCCTGGATCGCGCGCAGCTCGTCGAGCTCGGCGTCATAGCCGTCCGCGATCACCCCGCCTTCGCGCACCAGCGCGCCCGGTTCGGGCTTGATCGCCGTATCGAGCATGGCGAGAAGATCGTCCTGCGGAGCGAGCGCACGGGCGAGTTCGGCGATGCGCCCGGCCGCGCGCTCGGCAAAGGCGGCGAGCACTGCGCCGATCTCGGGCAGGCGCTTGAGCGTGTCACGCAACCCGGAGAGATCGCGCGGGCGGGCCGACTTCAATGCGATGCGTGCCGTGATGCGCTCGACGTCCACGCATGGGCCGAGCATGGCGTGCAGCGGGCTCGCCGCTCCGGCGCCGCTCCCGCGGATCAATGCTCCGACGGCTTCGAGCCTCGCCGCGATCGCGGCGCGGTCGGTCAGCGGATGATGCAGGCTGTGGCGCAAAAAGCGGCTACCCATGCCCGTTGCGCAGGTGTCGAGCACGGAGTAGAGGGTGGGCGCGGGGTCGCCGCGGATGGTCTCGGTGATCTCGAGGTTGCGGCGCGTCGCGGGATCCATGCGCACATAGCCGCGCTCCTGCTCCACGACGAGCGACTTCACGTGCGCGATCGCCGTGCCCTGCGTCGCGCGCGCGTATTCGAGCAGCGCGCCGGCCGCCGAAACCGCCGCGGTCAGGCCTCCGGCGCCGAAACCCGCGAGATCGAGCGTCTCGAACTGGCGCGTGAGCGTGCGCACGGCAGCCTCGCGGTCGAACTGCCACGGCGGCAGCCGCCTGAGCGCGGCGGCGCGGCCGTTCAGCTCGCCGGCCGGCGCGTCCTCGGGAACCAGAATCTCGGCGGGCGCGAGCCGCTCCAGCTCCAGAGAGAGGTTGCCGGCTGCGGTCTCCATCACCGTGAAACGGCCCGAAGAGAGCGACAGCCAGGCGAGCCCGAGCGTCGAGCGCTGGGGAAAAAGCGCGAGCAGCAGATTGTCGCGCTTTGAATCGAGCAGTGCGGCATCCGTCAGCGTTCCCGGGGTGACGATGCGCGTGACCTTGCGCTCGACCGGCCCGCGCGAGGCGCCCGGATCGCCGATCTGCTCGCAGATCGCGACCGATTCCCCGAGCTTCACGAGCTTCGCCAGGTACTGTTCCACCGCGTGATGCGGCACCCCCGCCATCTTGATCGGCTCTCCGGCGGATTCCCCGCGCCGCGTGAGCGTGATGTCGAGCAGCCGCGCCGCGCGCTCCGCATCCTCGAAGAACAGCTCGTAGAAATCCCCCATGCGGTAGAACACGAGCATCCCGGGATGCTGCGCCTTGATGCGCAGGTACTGCTGCATCATCGGGGTGTGTCGAGAAATTTCCGACGAACCCGACCCCTTGTCCGGCTTCTCGTTTTTCGGTGCAACTCTTTGTCGTTCCAAGGGAAATAGGCCTCGGGCCGCTGCTTTTCTGGTCAAGTCCGGGCAAGTCTTTGCAAGTTCTTGTCCGGAAATTCAGTATAGGTTTTAGTATAGGTCGTCGTGTTGATGGTCCTTTGGGAGGCTCGACGCCGCAAAAAACTCGATCCAAGAAACCACAGCCCCTCACTGCGGCGATTATCGCGTACATGAAACCGGACGAGGAGCGCGCGGACGCGCAGTGCGCGGGTTTGCGCGTGCGTTGTTCGGCCTCTGGCCGGAAGATCTTCTTCTATCGGTATCGTAGCCGGGACGGGGCGTTGCGGCAGATCAAGCTGGGTGAATTCCACGCCCTGACGCTCGCCAAGGCCCGTAAAGCCGTGGAAAGAAAGCGGCTGGAACGGGAGGAGGGGAAGGCCCCCCAGCTCGAAAAGCGCAAGCAGAAGGAAGAGGCGGCGCGCGCGCGCGCCGCCCAGCGACAGACAGCGTATACGCTTGAGGACATGGTGAACGAGTACATCGAGGAGGTGCTGGACAGCCAGAAGCGCGGCGCCGAGAGCGCCCGGATACTGCGCCAGGACCTCCTGCCGGTGCTTGGCCATCGGCCGGCAATCCAGATTACGCGGCGCGAACTGCGGGACGAAGTGCTCCGACCGAAGATGGCGAAGGCGCCGCGGGTGGCGACGCAACTGCTCTCACGGGTCAGGTGCGCCTACGCCCATGCGATCGAGCAGGGGCGGCTGCCCGACGACTTCATGCCGTCGACGCTCGGCATCAAGGGTGCGCCGCAGGTCCGCAGAAAGCGCGTTCTGACGGACGCCGAGCTCGCGACCTTTCTGAAGTGGCTGCCCCACAGCCCGTACAGCCGCACCGTGCGCGAGGCGCTGTCGCTTGTGCTCCTAACCGGTTGCCGTTCGGGAGAAGTCGTTGCCGCGCTCTGGCGCGACATAGACCTCGACCGCGGCGTTTGGACAATTCGCGAGACGAAGAACAGCGAGCCCCATGACGTGATGCTTCCACGGCAGGCCGTCGCGCTACTGACTTCCCGGCAGGGAATGGGCGAGGTGCATGTGTTCCCATCGCCAACCCGGAGCGGGTGATCCAGTCGCTGAGCGATCCCGAGGCGCGCTTGCACTACCGTTTCTACGTTGGAACCCGGGTGGGCGACAAGCACCTTTGCGTCGTCGTCAAGTTGGCGCAGAATGATGCATTCATTCTGACTGCTTACCTCGTTAGCAAACCGACGGGAGGAACGCAAATATGGCCGAAAAGCACGTAAAGATCTGGTACGACAAGGAGGGCGACTACCTCGAAGTCATGTTTGAGCGACGCGCCGGTTTCTTTCGCGAGACCGCCAACCCCCACGTCATGGAGAAAGTGGACGAGAAGGGCAACGTGCTCGGCTTCTCGGTCATGAAGGTCAGCGCGCTCCGCGATCAACCGCTTGAAGTGGCGCTTTAGGCCCGTTCCGTCCATCGTCTGGCGCCAAAGCGGCGTTGGCAAAGAATCGTCACCCATTTAGCCTTACCCGGAGAAGGCTTTGACGATCCGCGGCTCGACACCCTCTTTCTCGCGAACCCGATCTCGTGGCGCGGCACGCTCCAGCAATACGCGGGCCGATTGCACCGGGACCACGCCGACAAGCGGGAGATCCGGATTTATGACTACGTCGATGCCGGCGTGCCGACGCTTACGCGCATGTTCAGCAAACGGCTGCGCGGCTATCGAGCGATGGGCTATCTGGTTGCCGAAGGTACTGGAGACGCAAGCTCGAATCTGCCCTTACAGCAGCTGTAGCGCGGTTCTGCGCTGTCATCAGACGGAATCGAGGAGACCCGCCTTGCGGAGCCGGCTGATGAAGGTCGGTTTTCCCTCGTGCTGCTCCTGGATCCGCCGCAGGCGGGCCGAATGCTCCTGGACTCTCCCGTCGCGCGCCGCAAGCTCTCGGAGGTCGCCGAGCAGCGCCACCGCCTCGTCGTATTTCTTCGGTTGCTTGGTCGCAATCAGCTGATCAACCCTGGCCCAGGCTCCCTCTCCTCGCTTCGCCAGATCGTCGAGATAGCGCACGCGCGCTGCCCGAGCCTCCTGCTCGCGGCGGACGCGTTCGCGCTCGGCTCGTTCCCTTGCCTGGCGCCTTCGCGCTTCGGCACGTTCCAAGGCGCCCTTCCGAAGTTGAGCGACGGTGCGCGCCTGTTCCGGGCGCGGCATTCCAAGGGTCCGGGTGCCCCGGAATTTTTTCAGCAATTCTGACTGCGGATTCGTTCCGTCCAGCGCCGACTCGAGCAGCATCCTGGTCTTCTCTGCGTCCGGAAGGGACTCGATGCATCGCTTCATGTCCTCCTTCGAGATCGGACCCTCGTGGTCCGGACTGCCCTCGACCGCCACCTCGATCAGATCACCGTCAATTCGCAGGAATTCGGCAAATGCGCGAAGGGAACCGGTGAGTGCGCGAAGCCCGGCCGGAACGGGTGGCTCTTCCGCGTCATCGTTGACCTCGCCCGCCTGAACGCATAGCAACCAGGCAAGGTAGAGACACCGATGGTCACCCTGGGTAAGGTCTGCACGGAGGGGGACCAGGGCCGAAAGCTCGGCGTCGTCCTCGACCCAGTCCTCGGCCTCGTCATCTTCCGAGTGAAATTCGAGTATGACGTGCTGCGCCTTGCGCCGGGCCAGCGCCGAGTCTCCGCAGCAGTAGCGCCGGGCAATCTCGTAGTCGAAGAGACGACCGGGCAGGCGCAGCATGAAGTCCCGCGAACCCCAGTTGGCGTAGTAGAAAAACGCGTCGAAGTATTTCTCGATCCAGAGCGCCGGATCGCCCTTGAAGTCGCCCCAGTGGTATTCATTGACGAAGCGCGTCGGGGTGATTTTTGCGCGGGTGGAGAAACCCCGAAGCTCCCGCATCTGGGATTGCGTGAGCGGATGATCGATCGCCTGAAATTCGTAGTACTGGTACTCGCTCATGGCTTGCGTTCACCCGCCTTTTGCCCAGCGACGGTACGCCTCGATCCACTCCGCTCCCTTTGGGGCGGGCCTTGGCAGCGGCAGTTCCAGTATCGGGATTGCCTGGCGCGTTCGGCCTCGCCGGCAAACGGCGACGAGCTCGTTCGCAGCAGTCATGTCGATGCGCTCAACCAAGACCTCTACGTCCAGGACGCGCGTAGTGAAAGGAAGCGCAAGGCTGTCCTCGATCATGGTCAGGAACCCAACGAGCTGCTCGGATTCGTTGTAGGCGTCTACGGTCGCCTCTTCAATTAACCTCTTGATTTTGGCATTGGAGATCTTCATCGGTGAATGACGAGCGTCGCTGATTACGGCGCAAGCCTATCATGTGCAGTCCATCCGACTGCAACTCGATCTCGACCGGAGGGCTCGCGCCCGTCCCGGGCGGTGCCCACAGAAAGAACCTGAGATTCCCGCACTGGTCGGAGAAGCACGGACGGAGACGCGCGCGGAGCCTCCGGAGTGATTTTTTTCTTCGAAAAGCCGCCCGAGAACCAGGCGCGTAACTAGCGGAGGGCCGTCGTAAGGCGTGAAAAATATGGCTTGTTTTTGAAACAAATATAGGGTATTTTTTGTTTCAAATCTGCCATGGGGAAACACGCTAAATCGGTTGATAGTCAGGTAATTGGCAGGATAACTGCCAACGGGCCGGGCTGGGTGTTCACCCCGGCCGACTTTCTGGACCTCGGCAGCCGCGTTGCCATTGGCCTGGCGCTCATGCGCCATGCCCGCGCAGGCACTATCCGCCAGCTCGCGCGCGGGCTCTACGACTATCCGATCCAAAGCCCCCGATTTGGAGCGGTCCCGCCGTCAGACGAAGCCATCGCCAACGCGCTGAAGGGGCGCGACGATGCACGCATTCAGGCATCCGGCGCATACGCGGCCAACGTGCTGGGGTTGTCCACGCAGGTGCCTGTGCGCAGCGTATTCCTGACCGATGGCCGCACGCGCAGGATCAAGCTCGGCAAGCGCGCGATCGTTCTCAAAAACACCTCGTTGCGTCAGATGGCCACCGCCGGCCGAATCAGCGGCACGGTTATCCAGGCCCTGCGCTGGATAGGGCAGCGTCACATTGACGACCGCACGGTTGCAAGCCTGCGGCGCAAGCTCGCCGACAGCGACAAGCAGCAACTGCTCAAAGACCTGCGCTATGCGCCGGCATGGATAGCCGAGGTCATGCGCAAAGTCGCGCAACCGGAAAAACCGGCATAGACAGGGGACATGGACGCCTACCTGACCATGTCGCCCGACGAGCGCCGCCAACTGTGCGAGGTCGCCGGCACGGCTTTGGGAGTTCGGGCCGTCAGCATCGAAAAGGATTTCTGGGTGTGCTGGACGTTGCGCGAACTGTTCGCATTGCCCGAGACCGGGCCGCACCTGACGTTCAAGGGCGGCACCTCGCTTTCAAAATGCTGGAAGCTGATCGAGCGCTTCTCCGAGGACATCGACGTCGTCATCGATCGCGGGTTTCTCGGGTTCGGGAGTGAACGTTCGCCCGAAGCAACCACCGGCAGCAAAGAACGCCAGCGGCGACTTGAAGCGCTGAAAGTGGCAGCACAAAAACATATACACGAATCGCTGGCGCCGGCACTCGAACGCCGGCTGCGTGCAAGCCTGCCGGACGAAAGCTCGTGGACAGTGACAAATGATTCTGATGACCCGGATGGGCAGACACTGATATTTGCCTACCCGTCTGTTTTTCCCGCGTCCGACTATCTACGGCCGGCGGTCAAGATCGAAATGGGTGCGCGGTCCGACATCGAGCCCTCGGCAACACCCAGCGTTCAACCCTATATCGCGGAGGTGCTGCCCGATGCGCTCGGCGTCAGTGCCTTTACCGTGCAGACGCTGGATCCCAAGCGCACTTTCTGGGAAAAATCGAGTTTGCTGCACGAAGAAACCTACCGTGCAGACGCCAGACCGATAGCAGCTCGGCTTGCCCGACATTATTACGATTTGTGGTGTCTGATCCGCGCCGGTGTGGGCGATGCCGCCCTCGCCGATCTGGAACTGTTCAGTCGAGTTGTGGCGCATCGCTCGGTATTTTTCCGTCGCAGCAGGGAAGCGCAGGACGCGCTGCGTCCCGGCTCGCTGTGTCTGCTGCCGTCGACTGAACGACTCGCCGATTGGCGGCGCGATTACGACGCCATGCGCGAGACCATGTTTATCGGCGAACCGCCCGAATTCGATGAAATTCTGAGGGTCGTCGGCGAGTTCGAGCAGCGGTTCAACCGGCCTGTAGCGTCATCATCATGAACGTCGGTGGCATGATGATCATGATCATGGTGGCGATCACCACCACCATGGTGGCGATGATGATGCCGATCATGCTGCCGAACATGGTGGCGATGGGGAAGGGCAGGGCATGGCATTAAAGGCTTGGCTTAGGCCGTACAGCGAGCATTTACAACCTGCTTTCCCAGTGCGAGCGGTTCGGGCTGACTGCTGAAGCAGCGAGGAAGGAGATCGAGAACATCGTAGCGATCGTCCGCACTTGGCGGGAGCATTTCCGCGCCTGCGGCGTGTCCGCGAGGGATGTCGAATACATGGCCCAGGCGTTCCTGCCGGAGTGTTTTTTCTTCGAAAAACCGGTGGAAGGGTAACCGGCTGGTGGGCCTCTGAATAGACAATGAAATTACGGTAACGACCCATTGAACGGCGGCATGCGTAAAATGCTCTTTCAAAGAAGCTGTAAGGAGGCGATGTGACATCAGGGGGAATTGCTCATTCGGTTGCAGAGGCAGCGGTACCGACAAGCGTCGGACGAACAAAGCCTCCTTTCGGCTATTACGGGGCTAAGCAGCGCATTGCGTCCCAAATCATCGAATCGCTGCCTCCACACAACTGCTGGGTCGAGGCCTTTTGCGGGTCTGCGGCCATAACACTTGCCAAGCCTGCTGCCCCAATCGAGGTCATCAACGATTTGGATGGCGAGGTAACAAACGTTTTTGAGCAGCTTCGCACCAATTCCGAAGCACTCTGCAAGGCGGTAGCTCTTACTCCCTATGCTCGCGAGGAATTCGAACTCGCGCGATACGGGGCTCCGGCCACCAACCCCTTGGAGCGGGCGCGCAGATTCCTAGTGGCAACGATGATGACCGTCAACTCAACGACCGCAAGCAAGAGTTCTTGCGGGTTCTCGTATTCACAGTCTTATACCCGTAGTGGTATGGAGGCCCGGGTAAGCAGATGAGGTCTTGTCAATAGGTGTGTAAAAAGATTCAGGCGGCTTTCCTTGTCGGCTCGATCCTCGTGCGCACGGCGATTCCGTCCTTGAACAGTTTTCCGTCGTAGACATCCCTC
>Ga0194120_10009219_pt1 | contig 12606 bp, 13 predicted proteins | sample TA2MahCa65mmetaG_FD_148642 | JGI IMG/M metagenome (GOLD analysis project Ga0194120, IMG submission 148642) | Freshwater microbial communities from Lake Tanganyika, Tanzania - TA2015019 Mahale Deep Cast 65m | ecosystem: Environmental > Aquatic > Freshwater > Lake | place: Tanzania: Lake... | reverse complement strand
CCGTCTCGTTCTCTTCATCGCCTTGCTCCTCTGGTTCGCCACCCCTCGGTGACATGGGTGAAGCCAGGCTACCACTTACCACACTGTCCGAATTTCCAGAGCCCCCTCTGCCAGGAGTGATCGCGCATCCTCCTGGCCGCCGTAGTCATCCTGAAACCGTTCACCGCATCGACGTCAATGCCAGCCGGTGAGGCAGTGCAAGCTTCTTGATTTGTTTGCGCTGTGAGGCCATCGCCCGGACCGGCACCATCTGATCGTGGGCCGCGAGCCCGAAGAGCGCGAGGGCGAGCTCCCGGTATCTGGCCTCCAATTCACGGCACCGGGCGACGAATCGGCCGGCGAACAACCGAGGAAAGTAGTCGCGGTGCCGCTCGTAGAAGCGCGCCCGACGTCCCCAGCGATCCGCCTTAAAGATGGACAGGCGAAAAGCCAAACCTGCGAGATGGTTTGGTGATAACCGCTTCACGCCGCGGCGCACGGGGCTCACGATGATGGAGGTGGATGTCGTCACGTCGGTCATAGTGTCTCCTTTCTTGTGAAGGGTCCGTCCTGTCAGCCGAAGGCTGTGATCGTTCCTCATGGATCCCAGCGATCTTCACGCCCGTGCGTAGACCGTAATCAGGCAACATGAAAAGAGGATTAGTAGGACATGAGAACTTGGTTAGAATGACGAAAACTGACGCAAGACATTTCTCTGCCACGCAACGTCGAGTCTTGGCCTCGTTGAAGCTGGGATATCGCAGGGGGCCAACGCGCAAGGAGGCGCGATTGAACTGATCCCCTCGTGGGCGCTAGACTTGCGGATCGTGTCTCCCACACATCCGTCAGCACCGAATTGGCGGCTCAGGGGCGTCATTGCGCGATCCGTCGGCATTGTCGCCATCGCTCTAGGGTTCGTTGTCGGTATGGACGGCCTCGATTCTCCTACGTCACATTGGCTTCAAACCGCCCTGGGATTGGTGGCGACCGGGATTGTGGCCCAAGCCTATGGGCTCTACTGTTCGATCAAACGGATGTGATGACAAAACTCCTCCAGTGGCGTCGTGCGATATGTTCCGCACTTTCAGCCATGACCTCATGGCGAATTGGTGCACGATCGCGTATGATCGCCCCGCCTTGTTCAATGAGATAACTGGTCTTGAGGGATAACGATTATGAATGTGGATGCATCCTCGCGGCGGTTGATCGCGGTCGGTTGTCTCTTGGCGGGAGTCGGCGTCGCAGCCGGGGCCTTCGGTGCACACAAGCTGAAGACCATCCTAGAGCCGCCGATGCTGGCCGCCTATGATACGGGCACTCGCTATCACGTGTACCATGCGTTCGGGATGATTCTGGCTGGGATTGCGGCGAGGCTCTTTGGTGACCCTCGGTTGGCGACCGCCGGATGGATTTTTGCCGTCGGGATGGTGATGTTTTGCGGCAGTCTCTACGGAATCGCGTTAGCAGGGCAGAAGTGGATGGGGCCGATCACACCGCTGGGCGGCTTGACGTTTATCATCGGCTGGGGCCTGTTCGGGTGGCGGATGTGGCAGGGAACCGGTGGGGAAAAGAAAAGCATATAGCGTATGGCGTATAGCACGGGAAAGGATACTCGCTTCAAACCCTCTTCACCCAAAGGCATCAGCTATCAGCCATTTGCCATAAGCTCAGGTCATTAAGGCTGGCATTTGGCTATCCGTTTGGCGTTAATCGGTCCCCAACCCCCGGTATTATTCGCAAAGGATCCTTCGAGCTTCATCGGTTGATCGGGCTCATCCCGTTTGTGCCCCTCCGTGACGAAGAGCAGACTGTCTTCCTGCACGTACCCCCGTTCCTCCCATCGCAAATAGATGCTGTCGCCGAGGACGATAGCTTCGGCTGGTATCGACACATTAGGTGGCGTCTGCCCGGCCGGGGGAAACGCAATGGTCATTTTCTGTTCTTGGTGATTGTGGTGGTTGTGGATGATCCACTGCCATGTCCCGCAGAGGCGGGCGAGGCCTCTGGCTTGTCTGACCCGGTCTTTCCATTCGTGCAGGGACGACCACGCAGCCAGTGCTTGTCGCTGCGCGTCGGTGGTGAGTCTGTGGGCTGCCACGAGCAGCTCTGGCCGTTGGATCTGTGAGTTGGCTGATGATGTCTCAGAGGGAGGGCCGGCGTCGGCCAGCCGAAAAAAATCAGCGAGGGCCGTCAAGCGAGTCGTGGCGCTCAACCAGTCTCGCTGTGCGGGAGAAGCCGCAGCGACTGTCTGCGTTGGTGACTCAGCGTGATAGATCGACTCGGCCAACCGCCACGCTGCAAGGGCTGCGACAAGTTCGTGGGCTGACTGAGACAATTCGGCGAGCCCCAAGTCGGACTTGGCTTTGGCGGACAGGCCTTTGGCGCTCAGGATGCCCGACGTATCCTTCAATCCGATCGAAGGACCGATCGTTGAGGTGAATAGCGTCATGGCGGCAGTGTTTGAATCGACGGCAGCCAGCTGAGGTGCCTGTCCAGCGACCACATCGGACAGTGCTGCCGGTGAGCTGTGGTCGGCGGCAGTGGCAGTCATCGGCATGGTGAAGCACAGGGTTCCCGTCAGTATGAGGGCTCTGGCAAGCACCTTATGCTGAGAAGATTCGATCCTGCCCATCGCCATACTCATTGAGGTGAACGAGAAGGGGCCTGTGGTTATGTTCCCTGGAAGCAGGTCTTGAGAAACGTGGCAGTGCGTTCCCAGGCCAAGGCCGTCGCGTCAGCGCGATAGACAGCCGGCTTCATCTCGTTGCAGAATGCCTGAGCCGCGTCCTGGTACACATGGATGTCAGCGGTCTTTCCATGTTCGCCGGCAGCGGCGCGTAACGATTCCACGTCACCGTTCGTGACCCAAGAATCTTTCCCGGCTTGGTGATACAAGAGGGGTGAGGCGAGGTCCTTCAGCAAATCAAGCGGCTGAATCGTCTTTCCATAGTACGACACAGCGGCCCGCAGCCGTTTTCGCGCGCAGGCGAATTGCAATGCGTACGTGCCTCCCATCCCATAGCCGACAACGCCATGGATGTTCCGTTTTGCGAAGGTGCGCGTGTTGAGGTATTCACAACAGGAATTGATGTCGGTGAGCACCTGCGCCTCGTGCTGTCTGTCCATCAGCGCCGCTGCGACCTCATCATTGGCCGTGACCATGCCGCCTTGCCGGCCATAGAGATTGGGAATGATGACCACATACCCCTCGCAGGCCAGCCGAGCACCGAGATCTTTCATTTGTCCGGTCAGTCCCCACCAGTCGTGGAGGAGGATCAAACCGGGATATATACCGTGGACCTGTGGCCAGAAGAGCAGACTGTCGATCTGGTGTTCTTTCGGCATCCTGGTTCTGAAGTAGGGATCGACCATTTGATCGGTGTGTGTGGGAATCGGCACGCCGCTGGGAAATCGCGCGGTGCCGGTCCCGATCTGTTGCACGGTAAACGGGGCGGTCTGTGTAGTGGTCATGGGATTGACTATAGGGAGGCGTTTGCGGGAATGTCAACGGACCCTATCTCGGCAGAAGATCCGAGCTGATGGCGTATGGCGTATGGCCGATGGTGGAGAACCAGACCGGAGGATGGTTCTTGCCAAAATATGGATCAGACACGTGGGGGAGGATGAAGAAAAGGCAGCTTGGCATCGGCTTGATCGGGGTTGGGCGTCATGGGATGCGCTATGCCCGGCACCTTCTGGACGATGTGCCGACTGCCGCGCTCAAGGCGGTGTGTCGCCGACGTCCGGAAGAGGGGTTCGATCTGCCTGGCGCGGAATCGATCGCCGTCTACGGAGAGGCGCGCGCCCTTATCAATGATCCGTCCGTCGACGCAGTGATTGCTGTGACTCCCCCGGTCTTTTCCCGTGACATCTGCGGGCTCGCTGTTCAGGCCCGTAAGCCGGTCTTGATTGAGAAACCATTGGCGGCCTCAGCCGGCGATGCACGCGCAATGATGGCTGCGGCTCGTGAAGCCGGTATCCCGATCATGACGGCGCAGACGTTACGATTTGATGCGACGATTCAGGAATTGCACAAGCGGCGGCATCTCATTGGGCGATCGGAACGGCTGCTCTTGACGAGTCATATTGAAACGAGACATACGGCCCCCGGCCATGCGGACGGGTATGGCCACCGGGGCGCGTTGATCGAGATCGGTATCCATCTGCTTGATGCGGTGCGTTTTTTGACCGGCGAAGAGGTGCAGGACGTTCGCTGCACGATGAATCAGTCTCCTCCGGCCGCACCGGAGACAGTCGTGACCGCGCACCTTGTAACGCAAGGCGGAACGGTGTGTATGCTCGACATCGCGCGGTTGCCGGGAGAACGTGTCGGGTTGGTCGAATGGATCGGATCACAGGGACGGCTTCAGGCGGATTGGCCTCGCCGCCGATTGCGTCTGACCGGAGGTACTGGGGAGATGAGAGAAGAGGTGGAGTGCCCCCCTTCCCAGACGATCCTCGCCACCCTCACGGCATTTCTGCAAGCGATCGAGCACGGCACCCCTATGCCGATCACTGGGGAAGATGGTTGCCGTGCCGTCGAGATCGCAGAGGCCTGTTACCACTCCGCCCAGGCGGGCGGCGCCTCTGTGATTGTCGCTCGTGAAGGGTGAAGCCTATCTCGCGAGCGACGCTCGCATCGTTGTGCGAGTCGCTACTCCGCCACGATGTGCGTATCAGTTTCTTCAACACCGTCGATGGCGTGGATCTTGGTAATGACGACATCGGAAAGCGCCCGTTCGTCCTGCACGCTGATGAACACAAAGATGTCAGGCCGGCCAAAGCAGGGATGCGCGTGCTCGACACCGGGAATACGTTTTAATGCTGCGACCACGTCTTTGGCTTTTCCGGCTTTGACCTTGATGAGGATGTACGCTCTTGTCGCCATAAGTCCCTCCCTCACACCCAATGTTCAATGGTTAATGGTGAATGGTTGATTCAACATTCAAACTTCACAATTCAAAACTTGCCACCCGTTGCTCCCGGCATTATTTTGCGGTGGGAGATAAAGACGTCGTGAAAGTTTTTCCCGATCTCGGTAAGCGCCTGCTCGCCGTCCCGCACCAACTGCATGAAGGATCTGAAGTCGTCCACCGACAGGTTGACTGATCTGAGCCCCGGTTCCAGACGGTGAAGCGCTTCTGGCGGGCTCTGGAGTGCCGTGTCGGCGAGCGCTTCCAGTACGTCCGGTGTCCAGCCGCTTGAGTGAAACTGCGCCAACACCCGCTCGGTCTCATCTTTCTGTGTGTGTGCCACTGCCCGCTGCATGAACTCCTGCACGGAAGGGTCCGTGTTTTTTGTGAACAACGCTTGCAGTTGGATGACGGATTTGATGATGCGATTGGCCTCTGTGGTGCCTTCAGGGGGGAGCACGCGTGCCTGTTCCAGCGTGGCGAGCACGGCCATTGCCGCACCGACGTGAGGGGAGGGAGCGTTCCCTGATCGCGGTGTCTGGATGGGAATGGGTGAGGCGAACGCGGGTGGCGTAATGGGCAGATTGCCGGTCGTTACGTGCAACACGAGCATCCCCATGCCAAGAAAGGCCAGAGAACATCCTCGCGCCGGCCGCGGCGCGATCTGAAAGACGGGTCCCTCTGGGTAGAGGTGCCAGAGGCGCATAGGAAGGGAGTATACCGCGTTCGGCCACCGGATGTCAGTGCCGATGCCGTGCGGGGTTCTATTGAAATGGTTTGGAAGAATTCCTATAATCGCGTCTCTTTTTGAACGTGGAAAGGCAGGTTGTTGCATGCTTGCCAAAGTGACGAGTGCGGCGCTCGTCGGTCTCGATGCCCATCTTGTTGATGTGGAAGTCGATATCGCGGGCGGCCTTCCGCAATTTTCCGTTGTCGGCTTGCCCGATGCGACGGTGAAGGAAAGTCGTGATCGGGTCCGTTCTGCGCTCAAGAACAGCGGGTTCCATTTTCCCGCCAAACGCATCACGGTCAATCTCGCCCCGGCTGGCATCAAGAAGGAGGGATCGGGACTCGATTTGGCAATCGCGGTCGGCATTCTCGTCGCCGAAGAAGTGATTGCGCAGGAGGCGCTGAGCCGGCGTGTGTTGATCGGGGAACTCTCGCTGGACGGACGCGTCAAGCCAGTCACCGGGTCGTTGTCATTCGGCTTGGTGTGCAGGAAGGGATTCGAGTTATTGCTCCCGGCTGAGAACGGTCCCGAAGCAGCGTTGGTCGATGGGGTGTGCGTTTATCCCATCCATACACTCCCCGAAGCGGTTGAGTTTCTGACGGGAGGGCACGCGATCGCGCCCTGTCTGTCGAATCGCGGCCTGATGGAATCCGCACGGCCGCTCGAGGATGAAGACTTCAGCGACGTGCGCGGACAAGATCACGCCAAACGGGCGCTTGAAGTCGCGGCAGCGGGCGGGCATAACGTACTGATGGTCGGCCCTCCAGGATCCGGAAAGACGATGCTGGCGCGCCGTCTGCCCTCGATTCTCCCTCTGCTGGATATCGACGAAGCCATTGAGACTACGCGCGTGCATAGTGTCGCCGGTCAACTAGCGCCTGATCGGCCCTTGTTGACGGTGCGACCCTTTCGCGCCCCGCATCACAGTATCTCCGATGCCGGGCTCGTCGGCGGTGGGACGGTGCCGAGGCCCGGCGAGGTCTCACTGGCTCATAACGGCGTGCTGTTCCTCGATGAATCGCCGGAATTCAAACGGGGCGTCTTGGAAGGATTACGGCAGCCGCTGGAAGACGGCCACGTCACGTTAACGAGAGCCAGTGGGTCGCTCAAGTGCCCTGCGCGGTTCATGCTGGTTGCCGCAATGAATCCGTGTCCCTGCGGCTATTATGGGGACCGGACCAGGCCCTGTGTCTGCTCGGCCACGCAGATTCGCCGCTACCGGGCGAAGCTGTCCGGTCCGCTGCTTGACCGGCTGGATTTGCATCTGGAGGTGCCGCCCGTGCCGGTTCGCGAGCTGCGGACCGAACAGCTTCCCACCGAAGGGTCGACGGCGATCCGATCGCGCGTGGTGGCGGCTCGTGACCGCCAGCGGCTTCGCTATCGGAAAGACGGTATCTACACGAACGCTCAATTGAAGCCGCGGCAGCTCAAACGGTATTGTGGACTGGATCAGCCGGCGCAAGATCTGCTCGAACAGGCCATGACCAGGCTCCGGCTATCGGCGCGGGCACATGGACGGATTCTGCGTGTGGCGCGAACCATTGCCGATCTCGCCGAGTCTGATAAGATTGACGCCATGCATGTTGCGGAGGCCATTCAGTATCGCTCGTTCGATCGCAGCCCGGATGCGTAGGGAGTGTTGCCTGTGGCGACGTTGAAAGTCTTCTTATGGTGGTTTACGGTGGGAGCGACCATGGCGCTCTCCGTTATTATGGTGCAAGGTGGCATTCGAGAAGTCATGGAGGCGCAAGGGTCTGTCTGGGACCTCAAGCTCGCGGAGCTTCTGATCACGATCATGGGCGGTGGGCTACTGGCCGGCTGTATCGCGTTAATCCTCGACCGCATCAAGAAAGCCTGACGCAATCAAACAACTGGCCCCGGAAACTTGAAACCTGAAACTTGGAACGTGAACCGAATTATGGATATCGAAGTTGGCTCCAATCTCTATCGCAATTCCGACGGCACCATCGAAATCGAAGGAGTGCCGCAAGTTCAGGTGACGCAACATCCTGCAACCGGCGCGCTCTTGGTCAATTTCGCGTTGTTCGATGTGAATGGAAAGATGCTGGCCAAGATGGTGGACAGTACGCTGATGTTTAATGAGCGTCGCGCCTATGATGTGAGCAAGACCGCTGAACGTCTGGCCATGAAGGAAACGGAGACAGGAAAGGTGGTGCTCCAGCTTGATGTGAAATCTCCCGGCCTGGTGTCATGCTCGCGCGCGGAGTTTCACACGATGAAAGGGCACCTGCTCGAAGTGTCGGCCAAGGAGTGGAAGATCGAGAAGCAGACCAAGGCCGGACAGACCGTCGATGCGAAGGGCGGCGCCGTGTCCATCGGGTAGCAGGCATCTACTTGGGCGTCACGGTCGGCACAACCACCACCTCGCCGTCTTTGACGTCGACCGACGCCGTATCGCCATCCCGCAATTCGCCTTTGACCAACAAACGCGCGATCGGCGTTTCCAATTCCTGCTGGATCAGCCGCTTGAGCGGCCGTGCCCCGAAGACCGGATCGTAGCCCCTGGTGCCCAGTTGTTGGAGTGCCGCCGGACTCAGCGCGAGCGTGATGCGCCGTTCTTCGAGCCGCTGGCGCAGCCGCTGTAATTGAATTTCCACGATCTTCACCAGATGCTCCGTGCCTAACGGGTGGAACACGACCACTTCGTCGACCCGGTTGAGGAATTCCGGCCGGAAGTGTTCCCGGAGTTCGCCCATGACGACGGTTCTGACTTCTTCATGCGACGCACCGCGTTGCTGTGCGTCGAGGATCTGTGGGCTGCCGATGTTGGAGGTCATGATCAGCACGGTGTTTTTGAAATCGACCGTGCGGCCTTGTGAATCGGTCAGCCGTCCGTCGTCCAGCACTTGCAGCAGGACGTTGAAGACATCGTGGTGCGCCTTTTCGATCTCATCGAACAGGATGACGGAAAAAGGGCGCCGGCGAACCGATTCGGTCAACTGGCCGCCTTCTTCGTAGCCGACATAGCCGGGCGGGGCGCCGATCAATCGCGCGACCGTATGTTTCTCCATGTACTCCGACATGTCGATCCTGACGAGGTTGTTGTCGTCGTCGAACAGAATGGCGGCTAAGGCACGAGCCAGTTCCGTTTTCCCCACGCCGGTCGGACCAAGGAATAAGAATGACCCGATGGGGCGGTTCGGATCTTTGATGCCGGAGCGCGCGCGGAGTACGGCGTCGGCCACGGCGCGGACCCCCTCCTCCTGTCCAACCACGCGCTGATGCAGCAGGTCTTCCAGCTTCAGCAGCTTGTCAGTTTCACCTTCGAGCAGGCGGGAGACGGGGATGCCGGTCCAACGGCTGACGACCGCCGCGATTTCATCCTCATCGACTTCCTCTTTCAAGAGCTTGGCCTCATGCTGCTTTTTCCCCAACTGCTGCTGTTCAATGCCGAGTTCCCGCTCCAAGCGCGGCAATTCTCCGTACCGGAGTTCGGCGACGCGGTTCAGGTCATAGGCCCGTTCTGCCTGTTCAATCCGGCGTTTGACCTCTTCGATCGCTTCGCGTGTTTTGCGCAAACGGGCGACGGACGTCTTTTCCGATTCCCACTTGGTCTTCAACGTCTGAAGTTCACGCTGCTTATCTTCCAGCTCGGATTCGAGCGTGGCCAAGCGGGCTGCGCTCGCCGGGTCTTTTTCTTTCTTCAGGGCTTCCCGCTCAATTTCCAGTTGGAGCACCTTGCGTGAGACCTCGTCCAATTCGGCCGGCAAACTGTCAATTTCGGTTCGCAGGCGGGCCGCCGCTTCATCGATCAAATCGATCGCCTTGTCCGGCAGAAACCGGTCCGAGATATACCGATGCGAGAGTTTCGCGGCCGCGACCAGGGCGCTGTCCTTGATCCGGACCCCATGGTGCACCTCATACCGTTCCTTGAGTCCGCGCAAGATAGACACGGTATTCTCCACCGACGGCTGGTCGACGAAGACGGTTTGGAACCGCCGCTCCAGCGCCGCGTCTTTCTCAATATGCTTGCGGTACTCGTCGAGCGTGGTCGCGCCGATCAGATGCAATTCCCCTCGCGCGAGCAGCGGCTTCAACAGATTGGCCGCGTCCATCGCGCCTTCCGCGGCGCCGGCTCCGACGACGGTGTGCAGTTCATCGATGAACAGGAGAATCTGCCCCTGGGACGATTGGATTTCCTTGAGCACCGCCTTCAGCCGCTCTTCGAATTCCCCCCGGAACTTGGCGCCGGCGACGAGCGAGCCCATATCCAAGGCGAACAATTTCTTCTGCTTCAATCCCTCTGGGACGTCCCCTTTCACGATGCGGATGGCCAGGCCTTCGACAATGGCCGTCTTGCCGACGCCGGGCTCGCCGATCAGGACGGGATTGTTTTTGGTCCGCCGGGACAAGATTTGAATGACGCGCCGGATTTCGTCGTCCCGCCCAATCACGGGATCGAGCGTGCCCTTGCCGGCGAGGAGAGTGAGATCTCGGCCATACTTCTCCAGCGATTGATAAGTGCCTTCCGGATCCTGGTTGGTCACCCGTTGGTTGCCGCGTACCTGGTGCAGCCCGCTCAGCAGACGGTCGCGCGTGAGGCCGAGTTTCTTCAACGGCCCGTCTTCGTGCGCCATGGCCAGGAGCACATGCTCAACGCTCAGGTAATCGTCTTTCAGCGACTTCTGCTCGTCTTCGGCTTTGGTGAGGATCTGGACGAGCCGTGTGGCCATGTGCAGTTGCCCGGGAGCGGCTCCGGCACCCTGCACTTGAGGAATTTTGGCCAACGCCTGTTCGACAGTCTGGCGGACAGCCGGCAGCGTGACACCGGTCCGTTCTAACAGCGCCGGAGTTATTCCCCCTTCCTGATCGAGAAGGGCCAGCAGCAGATGTTCCACGTCGATGCCTTGATGGCTGCGCCGTTGGGCATGCCCCGCAGCCGTCTGCAAGGCTTCTTGCAACTTGACCGTCATACGATTCATGTCCATGGTCTGATCCTTTATCCTGGTAGCGTGCCGTGTGTGCGTGTGTGATGGTGCTGTGATAATCATCGGCCTTTCCAAGTCAACCCATGAGCCACATTGACGGAGACTTGACCTCCGCCGCAATCCCGACTAGGGTACGCCCTGATGGGTGAACTACTGTCGGCCACCGTCCATTTGTATCGCCAGGCTTTGCAGGCCACGTGGCGGTCGCTTGCGCGAGGGTGGCTGACGATCCTGGTACTGGTTGCGTTTGGGGTCTTGTTCCTGGGCGCGGCGCGCATTGCGGGGCCCTTGGGCATGGTGGGTGGGTTGGTATTGGGAATGGTCAATGCGTTGCTGGTCGGCGCGACCTTGCGGCTGATCGAGCAAGCCGTGAGCGCCACCAAAACGATTCAGCTGTCCGACGTGATGGAAAGTTTCGGCCATTACTTCTGGGACGTCATTAGCGTCGGGTTTGTGCTCTGGCTGCCGATGATGGCGCTGGACATGGGAGTGCAGGCCAATCCTTACGGTCAATTCCTGTCGTCCGCGGCGTTGCTGCTGCTTTTTGTCCTGCTGAATCCGGCGCCGGAAGTGATCTATCAAGCCAGGCACGATTCGCCGCTCGATGTGATCAAGACCAGCTATGAATTTGTGCTGGAACATTGGATCGAATGGTTCCTGCCGTTTGTGTTGCTCTTGTTGCCGGTTGTCTTGTCGCCGACCGGGCTGCGCGAATTTTTCGAAATCACCAGCGGTGTCGGACGGGGGGCGGGACTGGGACTTATTCAGATTCTTCTCTTGCCGTTTGCCGTGGTTGGGAGCTGGTTGGCCTATGTGGGGCTCGATCCTGAGGCGCAGCAGCTTCTGTTGCTCGTGCTCACACCGCCGGCCGCGACGGCGATCTTGTTATTCCGCGGCCATCTCTTTGCATTACTGCGCGGCTCGTCGAGGCGACAGCGATTGTTCGCTCGGCGTGTGGATACAGGAGTCTGAGTAGGGCAAGGTATCTGAAGCACCGTTTCTGGCCGGGTTTTCACTTCCAGATGGGATGGAAGCGTCGGCCTTCATCCTACCTAAACAGACAAACTGCTTGAGGCTCAGCATGAAATAGTGTATGGATTTTCATACACATTGAGAAATTGGCTCCTCGTCCGCATCATTTGTTCTATATAAAGGCACTGGCACATGCGGTTCTCGATCTTTTGGCGCCTGTTGCTGACCTCATTAGTGATCGTCGCGGTCATGGGTGGAGTCAATCTCTACGCATTACTCCAGCTCAGGCAGTTAACGGCCCTGAGCACCGACATGGCGTCATATCACTATCCGGCGGCCGAGTCGGCGAAACGGTTGCTGGGTTCACTCTATGTGCAATTGAACAGCGAGAAGAAATATCTGGCCACAAAAGATGCGGCGTTTCTTGCGAACTTCAACGAAGAGGTCGAAGAGTTTCAGCGCAGCCTGCAACAAGTACTGAGCCGGGAAAGCGCGCCACAGGGGCAACAGTTATTGTACGAGACGGGACAACTGCTTCAAGAGCGATTGGTGTTATTCCATGATGGAGTGGAGGTGTCGCCGGGCAAGAATCCGGTACCGGGGTACGAGAGCCGTCGTGATGCTATCATGGATCGGATGGCTGCCTCCATTCAGGGATACGTCGACTTGCACGAAGCGCGGGTCAGCGTAGGCGTGAGCGAGTCGCGGGCCAGCGCGGTTCGAGCCGAAGCCGTCACACAACAACTGGTGCTGGTGGCCTTAGTCTTTGCCCTGGGACTGGCCGGCGTCGCCAGTTACACCATCTTGCGTCCCTTGCGTCAGCTGCAGGGCCATATCAAAGAAATCGGCCAAGGGAAGTTCGGTCAGCCGCTTCAAATTAGAGCTCCGGCCGAACTGACGGACCTCGTTGATACGGTGAATTGGATGGGTGGGAAGCAGAGGTGGCTCCGGTTGGTTGGACAGTATCGGCCCATTCTTAAGTGGCGCCTGGCGGATAGCTGACTACGCGGCGGTCTGCCGTGTCGTCAGATGGTCATAGTACACCTGGTCCGGCGTCTGGCCG
>Ga0194120_10009213_pt1 | contig 12611 bp, 14 predicted proteins | sample TA2MahCa65mmetaG_FD_148642 | JGI IMG/M metagenome (GOLD analysis project Ga0194120, IMG submission 148642) | Freshwater microbial communities from Lake Tanganyika, Tanzania - TA2015019 Mahale Deep Cast 65m | ecosystem: Environmental > Aquatic > Freshwater > Lake | place: Tanzania: Lake... | reverse complement strand
AGGTGACGCTGGAACCGTGGAACTCAAGCTTAAGGCGGCGGTCGAAATCGAGCCGGAGAGCATCGGATTGCGCTTCACCCGCTGGCTGCACCATCTGCGACCCCGATCCGATTAAACAAGACGCTGATACCAACCGGCATTGATCGCGACTCGCTGAGGGTCACGCAGGGGATTCCCAAACTGTCAAAAGTCTGAATCAATGGGGCGAACCCAAGGAGGTTCGCCATGTCGACGCCGTTGCCGCTACGTGGAGATTTTGACGCCGCTGCGCTTCGCCGCCTGGCGCGGGCGAGCGATGATGCCAACCAGGCGCGCCGTCTTCTGGCTCTGGCAACGATCTACGCCGGGGGCAGCCGCTCGGAAGCGGCGGCGGTCGGCGGCGTCGGCCGTCAGATCGTGCGCGATTGGGTGGAGCGGTTCAACGCCGAGGGGCCGAAGGGCCTGCTCGATCGCAAGGCGCCTGGCCAACCGCCTCTGCTCAAAGCCGAGCATCGCGCCGCGCTGTCCCAAGTGATCGAGGACGGCCCGATCCCGGCGGTGCACGGCGTTGTGCGCTGGCGGCTGGTCGACCTCGTTCAGTGGATGTGGGACGAGTTTCGAATCACAGTCTCCGAAAGGACCTTGGGCCGCGTGCTCAAGGTGATGGGCTATCGCAAACTGTCAGCCCGGCCCCGTCATCATGCGCAGAACCCCGAGGCGCTGGAGGTTTTTAAAAAGACTTCCCCGCCCGTCTGGCGCAGATCGCGCGCGGCCCGGCGGCTGGCAAGCGCATAGAGATCTGGTTCGCCGACGAAGCCCGGGTCGGTCAGAAGAACAAGATCACCCGGCGCTGGGCGCGGCGCGGCACCAGGCCGGTCGCCCCGCACGACCAGCGCACGCACTCGACCTACATCTTCGGTGCGATCTGCCCGGCCGAGGGCAAGGCGGCTGGCCTCGTCCTGCCCTTCTGCAACACCGCGGCCATGAACCTGCAGCTCGCTGAGATCTCACAGGCCATCGCTGCCGATGCCCATGCCGTCCTGCTGCTCGATCAGGCCGGCTGGCACATCTCCGACAAGCTCCAGATGCCTGCCAACATTACCATCGTACCCTTGCCGCCCAAGGCGCCCGAGCTCAATCCGACCGAAAACACCTGGCAGTTCATACGCGACAATTGGCTCTCCAATCGCGTCTTCAAGTCCGCCGAGGACATCGTCGACCACTGCTGCGACGCTTGGAACAAGCTCGTCGCTCAACCCTGGCGCATCATGTCCCTCGGAATGCGTGATTGGGCTCATGGGTGCTGATCAGCGCCGGTTGGTATTAGCTGGGCCTCGTCGGCTTGACGGCAGCGCTGCGCCGGCTCCTTTGCGAGCGATTTCCCCCACAACAAGCAGCGCCACTCATCACAGAAATGGCGTTGGCACGCGTTGATTGTAACATCTCCGCCAATCGGTGCAACCGCAGGTGTATGCTGGAATACCCCGCGACTTGGGGCGAGCCTCTGCAGCACCAACCGCATTTGGAGAATGACCGGTTCAGGTCCGGATTGGCGCATGCGGCGGCGATGCTATGATGCCGCCATCCTCGGTCACCTCGGGAAACCTGCCATGTCTGTCGCCGCCACCTTGCCGAACGCCACGATTCTCGATGCCTACCGCGCGGCGACGCCGAACTCCTCCGCCATGGCGCGCAAGGCGCGCGAGCTGCTGCCGAGCGGCATCGTCCATGACAGCCGGAACTTCGATCCCTATCCGATCTACGTCGAACGCGCGCAGGGCCCGGTGAAATGGGACGTCGACGGCAACCGCTATGTCGACTATTTCGGCGGCCACGGCGCGCTGCTGCTCGGCCACAACCATCCCCAGGTGATGGCGGCCGTCCATGCCCAGTTCGACCGCGGCACCCACTTCGGCGCCTGTCATGAGCTCGAGGTGCGCTGGGCCGAGCTGATCTGCCGCATGGTGCCCTCGGCCGAGCGCGTGCGCTTCACGTCCTCGGGCACGGAGGCGACGCTGATGGCGTTGCGCCTGGCGCGCGCCCACACCGGCCGGCAGAAGCTCCTGCGCGTGCGCGGGCATTTCCATGGCTGGCACGATCACATGACCAGTGGCCATGCCAATCACTTCGACGGTTCGCCCACGACGGGCGTGCTCGGCGGCGTGGCCGATGCCGTGCTTCTGGTCGATCCGAACGACATCGCCGGGCTGACGCGCCTGTTCGAGCAGCACCGCGACATCGCGGCCGCGATCGTCGAGCCGACCGGTTCCCATTTCGGCCGCATGCCGCTCAAGCGGGAATTCGTCGCGGCGATGCGCGACTTGACGCGCGCCAGCGGCACGCTGCTCATCTTCGACGAGGTCGTGACGGGCTTCCGTTGTTCGCCGGGCGGCGCGCAGCAGGCGCTCGGCATCACGCCCGACATGACCGCGCTTGCCAAGATCGTGTCGGGCGGTCTGCCCGGCGGCGCGGTCGCCGGACCCAAGGTTGTGCTCGATCTGCTCGACTTCGCCGCGACCAAGGCGACGGGCAAGGAAAAGATCCATCACCCCGGCACCTTCAACGCCAATCCGCTGTCGGCCGCCGCCGGGGTCGCCGCCCTCGAGATCATCTCGACGACGGACGCCTGCGCGCGCGCCAATGCCTATGGCGAGGCGCTCAGGCGCGAGATGAACGAGGTGCTGGAGGACGAGGGCGTCAACTGGGCGGTCTACGGCGACTATTCGGGCTTCCACATTTTCACCAATCCCGAGAACGCGCATATCACGCCTGGAAAATTCGATGCCGCCGAGTTCATCCCCGGCATGCTCACGCGCAAGGGCGCCGACGGCATGGCCGGTCAACTGCGCATGGGCCTGCTGGTCAATGGGGTCGACATCAACTCCGGCCCGTCCGGGGTCATTTCGGCGACCCACGGCGCGGAGGAACAGGCGGCGACGGTCGACGCGTTCCGCTCGACGTTGCGCGCGCTTCGGCGGGAGGGGGCGCTGTCCTGATCCGGTAGCGGGCGGCCGGGCGTGTCCTATCGATCGGAGCCCAGGGCCTTGTCGATGCGGCGCTGCAGGTCCGGATTGCTTCCGGCGAGATCGTAAATAGCATTGAATTTGTCGACCGACAGGCCGCGCTTTTCGACGGCGCGCTTCATGTCATCGAGCGCCTGCCGGCGAGTCACCTCGGCTGCGGCGGGGCCTTGCTTGTTGGCTTCCTCGAACTTCGGCAGGAAGGCGATGTTGAGTTTTTCGATATCCTTGGACGCAGCCGCAAACGCCTCGACGTCCTGATCGCTGACCGCGGGCGGCTGGTGGTCCAGGATCTTCGGCTCTTGCTTTTCCTGACGCGGCGGCTCCGGGCGCATCTGGGGCGTTTGGCTGAGCAGCGGTGCACTGACCAATGCCGCAAGCATGGAAATCATCGCGATCAATCGCGCCAGGCGTCCGGTCGAACCCATGCGTCCTCCTGAACCACGATGCCGACGTGGCCATCCGGGTCTCATGTTGGATGGGCGGCGCCGATTGGAACCCGTCGGCGCGCAAAATTTCTGGCGCCGATTTCGGGAACCTAGTCCCGATTTGTGGGTTGACTCGGAACGAGCCCCTCTGCGCGACGAGAGCCGATGGCAGCCCGCCGCACGGGAGCCAAACAAGCGAGGTCGTCCATGGCACGGATCCAGATCGCCAATCAGCCCGTGACGCAGATCACGGTCGTCGAGCCCGAGGCCGGCAAGCAGGATGAGGCGCTGTCCCTGATGACCGAGCGCGCGCGTTTCATGGCGCGCCAACCCGGATGCATCTCGATCAGCCTGCATCGCAGCCTCGACGGTCGCCGCATCGTCAATTACATTCAGTGGCGCGATCGCGAACTCCTGCGCTCGGCCCACCATTCGCCGGAGTTCCGCAAGGAGTGGAAACACTTCGACGATTTGACCGGAGACATCGACCCTCACCTCTACGAAGTGACCAACATCATCGAAGGCGAGCGTTAGGCTCGGCTTCTGCACCGCGCCGGGAGTTCCTGGCATGAGGACAGCGGCGGATCGCATCGTTACCGTCTTCGGCGGCACGGGCTTCCTCGGCTGTCGGGTTGTGCGCCATCTGCGATCGCGCGGCTTTGCGGTTCGCGTTGCCTCTCGCCATCCGGATCGGGCGCGCCAGTGCTTCCATGAGGAGGCGAACGGGCTTCATGCCGTCGCCGCCGACATCCATGACGAACCGTCGGTCGCCTCGGCCGTGACCGGCGCATTCGCCGTGGTCAACGCGGTCAGCCTCTATGCCGAGCACGGTCGCGACACGTTTCACGCCGTCCACGTCGAGGGCGCGCGCCGTATGGCGTCGCAGGCGCAAGCCGCCCGTGTCGAGCGCTTCGTGCAGGTGTCGGGCATCGGCGCCAATCCCGCGTCACCGTCGCTCTACATCCGCAAGCGCGGCGAGGGCGAAGCGGCGGTTCGCACGGCCTTTACCGGCGCCATCGTCGCGCGGCCCGCCGTCATGTTCGGGCCCGATGACGCGTTCCTGAACACGCTGCTGTCTCTGCTGCGCAAGTTGCCCGTCTATCCGATGTTCGGTGACGGGTGCACGCGGCTGCAGCCTGCCGCGGCCGAGGACGTCGCCGAAGCGATCGCCAGAAGTCTCGAGCCTGAACAAACGGAAGGGGCGATCTACGAGCTCGGCGGGCCGCAGATCTATACCTATGCAGAGCTGCTGCGCGCCGTCGCGCGAGAAGCCGGCCAATCCCCCATCTTGATGCCGGTTCCTTTCGCGGCCTGGCATGCCCTGGCGTTCGCCGCGGAGATGCTGCCCAAGGCGCCGCTTGCCCGCAACCAGGTCGAGCTGATGCAGATCGACACCGTGGCATCGCCCGATTTGCCGGGACTGGGCACCCTCGGCATTGTGCCGACGCCGCTGGAGTGGGTCTGCCGGGAAATCCTGGCCAAGCACTAGGCCGACCGGTACCGCATGGCAGACGGGCCGGTCCGTTGCTATCTTTTGCCCATGGGGGCTGGGAAGATAAGGCCCGATATCGAGGCGGCCGTGCGCGACATTGTCGAGCAGGACATGCGGCCGTTTGGCCTGCTTTCCGTCACGGTCAAGGAGATCGTCGATCCCGACGGCGATGCCGTGCTCATGGTCGATGCGCGCTATGCGCCCGTCGAGCTCCCGACCGACCCGAAAATCGTTGCAGGACTGGTTACCAAGCTGCGCGACCGGCTATGGGGCATGGGCGAGGGGCGCGTGCCGCGCATCCGCCATCACTTCTTCGATGGCCACAAGTTCGGCGGGCCGCCGGTCTAGCCGCGTCTGATCGATTTCACGGCGGTGCGCTTCGGCCTATGCTCGGCCGTCAAGCAGTCGTGTCCCGCCCCCGAGGAGATCGAGCCATGCCCAACGCTTCTGCGACGAACTTTGACGCCATCGTGATCGGCACCGGCCAGGCCGGACCGGCGCTGGCCCGCCGCCTGGCGCGCGAGGGAAAGAAGGTCGCGGTGATCGAGCGCAAGCTGTTCGGCGGCACCTGCGTCAACACGGGCTGCATTCCGACCAAGACTCTGGTGGCGAGCGCCGAAGCCGCGTTCGCCGCCCGCCGGGCTGCCGAGTTCGGTGTCACCATAAGCGGCCGCGTCGGTGTCGACATGAAGGCCGTCAAGGCGCGCAAGGACAAGGTGGTGGCGCCGTCGCGCAAGGGCGTCGAACGGAGCCTGAAGCGGGCCAAGTGCACGATCTACCGCGGCCACGCCCGCTTCACGGCGCCGCACCAGGTGCAGGTTGGCAAGCGCCTGCTGAGCGCCGAGCACATCTTCATCAATGTCGGCGGACGCGCGGCGCTGCCGCCGATCGAGGGGCTCGACCAGGTGCCCTATCTGACCAACAGCTCGATGATGAACGTCGAGTTTCTGCCCAGGCATCTGGTCGTGATCGGCGGCAGCTATATCGGTCTCGAGTTCGCCCAGATGTACCGCCGGTTCGGCAGCGAGGTGACCGTGATCGAGATGGGGCCGCGCCTGGTCGCGCGCGAGGACGAAGACGTGTCGAAGGGCGTTCAGGACATCCTGGAACGCGAAGGCATCGAGGTCCGGCTCAATGCCAAATGCCTGAGCGTCGCCCGGGCGGGGAAGCAGATCGTCGTCGGTCTCGACTGCAGGAAAGGCGCAAAGCAGGTGCGCGGCAGCCACCTGCTGCTGGCCACCGGGCGCCGGCCGAACACCGACGACCTCGGGCTCGATGCGGCGGGCATTGCGCGCGACGGCAAGGGATACATCACGGTCGACGATCACTTGGCAACCAATGTCCCGGGCGTGTGGGCGATGGGCGATTGCAACGGCAAGGGCGCCTTCACGCACACGGCGTGGAACGACTACGAGATCGTCGCCGCCAATCTGCTCGACAGCGATCCACGCCGCGTCACTGACCGCATTCCCGCCTATGCGCTGTTCATCGATCCGCCGCTCGGCCGCGCCGGCATGACCGAGGCCGAGGTGCGGCGCGGCGGGAAGAAGGCGCTGATCGCCAAGCTCGCAATGGAGGATATCGGACGCGCCGTGGAGAAGGGGGCGACGCAGGGCTTCATGAAGGTCATCGTCGACGCCGATACCAAGCTGATCCTGGGCGCCGCCATCCTCGGCGTGGGTGGCGACGAGGTCATCCATACCATCCTCGACCTGATGTACGCCCAGGCGTCCTATCGCATCATGGAACGGGCCATGCACATCCATCCCACGGTGTCGGAGTTCCTGCCGTCGCTGCTCGGCGATTTGCAGCCGATGTGACTCTACCCTACATCCTCACCTTAAACCTGTCGAAAGGTGAGGGCGTGGGACGACGCGCTGATGCCAACCGGTTCGCGCCAGTTCCGGGGCGGGCGCCCTCATCCTTCGTCAGGCTCAGGATGAGGAAAAAGACTCCACTCCGGCACCCCTTGACCTCGTGCCGGCCGACCGCTTCGATAGCGCCTGTCCGCAGTCGGGGAGCCTTCATCGATGAATGACCGCAGCGCGCCGCCGCCCAATGTCGACCCCTATCGGGCCCTGGGTGTCCGGCCGTTCATCAATTGCTGCAGCGTGCGCACGCTTCATGGCGGCAGCCTGATGCTGCCGCAGGTGCGTGCCGCGATGGACGCGGCGTCGCGCCAATACGTCAATCTCGACGAGCTGATGGCGGCGGCCAACCGGCGCATCGCCGAGTTGACCGGGGCCGAAGCCGGCATCGTCACCTGCGGCAGCGCGGCCGCCGTGGCGCTGGCGACCGCCGCCTGCGTCGCCGGCAACGACCCGGTGCGCATGCTGCGCCTGCCCCATACCGAAGGCTGGACCAACCGGGTCGTCATGCCGCGCAACCAGCGCTTCGCCTACGACCAGGCGATCCGCATGGTCGGCACGGTGATCATCGAGGTCGACACGCTGGCCGAGTTCGAGGCGGCGATCCAGGAGCCCACCGCCATGATCTGCGTGCTCGGCACGCATGAGGCCATGGCGTCATTCCGCCTCGAGGACATGGTCGGGCTCGCCAGGCTGCGCGGCATACCCGTCCTGGTCGATGCCGCATCGGAGCACATCGAGCGGCCGAGCCCGTGGCTCGTGCGCGGCGCCGACATGGTGATCTACAGCGGCGGCAAGTTCCTGCGCGGGCCGCAGACCAGCGGATTGCTGCTCGGCCGCAAGGATCTGGTCGAGGCAGCCTGGCGCAACGCCTCGCCGCACCAGGCGCTGGGCCGGCCGATGAAGGTGTCGAAGGAGGACGTGGTCGGATTGATCGCCGCGCTCGAATACTGGTTCGAGCAGCGCGATCCCGCCGTCGAGCTCAAGCGCTGGCGAGGCGCGCTCGCCGAGATCGCAGCCAGATTGGGGCCGGACGTCGCGACCGAGGTGATCGAGCCGTCGGGCGTGGTGATGGTGCCGCGGTTGCGCGTGCGCTGGGACGCGGCGCGCTTCGGTATCGACGGCGAGGGCGTGCGCCTGGCGCTGCTCGAGCGCGAGCCGCGCGTCATGCTCGACGACACGGCAACGACCGCCAATTCTCTCGAGATCGATCCCTTCGGCATCCAGCCGGGCGAAGCGGTCGAGGTCGGCCGCGCCATCGCCGCCGTTCTGGCCTCCCATGCGAAAGCGGCCGCGGCGCCGTCGACCGCAGCCGCCGAGACCGACGTCTCGGGAGAATGGGACGTCGTGGTCAATTTCGTCCACGGGCCGCGCAAGCACCGGCTTCGGCTCAACCAGGCGGGCGGCACCCTGACCGGTGAGCAGAGCTCGGAGCAATTCGAGGGTGCCGTGACCGGCAATCTCAATGCGCGCAGCGTCAGCCTCAATTTCGTGACCCGGCTCGAGGGCAACACGGTCTCCTATCGTCTCGATGGCGACGTCGCGGGCGGCAGGATGTCCGGCACGGCGACGCTCGGCAGCGTGACAGACCATCACAAGGGACCGTTTGGCCGCGGACAATTCGGCACGGCAGCCTGGCAGGCGGTTCGGTCGGCGTGACGATCCCGTTCCCTCCCTCGCACGCCGTGCGGGGGAGGGTTAGGGTGGGGACCCTTGCGGTTCGGCGTTGCCATCACTTCGGGCCCCCGCCTCGATCCTCCCCCGCCTTCGGCGAGGGAGGAGGCAACTTGAACAAGGTGAGCAATGGCAATATCCAAGAAGCAGACGATGGCCGGCGTCGCTCTGAGCTTGTCCGGCCGGACCGCCTTGGTCACCGGCGGCAGCCGCGGCATCGGGCGCGGCATCGCCAAGCGATTTGCCGAGGCGGGCGCTCGGGTGATCCTGGTGGCGCGTCGCCGCAACAAGCTGGTCGAGGCCAAGGCCGAGCTCGACCGGATCGCGCCCGGCCGCATCGCCATTCATGCCTGCGACGTCGCTGACGGCAAAGACGTCGCGAGGCTGTGCAAGACGCTCGCGGGCGAGGGGCACAAGATCGACATTCTCGTCAACAATGCCGGCACGTCCAACCGCGGCGCCTTCGAGAAGCTGACCGACCAGGCCTGGCAGGAAGATCTCGACCTCAAGCTTTTTGCCGCCATTCGCCTGTCGCGCTTCGTGCTCCCGGGCATGAAGAAGCGGCGCTGGGGTCGCATCCTCAACATCGTCGCGATCAACGGCAAGACGCCGGCCGCGCGCGGCGCGCCGACCTCGGTCAGCCGTGCGGCGGGCATCGCGCTGACCAAGGTCATGGCCAACGAGTTCGCCGAATACAACATCCTGGTCAACGCGCTGTGCACGGGCATCATCATGTCGGACCAGACCGATCCGGGCCGCGTCGACGAGATCGGCAAGACCATTCCGCTCGGCCGGATCGGCACCGCCGAGGAGTATGCCAATGTGGCGCTGCTGCTCGCTTCGGATGCGGGTTCCTACGTGACCGGATCGGCCATCAACATCGATGGCGGCCTCTGCAAGGTGGTGTAGCCATGAGATACGCCGGCATGTTTGCATTGGCGCTCGGCCTCGCGGCTGTCCCGGCTGCCGCTCAGACCGATGCGGCGGCGGCGCGCCGCGAGCTGGCGCCGACCGGCAAGCTGCGCGTCGCGATCGCGGTGTCGCCGGCGCCCTCGGCGTTCTGGGCGACCAAGGACGTGGCCAGCGGCCAGACCAAGGGCGTCACGGTGACCCTCGGCACGGGGCTCGCGGCGAAACTCGGCGTACCCGTCGAATTCGTCGTGCTGCCCTCTTCGGGCGAGATCGTCAAATCGGCCGAGGCCGCCGGCGGGCCGGCGAACTGGGACGTGACCTTCGCGCCGGTCGACGAGGCGCGCAAGAAGATCCTCGAGTTCGGCGCGCCCTATCATCTGCTGCAGAGCACCTATCTGGTGGCGCCAGGCTCTCGCGTCGCGACGCTGGCCGATGCCGACGCGGCGGGCGTGCGCATCGCCGGCATCGACAACACCGCGACCTTCCGCGCTTCCCAGCAGGCCTCGAAGAATGCAACCCACCTCACCATGCCGAGCGTCGACGAGGCGGTGGCGCAGATGCGGGCCGGCAAGGTCGACGCGATCGCGCTCTCGCGCGAATCGCTGACCGGACTTGCGGCGAAAGTGCCTGGCGCGCGCATTCTCGAAGGTGGGTTCCTCAACTCGACGACGGCGGTTGCCGTGCCGAAGGGAAGGCCGGCGGCACTCGCCTTCGCGACCGCCTTTGTCGAGGAGGCCAAGGCCTCGGGCGCCGTGCGCAAGGCCTTCGACGAGCTGGGATTGACGAATTCGACGGTCGCGCCGCCCGGGATGAAGCCCTGACTCATCGTCATTGGCTTCGGCGTCAACGCTTCGGCATGAGGGGGAGGTTGGCTTTCGATGGGCAAGGTCACGATTGAGAATCCGCCGGGTTGCGCGCCGGCCCAGGGGCTCTATTCGCATGCCGGCGTGATCCGTGCGGGCAATGTCGTGTGCATCGCGGGCCAGCTCGCGGTCGGCCTCGACGGCAGCGTGGTCGGCAAGCACGACTTCGCCGCGCAGTTTGCCTGCGTGTTCAAGAACCTGGGCGACGTGCTCAAGGGATTGGGCGGCGACTGGCATTCGGTCGCCAAGTTCACGACCTATCTCGTCCACTCCCAGGACATCGAGAAGTTCATGAAGGAGCGCCAGGCGCTGTTCCCGAAGCTGTTCGGCCAGCTTCCCTATCCGCCGAACACGCTGCTGATCGTCGACCGCCTGGTGAAGGAGGATTTCCTCATCGAGGTCGAGGCGATCGCGGGCATCTGATCTCCGCGGGTATTAGGTCGCAATGCAGGCGCGGCATTGTCGCGAATGCGGCTGCCTGCGCTATGATCCGAGACATCGGACGGTCTGAGCGAGAGTGACGATGGCAGCCAAGAGACGTCGGCCCAATATCGCGCGCGCGCTGAAGGAGATGGCGGTGATCCACGCCGCCAAGCCGCGCAAGAAGCATCCGCTGTTCATCGCCTTGATGAAGGGCAAGCTGAAGCGGCCGCAGGTCCGCGAGTACCTCAAGCAGTTCAGCGCCATTCCGCTCTATAACCACCTCTATCACGGCCCGCTCTACGTGAGTTGTCCGGACCCGGCATGGCGCGAGCGCCTCGCCCATGTCGTCTACGAGGAAGGGGCGGGCGGTCTCTTCGCCGGCGGCGTGCCTCACTACAAGCTCTATCTGCGCCTCGGCAAGGCGTTCGGCATCGGCGAGCGCGAGATGTATGCGACGGACTTCGTCGGCGGCGCGCTCGCCTTCCGTTCGCATTTCGAGGCGGTCTGCAGCCGCGGCTTCCTCGAGGGCTATTCGGCGCTTTCGCTCGGCGGCGAAGCGCAGGTGCCGGGCGTGTCGGGCAAGGTGTCCGATGCGATGAAGCGCTATTACGGTCTGAGCCACGCGCAGGCGGCGTTCTATTGGGTCGACGAGGACGCCGACAAGGATCACTCGGGCGGCGGCGACAAGTTCCTCGAGCGCTTCTGCGCGACCGAGTCGGATCTCGACGTCGCGGTTGGCGCCGTGCGCGACGCGGTCAACATCGCCTGGCTGATGTACGAGGACATCTGGGACCACATCAACTGAACGGGGAGGCAAGAATGACTGGATTATCCCGCCGCGCGCTCGGCGCGCTGGCCATCGCGGCAACGCTGGCCGCCGGTTCTGCCGCGGCCCCAGCGACCGCCCAGGAGCGCGTGAAGCTGCGCGTCGTCTTTCCGACCTCGCCCTCGACCGTGATCCTGCCGCACTTCGTGGCGCATGATCAGGGCTGGCTCAAGGACAAGGGGCTCGACATCGAGGAGACCTGGCTGGTCGGCGATCCCAACGCGCTGCGCGCCGTGCTGGCGGGGCAGGGCGACATCGCGCTGCTCGGTACCTTCCCGGTCATCGCGGCCGTGGCGCAGGGCGGCAAGCTCAAGGCCTTCGCGTCCTGGCAGCCGAAGGTCGACTACGTGATCGTGTCGCGGCCGGAATTGAAGACCATGGCGTCGCTCAAGGACGCGCGTGTCGCCGCGGCCTCGAGCGGCGGCTTGACGACCGAGCTGCCCAAAATGGTCATGGAAAAGCATGGCGTCGACCACTCCAAGGCACAGTTCTTCGTGGTCGGCGGCCACGATGCGCGCGTCGCCGCGGTGGTCGCGGGCAAGGCCGATGCGGCGCTGGTCGGCGAGCTGTTTGCCGCGCACGGCAAGAAGATGCCGCCGATCAACGTGCTGTCGAGCCTCGCGAAGGAGTTCCCGAACCTGGTCTACTTCTACATGGTGACCCAGGAGAAGGACATGGCCGATCCGGCCAAGCGGCGGGCCATGGAGATCTACACGCGCTATGCCGTCATCGAAGGCAGCCGCTTCATCATGAAAAATCCGGACAAGGCCGCGGAGATCCTGAAGAAGCGCGCGCCGGACGTCGATCTTGGCCTGATCCGCGAGGTGATCGGCCGCCTGAACGATTCAGGCGTGTGGGGCGTCAATGGCGGCCTCGACGCGGCGGCCGCCGCCTACACCGCCAAGATGGCGGCGAGCTTGGCCTCGGCGCCGCGCGAGGTCAAGCCCGAGGAGTTCATCGACACCTCGTTGGTCGACAAGGTGATCGCCGAAGCGGGAAAGATGCAGGGCTGTTCAACGCTCGATAGTTGAGCATAGGGGTGAGTCGAAAATATCACACGCGGAAGGGAAACGGAGTGTTGCGAGCAGATAGTGGATTCCTTGGGCATGAAATCTCTGACTCCTTG
>Ga0194120_10009210_pt1 | contig 12618 bp, 13 predicted proteins | sample TA2MahCa65mmetaG_FD_148642 | JGI IMG/M metagenome (GOLD analysis project Ga0194120, IMG submission 148642) | Freshwater microbial communities from Lake Tanganyika, Tanzania - TA2015019 Mahale Deep Cast 65m | ecosystem: Environmental > Aquatic > Freshwater > Lake | place: Tanzania: Lake... | reverse complement strand
TTGACGCCGATCGCGTAAACCATGGAACAAGGGCCCGACCGAAGGGAGGGCCCCACCGGCCCTCAACAGCACACAGGCAAATGATCGCCGGCCAACGTGAAGCTGTTTAGTTTCCCAGCAATTTCTGCAGATCCTGCTGCGACATCCCCTGGGGCAGGCCGCCGCCGGGCAAGCCGCCGGCCGGAAGGCCGCCGCCGCCGGTCAGGGCGCCGAGATCCTGCACGGGTTGGCCGGCCGGGGGGGCGAAGTAGGAAGCCGGCGTGCTCTGCGGGCGGAGCGACAGGTACTTGGCGGTCGTGGTGCCCATCTGATTCTGCACCGTGGCCAGAATGGGGTACTGGCCCCAGAGCCATTGCTCGACGCGCGTCGCGCCGTCGGGGCTCGTGAACTTGTAGCCCTCGCACAGCTTGCCGTCCACGGTGCGCTTGCCGAGCCGCTGCGTCCGGAACCCGGACGTGGAGCCGTACTGCAGGCCCTGGGCGCCCAGGGCGTTGTTGCTGACCTTGTACCACTGGCCGCCGAGGTCCACGAAACTCACGTTCTCCCGCAGGTGGGAAAGGATCACCTGCTTGCTGCCGTCCGGGGTGGGGCCGGTCGACTCGAGCCGCATGTAGCCGGGGATGTAGTACATCCGGTACTGGACCCCCTTGACCTGGGCATTGGTGATCACGACGTCGGCCACGAAGGGCGGCGCGTTTTCCAGCCCCGGCAGGGTGTCGGGAACGTCCTGGGCCGCGGCGGGGGCCCCGAGGGCTAGCAGGCAGGTTCCAGCCAACAACATGCGCTTCATAATCGTGGTTCTACCCCGCCATCAGCATGGCCATGATTGCCTTCTGCACGTGAAGGCGGTTTTCGGCCTGATCCCACACGACCGAATGCGAGCCGTCGATGATCTCGGCGGACACCTCCTCGCCGCGGTGAGCCGGCAGGCAGTGCATGAAGCAGAAATCGGGCCTGGCGCCCTTGGCCAGCTTGGCGTCCACCTGGTAGCCCTTGAAGGCCTTCACGCGCTTGGCGTGCTCTTCCTCCTGGCCCATGCTCGCCCAGACGTCCGTGTAGATGACGTCGGCATCCTTGACGGCTCTGGCCGGATCCTCCGTGATGTCGATCTTGGCGCCGGTCGTACCGGCGATGCTCCGGGCGGTCGCGACGTACTCGGCATCCGGCTGGAAGCCGGAGGGGCAAGCCGCCACGACGTGCATCCCGGCCAGGGCTCCTCCCCCCAGCAGGGAATTGCACATGTTGTTGCCGTCGCCGACGTACGCCAGTTTCCGGCCGGCGAGGTGGCCCTTCTTCTCGTAGATCGTGAAGAAGTCGGTCATGGCCTGGCAGGGATGGTTGCGATCGGTCAGGCCGTTGATCACCGGCACCGTGCCGTACGTCGCCAGATCCACGACGTCCTGGTGCGCGTAGGTGCGGGCCATGATGCCGTCGACGTAGCGGGAGAGCGTCTGGGCGGTGTCGGAAATGGTCTCGCCCCGCTTGAGCTGGAGATCGGTGGATGAGAGGTACAGCGCCGACCCGCCCAGTTGCGCCATGCCGACCTCGAAGCTCACGCGCGTGCGCGTGGACGCCTTCTGGAACACCATGGCGAGCGTCTTGCCGGCCAGCAGGGGGTGGGGCTTGCCCGCAAGCTTCTCGACCTTGAGAGTCTCGGCGAACCGCAGGATCTGGAAGAACTCCTCGACGGACAGATCGGTCTCGGCGATGAAGCTCTTGCCGCGCATCGTGACGGCCATGGTTCTTGTCTACTCCTGTTTCTCTTGCTGGGTTGATTCGTCGTCTTCTTGCTCGTGGAAGCGGGGACCACCCCCGCCGAATGCGAGGCGCGCGCCCACCGCGAAGCCTCCCAGATCCGCCATGTTGGGGGTGAGGAGGTACGAGGCGGTAAGGCCCGCGCCGAAACGTTCTCCCCGGTAGCCGATCTCGATGCGCGGCTCGGCCAGCCAGGTCAGCCGCATCTGCAGCAGATCGGGGACCTGGCCGGCGGTCGCGGTGCGCACCATCGCGCCGCCCCCGGCCAGGACCCCCAGGTCGACCCGCAGGGGGCCGAGGCCGAAGCCGAGGCGGGGCAGGACCCCCCAGTAGGGCGTCACCCACCGCCCGGTGCCGGCGGACGCCGGAGAGAGCTGGAGGGCCAGTCCCGACCCGCTGCCGAGGCTGACGAAGTCGTTCTTGGCCCGTTGGCGCGTCCGGCCGATCAACACGCCGGTCGGGCCGCCTGTCGCCAGGCCGGCCGCGCCGAGTTGCATGCCGGTGAAGTAAGCGACCTCGGGCCCGGCCCACGCCTCGCCCCGGTGCCTGGCGTGCATCCCGCGGAACTTGCGGCGCACTTCCTTGCGCACCTCCTTGCGAACCTCGACGGAAGGTCGCTCCCCCTCCGCTCCTTCGGCGGCGAAGGCCGGAACCGGCGCAAAGGCCAGGACGGCGATCGACAGGGCGAATGCGGCTTGTTGGCCCATGGTTCCTCCTTTCGGCGCGAAGCGCACCATTCTAGCCGGTAAGCAAGCGGGCGATCGCGCGGGCGAGCTGGGGATCCCTCGCGGCCGGCTCGCCGAGCAGAACCGCACCGGCCAGGGCCAGGTAGCAGGCGCGGGCCCGCTCCTCTCCCAGGTGCCCGGCGAGCAAATCGGTCAATTCGGCGCATTCCGCCCCGAGGGCCGCGGCGTCTCCGAGGAGCCGGAACCTGCCGAGCGCGGCGCTCGCCAGCCGCTCCAGCCAGGCGGCCGGCGCTTCTTCAGGCGCGGGCGGGATCCATGCGGTGCGTGCCCCCGGCAGGTCCCCCGCGCATGCCAGCAGGTGCGCCTTGTTCCGGAAGTAGTTGTAGACCGTTCCGGGCGAGACCCCGGCCGCCTTCGCGACGGCCGCGACGGTGAGGCCGGCGGGTCCGGCCGCGGCGAGCAATGCGGCGGCGGCCTCGCGGATCCGCTCGGCGTCGCAGGTCCTCGGACGGGCCATGGCGTTAAATCTCCTACCTGCCTCGTTAAACCGATGTGAAATCAAACAGTCTTGCCGCGGGACGCAGGCATAAGTCCCTTGTAAGAGGAAATGGTAGCGCGGTGGGCGCAGGTCCAGAGGATCGAGGAGGGTAAGACAATGGGTGGTGCTATCGGAGCGATCGGCAATATCATCGGTGCGATCAAGCCGATCATGGACGTCGTCGGGAAGTTCGTCCCGGCCGTCGGCCAGATTTCCAGCGCCCTGTCCTCGTTCGGCCAGGTCTCCGACGTGTTCAAGAACCTCTTCAGCGAGAACGACAATGCGCAGAAGGCTGCCGAAGACAAGGGCGACAAGGCGAAGGACACTTTCAAGACCATCACGACGGCTGCGGACACCGTGAACAAGTTCGCGGGCGGCGACCTCGTGGGCGGCGCCAAGGGCGTGGCGAGCCTGTTCGCCTGATCGCCTTCGCGATTTAGTCTCGATCGGGTATAAATGGGGGGCTTATGCCCCCCATCGATCTCAGCCGGCTCACCCCCGAGTACCTGGGCAGCCTCAGCGAGGCGCAGCAAGAGGCGCTCCTCGAGGAACTCAAGGCCGAACTCGGCAAGGTGCAGGCCCACGTCAAGGGCCAGCAACGCGAGGCGATCAAGCGCCTGCAGCGAGGCGTGGCGCGCCACGAAGCGCAGCTTGCATGGTTCACCGCCCAGGCGCGCCAGATCGACGAGACGCTAGCCAAGGTCGATCCGGCTGTCGACGCCCCGGAGTTGCGGGCGGCGGTCCGCACGCTGAAGCTGGGGCAGGCCTTCTACCGCTCGGGCCGCAAGCTCCTGGCGATCCAGATGCAGGACATGCGGCAGGACCTCGCGGCCATCGCGACCGAGATCACCGGCCCGTTCGAGATCGGCGACCCTTTCAGCACTTACGAGTACCAGCGCGCCAACGCCGAATGCGATCTGGCCGCGACCCAGCTCATGATGATCGAGAACGCCCGCAGCCACCGGATCGTCTCGGCAGCGCTCGGCGTCCCGACCGAACCGGCGACGGCCGAGGAGCCCGCGGGCGGCGCCACGGCTTTGCTCGAACGGCCGGTAGCTTCGCGCACCATCCGGCCTGACGCTGGACCTCGCACCAAGCAGTTCGGCCCGTCCGCCATCGGGCTAGTGGAAGGATTGCCCCCGCCGGAAGATCTGCCGCCGACAACGGTGATCGTGGAAGAGGAACCCACCGAGGAGGGCGCGCCCGCGGATGCGGACGCCGGCGCGGGCGAAGGCGCCTCGGATGACGCACCGGCCCCCGAGAGCAGCGATGCCCCGGCCTCGCCGGAGGCGGCGCAGGAGGCCGAGCAGGTCGTTCCGGCGGCGGACGCCGCGCCGGAGGCGCCCGGGACGGCCACGCTCCTCGACGAAAACGAGGAGAAGGACGCCGCATTCCTCCAGAAGGCGTTTGCGGGGGACGACGAGTTGAAGCGTCGCGCCGCCCTGATCGCCGATCAACTGCGGGAGGCCAGTGGCCTGATCGCCAAGTGCCTCACGTACATGGGGCACATCGCGACCTCTCCGCCGGCCGAGGGGATCAAGCTCCTCGAGTCGCACCTCTGGAAGAAACTGGACGGCAAGGCTTACTACCTGCGCCGCCTGCCCGATCAGGTCGCCGATTCGCAGATCCTCTCCAGGCTCTTTCCGCGTACCGAGAAGCCGACCCTGCCGTTCGAGCGGCAGATGCCCGAGGCGGCAACCCGGCCGATCGCCGGGCTGCCGACCGACCGTCTCGGCCTGGACGACTGACCAGCGTGCGCCCCGCGGGACCGCTGGATTTCCTGGCGGTGGACGCCGCGCTCGCGCGCTTTCGCGCTCGCCACGCCATTCCGGCGGAGTTCGCGGCCTGGGAAGGCTCCTTCTGGGCGCGGCACGGCGCGGGCGAAGCGCCCCTGGCCTACCTGGCCGGGGATGCGGCGGCCTTCGTGGAAGGCTCCCGGACACACCGGGTCGTGCTGTACGCCGATCCCGGCATGCTCCCCGATCTAATCCGCACCCTGCAGGCGGATCCCGCCGTCCACGCGATCAGCCTGTCCGACGCCGGCGACCTGCCGGACTTCCGGGTGGTCGAACGCTGGGAGCACCGTTTCGACCTGCGGTTCGCGCCGGCCGAACCGGCGCCGGTGCACGCTCCCTTGGCGGTCGAGCCCTGGGTACCCGGCAGGCAGGCCGACGCCGCGGACCTGCTGTCCGCCGTCAACGCGACGACCGTCGACGGACTGTACCTGACATGGCCGGACGCGCCGACGCAGGAGACCTGCGCGCGCGTCCTAGCCGGGCTGACAGGGGGCTCGCATGGGACGTTCTCGCCGGACGTGTCGTTCATGGCATTCGACGGCGATCGGCTTGTCGGGCTCACGCTGGTTGCCCTCGAAGACGCCGAGGTCTCCTTCCTGTTCGAGATCGCCGTTGCTTTCCGGTATCGCGGGACGGGCCTGGCGCGGCACATGCTCGACCGCCTCAAGGTCGCCCTGGCGCCCCGCGGCTTCAAGACCGTGCGCTTCCTCGCATGCGGCCACAATGCCGCCGTCCAGGCCTTGTTTCGCCCGGAAGAGGTCGCGTCGCGCGCCCTCGATCGGGGCTTCGTCTGGATCCGTGGTTGAATAGCACCATGGCGGAACGTGCCGGCGCCGAGCGCATGCGGCCGTTGCTGGCCTCTCTGGGCGATCCGCAGCGCGATTTGCGGGTCGTGCACGTCGGGGGCACCAACGGCAAGGGCTCGGTGTGCGCCATGCTCGCGTCTATCCTGGAGCGGGCCGGGCACCGCGTGGGCCGCTACACGTCGCCGCACCTCGAATCCTTCACCGAGCGAATCCGGGTGGGCGGCGCTGACATCGCGCAGCGGGCCTTCGAAGGGCTGATGGCAGAGATCCGCGCGGCCGCGCGCCACCTCGAGGCACGCGGCGCCCTCGCGGCGCCTTATTCGGAGTTCGATCTCCTTACCGCCGGGGCACTCCACTGGTTCCGCGACCAACGAGCCGACATCGCGATCGTGGAGGTCGGGGTAGGCGGCCTCCATGACGCGACCAACGTCTTCGACGAGCCGCTCCTGACGATTCTCACCAACGTCTCGCTCGATCACACCGACGTGCTCGGCGCCGACGAGGAGCTGATCGCCCGGGCGAAATCCGGCATCATCAGGGCCGGCCGGCCGGTGCTCACCCAGGCCGCCGGCAGGCCCTTCCGCGTGATACAGGAAGCGGCCCGCGCTCTGCGCTCCCACCTGAAGCGGGTGGACTGCGCCACGTTCGTGGCGGCGGGGCCGGGGGGCCAGCGGTACGGGTACCGCGGTCGCATGGGGGATCTCGGCCTCCTCGGGAGCTACCAGCTCCAGAACGTCGCGCTCGTGCTTGACGCCGTGGAATCGCTGCGCGCCGAAGGGCTGGCGGTTCCGGACGATGCGGTCCAGGAGGGCCTGCAATCGGTGTCCTGGCCTGGTCGCATGGAGTCCTGGCAGGGAGGCGGCGGCCGCTGGCTGTTCGACGGCGCCCATAACCCGGCCGGCGCCGCCGAACTCGCGGTATCGGTACGCCGGCACTTCCCCGGCGAAGAACCGGTCGTCGTCTTCGGCGCCCTGCGGGGCAAGCCAGGCAGCCAGATGGTCCGCCAGCTGGCGCCCCTGGCGCGGACCATGGTGCTCACCGCGCCGCCCTCCGACCGGGCCCTCGCCCCCGCGGAGCTGGCCGCAGGCCTCAAGCACGACGACCTGCGAATCGTTCCCGAACCCCGCGCCGCCCTCGCGGAGGCCGCCAAGGCGGCCGGGGAACGGATCGTGCTGGTCTGCGGCTCCCTCTACCTGGTCGGCCTGGCCCGCGCCTGGGCGCGATCGGCTTCCCCTGAAACTTAACCGAGTCTTCCATACCGCTTTACCTCTCACAGCTTCTTGACGGCCGACAACCCGTTCGGGATAGGGCATTCGCGCAGTAGGGAGTTTCGGTGATGGCTGTTTCGGCGCTTTCGGCACCCGCTTACGTTCCGAACTACGTGGCGGCGGGAGGCTACGCGGCGCCGACGCCGCCGGTCGCCGCTCCCGCGTATGCGGCCCCGGCGCCCGCCCCGGCGCAGGGCGCCCCCGTGCAGTCGTTCTCGAACTTCCTCTCGCAGGCGTTCTCCGCTCTCGGGCAGATGTTCTCGAAGCTGGTGTCCTGGATCAAGGGGCTTTTCTCGGGCACGCAGAACACCGGCGAAGTCCTGACGCCCGAAGAGGCCGCCCTTGCGCAGCGCTACGGCCTGCAGCCCAGCAAGGCCAACATCGCGGCGTTCCGGGCAGAGGTCTCGCAGTACCAGGCCAACGGCACGCTTGGTCCCGGCGTCAACAATCCCGACGCCGTGAAGCAACTGCAACTCGCCCTCGCCCGCCTCGGCTACCAGGCGCCGGCCAGCGGCCAGTACGACTCCGCCACCGCGCAGGCGGTGATCCGCTTCAAGATGGACGCCGGCCTCCGGCAGACTTACCGCTCGGCCGACGGCAACTGGGCCGTCAACGAGTACGCCACGCCGGACGTGGTCGCCGCCCTGATCGAGCGCCTTCGCAGGGCACTGGGGCAGTAAGGGGGCCAGAGGCGGTATCATGGCCGGATGAGCCAGAGTACCGCAGGTGCTTCGCTTCCCCGTGTCGGCGACCGGATCGCCGATTACGTCGTCCGCGTCAGCCAGCTCAGGCAGATCAAGAAGCGCGAAGGCGACGGCTGCTTCTACATCTTCAAGGCGACCAACGCGATCGGGCAACTGGGCGCCGTGGTCTGGAACGACGCCATCGACTTCAAAAACGGCGACTACTTGCGAATCGCGGGCGACGTCAAGGCGTACAAGGACGGCAGCCAGGTCGTCGTCGCGCGCTGGGAAGTGCTGCCGCGCGAGGACTACGAGCCGCAGAGCTTCGTCCCCAGGTGCCCGCGGCCGCTGGGCGAGATGATCGAAGAGCTGGACCAGGTCGTCGCGGCGGTCGAGGACCCCTGGATCCGCCGGCTGCTCTCCGAGATGCTGCTGGGGGACGGGTACGTCGCCAGGGCGCACCAGAACGCGCCGGCGGCCAAGTTCCACCATCAGCCGTACCTCCACGGCCTGCTCGAACACAACTTGCTGGTCGTCAAGCGCGCGCTCGGCCTGGCCGGCGACCTGCCCGTCAACCGGTCGATCGTGGTCGCCGGCGCACTCCTGCACGACATCGGCAAGATCGAGGAGTATGCCTACGACGGGGACTCGATCGAGTTCACCGAGGTCGGCAACCTCATCGGCCACATCGCCCTGGGCTACTTCATGACCCGCAAGGCCATCGAGCGCATTCCGGACTTCCCGTCCGACCTGGCCACCCAGGTGCTCCACATCGTGCTGTCGCACCAGGGGCGGCTGGATTTCGGTTCCCCGGTCGAACCGCGGACCGCCGAGGCCTTCATCGTGCACCACGCCGACGCGATCGACGCGTACCTGTTCCAGGTGGCGCGGGCCGGCGCCGAGTCGCCCGACACGCGCCTGGGCTGGTCCAAGAGCCTCAACCGGTTCGTGCTGGGGAACCCGAAGGCGGTCGATACGGCCCCCTACGACTACCACCGCGCGTAGCCCCGGCACCGGGACGACAAGCCGATCGGGCGGGCTTCCGTCCCGCCCCGCGCTATCGATCCGTCGGATCCCAGACGGCCAGGCCGTCGAAGTACCGGCGGTAGAACCCGCGGTCCCTGGTGAGGAGCCTATCGGCCTGGTGGCGGGCATGGGCCGCGACGAGGAAGTCGGGAAGGATACGGTCGCGTGCACCGCCCTTTCCGCGATAGGCGCGCCAGGCCGCGGAGGCCAGAAGCGCGGCGCGCGCCTCCAGGGGATCGAAGGCTATCTGGATGGCGCGAAGCGCGTCGGCGCCGCTGGCGACATCGGCAAATCCCGCGCAGACCTCCGCCCATACCGCCTCGCAGGCGACCAACCTGCCCTGCTGCCGCGCTTGCTTGATGGCCGCCGCGGAAGTCCGCACGAAGCGAGGATTGGCTGAAAGCACGTCAAGCAGGACGTTGCTGTCGATGGCCGTGATCATTGCTGGGCCGCGGGCCCGCGGATCTCGTCGAGGAACTCATCGGTGGTCATTCCGTCGAGGTCGATGATACCGGTAAGCGCGTCGATCGGATCGATGGCTTCGACCTTCGTGACGACAAGCCGTCCGGGCTCCTCGCGGAACTCGAGTATCGTGCCGGTGTCGATGCCGAGGCGCCTGCGCAGGGCACCGGGGATCGTCACCTGGCCCTTGGATGAAACAGTGGCCTTGTGAGCGCGCTTCATGCGCTTACGGTAAGATTTCTTACCTGAAAAGTAAAGCGCCTCTGGATGCCCTATCCGGACGGGCCTCATCGCGGCGCCCAGATGACCTTGCGCCGTCTTCGTCGCCCCGGCGAAAGCCGGGGTCTAGCCGAGGTCTGGCTAGATTCCGGCTTCCGCCGGAATGACGCGGGGCGGAGTCGTGTGAGCGGCGCTGTCGCTCGGTCGCGGAGGAGCTAAAGGCTGCCCTGGAACAGGGGCAACTGCGAGATCTCGCTGCCGTCGTCGAGGGAGGCTTCGCGCAGCGACAGCGACAGGCGGTTGCGACGCTCTATCTCCGCGAGGATTTGCCGGGCCCGGGAGAGCACGGCCGGCGGCAGGCCGGCCAGGCGCGCCACCTCGATGCCGTAGCTGCGATCGGCCGCCCCGGGCACGACTCGCCTGAGGAACACGATGCCGTCGTCGGTCTCCTCGACGAGGACCTGGTAGGTGCGCACGCCCTGCTGGGATCGGGCCAGGCTGGTCATCTCGTGGTAGTGGGTGGCGAACAGCGTCCGGGCCTGCACCTGGCTCGCGAGAAACTCGGCCACGCTCCACGCGATGGAGATGCCGTCGAAGGTCGAGGTGCCGCGCCCGATCTCGTCCAGCAGGATCAGCGACCGCGGGCCCGCCTGGTGCAGGATGGCGGCGGTCTCGTTCATCTCCACCATGAACGTGGACTGGCCCGTGGCCAGATCGTCCACGGCTCCTACGCGGGTGAAGATGCGGTCCACCACGCCTACGCGAGCGGCGCGGGCCGGGACGAAGCTGCCGATCTGCGCCATCAGCGCGATGAGCGCGGTCTGGCGCATCCAGGTGCTCTTGCCGCTCATGTTGGGGCCGGTGACGATGAGCAGGCGGTGGTGGTCGGTGTCCAGGCGCGTGTCGTTGGGGACGTAGGTGCCCGAGGGCAGGAGGCGCTCGATCACCGGATGCCGCCCGCCCCGGATCTCCAGGACGGTGGAATCGTCCACCTCGGGCCGCGCGAAATGATGCTTCACCGCGAGTTCAGCGAAGGCCAGCAGCACGTCGGCATCCGCGATGCGGCCGGCCAGGTCGAGCAAGATCGGCACGTGCCCGGCGCAGCGGGTCCGGAGCTGCGCGAAGAGGTCGTACTCGAGATGCTGGATGCGCTCCTTGGCCGTGAGCATCTCGCCCTCGCGCTCCTTGAGCTGCGGCGTGACGTAGCGCTCGGCATTGACCAGGGTCTGCTTGCGCTGGTAGTCGATCGGCACCGCGTCGCGATTGGCGTGCGTCACCTCGATGAAGTAGCCGAAGGTCTTGCTGTGGCCGATCTTGAGGCTGCGGATGCCCGTGCGCTCGCGCTCCTGGGTTTCGAGCGCCGACAGCCAGGTCTCCGATTCGGTCAGCATTCCGCGCAGGCGGTCGAGTTCGGCGCTGACGCCGGTCCGGATCAGCCCGCCCTCGGAGAGCGAGATCGGCGGAGCGTCCACGAGCGTGGCGGCGATGGCGTCGCGCAGGTCGAGCAGGCCCTCGGGAATCGCGTTCAGCGCGGCAAGCAACGGGCTCTCCAGCTCGCCGACCGCGGCCGCGAGTGCCGGAAGGGCGTCGAGAGAATCGCGCAGGGCCACGAGGTCGCGGGCGTTGGCCGTCCCGGCGGACACGCGGGTGGACAGTCGCTCCAGGTCGCGGACGCGGCCGAGCGCCACCGCCAGATTCTGGCGGGCCGGCGGCGCGCCGGCAAGGTCGGCGACCGCGTCCTGCCGGGCCCTGATGGCTGCCGGATCGAGCAGCGGGTGGAGCACCCAGCGCCGCAGGCGGCGGCCGCCCATCGCAGTCTGCGTGCAGTCGAGGACCGCGAGCAACGAACCCTGGGCCTGCCCGTCCCGGGCGGTCGCTAGCAGTTCGAGGTTGCGGCGCGTGCCGCCATCCAGCCCCACGAAGTCCGACAGGCGGTAGGTGGCGATCGCCTGAAAGGGCGGCGTGTGGCCGATCTGCGTCTCTTCCAGGTAGGCGAGCACGGCGCCGCAGGCGGCCGTCGCCATCGGCCTGTCTTCCAGCCCGAAGGGCTCCAGGCTGACGACCTTGAAATGGTCGAGGATGGATTTCCGGGCCCGGTCAACCGAGAAGAAGTGGTCGGGCCTCGGCGTGAGGGCCTTCATCTCGCCGAGCGCGTCTTCCCAGGCTGGATCCAGCCGATCGGGGGTGAGGCGGATCGGGCCGCGGCCCCAGGCCACATCCTGCCAGAGGCCGGGCGGAACGGGCACCAGCACTTCGGATGGCATGAGGCGCTGGAGTTCGGCGCTCACCAGGCCGCCGCTCCCGAGTTCGGTGCAGCGGAACTCGCCGGTCGAGACATCGCAGTAGGCCAGGCCGAAACCGGTCTGGCCGCGGAAGAGGGCGGCCAGGAAGTTGTTGCTCTTCTCGGCGAGGAACTGCGACTCGAGCAGGGTGCCGGGGGTGACCAGGCGCGTGATCTCCCGCTTGACCAGGCCCTTGGCGAAGCGCGGATCCTCGACCTGGTCGCAGATGGCGACGCGGTAGCCCTTCTCGATCAGGCGCGCCAGGTACCCCTCGACCGCGTGATGGGGCACGCCCGCCATCGGGATCCGCTCGCCCGCGCTTTCCCGACTGGTGAGGGTGATCTCCAGCTCGCGGCTGGCAAGCTGCGCATCCTCGAAGAAGATCTCGAAGAAGTCGCCCATCCGGTACAGCAGCAGGCAATCGGGATGCCGGCGCTTCATCTCCAGGTACTGCTGCATCGCCGGCGTGTAAGCCGACGCGTCGCGCACTTCCGGTGGCATCCTGTGGCGTCCCTCCTGCGGTAAGCGGTGGAACCAGGATACCAGTTAGGGGGCCGAATCAGCCTCCCTGCTGCCTCTTCTGCATCGCCATCGCCTCCTGCACCTGCGACGGCCGGGCGTAGTTCATCTCGACGAGAATCTCGCCGAGCCACATGTAGCGCCCCTTGCGGGCCAGTTCGGATTGCCGCCGGAGTGCGGCTTCCAGCTGGACCTCGGTGATGATGCCCTTGGCGACCATGTACTCGCCGATGCGGAACTTGGTCTGCTTGAGGTGCTCGGTGGACGGATCGTGCGTGGCGAAGCGCAGGTAGCCTTGCTGCTGCAGTTCCTCCACCACCTGGATGAGGCGATCGCCCAGGATGCCGACCGATTCGCCGATCTGGTAGAGCGATACCTGCCCGTCGACCTTGCCCAGCACCCGCCAGGTGTCCGCCTCGACCTGCACGCCCCGCAGGGCGTAGTTGGTCTGGATGCTGCGTATGGCGATGCGGCCCTTGTCGGTGAGCTCCGGGACGCGCGCGAGCGGTCCGGCGCCGCCGCCCGGCTTGGGCATGCCCGGCCGGGACACGGTCGTCGGCCGCGAGCCGCCCGGAGCG
>Ga0194120_10009208_pt1 | contig 12621 bp, 12 predicted proteins | sample TA2MahCa65mmetaG_FD_148642 | JGI IMG/M metagenome (GOLD analysis project Ga0194120, IMG submission 148642) | Freshwater microbial communities from Lake Tanganyika, Tanzania - TA2015019 Mahale Deep Cast 65m | ecosystem: Environmental > Aquatic > Freshwater > Lake | place: Tanzania: Lake... | reverse complement strand
AAGAAATAAAAGTCCCTCATCTTCATTGAAAGCATATACTCAAATCGCGTTACCGAACACCATCCTGTCCATCCACACGCGCTGCAATAAAACATATGTTTATCCTTCTCTGCAACATATTGCACAAATGCAGAAGGGTGTTTATCTGGATGTTCCGGTCGTATGCAATGACACGGATGTTTTCCTTCTATGTCAATTATCTTTACTTGCTCTCCAGAAGAAAGTGTTACGATTTGTTCAGGAGAAAAATCAAAGATATTTCGTGAACTAATTGCAGAACGTTCTTCGTCAGAAATTTCTTCTAATTCATTAACAGCAATAAACTTTCCATCGAAGTATTCCCAATACTCTGCATCTGTCGGACTTGCAAAAATAAATCGTGCTAAATCTTTTACGCTCGTATCCATCTCCGGGAAAATGCCAAGCAACTTCTGATACGCTGCTTTATATTTTTCTGCACTTGTCGTCTCTGTATCAAAGAACAACAGTATATGAAATCTATCACATGCTGGTGAATCTCCTTTTACTTTCTGATGCGATTTACTCGTGATGATGACGTGATTCAATCGTTCATTTCTTAAACGAACTCTCGCCTCTTCAACCGTTATTCCTTCATCAATATCAACAACAATACCCGATGCTGATTCAAAGTTATTGCTGAGCCGTTTGCGATTGAATATATCATCTTTCGATTGCTCGTCAATTTTCCATGTTATTAAACTGTAATTGTATTCTGTAATTTTACCTTTGAGTTCAGAAAGGTCAACTGATTCGCACATAAAATGCGTTGCCTGCTGGGCATTAAGTGTATTGCTACCCAACGATAGTTTGATTTTCATTAGGAAAACCTCCGTAATAAATTGTGAATTTCATTTTCACTTATACAAATGAAAACGAATAAAATTTGTTTGTCTAAATTTTACTTGTTGTCAGAAGTTGTCAGTTGTCTTTTTTTGCGAGAGTTGTCGGGGGAGTGTAGTGTAAAACTCTTAACGAGTTCCACGTAGAGACACCTCCGGCTATTTACCGAAGGTGTCTTTCTTTGTCTTATTTTTCTTGTTGTCGGAGGTTGTCGAGAGGAAGACAGTTGTTATCTGTCTCTACTTAGAATATAAACTTTATTTTGTTGAAGTACAAGTGCTTTTGTAAAAATATTTGCCATTGCTGTGCGATAGTGTCTCCTTTTTACTTTAATTTCATTGTAAAAATGCGATATAAAGTTGTAATTTTCCTTTTGTTTCTGTCCCCGCTACATTCATAAAAGAAGAGAAGATATCTTCTTTTGCCAGAAAATTATTTCAAAAAAAACGTGCTAAGTACTTAGCACGTTTTTTTTATTTCTTTTCTTCTGCCTTGGGAACAGGATGCTTTATTTTTTCCCACATTTCAGCGAACTTAAATTCTTTCTTCGTGGGGCTTTTTTCGTTATGACAAGTTTTGCAATATTTCTCGATTGCAGCATTGTCTTTATATTCCGTCATTCCCGCTGCAACTGCTTTTGCATTGTCTTTCATTACAGAAAGATTTTTATAAGCAGAACCTGCGCCGTGACACGCTTCGCATTGAACGCCATCTTTCACATCAAATGTTTTATCAATGAGTTTGGCATCCACACCGTTTGCTGCAGTATGACATGATAAACATTCTGGTACTTCTACCGCTGGTTTATCAAATCCTTTTTCCTTAGCAATTTTATTGGCTTCATCTGTGGTAAGTACTTTATACGCTTCTGCGTGCTTGCTCTTTTGCCAGATATCAAGTTGTTTTCCTTGCTTATCTGTTTTGTGACACATTCCGCATTGCTTTACTCCCACAAATTTATTTTCTACTTTCTTTTCTTCCGCGCGGAAATTGCCTGTAAAAGCAACAAAAAGAATGCTGAAAATAACTGTGTTCATCAAGAGTTTTTTCATAATTATTTTTTTTCCTTAATTAAGGTTACTATGAATTGTGAATTATGTTTTTACCATTTCCCTTGAGAGGAAAATAATAAACTCGAATTCGTTGTGAAACGAAAAAATGTCTACCAATTTTCATTTTCCATAAATGGTTCTTGCGTTTCCGAAGGTTTTACTGTTAGCACAGGAACAACGGAATGGCGAATGACTTTTTCGACTACGCTTCCCATTAATATATGCGAAAGACCTGTTCGTCCGTGTGTTGCGACAATGATTAAATCTATCGAATGCTCATTTGCGTACATTACAATTTCTTTGTGCGAATTTCCGCGACGCACTATTTCAGTAACGTTACACGTACTTGCGATGCGTTCTTTTCGCATCCGCATTAACTCTTTCTCTGCGTTGATTTCAAAATTCCGTAAAACAGTTTCCGATTTTAAATCTACGGTGCGATATGCGAGCGTAGGGTCGCTATCTATCACGTGTAACAAAATAATTTCAGCATCAAACATTTCTGCAAACGTTTCAGCGTAAGGCAATGCAACGAATGAAAGTTCAGAAAAATCAGTCGGCACTAATATTTTTTTGATTTGTTTTTTCACTTTATGCTCAAAGAAGTATTTTGCTTTTTGGATAAGTGCAAACAACGTGCCGAAAAACTTTCTTGCATTCTTTTATTTCACATAAAAATCTTAAAAAAAACAGTTGAAAACCTTACTCCACTTTCCAAAAAAAGTTACAAGATTTCAATTCTGAAAAGTAAATCAGAGATTTTTTTCATGTTTGATTGTTCTACAAATTATTGTTGCTCTTTCTGTTTGTTTCGCAATTCCATTCCTTTGACAACAACAAACGCAAGCAGTGCGAAAATGAAAAAGACAAGCAACATCCACGCAATACTTTGCATCGTTTCAATAATCGTACGATAAATTTCAAGAATCCAACGTTCTTGAATGAGTTGCACCACTTCTCTTTTTTCATTTTGAGGCGTAATATATTTTTCCAAATCCCAAACGCGAACCCCGCCCGAAACGCCAACAACGTAAATTGCAAACTTGATGTATTTGCTCCAAGCAGAAAAAATCTCCTCAGAAATTAATCGTTGTAAAATCGCATCTATCGGTTTCTTAAATATCCGAACAATGAGAAAACTTATTGCAAAGGCAAGGAGAAAATTTACAGCAAGAAGAGTGATAAACATAAGCGTGAACAATTTTAAAAGGTTACTAATTTCGATTCGAAGTTCTGCACTTTTATTTTTTTTCCTTTGTGTTCAAACGTAAATCCTTCCAACGATAATTTTTCCGTCTGCAACATTATTCCACCGGGAAGTTTTTCAAACAAACTCCCACCATCTTTTACCACGCGCCAATACGGTGTTACGTTCTTCTTTCCTTGTTGTAAATCTTCGTTCGCACATTCAGAAATTATGCGAACAAAAATTCCCGTTGTAAGCGGACACGTTACAACTTCGAGACCATTATGTGTTTTCGAATAATCGTTTGCTATTTTTTTTCGCAATAACTGCACGGTTACCAACTTACCTTTTCGCACTTTTCGAATGAGCGCATCCACATCGAGAGGTTTTGCAATTATCATCTTTCCGGAGCCGTATTGCTTTTGCCATTTGACCGGAACATCCACAATTTTCGCCTCCGTAATTTTTTCTAATTTTACTCGCCAGGGGATTGGGAATTTCATACAGAAGAAGTCTTGTAAAACGATGGAACAAAAATTACGGTAAAAGATAGGAGAGAATTTAGGTTCCACAAAAAAATTTCTTTTATATGTTGCAACATTTAATGTTTTAACATATATTTTGCCGCAATAATTTTTTAAAACTCATAACGTTAACAACCTATAATAAAATTCTCTTATGAAATCACTCTTTGTATTCTTCTCATTACTCATCGCACCAACAATGCTTTTTTCGGCAGCCCCAATCGTTTGGAAACTCGATAAAACACACAGTAGTGTTCGTTTTTCTGTAAGCCACTTGGTCATATCCGAAGTGGAAGGCAATTTCGGAAAATTCGATGCGCGCATTTCATCTCCTTCGGACGATTTTGTCAACAGCGAAATCGAGTTCTCGATTGATGTGAACAGCATCAATACCAACAACGAAAAACGAGATGAACATTTGAAATCCGATGATTTTTTTGGCGCACAAAAATTTCCTGAAATTACATTCAAAAGTACTTCAATGAAAAAAGTCGGCGACAAAAAATTCAACCTCTCAGGAGATTTAACGCTTCACGGCATTACGAAATCCATTGAACTGGATGTTCGATTCGGCGGCATTGTTACTGCGTGGGGAGGCGAACACGCGGGGTTTAAAATTACGGGAAACATCAATCGTTTTGATTTTGGTTTGTCCGCAAACAACAAACTGGATACGGGAGGTTTGGTTGTCGGCGATATAGTGAACTTTACCGCCAACATTGAAATCGTAAAAGAGAAACCCGAAAGCGAAAAAAAATAATCTATAAATATCGGAGTTCGTTTTTTCAGCGAACTCTGTTTCATTTTTTATATGAAATTAGAAGACGAAATCCTGCAAACAAAACCATTTGCCAGCGAACGCGAAAAACTTGCCGTGAACCTCATTTTTACGACAACGTGGCTCGCATCGTTTCAACGCGACTTTTTAAAAGAGTATAGTATTTCGGAACAACAATACAACATCCTTCGCATCCTTCGAGGGCAACATCCGAAAGCCGCAACGATAAATTTTCTGAAAGAACGCATGCTCGATAAAATGTCCGATGCGTCGCGCTTAGTTGATAGACTTCTGAAAAAAGAATTTGTTGTGCGTTGCACGTGTCATCACGACAGACGCGCCGTTAATGTTGGTATTTCCAAGAAAGGATTGGCGTTGTTAAAACAAATTGACAAAAAGCGAATTGCGCTTGAAAAATTTCTTTCGAATCTTTCTGACAAAGAAACTCTGCTTTTGAATGTATTACTGGATAAACTGCGAGGATGAAGTGTAACATTTTCATTTTACATTTTTTGCTTTCTGAATGGTATTGTCAATAGATTTATTGTCAACCACTATTATTTCATCAACTTGCTGAGCGTTTTTAACTGTGTTAATTACTTTGCTGATTGTTCGTTCTTCATTAAGAACAGGGATAATAACGGATATCATAATGAACGTTTATTAAAATGCAGACGATATTACAGTGAACGTTGACTCCCTTTGTTCAACGTTAATAAAGGAAGTACGGCAATTTCAAAAGTTGCTGGTCTCCAACTAGAAATTTCGGTATTTTTTTTTTACCATTTCATTTTAAGTAAAATTTATGAGCGAGATCGCAATTCCTAATACGCCGAGAAGAATAATTATCAGCACCACAGGAAATGATTCTTGGTTTTGTTGCTCGTTTTGAGATATGTTGAATTGATTTTTAGACATATAATTCTCCAAATAGAATGAATAAAGAGAAATCAACTTAATGATTCATCGGAACAATGAGTAAAAAAGTTATTTCTGTGAATTCCAGATGTGTTTAAAAAGAGAATTAGGAAAGAGGGGGAGCGCGGGGGGTGAAATGTGAAGGAGTTGTTCGTGAAGAATAATGTACCTGATAATTGTTCTGTAAATATTCAACATAACATAAAACAATCTGTTGAGCGTTAGTTGAAACTTCTTGTGGAGTGAAATCGAACCGTAGATTTTGAGTAACGTGTTTAATTTCCACGGAGTAATAACGTTTTTCAAAAGGATGATAGGGTTTTTTTGAAGTTAACGTATACGGCTTTTCTCCGCTAAAGAGAAGATTTTTCATTGCTTCCCAATAACCTGCATACATTAGAATGACATAACAGGATACAATGATTATCTTTAAAAAGTTTTGTATAAGCCGTTTCATTTTTCACGCACAAAATATATTTTTTCCCCGTCACGAACAAGCAGTATAGAATATTATTTTACATTATGTCCTGTTCCTTTCCAGCGAACAAACGAACAATTGTTTTGGCGATGATGAAATGAAGGGAGATTCGTCGTAGTTGCCGTACTTTTCTTCAATGGTAAATCCGTTGAACTGGAGAAACGCATCAAGTTCCAAAGGAAAATAAATTCTCATTTGCACATCGTCAATACATTCTTCCTCTTCTCCTTCAAACGTATAATGCCAGTAAATGTGATTAATTTGCGTTGCGGCATCATAGTTGTTCGAAACGGATACTTTGACGATTCCTTTTTTTTCTGGATGTGGATATTCAACAACATTTTCAATCCGTCTGTTTGCAATTGCAAGCGCCAATACGTCGGGATTGATATAATCAATAATTACTTTTCCTCCTTGCGCAAGATGTTTTTGAATACACGAACAACACGCTGCGAAACGGTTATTATCCCGCAAGTGCGCAATAAAATTAAACGAAAGAAGAATTGTTTGAAATTTTTTTCCAAGCGAAAAATTACAGCAATCTCCTTGCATCAATTCAACAGAAAGTTTTTTCTCTTTTGCTTTTTGCTTCGCGCGTTTCAACATCGCATGAGAAACTTCAATTCCTGTTACTGAAAATTTTTTTTCTGCAAGGGGAAAGAGAATCCTCCCTGTTCCACATCCTAATTCTAAAACGGGCGTTCCGGATTTTTCTACCTGACGAACAAGGAACGGTATATCTTCTACCAAATTACGATATCGCTGGTCATAATGTTGAGGATGATAATACAGGAGTTCTTCGTCGTTGGTGTTGAGCATACGCGCACATTATTTGAGAAGAAGAAGTTTCTTTGTTACAGAAAAAAAATCCGAATTCATCGTAAGAACATACACGCCGCCAGAAACATTATCCGCAACCCATCGAACTGAATATTTTCCTGGAGGCAACTGTTCATTGACCAATGTAGCAATTTCTCTTCCGAGTATATCAACAATTCGCAAACGAATAAATTCTTTTTTGAAGACATGAAATTCCACCTTCGTGCTTGCATTGAACGGATTGGGAAAATTTTGTTCCAAAGAAAATCCGTTCGGGACATTCAACAAATTTTCGCGAACGTCGGAGTGAACGGTATCCAAAAAATACTGTACAATGCGCTGTAATATTTGCTTTCTTGTAAGCGCATTACCAATCGCTTCAAATCCGAAGCCGAAAAACATTACTTTGCTTTTTACATTTCCGATACTATCGGCGCGAATTCCCGCAACTCCTAACGATGCGTCGTTTCCATATCCAAGAACAGCGCGCACACGAATATTACTCGTATCGAGATTATCGCGCGATGTTTGATTATTTGCGCCGGACCCTACGGTGGGAAATTGCATCGTTCCGAAAATTTCGTGAGGAAATATACTTTTGCAGATGGTTGAAGAATTGTTTCCCATAAATGATGTTGGTAGTACATTCGTAAAAAACACCGATGAGTCATTACTCTCAATGATATTTTGTCCCGTAAAAAAAAGATTACCGCCAAGAGATAAATATGTTTGCAATTCGACAAGTTCTTCTTCGAGAAATGATGTGTTACTGTTTCCAGTAAAATGCACGACGATATTTTTCCGAAACAATTTTCCCTGTGCAAACGGCGCAGGTCCACGCTGATAAACGTTCCATCGGTATGAAGACAATCCTACATCGCGAAATGCCGTTATATAATAGGAAAAATAATTGGTGCTATCTGCGCCAACGAGAAACACATCCGCCTTGCTTACGTACGCATTGCGTATCATTCCTGTGGAATCAAGAACAAGTGGTTGCAACGTTGTATCGAGATACGGCAATTGATGCGGATGAACATCAATTTTTTGGTATTCAACAATCGGCGGATGCGTGATATATAAACTATCAAACCAAAATGTTCCGTTTTCATCCGTTGTTCTTGAAATTGAATAACTTCCCAGCGATGTTTTCAAAAAAAGTCGCACATCGGAAACAAGTGAAATATTATCGTTGGAATCCCGTACGCTTCCCGTAATGTAACTTGTCGGAATTTTTTTCAACAGCAAATCTTGATGTACGATTGAATCAGGAAAAAATGTTACGCTGGTGTTGAACAAATAAAATGGATATGCTTCTGCGTGAACGGAGGTGGTAAATGTTGAGTCTATATCATACAATGAAAATTCAAACGCACCGTCTGTTTCTTCAAGTTGAATTGTATCTTGTGTGGAAAGAATCGTAATAAAACCGTTCTTCACAGCATCTCCTGTCTTGTAATCTTTCACCAATCCGCGAATGCAAGAAGATGGCGGTTCCAAACGATAGACGCCGCTGGTAGTATTTATCATTGAACACCATATTTTTGCAGAATCCATCGGATGAACTTTGATACAAGTAATATTACTTAACGGTTCAATTCCATTCTGTAATGCATTCCATGTTATTCCTCCATTGAAAGTTTTATACACTGAAGCATTGTTTTCATGGAAAGTACCAGCGTACGCAATATCGGGATTATCATTGCGAACCGCTAATGAACCTACAGAAGTATGTCCGCTTGGAATAATGGGAGTTTGAAACCAATGTATTCCTCCGTTTGTTGTTTTCCAAACACCAGAAAAAACCGGTTCGGTTGCAGCAGCAAAAACAATGAGCGGATTAACGGAACTAATCACAATACTTGGAACCGAAGAAGAAGTTGTCAATAAAATATTTATCCACGTTGTTCCAAAATCGGTACTTTGGGAAATTGTTCCGTTTTCAGTACCCGCATAAAGGACATTCACGCTATCAGGACGAATCGCCAATGATGTTATTGTTGTTCCAGCGTCGCCAATTTCATTCCAATGGATTCCTCTGTCGAAACTCTTGAATACTTTTCCGTCTAATACATTTCCCGCATACATTGTATCGGGATGAAACGGGTCGAAAACTATGCTTTCTCCTTCGATACCAAAATTAGTAATCACGGCAATCCATTCCGTTCCTTCTTCGGTGCTTCGAAATAATCCTCCGGTTGCTGAAGCACAAAATATCGTTGCAGTATCTCGCGGATGAATTACAATTTGCCGTACATTTGACACCGGAAAATTTCCGGCAATGTTCCACGTATTTCCACCATTGCGCGTAATAAGAAATTTTCCAGAATCGCCTTCAACGTATGCTGTTGATGAATTGTTGGGATGAAGTGCAAGTGTTGTTCCGCTCCCACGCACTTTGATATTCCAGCGAACAGGTTGTGATGCGGTAGTTGTTGGGGAAAAAACGTATGCGAAGAAAAAGAGGAACGGTAATAAACGAAGGAGAGGTGTTTTTGTCGTCAACACAAAAAAAGAAGTATAGAAATGAAACTTATCCGGAAATCATATACCGTTTCAGCGTTATTACGAGATAGACATTGAACAACCACGTAGAAATTTATTGCTGTTGAAAGCGTATCATCTTTTTTTTCTCCCCTTTACAATAAAGTATTTATTCATAAATGCTTTTTGAATGAGTTCGGCGGAATCCTTCGTGAAATATCGTTCGCCGCAATACTCACATTGATTGCACGGTACATCTTCTACAATGAGAGAATAGACTTTATGTTCAAAAACGTACTGTGTGTGCGATTCACGAAAACCCGTTCCACCGCAAAAGGGACAAGTTGCATCCATAGAATTCTTTCGTTAAACTCTCGATATTAAATTTTGGGGAGAAGATAAGGAATTTTCGTTTTTAGAAAAGTGACTCGCTAAATTTTTTTATGAACACATTAATTTTTCGGCAAACCATTTTTAGCAATAGTTTCCATCACGTCACAAAATCTATCGAGTTCTTTCAGCGTAGTGTACACATTCGGCGTGATTCGAATTCCTTTAAATTCTTCGTGGTTAATTGTTGTTGTGTAAATTTTGTGCGTTCCTATTAAATAACTATACAATGCAGCAATATCTACATCAACAATTTCTACGGTTGCTATTCCACACGATTGATTTGCGTCGAACGAAGTATGAAAACGAACATTCGATAAATCCTTCAAACGATTCATCCAATAGCGCGAGAGGTAACGCAAACGCTCCTCTTTTCGTTTTGCGCCAATGCCGTTGTGAAATAATAATGCTTCACCGATTGCAAGTTTCGGCGCGGCAGAGTGTGTTCCGATTTCTTCAAACTTGCGAATATCTTTTGCTTGTGTTTTCTCCGTTGCAAAAAGTCCCCAGATTTTTTCAATCTTTTCTTTCTTCACGTAGAGAAGTCCCGTTCCTTTCGGCGCATAGAGCCATTTATGCAAACTCGTTCCGAAATAATCGCAGTTCAAATCTTTCTGTTTAAAATCAAAATGCGCAAACGAATGTGCTCCGTCAACAATGACTTCTATGCCTTTGGACTTCGCATAATCGCAGATTTTTTTTACCGGAAGAATTTGTCCAGTAATATTGATTACGTGCGAAATCAAAATTACTTTTGTTTTTGGTGTAATGCCGTCAATAAATTTTTGCTCAATGTCGTCAAGGTTTTCCGGTGCAATCGGAACTTTAATCAGTTTCAAAGAAATATTTTCTCTCAACTCTCTTTGTCGAAGCGTTGTCAACATTCGCGGATAATCTTGCGTTGTTGAGAGAATTTCATCGCCGCTTTTCAAATCCATTCCCATCAATAAAATTTCGAGCGATTCCGATGCGTTGCGCGTAATGGCAAGTTCTTCTCGGTCGCATCCGAACACATCTGCAAGTCCTGTACGAATTGTTTCGCACTGTGGTTCGAGAATTTGCCACATTGTGTACGCAGTGCAATCTTCCTGTTCCCAAATGTAGCGTATCAATGCTTCAGTAACAATTTTGGGCGAAGGAGAAACGCCGCCGTTGTTTAAGTTCGTAATTCCGCGTGTAACTGAAAACGCTTGTTGAATTTCGAACCAGAAATCTTCATTCATCGCAGTTTGTTCAGGAGAAAGATGTTCAACGGATTTTGTTGCCGCGTACAGTTGTTCGAGAAGTGAAGACACAGAAGCAACAGAAAACGCGGCAAGTCCAATTCCTTTTCCAGCATTGGAAAGAAATTGACGGCGTGAGAGTTCGGTTTCTAGCGAAGTTAGCATAGATGGAATTTTTTAACGGCGAAAAGATAGGAATTTCATTTTAATTTCCAAACCGCGACGACGACTCTGTAATGACGGAAGATGAAATTATTTTCCGTTACGAAAAGAAAGAAATTATTGGCGTAACAATATTAAATGCAAGCCAAAGACTAAGGAATTGACGAAACATTAAAATGGAAATTAACTTTCACCAGAAGCACATATATGACTTGCAGAGATTACGAATTATCTTACATCATTAACAGATGAACAGTGGTTTCACTTGAATGATTGAAGAGCAAAACAACCGTCTATAAAAAAATTAGTTAGAGAGCTGCTACCTTCTACCCCCTCCCCAACTTCTTATACTTAATCCGATGCGGTTGGTCGGCGGAAATGCCAAGCCGCTTTTTTCTGTTCTCTTCGTACTCGGAATAATTTCCATCGAACCACACAACATTGCTTTCGCCTTCAAACGCGAGAATGTGCGTGGCAATTCTATCCAGAAACCATCTATCGTGCGAAATAACAACGGCGCAACCGGCAAAATTCGTCAACGCTTCTTCTAACGCGCGTAACGTGTTCACATCCAAATCGTTCGTCGGTTCGTCGAGAAGAAGAACGTTCGCGCTTTCCTTCAACATTTTTGCAAGATGAACTCTGTTGCGCTCACCGCCGGAAAGTTGGCTCGTGAGTTTTTGCTGGTCGCTTCCGCTGAAATTAAATCGCGCAACGTACGCTCGTGAATTCACCTCACGATTTCCCAACTTCAACACATCTTCGCCGCCGGAAATTTCTTGCCAGATATTTTTATTCGCATCGAGTGGACGGCTTTGGTCAACGTACGCAAGTTTCACCGTTTCGCCGATGGTGATTGCTCCGCTATCAGGTTTTTCTTTTCCCGTAATCATTCGGAAGAGCGTAGTTTTTCCCGCGCCGTTTGCACCGATGATGCCGATAATTCCGCCAGCGGGAAGTGAGAAACTCAAATTCTCGTACAATAAATTATCGCCGTACGCTTTGGAAATATTGTTTGCTTCAATCACAAGTTCGCCAAGTCGTGGTCCCGGCGGAATATAAATTTCCATTTCCTCATCGCGCTTTTCCTGTCGAAGACTCGACTCGTTGAGTTGTTCGGAAAGCATTTTTTCGTACGCCGCAATTCTCGCTTTGCTTTTTGCGTGTCGTCCTTTCGGATTCATTCGCACCCATTCTAATTCTTTTGCAAGCACACGCTGTCGTTTCGATTCTTGTTTTTCTTCCACAGCCAATCGCGCAGATTTTTGTTCGAGCCACGAAGAATAATTTCCTTGAAACGGAATTCCTTCGCCTCTGTCCAATTCCAAAATCCATCCCGCAACGTTATCGAGAAAATATCTATCGTGTGTAACGGCGAGCACCGTGCCTTTGTATTGCGCCAAATGCATTTCGAGCCACGCAACCGATTCCGCATCGAGATGATTTGTTGGCTCGTCTAACAAAAGAACATCGGGTTCTTGCAGCATCAATCTGCACAACGCAACACGTCTTCGCTCGCCGCCGGAAAGCACAGAAACTTTTGTATCTCCATCGGGACAACGCAACGCATCCATCGCTTGTTCGAGTTTGCTGTCAATATCCCACGCGTTCAAATGTTCGATTTGCTCTTGCAGTTTTCCTTGCTTCTCCAGGAGTTTATCGAAATCGGCATCGGGGTCAGAAAACTTTTCGGAAATTTCGTTGTACTCTTTCAGAAGTTTTACAATCGGCGCAACGCCTTCTTCG
>Ga0194120_10009203_pt1 | contig 12627 bp, 7 predicted proteins | sample TA2MahCa65mmetaG_FD_148642 | JGI IMG/M metagenome (GOLD analysis project Ga0194120, IMG submission 148642) | Freshwater microbial communities from Lake Tanganyika, Tanzania - TA2015019 Mahale Deep Cast 65m | ecosystem: Environmental > Aquatic > Freshwater > Lake | place: Tanzania: Lake... | reverse complement strand
CTACGGGAGGAAAACCAAACCGACGAATTACGCTACACTTATCCACAGCCGCCTCTATGACAGGCGGCTATAGCCCCTGGGTAAAATTCAACGCGCATCCCTGGGTATTTTTAGACGCGCAGCGACAGCCAATTCCGTCTTAACCCGCTGTAAATCGGCAATCCAGCCTGATGCGGAAGTGCCCTCGGGTTCGAGTCCTAATCCTTCCTCGATCCGAGAAACCCGCTTTTCAAGTCGCTGGATGAAGGTATCCATGCCGCCTAATACCTCCTCGACCATTAAAAGGTGCTGTTCAATTTGCGAGCGCAATTCAGTCATCGTCAGTTCCTCGAACATTTCACCTCCAACGGAATTTTTCCAAGTATTCCAATGCTCGCAATGCCGTCCAACGTCCAAGCTTAGGCGATGCGCGGCTTTATAGCACGGCGCCCCTTTGAGCGTAGCATCAGGCCTCTGGCCTGCCGACATAAACCTCTTTCCCTGTAGAACGATCGAGATAGACATCTGTGCCGTTTTCGTTGCGCAGGAATTTCAACTTATTCTCCATCTCTTCGTTTTTAACGAACTTAGAGCTGGCACTTAACGATTCGTTATAGGTCCAGCCATCTGGTGTGGCAGGAGTCATTCCCTTCGCTGGCATGTGAATGCCTGCCGCAATTCTTGGTCCCTTAAAATGCCAGCACGCGGCAACTTTATTCTCTGTTCCGCTAAGAGATAACCGAGCAAACTCAAGCCACTCCGCAGTCATGGTTGGCCCACGCATTTGGTCAACAACGGCCATGTCGACAGTTTGTCCATCTATTACAAAGGTTAAGCCGCCCTATTCAAGGCGCCTGACAAATGCCTCAACATCAGGCGGGGACATGAAACCCACGCGGGCAAGGTCTTCATCGAAGCACAGAGTACTATTGGGGACAGTGGCCAGGAATTGACGCCATCCACCCGAAAATCGTGCGGCAATAGTATCGCTTCGCACGATGACCGAAATTGCTTCGATAAGTACGGCCATATTTCTTCTCGCTGCCATGATTAATGCGGCAAAAGCTCTTGTAATTTAGAGGCCACATCAAGTCATCACACGTTCGTCCAGCTGAGATACCAATCCACAGCAATCGACTCTCGTGAAAATTTTGGAAGCGATCAATGTTCTGACGCCGCCTGCCAGCGCGGATCGCCCATGGCGGCATCGAGTTCCTTGCCGATCAGCCGCCCCCGCCGTTCGTTTGCGGTCACATTTCGGTCGAATGCCTCCAGTTCAGCAAGCAGGTATTCAGGCCATTCGGGATACTGCACGCCCAACAGCTGCACCGCGCGCTGCAGGCGCTGGCTTGTGGCGATGTCCGGCCGCTGCAACTGGCGATAGAGCAAGCCGTTGAGATCGCCCGTGCCCTCTCCCAGGCTGACCAGGTAGCGACCCAGTTCGCGCAGCAGTCGCTGGCGCGCGGCATCGAGCTGCTGCTGCAAAGCACCGTTTTCGCTTGCGTTGGCGCGCACAGCAGCCGACTGAATTCTTGTTTCGGCCGCCCTGCGTGCATTTTCCTCCGCCTCCCGGCGACGCCGCGGATTGGCATAGCTGCCATCCCAGGCCTCGACGAGCGCGCGCAATTGCGAATAGCCGGGGACCGGGACGATTTCGTCCTGCGCGATCCATACCGCCGCCGTTGCGCGGAAAGCGCCCGAGGCCGCGGTTGCCGTCACGAGCGGCAAGCCCTCCCCGGGCCGCTGCAGAGAGACAGCGATGTCGGTGCAGACGCTCGACAGTGCCGTCAATGGCATGGCGGCTTCGTTGCGATCCAGGGCGTCTTCGGAAAGCGCCAGCTCTCCCGGGATGCCGGTTATGCGATAGCGCCTGTCGCTAACCTGCTTGGCCTGGACACCGAAACTTCCGTTCAGTGCACCCAGGGCATCGCGCAAATCATCCCGTGTCACGGGAGACTCGACGATAGGAACTCGCTCGGCATCGGTTTCGATGTAGGTTTCCGCGGCAAGCGGCTCGGCATCGATTTCATCCGCTGCGCTGCTGATGACATGCTGGGCATCCTGCGTCGGATCGAGCAGCAGCCTGCGCGCCGCCGCCAGCACCGGCTGCATGCGGCCGACAAAATGCACGAACAATCCGCAACGCTCGCGCAACGTAGCGTAGACCTTCTCATCCACGCTGTCCTTCAGGAACAGGTTGACGATGCGAATCTCCGGCTGGCGCTGGCCGATTCGGTCGATCCGGCCGATGCGCTGCTCCACCTTGCTCGGGTTCCATGGCAGGTCGAAGTTGATCAACGCGCCGGCTGCCTGAAGATTCAGACCTTCACTCGCGGCATCCGTGCAAACGAGCAACCTGAGGGCGCCCGTATGCAGGAGATGGGCGATTTCATCCTTCGGCAAACTGACCCACCGCTCGCCGTCCCAGCGCCGCCCGCCTTCCCCGCTGTAGCAGCCCAGCTGCCTGCCGTAGTGGCCGACCAGCTGCTCGCTCAGATAGTGCATCGTGTCGGCGTACTCGGTGAAGACGAGCACGGCGCGTCCATCGTTCGTCACGCTGCGCAGCAGTTCATAGAACCTGTCGCGCTTGCTGTCGCGTCCGTGCAGGGCTCGCAATTGCTCCAGTAATCCTTCCACATCCACCAGTTCGCGCCGGGCGACTTCCGGGTCTGTCGGCAAGGCGGCGGAGATATGTCCGGTAGGATCGAACTCGCCGAGATCATCCCATCCGCGCGAATCCACCTCGCCATCGGCATAGACATCGGTACTTTGCCGCGCGATCACGCGGCGCAGGCCTCCGGCGCGACGTTCGAGGCTTTGTTCAAGGGCATAGGGCGAGCTCGCCGCGCGACGGCGATAGACCGTCATCACGAAACCTTTGCCGGCCTTTTCCCGTTCCAGCTCCTGGAACCGGCGTTCGATGTAGCGGGTGATGGCATCGTAGACGCGACGCTCCGCCGCATCCTGAAAGTCGAACAGTTCGTCATGTACGCTGCGCCGCGCGGGCGGGCGGTCGATCAGCCCCATCTCGTGGTAGCGGCGCAGCGTGTCGCGCGTATTGCGATGCATGCGTCGCGCCAGAGGCGAAACCCGACGCATCCAGCGAACCAGGCCGTCCCTTTCCGCCGGGCGAGTAAAGGCAAGCGCCTGGGCAACGGCCGAAGGCTCGCGTACATTCATATCCGGCTTCTCCGGCGGAGGCGGAATCGTTGCATCCAGCGACATGGCCTGTGCTGCCGCCTTGGCCGTCGGCAGCGAACAACGGCCGCTCCCCACCGACACTGCGGCGCGGTAATAGTCGCGCACAATCGAAAAATCGCTCAGCCAGTATCCGCCCTCGCCGAGCACCGTCAGCAAGTCCCACGGCTCCCAGGGATGCGTCTGCATCGGCGTTGCCGAGAGCAGAAGCAGGCCGCGCGCCTTACGCTGCAGCTGGAGTTGGCGCAGCAGGTCGAGCAGCAGGGTGCCGCTGTTGAATTCCGTCTCCACCTGGCTGGCCCGTCTCGCGGCGTGCGCTTCGTCCAGCAGCACCAAGTCCCACGGTTCGGCGGCCAGGACTGTCGGGCGGCTGTTTTCGGTGCGGGCCGTTTCCCGGCTGAGAATCAGCCAGTCCCGCTGCAGGGCCTGGGCAAGACCGCCTTCGAGCCGTTCCTCCCGCCCATCCGGCCAGACCAGGCCTTTCGCCACGTCGAAGCGGGGGAACAGCAGCCCGCCCTTCTCGCGCAATTCCTGCTGCCACTGCATCTGCAGCCCCGCGGGCAGCAGGATCAGCGCTCTTCTGACGCCGCGCCCCCCGAGCAGCCGCCGCAACACGAGAATGGCCTCGATGGTCTTGCCCATGCCGACTTCGTCGCAGAGCAAGCGGCCTTCCGGCCAGGCGTTCGCCGTATTCTCGACCACCTGGCGCTGGTGCGGCCACATGTCGACAAAGGCGGTGGCGTCGCAGGCGGCGGCGCCATTCTCCAGATACGGCGCTTCGGCGATGAAGCGCCACAGCATTTCCGCCTTCTGGCGCGCCAGGGCATTGCTGGGCTCGCCGCCGGGCGCCTCTTTCGACGCCAGCTTGATGAGCTTCAGCCTCACCGCTTCCGGCAGCGGCACGGTATGCACGGCGGCATCCAGGTCGTTCCACAAGTCATCGAAACGCGCGCGGAAATAGGCCAGCCGATCCGCATCCGTCCATGAGGTGCTGATTTCGATTTCCTCGTAATTGGCGCGCAATCCGGCCGCCGATTCGTTGCCACTGCCGTTGAACACGAGCGAATCGCCGGCGCTGTCGGTCACTAGTCCGAACTTGGCATGTACGATGCCCTCGCCGTAGCGCATCACGCCGACGCGCACTTCGAGCAGGCCCTGCTTGGCGAGCCAGCCGAGCATGCCGAGGCGCTGCTTTTCGAGGAGGTCTTTCGAGGATTTGAGGCGTTTCAGGAGATGCGCTTCGAGCATGGCGGTCTCGCCCCGCTCCATCAGGGCGCGCACGTCCTCTTCCGCCAGTTCTTCGTTGACGATCAGGCGCACCGCCGGCCGCGGCGCCGCCTCGCCCAGCGCGAGCAGCCGCTCGATCAAGCTGACGAAGCCGCGCGCCGCGGCCGCCAGCACGGAGCTGGAGAAGTAGGCGCAGCAGCGGTCGTAGCGCAGGGCCGCCGCAAGCGCGGGTACGTACAGCTCGTCCAGCAAGGCCTGATCCGGCCCGCGCAGAAAACGCTTCCAGGCGCGGGCGCGCAGGGCGTTGGCTTCGCTACCGGCGGGGGCGCTCATCACTCGTCGCCTTCGTCCTCGGCTTCTTCATCCTCGACGTCAAGCTCGGCCTCTTCCTCGTCGGAGAAGAGCACCCCCTGCGGCACCTCGGGCTTCTTCCACTCCAGCGCGGCGACGCCGAACAGGGGATCGAGCAGGACATGCCAGGCGCGGAATTCCGGATACAGCGCCGCCGCCGAAGTCTTGCCCTTCTCGAAGCGGACCGCCGGCGGCGCGGCGCGCACAAGCGCCTCCATCAGCCGCGCCACATGCGAATCCTTCGCCCAGCGCTGCTGGCGCGCCAGGCTGCGCGCCGAACCGATACCGGCGCTGCCGCCGCCGGCCTCCAGATAGCGCAGGGCGAGCGCGTGGCAGGCATCCAGCGCGGTGCGGAACTGCGGATCGTTGGGATGCACCTTCAGCGCATCCTTCTTGGTGCGCTTCTTCTCGACCGCGACCGTGCCGAACAGAGTCTCGGCGACTTCATCGGCTTCCAGCGCGCGCTCGCGCCTGCGCTCGCGCGCGGAGAGCATCTTCACCTTGTCGCCGGACTTGCTGACCAGGCCGGCCGCTTCGAGCTGGCCGACATCCATGCCCACCGCGTGGCCGAGCAGCTTGGCCTCGTTGAAGCGGAACTCCGCCGCGCCGAGCACATCCCAACACAGCAGCGCGAAGCGGCCCTCCGGCTCCACGCCATCCAGTCCCATCTCGGCGAGCTGGCGAATGCGCCATGCACCTACCGCATCCGAGGCCTCGTCGATGGCCGCGCCGACACCGATCTGATGGCCGGTGTCGGTGCGCACCTCGTCGAAGCGCGAATACACCTCCATTGCCGGCCCGAACGAGCCGACGAGCTGATCGACCGGATTGAGTCCTTCCTTGGCGAGCCGCGCCACCGTCGAGCGCGCGGCCTCACGAATGGCTTCCTTGAGATTGGCATCCCAGTAGCCGAAGCCGGCGCCCTTCGGCCGCTTGCGCGCGACAAGGATGACCGTGCTCTGCGCGGCGTTCTTCTTGGCCTGATGCAGGCTGTGCTCGGATTCGGTCTTCACCGGCCAGGTCGCGGTGATCGTGAAACCGGAAGCGATCAGCGAGGAGAACAGCGCCTCCCAGGCCTCCTGCTTCTTGTGGGTGAACATCACCGTCAGCACGCCGTCGTCGCGCAGGATGCGGCGGCATTCGGCGAAGGCCTCGGTCATCAATTGTTGGTAGAAGGCATTGGCCTTCTCGCGTGCCTCCTTGGCCGATCCGTCGCGTGCGCCGCGCTTCGATTTCCCGCCCTCGCGGTGGCGGTTGATATTCACCACCGCCTCCTGGTCGTGCTCGCAGAGATAGGTCGAAAACCATTCTGGATGCCGGTATCCCTGCGTGCGCTTCAGCCAGACATAAAAGAAATCAGCCAACTCGGAGTATTGGACGTTGTCGGCGTAGGGCGGATCGACGACAACAGCGGTGATGCTGCCGTCGTTGATGTGGGGAAGGTTGGTGGCGGAGCCGAGATTAATTTCTACTGGCCTACTTTCAGGCATTTTGGGGAGCTTGCAAATTTCCCCATAGGCTTCAGTGACGTTATCAACCGTCCAATCAAACCCAGAACCGGCATTGCAGGGAGCCATCTCTGCGTAGGTGGGCTTGAAGGCAAAATCATGGCGATCCATTTTTCCCTTGATAACAGAACGCGTGTTCTCGTATCTGGTGGAAAGGCAATTGTGGTTGATAAATTTGTCTATTGCGAAAGCCAACAAATGGATCGTTGCTTCACCTAGGTCTTTACCCTCCTTTGCCAGCATATCGGCACGCAAGCGCCTCAGTTCCTCAACTAAAACGCCTGCGCAAAGTAGCTGCCTCGGCGACAGCATGTTTGACCAGTTGCCCATCCCGTACAACAGCGGGCGCTCATCGCTCGAAACTTCCGGGTACAACTCAGTCGGAATGACATTTGTCTTCTCCCAACCCGATCGCAGTCGTGCAAGCTCTCTTTCGGCTTCTTCGATGGCTTTAATGTCAGCGGGTTCAGGTGGCATATATCGCATGCCCTGAGGTGTTCTGACGACCACTGCGTAAAGCGCATTGCCCATCTCCCCCGACTGTGCCTTTGCCTTAATATAATCAGCGGAAATCTGCTGATTTGGGGCAAACAGTGATACGCCTTTCCCGTCGCTGTAGGTCGGCGAAGGTGGTTTGGCGAGTTGCCCGGCTCCGTTACCAATTTCCCGCATGCGCACTTTCCAGCTGCCCTTGGCTTTGTCTACTATCGGTTCAGCTACGATCTGCTTACCCGATTTGGGCTTCAGCAGATGCCAATCCGGCACAAGCGGTGTGGGATGCTGCGTTTCAGGGCAGGGAACGGTTCGGGCGAAGATGTAACACAGAGGCGGTAGCGGACCCGTGCGCGGATAGAAATGCTCCATTCGCTTATTGAAGCGCTCACGCAAGATGCCGCCCCAATACCGCGCCCGCTCGGCCAGTTTGAGGCCGAAACGGAAGGGATAATCGACTGTAGCTTCCAAAACCGAGCAAGCGACCGGGTTGTACTCGTTGGCCAGGGTGTGAAAACCGAGTCGCGCCGATTCAAGGGGAATCGAGCCGCCGCCTGACATCGGGTCGATGACTGTGATGTCCTTGCCCCAGATTCGTTCCGCCGCCGAGTGTGCAGCAGCAAGATCGTCTTCGCGGATCGCATTGCGAAAGGCCCGCATCCCATGCGGATTGGCCACGCGTGCGCCGTATTGGCGCGCCCAGTCGAGCAATTGCTGGGATTGAAGAATCTTCTCCGAGCTACTCCAGAAACCCAGCAACCGCTCAAACTTGTCGCGCGGGAAATCGGCTGGCAACAGCGACGCCAGCACGGCAGCGCGCGATGCTGTCAATGGGCGACGTGCCCACCAAACATGCAGACGTGCGTTCGGAGGATTCAAGCCTGTGCTACGTTCCCTTATCGACTCAACACCGATTGCTGCCGCCGGCAACCAGTCCTCGATCAACAGGCGCGGACGTTCCTTGGTCTGGTGTTTCTTCGTCATGGTTTCTTGGGACGGTAGTCGCGCGGATCGAGGCAGGCGTCATAGAGCGCCCGGTCGACCTGAACCCAGTCGGTCGAATTGATGCCGCGCTTGTTGCGCGCCGCCGGGCTGACGGGAAAAGCCGAGGCAACCTTGATCCAGCGGTTCTGTTCCTGCGAGATCACGCGCACTTCGGCGGCGACTTCGGACAAGTCCTGGTCCTGGCTGAAGATCAGCGCCACGTCGTATTCGCAGCGGTGCGCCATGCGGATGACGTCGATGGCGATGCGCACATCGATGCCTTTTTCCTCGGCGGCCAGGAAAGCATGCTGACTGCCGTCCGGCAGATTGACCACCTGGTTGCGATAGCGCAGCGCTCGGGTGAAGGTGAAAATGCCCTGGCGGCTCATGTGCAGCAGCTTGGCGGCCCAGAAGGCACTCCAGCGTGCATCGTCGCCGGAATCGGGCACGCCGGTATAGAAACGCACCTGCGCCAGTTGCCAACCCCTTGTGGCGCAGACAGCGCCCGACAAGGCCGCGACATCGTAGTTGGGGTACGTATAGCCGAAGGCCGAGCGTGCCGAATGGAAGAGGTTCTGTCCGTCGATGAAGGCGACGGCGCGCTTGACGGGGGCCTCGTTACGCAAAACCCCACCCCAGAAAGAATAACCCCGTCCGGGCCTTGCGGCAGATCGGGCGGGGAGGAAGTGCAAGACGAATTATCCGGGTCCCGGCGAAAAAATCAAGTCTTACAGGCTCATGGTGCTTCATGAGCGCGATCACTTCACTGCTTCGACGAGGATGCGCAGCGCCCGAACGGCCCGCTTGCGGTGGCTGCCCTCCAGCAGGCCGAACCACCAGGCGGCTTCGGCACCGTCCGCCCGCCGCAGATTCTCGGCGGCGGCATGCAGCCGGCCGGCGTTGCGCAGGCCGGCCGCGACGAGCGCATAGCAGGCCGTGCGGGCGCCCCAATCCGGATCGAGCGGGTGGAAAGGTCCGGTGCTCAGCTTGGCGCCGTTGCCGGCCATGGCACGCACCGCGGCCTTAAGCAGGGCCGCGCCGGAAGTAAAGGCGAGCGGAGAGATCGCGGCGATGCGATCGAAGCGTTCCTCGTGCCGGGCATTGACCCGGCGCCGGTAGATGATGGCGGCGTCGCCTCCACGGCGGCGCACGACGCGCAGGGCATAGGCGGCTTGGCGGATGGCGTTCATTGCGTTGGCTTGTCGAATTGCGCCCAGGGGGTGATGTTGTCCGTGGCGCTCTCCGCCAGTGTGGCCAGCGCGCTCGTCAGCCCGGGCCGGCCCTGAGGGCCGAACGAGAGGATTAACTCGGCCTCGAACATCGAACCCTCGCGCAAGGCGTTGAACAGCGTCTGGGCGGTGGCCAGCGGGCGGGTGGCGTGATTGAGCTTGACGTCGTTGAAGACCAGATTCATGTTGCCGCCGTCCTTGAAATCGCCGGACAGCGCGATGGTAAGCGCCAGGGCATCGGCGCCGAGCGGCTGCGCCAGCGCGGCGAAGGTTTGCGCGGCGGCGGGCGTGACGGCTTTCAGGCGTAGTTCCAGCAGGGCGCGCTCCGCGGCAAGCTTCTGGATGCTCTCCCAGCTTGTGGCCGTCGCCTTCGAGGGCGGCGGGGCGAGCGGCGGAGGCGGCGCTTCGCCGGCCTTGCGCGGCTGATCTTCATGCAGCCATTCCCGCGCCGTGTCGCTGTCCGGCTGAGCAACCGAAACGGTGTCGTCCAGCGGGAAAGAAGTGATCGTCCCGCCGCTGCGGTGCCGCTGGCCTTCCGGGCCGCCAATCATGCCCTTGTCGTCGTAGACGCGGCCGTCGGCTGCGCGAAGGACGAGCTTGCCCTCCGCGACCGCCTTGATGAGCGTCTGCCGGGCAATACCGGCATCGGGTACGAGACGCAGGCCCTGGGCGCTCAGGAAGCGTTCGTAGATGGCGCGCGCCGTATAAACGCCGCTCTTGCCGCTCACCGGCACCGCGCCGGGAAGAACTTCTTTCATGAAGCGATGCAGGTCGAGCGCATCGCCGGCCTGGTAGATCAGGCCCTTGGCATTCAGGAAACGTCGCAGGCCGCCCTGCCCCTGCGGGCGTGCAAGCATCTGCTCCTCGGCAACCTGGTAGCTCTCGTCGAGAGACAGCACCTGGCCGTTGGCAAAGACGACGCGGTCGAACGCGCGGTAGGCCTGAAGGCGGAACTGCTTGGTGAACTCGGGCTTGAGCTTGGACAGCTGCTCGCGCACCAGCTTGCTGGTTTCGCCGCTGCGGTGCTCGCGCTCGATGGCTTCGGCGGCGAGCAGCCGGCGCGCGCGGTCGATGGCATGGTTCAGCGCCGAAGGCGTGGCGGTGATCGCCAGGATCGCATTCTGGAAGCCGCGCGGCATGAGCGCATTCTCGTCGATGTCGTCCTCGAACTGGCAGACGCGCTTGGCGAGCTTTTCTTCCTCGCAAAGCACCAGCTGCAGCTCGGAGGAATTCGGCACTTGCGCCGCGCGCGCCGGCCAGGCGGCGAGCTTGAATTCCGGTCCTTGAAAATACTGCTGCACTTCGGCGAAAACACGGGCCTTGCCGTCTTCGAAGGGAATGTCGGCGATCCGTTCTTCGACCTGCTTGATGATGTTCGGCTCGTAGCGGAACTGCCAGCCGCGGCCGCCGGCCATCGGGTAGGTATGCCAGCAAACGCCGACCAGATGGTCCAGCGCTTCGGCGGGCTCGTTGCCCGCCTCGTCGGGCCGCAGGACGGCAAGCGATAGTTCGGCAGGATCGAGGCCGCTGTTCGAGTGCATCGGGATGCTTTCGAGTAGGAGCGCGGACGCGGCTCGGCGATGCACGCCGCGGGCTGCCTCGCCGTCCAGTTCGCCGGCGTGCTTCTCGATGTCGGCCGAGATGGCGGCTTTGAAGTTGTCACGGTTCAAGCGCTGCAGCAGATCCGCCTGGATGCGCGGGCTCGACCAATCGATGTCGCCGGCCGTGATCAGATCGACATCCAGCTTGTTCTCCCAGACCGTGCGCAGGATGCGCGCGAACAGGCGCAGTGTGCCGCGGCTCTTGTTGAATTCCTGCAGTGCGCCGAGGCGGTCGGTGGCGGTATCCAGCAGCCGGGGATGAAACGGAAAGCACTCGCGAACGCGTTTTGCATAGTCCGCCGAAGCAGCATGCACGGGCAGGTGGCCGGCCCAGTCGCGATTCACGCGCTGATAGAGATCGAAATACCGGGCAGATGCCGCCTCGGCCGCCGCCGGATCGACCGATTGGAACAGACGGCGCACGATGACCTTGGCGGACTCGTCGCCGACCGGATCGAAGTCCGAAGCACGGCGGCCGAGAACGTCGTCGAGGCGCGCAGCGGCGGCATTCAGGCCGGAACCGAGTTGCGCGCTTTCCGCGGCATAGGCGGTCTGCCCGGCCGGATCGGTGACGACCAGTACGGTCTGCGGCCGGGCGGCGGCGACGGCAGCCAGCGAATTGATGAAGCCGAGCAGATTTCCCTGGCCGCGGTCGGAGAGCTTGGCCATGTAGATGACCAGTTCGTCCAGCAGAAACAGCACAGGCCCCTTGGGCAGAATCTGCATGATCTGCTTCTCGGCCGGCGACCCTTCGGGATCGTCCGCCTTGCCGAGCGTCTTGAGCGCCGCCTCGCCGCCGAGCTGATGGAAGATCTCTCCCCACAGGCTGCGAACCTGCGTCTTGCCGTGCAGCGAGAAGACCGGCATGCCGGCTTTCCCGGCATCGATCGCCACGACCGTGACATCCTTCGGCCGACCCGCGGCCGGCAGGAGTTCCGTGCCGACCTTGTGATCCTTGATGTTCTCCGCCAGGTGCCACAGCGCCATCAGGGTGTGCGTCTTGCCGCCGCCGAAGCCGGTGCTGAGCCGGACCATCGTGCCGGCTTCCTTGGGGTCGGCCAGGCGACCAAAGACGACTTCGACCACCTTCTTGAGCTGGGCCGCAGGGTGGGTATTCTCGAAGAAGGCTACGGGATCGCGATACACCTCGGGGCATCGCTCGCCGGCAATCAGGCTGCCGAAATCGGCGGCGAAGATGGCATCGTCGAGATCACCATGGAGAACTTCCGGACGCGGTGTGCATCCACTGAATATCGACACGGCCCCCCTCTTTTTTCAGCAAATTATCGCGAGATTGTAGCAGTATGCGGCGGAAGTATTCGTCCCGGGCATATTGTGAGCTGGGGATCGGCGAGATTGGCCATCAACGGAGATGCCCCTGAAAAGTCAGCTCCTGCAGCACGGCGGCACGGGAAGGGCGCCCCTCAATGCCGCCGGACAAAGGACGCTTCCCCGATGATGATTGCCCCTTTGCCGCCACCACGGCATTCGCGTCAGGGAAATTGAGCGCCAACTCCTGGCACGCTTGTCATGCCTGGCATCCAGTTGGTGGCGTTCATCAGCTCGGAGACGATTCCGATAATCTGGCGCCAGGCGGCCTCTTCATTGCGGCTTTCCTGGACGCGCTGCGGTTCGGCGCGCCTGCGGTGGCGCCGCGTCATGGCCTCTTCGGTGCAGGGCTTCGCCTCCCCGGTCCAGCGGTCTAGGACGACGCAGAGCTCACCCGTGCGCATGGCCCCGCCCTCGGGCATCACGGTCTCGTAGCGCAGGTAGATTGCCGCCGTTCCCGCAAAAGTCAGTCCCGCCAGCACGGCGACGAGGCCGATGCGGGTCGTGGCGGGCGCCAGGCCGAAGCCGCGCCCCACCCAGATGCAAGCGCCATCGACCAGGGACAGCCCGGCGACGAGGAGAGCCAGCGCCGCCGAACCCAGAGACCAGAGGGCCAGGGCGAACTCGACATAGTCGCCGTCGCTCATGTCCTCCTGACGCACATGCCATCCCCAGGCGAACGAGACGACGACGAGCAGCAACGACCCGGCGACGAAGAGCCGGCGCCAG